>Ga0209197_1000266_pt1 | contig 38489 bp, 50 predicted proteins | sample COGITO_mtgs_1105_4_FD_184802 | JGI IMG/M metagenome (GOLD analysis project Ga0209197, IMG submission 184802) | Pelagic marine microbial communities from North Sea - COGITO_mtgs_110512 (SPAdes) (version 2) | ecosystem: Environmental > Aquatic > Marine > Epipelagic ... | reverse complement strand
ACGTTCGGCATCGTAGAAGTAGTTCTTCACGTTTGGGCCTTTGGCCGCGTTGATCACTTTCATTTTGTTCCCCTTAGTTGCCCCCCGTAGGGGGCGGTTAGATTAGATTGCTTCGATGCGCTGACGACCCAACCCCTCGTACATACGGTCACTAAAATCGTTACCAATGTCTGCGGTCTGCATTGTGTCAGGGCGGTCTGTATATTCTTTGCCTTCGGATATTGATTTAGTTACCGTAAATTCAATCATGCCTTTATCAATGCTAGTAATAACGCCTTCGATGTAGCAGTCAGTGCGTGAGATGAAGTCATAAGAGCGGATGTTCTGGCCGGTTTGAAAGTTAGTCATTTTTGTTTCCCCTGGTGTATCTCGTTAGTGAGGTACTATTATAGCGTCAACCTGGAATTGACCTAACAATACGAGTGACCGCAAAGGCTCAAACGGTCACGCACAAAAAAGCCCACCGAAGCGGGCTGTCTGCTTACTGCTTACTGCTTATTACTCTTTGCGTTCTAAATGCTTTTCCAAGTGCGCCATAGCCCTCCAAGCTACTTGCTCCCAGTCCCCGTCAATCATGTGACGCATCATTGCATCCAACTCGTCTCCAGAAAGAGGTCGATCCCAGTGCAGCGTCTCGCGTGTCTGCCCGTGCTGAATGCCGCCCGCAAGCGATACCTGGGCTACCGCAGCAATGGCTCGTGGGAAGTAGGCAAAGAAACCAGAATAGACTGGTATGTTCTTTCTTTGCTGCGCGTTAACTGGCAGCTTAAACGGCACGATGTGCTGCACCGATTGGCTCTGCTCTGCCGCTGCTTTGTTAGTTTCTATAGCTGTACACTCTTCTTGTAGTCGCTTCCACTTTGTTGTTACGTCTTTATTTTTCATCAACACTTCCTCCACATTTTATACAACTCAAATAAATTTCTACTCGCTCCACTCGCTGGTCGCCATAAGACTCCATGTTCACCTCACGTTCCGCATAGACATCGTGCTTATCGATGCCACCGCACCGCTCACAGTCGTAGTCGAACAAATCCTCTTCTTCTTCTTGCTCATCGACCACGGGCTTATTGAATATTGCGTCGAAGTTTGCAGAGAACTGAGCGTGATCAGTTGGTCGTTGCTTGCTACCTTTTCCCATTACATATCTCCCCAGTTGTCAGGATCGAGGGGGTCAGTGTTTGGCCCGATGTCTAATGTTGCCCACTCGATGTTGCTTAAATTGTTTGCAGCCTCAAATATCCAACGTGCCGCCTCAGTGGTGTTGACCTTCACTGTCCGATAACGGTGACCCGCATCGGATCGCATAGCGCCGTCTTGAAACATGTTGTCGAACGACTTCATACGCTTCCAGAAAGGTGCCTCCTTCATCGGAACCTCAAACTTATTTGATCGGAGGCTGCTTACATATATGTCGTATATTTCAGACTTTGGAGCCTCTTCACCGAAGTTCACCACGTTGCCTGCTACGCGGTTCTCACGCATCTCGCCGGTCTGCAAGCAGTTGTAAATCCATGCGGTGACGTTATCCAAAGCCTCTAACTTCTGATCTGTAAGCGCCTCAGTTTGCGGCACCAGGCGTAGGTTGATATTTGTCAGGTCGAAGTTACGCAGGTAATGGATCAGCGCGTTGGCCCCACCGGCCTCATACCACGCGGTAAGACCGGCAAAGTATTCGCTGTCCTGCTGCCTAGAGTTGCCGACATCAAAAACGGCAAACCTTCTTTCATCGAGACTTGCAGGAACAACGTAGTCTTCGTTACTGGTAAACAGGATGCGGGTGTAGTTTGGCGCTGTGTAGCTATCGACACCCTTGCGCTCGATCTGAATCTTGTCGTTGGTCAGCAGGTCTTTCAGCGCACCCTCAGAGGCTTTTGCGCCAGCCCAGTAAGCCTCATCGGCTTGCAGCAGAAGCGTGTCTTCGAGGTGCCGGTTAAAGTTGCCGGTGATGTGTTCAGCGCGGCTAACTATCTTGTGATGTGCAGCGACTAGGCCACCCAGCATCTCACCGAACTTGGTCTTGCCTGTGCCTTTACGGCCTCTAAGCACAAGCCCGACACCAACCTTGGTCATGGGCTTCTGGATCATCTGCGCGGCCCACGCGACTATATAGTTGGCGTATACAGCGTTGCCGTCAGCGACCACATCGGTGACAAAGTCCAGCCACGGCTGCACATCACCCTCCCTCGCTTCGTAACTCCAACCCCGCCACAGGTTGTAGCGTTGAAGCACCTGCATGTCTGGGGCAAAAGTAAGGCCAGCCGCATAGGTTCTGCGCTCTGGGTGTTCAAGCCACATATCTACTAGATTAATTAGCTTGGGCTTTTCATCGCCCGACAAGACCCGACAGTTCATGTGTTCTTTCTTCAGATCGTCTAGCTTGTACAGCACCAGATTGTCTTTGTTCAGGTCTTCACGCATCACACGCGCCGACCCTTCGACATGCACAAAGGCCCACTCTCTGAGCATCTTAGGTAGCCGCTCTTCCTTGATCTCTTCACGCACAGCCTCAACCTCCATAGCCTTCACGCTGGCGAGGGTTACTGGCGTCTTGCTGCTGCTATCAAAGGTTGCGTACCTGCGCTCACACTGCCCGTCGATGTACGTCTCACCGTCAGATGACCAGTCGTCCCAGATCATCCAGCCTGTGTCGTCACCATCGAAGTGGTGATGCAGCGCCATGCCTACCCTCACCCACTCGTCGTGATGACAGTTCGCATCAACCGATTCTAGTAATTGACGGACGCCTTGTTCATCTACATCCATCTTGGGCCGAAACATAGACAGGTCATCTGGGTCTATCTCAGCGGCAGCCATACCCTTTCGGGCCAATTCCCAGCCGTCCTGCTGCCCCGCGATCTCTTCAAAATAGGCAATAAATGCTTCTGCCTGCTCTTTTGTGATAATCGGCAACTCGCTGTGAGATACATCGGCAATGCTCTTACCTCTCACCCACTTGTAAGGCTCGTTGGTCGCAGGATGTATGCCGTAAGCCACAAACTGCTGCCCGTCTGCTAACACCTCAACGGCGTGTTTAGAGCCGACCTCATCCTCATATTCACAGGATCGAATCTTAGAAAAGCCGCCCTCAACTCTAAAAGGTAGGATGCACTTCGGCGCTTGGCCTACTCTCGTTAGCGACCTGCCGATATTTTCATCTACCCACTTGAGCAGCTTGTAATTCACATCTCTATTTAAGCAGTCGATATCAACTGCAACTGTGTTTCGGCAGAGAACGCCTACACCACCATCAGCGTGACCATTCCCAAGCCACTTATCTACATCTTCGTGAGTGGCCCTGATGTCCTGCCACCCTTTTAACATGGGCGCTTTTTTGCCCTTCATTATGGGAACAATTTCGTAGCCGTTATCGACTAGCTGATGGCCGTGTTGCTTTAAAAACGCCATTGCGTCACCTCTTCACTTCACATTTTGAATTTATTTTTTTAATTGGTTTGCAAGTATCGCCCAGTGGTCGCAGTAAGCTGAAAAAGATAAAAGCTTCACCGACATCCAATGCGCTATGGGTGACGCGATGCGGGTCACCTTCTCAACCGCTCGCCAGTACCAAATTCCCGCAACCTCTTTAATTCTTTCTAGACGTTTCATAAATGACCTCGCTCGACTGTTCATAATCCGCAACGATGTCTGGACACATCCGTTTCCACGACACCACGCCTTTTGCCATTAGTTCCATTTGCAACGCTCTATGGGCTGGAACAACCCCTGTTTGTCGCCACTTACTCAACGCCTGCTTGCTTACGTCCAGGCGACGAGCCAGGGCGTTGCAGTTTTTCACGCCAGAAGATTTCACCACATCATCAATCGCTGACCGCACTTCATCAGCAAACTCGCTAACAAAATTCATACTTATTGCCTCTTAACTAAATTGTTTGTCGTTTTGGAGTTGACACAATAGAAATTTATTTTTAAGGTGTCAACCACAGATACAAAAAGTTAGTAACTAAATTGCTCAATGAGGTTTAAAGTGATGAAACATGCATTATTAGGTGCTAGTAAGGCTCACCGATGGATGACCTGCCCTGGCTCCATCAGCCTGGAGTCAACATTTCCAGAGCAAGAATCTTTCTATGCCGCCGAAGGAACAGCCGCACACGCTCTAGCTGAAGAGTGTCTACTCAAACAAAAACCACCAGAACATTTCATAGGCGTAGAGTTTGAAGGCTTTATCGTCGATGCAGATATGGCTAACCATGTCGCAACATATGTGGACTTCTGCAATAGCCAAGAATCTGACGAGGCTCATGTTGAACTTCGTGTTGACTACTCAGAATGGGCCGCTGGCGGCTTCGGAACGGCAGATTATGTGGTGCTTCACGATGGCGTTCTGCACGTTATAGATTTGAAGTACGGCCAAGGCTTAAAGGTCAACGCCAATCGTAACGAGCAACTTATGCTGTACGGATTAGGCGCAGCTTATGAGTTCATTGACAAAGTCGATACGGTGAGCATGACCATCGTGCAGCCACGACTTGATCACATCGACACCTACTCTATGCGGGCCAAAGACCTGTTCACATGGGCAAACGATGTTGTTAAGCCAGCAGCGCGTAGAACTATGTCTCCAGACCCAACATATAACCCCAGCAAAAAGGCGTGTCATTTTTGCAAAGCCAAGCCAACTTGCAGAGCGTTAGCTGAACACAACTACTCTTTAACGCTAAGTAATTTCGACAATCTTGAAGAGCCTCTGCTCGTCCAAGTGCCGCACACCTTAAATGTTGAAGAGATCAGTAACCTTTTACCCAAAATGGACGCACTGATTTCGTGGGCGCAAGGGGTTCAGAAACACGCGCACAAGCTGCTGCTTGACGGCGGCATTTTACCCAACCACAAATTGGTTGCGGGCCGTGGTCAGCGCAAGTGGCTCGACACAGAGATTGCAGAGGAACAACTAATTCAGATGCTGGGCAATGATGCTTATGTGTCAAAACTAATTTCGCCAACCCAAGCTGAAAAAGCACTGGGAAAAGCGAGATATGGTGAGATCGTCGATCTTATCCATAAACCCGAAGGTCGGCCAACACTCGCGCAGGACACTGATCCACGCCCTGCTGTTAAGCCAGAAGCAGCCGATTTTTTTACTGATATATCTAATGAGGAAAAGTCCTAATGACTACAATCACGCTTAAAAATGTACGCTTATCATTCCCACAAATCTGGACTCCGAAGGCATATGTAGAGGGCCAAACAGCTAAATACTCAGCAAATCTATTGCTCGATAAAGATGGCGACAAAGAACAACTCGACCAGCTTAAAAAAGCGATAAAGCAAGCCGCAACGGTTAGCTTTAACGGCGAGATACCAAAGGGTTTGAAGACCTTTTTGGGGGACGGCAATGAAAAAGCATATGACGGCTATGAAAATGCAATGTTTGTTAGCTGTTCCAGCCGCCAGCGGCCAAGCACCATCGACCGCGACCGAGTTCAGTTGGTTGAAGAAGACGGAAAGCTGTACGCCGGTTGCTATGTAAACGCTGCAATTTCACTTTGGGTACAAAACAACACATGGGGCAAGCGCGTTAACTGTAACTTGTTAGCCCTTCAGTTCGTGAAAGACGGCGAAACTTTTGGGGCTGGTGGCGTGAAAGTCGAAGAGATGTTTGACGATATTTCTTCTGAACAAGCAGATGACGCTGCTGATGATGATTTTCTTAGCTGAGTAAGTTGATCGGGGCTGCGTGTCAGCCCCTTTTTTTGAGGTTTTTATGAAAGCAACTTTGTCTTATCCATACGTTGGTTCTCGATACCCAGACCTATCTGGCAAAAGTGTCGTTATCAAAGAGATCGCGGAACTTGCAGACATCCCATACGCCCTGCTGAAGAACCGCATGGGTATGAAGAAAAAAAGGGCTGGCACCATACGTTCCGTTTTTATCGAAGACAAAGACCTTGATCCAAAAAAACGCAACAAACCATCAAAAAAGCAGCGTCTAAGTTACCAGAGTGCCATCAACACTTTATCAACTGAGTGGTTAAAGAGACCGATAATATGAAAATCTCAATCGATTTTGAGACATACAGCGAATGCGATATTTTCAAGGCTGGGGCTTATGCCTATGCCGATCACCACAGCACTAAGGTTCTATGCCTTGCTTACGCCGTCGATGACGGTGAGCCAAAACTGTGGACACCTGATATGCCAGTCCCAACAGCACTGTTTAATTTAATAACAGGCGGCGCTGTTTTGTGGGCGTGGAATAGTTTTTTTGAGATGAGCATTTGGAGTCAGGTACTAGGCTGGCCCGAAGTGCCTATAAGCCAGTGGCGAGATACCGCAGCCCTTGCAGCCGCACAGGCTTACCCCCGTGCATTGGGAAAATGCGGCGAGGCGCTTGGCCTGACTGGTGATGCCGCAAAGTCTAAGCGCGGCAAGCTGCTTATCCAGAGGCTGTGCAAGCCTTATCGCGGTGAGCGCAGGAAAGACCCAGAACTATTTAAAGAATTGTGCGACTACTGCCTCCAGGACGTTGTAGCCGAGCGTGAAATACGAAATAAATTAAGACCACTGCGTGGTATTGAAGAACAAGTGTGGATCGTGGATCAGTTAATTAACTGGCGCGGCGTAAGACTTGACCGCGACTCCATTTTCAACGCGCTGGACATCATCGATAAGCACTCACTTGTGCTGAACGCACAGGTTAAAAAGATAACCAACAACCAGATGGATTCAACAGGGTCACGCGCCAAGTCCATGATGTGGATTGAGCAACAGGGTTACACCATCGCAAGCTACGACAAAGCCGCTATTGCAGAGGCTATGTCAGACGATTCATGCCCCGAAAACGTCAAGAAATTTCTTGAAATAAGGCAGGCATTGTCACGCTCCAGCACCAAGAAATATGAATCGATGAAGACCCTTCTGGGTGGCGATGGCCGCGCACATGGTGTGCTGATGTATCACGGCGCTGCAACAGGACGCTGGTCAGGCAGAGGCTTCCAGCCGCAAAACTTACCGCGACCCACCATCAAAGATGTTGATGCGGTCATTGAGCAAATGACTCTGCGAGAGCCAAGTGAGATTGACGGTGAGCCGATGGAGTCGTTAGCCAGTTGTCTGCGCGGAATGTTGATTGCATCTGAGGGTAACAGGCTAGTCGTGTCTGACTACTCAAGCATTGAAGCGCGTGTTCTTTCCTGGCTTGCAGGCCACTACGATGCACTCGACATTTTTAAAGATAACAAAGACATATATAAGTACACAGCCGCTGAGATGTACGGAATAGCGTACGGCGATGTGAATTACGACCAACGCTTTGTCGGCAAAGTAGCCACGTTGGCCCTTGGATACCAAGGCGGCGTGAGAGCGTTCCAGAAAATGTCTGAGGCTTACGGAACTGAGGTTACTGAAGATCAGGCACTTAAAATTCGCAACGACTGGCGTGAGGCCAACGACCCAATCGTGAAATTGTGGGTGAAAGTTGAGAAACAAGCCCGCAACGCCATTAGCTATAAAGACAACCGTGATGTTGACTATGAGTGTGCCAAGGGCGCGTTTAAATTTGTGAAGGGCGACCTCCTTTTCAGATTACCCAGCCGCCGAATTTTGTCGTTTCCGCAAGCCAAATTTGTAGAAGGTGATCGCGGTATGGATTTGGTCTACAACGGCATGAATAACCACACGCACAAATGGGGTCAAATTAAAGCCTATGGCGGCTCACTCGTTCAGTCGATCACACAGGCTGTCGCCAGAGACCTTCTTGCTGAAGCAATTCTAAGACTTGAAAAAGCAAACTATCCAATTGTCCTTCACGTTCACGATGAAATCGTGGCCGATGTGCCTAATGGCTTCGGGTCTCTGGCTGAATTTGAAAAACTAATGTGCGTTTTGCCTGACTGGGCTGTAGGTCTGCCAGTAACAGCGGAAGGCTACGAAAGCCAACGGTATCGAAAGTGAGAGAGTCTTACATCGAAACGAAGGTAACTCAGGCCGCAAAGGCTAACGGGTGGCTATCTTATAAATGGGTATCACCCTCTCAGCGTGGAGTTCCAGACCGCATGTATTTTAAGAATGGATCATTAGTGATCGTTGAGTTTAAAGGGCCAGGTAAGCTACCGACCCCTTACCAGCAGGCAATCCATAGAAAGTTAAAGGCTGTCGGCTTTATCGTACATATCATAGATGATATTGAAAAAGGGAAAGCGTTGCTATGTTAGACCGCAAAAACCTACACGCTTATCAGGAAAAGGCTGTTGATTTTGTTTTATGTAATTCGGGAGCTGCACTCTGGATTGACATGGGTTTAGGAAAAACCGTGTCCACCCTCACAGCCTTATCTGATTTAAAGCGTGATAAGAAGATAAAAAAGACGCTAGTCATTGCTCCGTTGCGCGTTGCAACGCACACATGGCCGACTGAGATAGCTACATGGTCGCATATCGACATGCGATATACAGTCTTAGCAGGACTTACAGCACCAAAACGTCTTAACGCTCTGGACGATGACACAGACCTGCACATAATTAACCGCGAGAACATTCCGTGGCTGGTCGATCAACTGGGCCAGTCGTGGCCTTACGACTGCGTTGTTATCGACGAAAGCAGCAGCTTTAAATCTCACACCTCAAAGCGATGGAAGGCGCTGCGGAAGGTTCTGGGCAAGGTTAAGCGCATGGTGCAGCTAACAGGCACACCGGCACCCAACGCGCTGCTAGAACTGTGGCCGCAACTGTACTTGCTCGACCAGGGGCAGCGCCTGGAGAAGACCAGAGGCAAGTTCTTAACAAAGTATTGCACGTTGGTCGGCAACCCGCAGTGGAACCAGTGGGCTGTCAAACCTGATCGAGCAGATGCGATTCACCGCGCAGTTGCTGACGTTGTTTTACGCATGAATGCCGATGACTATCTCGACTTGCCAGAGCGCATAGATATTAATGTGCCTGTTGTTTTGCCGCCAAAGGGCCGCAAAGCCTATGAGGATATGAAGCGTGATTTTCTAGTCGCATATGACGGCGGTGATATTCTTTCTGTTAACGCTGCCGTTCAGTGCAACAAATTGTTGCAAATATGCAACGGTAACCTATATACAGAAGATGGGGACTTTATTAATATACATGCCGCAAAGTTGGACGCGCTTATTGACATCGTCGAAGCCGCCAACGAGCCAGTCTTGATCGCTTATTCGTACAAAAGCGACCTCTCAAAAATAAAAGGCGCAATCCCTTACGCTGTCGTTTTAGACAAAGACCCCAGCGTTATCGATAGATGGAATAAAAAACAGATTCCGGTTCTGCTCACCCACCCTGCTTCCGCAGGCCACGGGTTGAATTTGCAGAAGGGTGGCAGCCTGATCGTGTGGTACGGGCTGTCCTACAGCCTTGAACTTTACCAGCAGTTTAACGCGAGACTACATCGCCAGGGGCAAACAAAGCCCGTGCGCGTAATGCATTTGCTTGCCGAAAATTCGGCAGACTATGCGGTTCTTGATGCTTTAAAAAATAAATGTGAGACACAGGATTCATTATTGAATGTGGTCGAGCAGCTAAGAAAAACTGAAATAAGAGACTAGAGAGACAAATGATCAGACCGTATTACACCATGCAGGAACTTGCAGAGATTATGTCGATGAGCCTTAAAGGCTTACACAATGCGCTGCACAATAAACAGTTCCCCATCCCAACGTACAAGTTGGGTAAGCGCAGAGTGGCAGACAAGGAAGTTGTAGAGCGTTTTTTTGATCAGAAACGCTCTGAGGGCATGGATAGGATGGCTGAAAATTAGTTAGACAGCATCGCCAAAACCTTTTTTGGTGTGAGGTGCGTGTAGCGTTTGAGCATGTTCAAGTCCTTGTGACCGCTGAACAGGCTCACTGTCATCGCATCTAAACCTCTTTCAAACAAGCGGCTGCATCCTTCATGGCGCAAGTCGTGCCAGCGGATTTCACCTACACCGGCTTTCTCACGCGCTTTTCTGAAGGCATTTGACACGCTGTCGCCATCATATGGAAATATAAACTTCTCTTCGCCAGACACGGAAATCTGCTTTTTGATAATTTCTACCGCTTCTGGCAGCAAAGGCACCCGCTCGTCACGTTTTTTCTTCGGGTGTTTACGCCGTCGAATTAACACCGATTCTTCACCCTCAGTCAGATCAAGATCATCCCACTCAAGACGCACAACCTCTGCTCTGCGCATTGCGGTATGAATAGCGAATCTAGCCAACTCAGCAATAGGCATTTTGGTGTAACCAACATTCGCCAGTATTAAATCTAGCTCCCTGTCGCTGCACCGCGTGTCTCTGTGATCGCTCTCACCAATGACACCGATACGCTTTAATGTTCTGTGCGCCTTCCGATACACTTCGAGGTCGTAGTCTAATTCCCACATATCTTTAGCAGTAGATAGGATCACCCCAAGTTGAATCATCTCGCCCATCACCGTAGACGGGTGTCTACCTCTGCCTATGGCGTAGTCCATAATAGCCTTGGTAGTTAGGTCTTTTAACTTTAAACGGCCCAGAGATGAGCGTCTGAGGTACTCTATGTGATCGCTCTTAGTCCGACCCCACTTTTGTATAGGCCACAACTCAGATGAGTACCTGCGGCACAGCAACCCGAAATTTGTTTCTTCTTGGCAATACTCGCCACGCTCAATAGCGGCCTCAGTGTCTCTGGCCCACGCTTTGGCATCTTCTTTAAGGGTGAATGTCTTAGATATTGGCTTCTTCAGGTCAACGCGCCTTATTTGTGCCATGTGTCTGATAACACCTTTTGACGTCTTTTTCTTTGTAAATGTTGCCATGCTAAACTCGCCCTATAAGTTGACTGTTTCTACAACAGTTTATTTATGTTTTTTATCTCAAAATTGCAACCTGAGTCACATCTTGAAAGGGCAGTGTACCGTTTTACCCCGATCTGTAAAGGCAAGGACATGGAGCAGCATGGAGTTAAGTGCTTGAAAACAAAGAGAATTATTTCGGTTGCGCCGATGATGGCTTGTACAATACCCCTTATAAATCAATGACTTACAAGCTAAATAGCAAATAAGTCACATTTTTTTAAATAGGGCTAAATAATTTACCAAATTCTTTAGCTTTTTCTGCCCTTTCCACCGCTTCTGGGTCATCCTCGTCGTACAAAAGAGGCTTCACCACAGGGTCAACAAGGTTGCTCACCGGACTCACTATAGAAGGTGCAGTGAATCTGCTAAGACCCTCGTTGGCAGGATCGTACTGCAACCGAATCAGATTAACAGGGTTCAAGTAGTCGAGGGTTTCTGCGCCAGTTTCAATCACCCCTTGTACAGCGTTGCCAAACGAAGGGAGCATTGTTGAAAGCGTGTGATCCCGCAAAGCCTTTGAGGCTCTTGGCGCGTGTTTGCGCTCACGGGGACTCATCGTATTTCTGGCATCCCGCTCCGCGTAGATCGCATCGTAGTTCTTTTCGCCTGTGTCCGGTTCGGCTGCGGCGGCTGATCCAGCAAAACCGGCGGTTATTGTGCCTGCTGCTATTTCTGCCTTGTACTTCTCTACTCCATCGAGCCATTTCTGGTCAGCAACTTCATACCCATCTTTCCGTATGTTCATCGCCACAATTGCCTGGTCGTGAGTCATTAGCTTCCCAGACCGAGTTTTCGTGTTCCTGTACCTTTTATAGCTTTCGGGAAAGAAAACCTCAAAAGGCAGAGATTGCTCAAGACCGCCGTTATCGTCACCAGGCATTCTATGTGAGTAGCTGTCGTGGTAATCGATTGGCTCGATACCCTTCGATGCGTCCACATTGTATGTGCTGATGCCTGAGTCCCCATAATTTGCTCCTGCAAGTTCAGGGTCTTCGACTGCTTTGACCATCTCTTCGTAGCTAGGGAACCCTCGATCTCGATAGTGCGCTTTTTTCATAGTCGTTGTTAAGACTGTTCTCAGAGCGCCATGCTGGGGGTAGCCGTCTTTACCCATAATCTGGCTCATAGCTTCTGGGTGATCGAGTCCGACCCAATCTTTCATCGGATATGAAACAACTGTTGTCCCGTCTTTTTTCTTAGTGGTCTTTTTAAACGCTCTCACTTCTTCATCAAACTTTTTGACATCTGCAAGGTCTAGCTTTTGAAGTGCAGGTATTTGCTGAAACATCCCCTGTGCAATTGGCGTACTGAAATTGACAGAGTCCTCGCCCATAGCGTTATAAACACCAACGACATCGTTTTGAGTGGCTTCCGCAGCGTCCACTAATTTAGCGTGTTGGCCTTGAGCAATACCTTCTGCCGATGCCCACCCGCCGTTTTGACGGGTAAACTTCTTACCGGCCTGAACGTCAACGTCTACTTTTTGACCACCGACCTGCGTCAAGTGTCCAAGGTCACTTCTGTCTCCGCGAACAGGCGCTATTGTTTTACCCTGCAAATCTTCTGGCGTTATTATTTTTCTTGGTGGTAGTTCAGTTGGGTTAAAGATCGTCTCAAAACCGTTTGCGTAGGCTTTTCGCTCTCTGTCAGCAAAAGCCTCATTTTCTTTCATCAGCTTGTTGTACTTATTAGTTGCGAGTTTTATCGCTCTTGGATTGTTGATCGAATCAGCCTTTAACATGCCCAGGTCTATTATTCGCTGACCAATGTGGATCGCGTTTGCAACTGGGCCAGCTTCTGCATCCTGGGGAGCCAAGGCTGAAGCGGTAAACACAGCACCCAACGCAGTAGTACCCACGCTGGCTAACAGGTTGTCGCTTTCACCATCATTAAACTGAGCATATTTCGACCGCACGTTTGAAGGGTCTAATGATATGTACGAATTAGGGTCTTGTTGGTATTTCGGGTTATCAAAGACCCCGTTTAGTTCGGTCATTAACGCATCACGTTTTTTCGTTTCCGCAGAGGTTGTGAAGTCTAAAGGGTTATAACTGATGTAATTTTCTATTTGCTCTTGGGTAGCGTTCATGGGGGGTGCTTCTTTTTTCGGCATACGCGCCCGAACACCATCGTCAATAGCTTTTACTTGCTCTCGTAACTCTGCCGACCTTGCATCACCCGCTTTTGTTATGCCCGCACCTGATCCGTAGTTATTTTCAACTTCGTTCAGATATTTTATAGAGTTGTAGCCCTTGCCTTTAATTATGTTTCTGGCTTCATCTAGCATCATCCTGTTCTCAGGACTTTGAAGAAAATCTTCTCCCATCTCTGCATACAACTGATCTATTTCTTCAAGAATGTTGTTGATCAGGAATTGATCATCATCGCTATTAAACGCTTTGTTATGACGTAGACCCTCAAAAACTTGATTGCTGTTACTCCAATCTCCAACGTCTGACATCTCTAGCGATTTGCCTAAACGCGCTTTTACAGGAATTATGTTTGCGCCTTCTCTAAAATTATCTCCTGAGTAGCGGCTTCCAGAACCTCGCGTGTCTTTCAAACGGTTGTTAGCTTGCTGATCTGTGCCTAAGTGAATACCCAAATCCACTTTGTCAGGGTCAACAGAATCAAAATCCGAGTGCGTCCCGTGATACAAATCTTCCGTGTACCCTTGATCCTGCGCCCTCTCCATACGGCGGGCCACGCTATTCTTTAAACTACCAGCGACGATATCAAATACAGATTTAGCCCCCATTAATTACTCCGCTAATGTTGTAGGTTTTTGACTTTCTGGTCTTGTCATATCTGTAAGAACTGCGTTTTGCTGCGCCTGTTTTTCTAGGCGCTGTCTCTCGTAATCGTTAATGTCAGCTTCAGCCGCATCTATTGCCTGATACTGTTCTGGCTGCTCTTGTGACTGCGCCAGCGGTAACGCTGCCCCTGGAGGCGTTAACGAGCTAAGAGAAGGCATCGCGTCAAACACTTGAGTGCCTCCGCGAAGCTGACCAGCTACTGGATTAGATATGCCAGCCTGTGACATAACACTTTGCATACCACCCGTAGCGTCTTGATAATTACTAGGGCGAGTCTCTTTAAATTCGTTATGTTTAGCTAAAAGATATTTGGATTCCTTGTCAGGATCGTCCATACCAAAAAGAGGCTTGGTAAGTACGTTGTTGGCAAGTTTATCAGCGGCACCTGTTATTAACTTTAATAAATCACTCATTCTTCTAGCACCCCATTCCCTTCATTTTTACTGAAGTCACCGAAACCATCTGACCAAGCATCAAACACATTTTGAAAACCGTTGTTTATGGCAATTCTTTTACCCGCAGCTTTCCACTTTTTAACAGCGACCTTTGACGCATCAACGGGGGCGTTACGCAGCCAACCTGTGAAAGCATCTGACTGGATACCCTTAGATGCCATATACTGAGTGAACACATAAAGTGAGCCAGCAATTGCAGGAACAACGTCACCTGACGCTAGAGACGCTACGGCTGTACCAGCACCGGCGAGAGCCTCCCCTGCTTGTAGCTGAGTGCCAGAGTTGGAGTTGTTTACCATGCGCTCTACATCGCGGGTACTTTCCGCAAACGTCCTCATGTCAGCCAAAATAATCCTAGAGTCTTGATTAAGAAATATCTCTTGAGCCTCATCTGACATCTTTGATGATTGAGTCAACACCCGTGACGGAGACAACTGGTCACCAGCGGCGTTTTGGTTACGGCTAGTTGCTTGGCCTATGTCATCAAACATGCTTGACGCAACAGCGTTAAAATCGCCTTCTTCTAAAACACCTGAGTCCCTCAAATCTGCTGCGGTTTGCGGTTTGTTCATCAGGCCGCTAACTCTTTTGGTCGCCTCTGCGGGGTCAACCCAGCTTCCATTATTCATCATCAGAGGTTCGACAAACTTCTCTTGAACATCCATACCTGCTTTATAATGGTCGTTAAACTTTCGGGCCACATCACCGATAGCGCCGCCCATAGAATCTGCCGCTGCAAACTTATCTTTTGTCATAGCCTTGTAGATTTGTTTCAACTCGCCTTGAGTAACATCGCCAATAGACTCATTGTTTTTTAGCATCCCACCAATGCGAGTACGCAATGCACTCAACGCTTCATACGAAAGCTGACCGTTCTGAGCCTCAAACGCGCCAGACAAAGCCTGGGGATACGAATTTTGTATTAGCTTTTGGAAAGCTGGATCATTTTTAAATGCATCTGCGTACTGCTTTAGAAGGGTCACAGTTTCATCCGCGCTGACCATTGTCCCTGGTGGGATCATCTCAGCCAGTTCATCCGACAATGTTTGCGATGTGTCAATAAACTGTTTTTGGTAGCTTTGACCTCTTTGAATTAAATCCATACCAGCACTTGTTGGTGTTTGCTTACCACCAAGCGAAGTCTGAAAGTCATCAACCATACGACCAAAACCATCAAGCATCTCGTCGTAACGCTTCTGCCAAGCATCAACAGTAACCATAGACTTTTGCTGCACAGCGTCGAGGATACCGATCATCTTATTACCCACCACTCCCGCTGTAGGTGCAATATCGTACTTATTTAAAACATCTTGTATTCTATCGTTAGTAGACGACAAAAAATCGCGCACTGGTGGAGATATTTTACTACCAACTTTCTTCAGTGCTTCTGGGATAGGTAACGAGTTCCAAACGAAATCAACGGTTGAGTCATACATCCGATCTCCAAAATCTCTGGAGTCAGTGCCGCCAAGCGCACCGCGCACTGCCATATCGTAACCTTCACCAGCCAGTGTCGCTCCAAGTCCAGCCGCTGGGAACACACCTGGCCCACTGACTGATGCCGGTAATGTCGCTAATGCGCCACCAGCAACCTCTGGGATAAAACCAAAGTTCTCAGCGAGGTCACCTGTTATTGTGTCCATCCGCAGAAAACCTTCAGGGTTATATATAGTGGGCCTTCCCTCTTCACGATCAAAGTATGCGTAGTTGTCATCACCTACAGGCATTGCTTCTGGATAGTGCTTCCTGAGATTCGTAAGTTTATCACCTTCATCCGAAGCACCGACCAACATGCGAGTGGTCATCGGCGCACCCTTGTCACTCAGACTGTCGCGGGGTGTGTTTGCGGGGTTGTAGTCCGATGACATGCGCCTCGCTTTTTCAGCGTAAGCAGCAGCCAGTTCGTGATTGTTGTTAGACGCAGCGGCATCCATTGAGGATAAAAGTTGTTTTAGGTTGTCCATTATTGATTCGCCTCCAACCGCTTTATGCGTTCTTCTAAACTGAAATCATCTAGCTGCGTGAAATCAAAAGTTCCGGCCTGTCCACCAGAAACATCTGTTGGCACAGCGAGTCCAGGGGTTGGTCTTCTAATCAATGGAGGCGCTTCGTTTATAACTTGTGGATATCGCGGATCTTCCGAACCAAACTCTGGTATTTCTAAACTTTTCCCAAGGAAGTTGTTGACCATTCCCTCATCACCATAGCCCAACATATCCATATTACTAATCGCGTCTTTACGGTATCGCTTGTATGACTTTGCATAGGTTTGCATTATCTCAGTCGCGTACTTTTTCATTTGCTCACGAACTGGTGGAGGTAGAATTGCTCCCTCCGCATACTGACTTTGAAGATTTTTCATTTTATCCCAAATGCCTCCTGCGTTCGCTGCGACTTGGAACTCGCTGTCTCTAACCACAGATCGAGGATCAAGAGATTTCATAAAACTAAAGATTGCGGCAACGTCACCCACACCGCCAAAATCCCCAGATAGAGCAGTCATCATTCGACTATAATTCCCATAAGCCTCTGCGGTTCCTTCAGCCAACTTTTTAAAATTAGTGCCGTAACCTTCAAACTTTGAAAACAAAGCACTTGAAATAATTCTGTTAGACCCATCGTTGATCGGGAAAGCCTTTTGCTGTTGAACGTCAAACATGTTTTGCAATTGGCTCTGCGACTCAGGTGTCCTATCGTTGTACATATCAAGAAGATTGTTAGCTAATGCAAACTCTCTTAACGATTTCTGCTCTGGGCTTTGTGGTTGATTCATATCAAAGGCTTGTTTTCGACGGGTCATTGAGTTGCTATACATTGTCTCCGCTCGTCCAAGTCTAGCGTCACGGGCGTTAACTAGCTTCTGGTACATACCAACCCTAAGAGCGTCAGCCTCCTTCATAGCGGTTTTATAACCTGCGTCCAAACGTGCGGAGGGGTCATATTTACTGGTGTCTTCACCACTAAGCCAAAAGAGCGGCGACATAAACAGGCGGCCAGCATCTGCAAGAGTATCGCCAATTCTAAAAAGAGGGCTTTCTTTTTTTCTCAGATACTCTGCTTCAACCCTCGCAGCTTCTCTGTCAGCCTTCTCAGTGTAATGTTCAACTAACGATCTGCTTGGAGTTACCATTTCGTTTGGGTTGGTGGGATGCTGTTGAAAGCCTGCACCGCTTAAAAACGGTGCGCTATCCTCGTTACTGTTTATCGCAGGCAGATTATCAATTTCGCCAGAGACAAAATTTAACGGGTTGCCGTTTTCATCATAATCGCCGTAGGTGTCCAACATTCCTTGCGTGGTGCTACGACCAAAAAGCGAGTCAAAATATGGATTAGCCATTTTTATATTTACCTGAAATTTTTAACATTAACCGAAAGACATGCCAATAGAACTGCTGCTGCCTTTGCTGCTTGCTGTTGCAGTGCTGAGATTATTAGGCGCACCCACAACGCTGTTGTAGAAATTCAGGGAGTTGTATGGAGCCATGCCCTGTTGGTACTGATTACCAAGCAGTTGCTGATCGTATGCGCGTTGCTGATCACCAGCGCCCGCCGCCATGCCGATGCCTGTGTTCATCATTCCTTGACCCGCCTGCATGTTACTCACGCCCTGCGCTCCAAGGTTCTGAGCCATACCGGCACCGAACTGTTGGTTCTGCAAGTTGGTGTTGAAAGCATTTGCACCAACACCTGTACCGAACTGCCGCGCTGAGTTGTATGCGCCTTGATTTCCCATAGCCGCCTGCTGGCTTCGACCAAGGTTGCCTTGTAACTGTGAGGCACCGATATTGTACCCCTGGCTCTGCGCTGAATTTTGAGCGCCTGCATTAAACTGGTTAGTACCTTGAGAAAGCTGCGCGTTTTGTGTGGCCCTACCGGCCTCAATACCAAGACCTTGATTGTAAGCGTTGCCTCTAATAGAAGCTGAAGCGTCAGCAATTCTGTCTGCCGCCCTCTGTCCCGCACCGAAGTCCAGTTTTTGCTTCATCGAAGAACCCATGTTGCCGCCACCGATAGCCGCAGATGCGTTGCCAGTCAGTTCGTTTTCCCGAAGGTTACGAGTGATGTCTCTGCTTACGGCGTCAACCTGCCCATCAATAACAGAGTTATTCATGTAGCTGTTAAGGTTGCCGGTGTTGATTCCCTGGTTCTGCGCCATGCCGCTTTGAGCAGCCATGCCACCCATTCGCCCAGCCATATTATAATCAGCGCCGCCGCCCTGGGCAGCGTTCACATTCATCGTGCCGCCCGCGTACTGGTTACCAGTTCCCAACGCCGTCCCAATGCCTTGGCCCGCGTTACCGCCCATTGCCTGACCCGCGTAATTCATCGCAGCACCAGAGCCTTGGGTCAGACCGCTGCCTTGCGCCATCAAATTAGCGCCAGCGCCCGCCTGCATTTGGCCGCCTTGGTTTGCCATGCCCATTGCATTTAGTTGCGTTTGGTTTAGACCAGCAACGCCCTCAACGGGCATACCGCCTTGGTTGTTTAGCGCCCGTGCCTGGTTCCGTATATCGGCTAAGTACGGAGCCTGTGCGCGATCAACATATGTGTTCGCGCTGCTATTAGATGAACTTTTGCTTTTTGAACCTGAAAAACCAAACATGATAATTGTTTCCTATGCTATTTTTACCCAACCGCCGGTGTCGTAGTAATAAAGACCACGGCCATTGTTTGGATTCCAAGATGTGCCATCTGCAAATACGATTTGCCCAATCTGCGGCTTCGTAGGTGCGGCTGTTAAAACGGGTAAGGTGGTTGTTTGCGATGAAGTTGTGAAAGCATTTGAGACTCGTATGAGTTCGTTGCTAATCCATGTTCGCAAATCCGGTACGGTTGTCGCCTGTGAGTTTGTTGGTATAAAACTCATCGACTAGCAACCTCATTAATATCGATATCGAGACCAGTCACGCGCCAGTAGTCCGATGCACTTTGGCTTTCTATTCTCAGAGCAAAATAGCGGCCAGACGCCCTAACATCTATCTTATGGTCTGCCTCAATATTATACTGCGTTGTGGACTGCCAGGCGACACCATCCTGTGGTGAATTAGAAACACCAACGGATATGTTGACAAATCCCTGGCCCTCTATCTGCGGCATAATGCCGTTGATCTGTTTAATGTTATTCGTGGCTTTTTGGATTACAGAGTCTAAATCTATTTTTGTAGCCTCTACAAAAGAGCTAACCGCATTGCCTGCTGCCCCGTGAGTTTTGTTCAACTCAAAAATTCGTGACGCCTGATAGCCAGCCCCAAAGATCGTAAGGCTGCTTGCCTCAGTGGTCAGAGATGAGTTAGACCAAAAGTCAGAGGACTGACCCCAGGTTCCAACTGCATCATCCCAGCCGCCTTCGGGGTTAAGTGCCTCCGATACCGCCAAGGCTCGTAGATTAGGTAGGTCGATAAAAGTGAATGCGTCCTGCGCCCAGTTGTAAACAAGTGCGCGGTTAGCTGTCTGACTATCTGCCGCATCTGAATCTGCGTAACAAATCATCACTTCCGATCTGTCGTTAATAGTCTGGCAATAAACGCTGCGAGTGTCTGCGATATCGTTGAAGAAAGTTTGACGAACCCGCTTGTCTACAATTGATCTTTTCTGGTTGCCGTCGTGGATGTATACGTCATTGTGTCCAACCACCAGGTGTTTGTTGAAGAAAGACGCTACCGCACCTCTGTTAATGATTCCGTCATCTGCAAACACTTCTCGGAAACTAAACACAAAAGGTGCGCCGACAAAGTCCATAGCAAAAACGCCACGCTCTGCGTAAATGATCTGCGTGTTGTTCAACGTCAGTTGATCGACAAGTTCACCATTGTTACCGGACAGTACATTCTCTCCGGCTAGGTTAGTTGTAGATGCGATGTTGTAATCAGTAGGCACAGATGTTGGGTCATACGCATCTGACCATCTGACGGTGTACGGGTACTTGTTAGAACCCTGCTCGTAGCCAGCCATAATCAAGAAAGACTTGTATGGTTTCATATTGCTGGTTATCACGCCAGAGGGCCACGCGGGGAGGTCGGCAAACCTAGTGCCGTTTGGCAACATGTACTGCGGGGCTTGTGCGCCGTTGTTAAACATCACCGCAACACCAAGCTGCTCAGACTGCCAGCGAGGGGAGTTACTGTAGTTTGTTGAGTCTGATGTCTTCGTGACATTTGTCATGGTGCTACCATCAAAGCGGTAAAGCTTTTGCAGCGAGCCTATGACCAGGGTGTTGCTGCCTGCGTAAAGCCAACCCTGAACATGCGTAGGCGCAACAGGTGTTGTGGTTTTTTCGGAATGCCCCAGGGATTTGCCTAACCGTCCTTCGTGAAAAGACACGTTATTACCGGACGGAAACTGTGTAAGTTCCAAATCGTATGGGTCTTGGTCGGTCACTAAACCGCCAGAACCTATCTGCCTTAGAGGGATATATGCCATTACTTGTTATGCACCACTACGTTATCGACAACATATGTGTCGTTACCAGTTATGTCTGGGGTGTCGTTGCCAGACACGTTTAGGTTGTATACCTGTACGTCCATAATCTCTGCGGTAATGCTCGTAACCTCATCCGCATATTCAACGCCCTGCGCGTTAACGCGGGTCAAGCTGTCGCCAACGGCCAACTGAGTAATCGTCATTTCGGGGTGGATAGCCATTGCAGATTCTGGGCTTATAGCTTTCCAGCCTTCAGATGTTTTAATCGGATGAGATTCTGTGGTCTGTAAGCCATTGATGTTGAAAATCATTCTTTCCGTTTGATCTTGAACCCGTAGCTGCACGACCTCGTTAATCACACCGCTATCGCCAATTACCATGTCGCCCGCATCGATATCAGCTATGCGCTTTGAGGTGAGGTCTTCAAGCATGACCATGCTGTCAGCGAGGAAACAACCGCTGGAACCGCTTACACTGTCAAAGTGGTCGATAGTTACGGTATCGATGACTGAATTATCAGACCCATCTCTTATTGTCGCTGTGACATCGATTCCCGTACCGCTCTGCGCTATCCAGCCGTAAAAACGGATTACGTTACCCGCGAAAACATTTATTGTTTTTTGAGTTCCAAAACTTGAACCTTGATACCCCCATTTATGTGGACTAGTCCCCGACCCAGGCCAGTTTGAGGAAGATGAGAGTTTCACATCCATTGCCGCAAAGTTGAACTGTCCTGACGAAGAGCCAGAAATAGTCACCTTCAACGTGGCATCTTGGGTCATCGTCACACCGTTAGTTAGGTTCGCACCCTCTTCTGACGTTGAAATTCCGCTTGTGTCGTTCCACCCAGTTTCAGGATCAATCAATGATCTAACCCAAACCTGAGTACCGCCAACCCACACAGAGTTGATCTCCGTGCTACCGATTCTTATGTCATTAATTTGGGTGCCGCCAATGAATATCGGCATATTAAGTCCTGAAATATATGGTGTTTGTGGTTGAGCCAGTGGCTGATTGAGAGATGCTGTACCCGTCTACCGATCCCGCCGCGCAGCCAGCGGCTGCCGCCAGGATTGTTGCGTTGCTAGGGTTAACCTGTGCGCCAGCGGCAATACCGCTAAGTTTAGAATTTAACGCGCTGGTAAAATTGATCTGCGTTAGTCCACCGTTGCCAACACTATAAGTTGTGTTGACGAACTGTGCGTTAGCAGGCACATCGGTCAACACCCGACTGTTATCTACTTTTCCGTTGAGTGCGCTCTGCATTCCAGTCACGTTGTCTATTGTGTGGTCGTGAGAGTTATTGGCGACTGTTGCCGTTATTGATGCGTTTGCATCTCCACGGATCGAGGCGCTGCCAGTCACATCCCCAGTAAGGGATATTGTTCTTGCAGTAGCCCAGCGACTAGCGGTTGATGCATTACCCGATAGTGCTGCGGTTACCGTCCCTGCTGAGAAGTTTCCTGAAGCGTCACGGGCCACAATTTTACTGGCGGTGTTTGCGCTTGTAGCGTCTGTGGTTGCAGTGACAGCGCCATCAATTGCAGTGTGAGTAGCTGTAAGTGCGCCATCTATGTTTGGAAATGTTGCTCGTATTGTACTTTTGAGCAAACGGATATGATTATCTCCATCCCCCACGTTATCGCTCGACGTTGGATTGGTTACCACCAGACCGCTTATGTATGTAGATGATTCAAGTGCCATGTTACTTTTTCCTCAAAATTATTTATCGCGCTGAACGCCTTTGACCTTTTCTGCGGAGCGCATCGCGCCAAGCCCAAGCATACCCATCAGTACACTTGTTAAAAGGGAGCTATCGACAGCGGGGACGGTGAACCAGATACCAAGTATTGGCGCAAGGATCGTGGCATAGACTAAAGCAAAACAGCATGACCAGCCGACTGCCGGTCGCCATCCAGAAACGAAAAGGCTCTTATGCGCCGCCTCTACCTTGTTAACTTCTAGCTGCGCCAAGCTGGCTTCGTGAGCCTGTTTCGATGCGAGTGTCGATATTTCGTGAGCCAAGGCCGCAGCCTTGTCTTTATCTTTAATTACTTTTCCTAATAGCCCCGTCACGGGGCCAATCAAAGAATTTAAAATGCTCATTCAGACTTACCTAACAACTTCTGTACGCTGTCGCTTTCATAAATTCTTATCGCCATCCAGATACAGGTAAAAAGTGACGCAAGCGGCGGTAACCAGGCGACCATAGTTCCAAGTGCCGTGCTGGCAGCGGCTAAATCAACAGCTTGTTTCGCTTCTTCTGTCATTTTTCGTCCAATTAGTAAGTCCATACGACAGGCGTATCCTCACGAATGTCCAGATGCACAAAAGTCTTGGCGATGCCCACTCCTGTGAACCCTAGCGCCATTGCGTGTCTAACGATTTCGTGACGTTGTTTCCCATTGCTTACCGCAATGTCAGCGGCAATACCCTTGGTGTGACTGCCGCCACCGTTCGGCTTGTTGATTTCCACGCTGTGACTTGGGTCTCTGTAGCCACTCGTAATCGTACAAGCCCAACCCAACACGCCGCGAAGGTGATCTAGCTTGTAGATCAATTCGTCCTCGATGCGGTTCTCTCCAGTTTCCTGACACTTGAACTCATCTCTTGTGAAGTATTTAAAGTCGCTCATTTATAACCACTCACCTAAAACGTGTTGAAGGCTCTGCTCTTCCAAATTGCGAGAGGCATCGCTCTCTTTGATTCTGTATATCGCCGCGTTGACGCCTGTCAATTTCTCAAAAATCACCAAACGCAGAGGTAGTATTACCAACGCAAAAAAATGAACTTCATCCGCGCCATACAACCCTTTTGCTTTCCTAGTACTAAAACGCCAGTAGCGGCTGCCATTTATTGTTTCGACCTGGTTGGTACTTTTGACTTGGCATTTTAGGAAAGAGCCGCAGTGGCTCTCGACCAGTAAGTCGTAAACAGATGGGATATCGGGTGAGGCTATCGCCTTAAAGTGGCGTTGTAGCACAGCGGAAGCTAAATACTCTCCTGCCTGTCCTATTACGTTTGATCGGATTCTCTATTCTACCTTATGTAAGTTAGTTAGCCTAAAATCCCCTAGAAACTAAACGTAGTAAAAATACGGGTCTCGTTTGTATGCTTCGACCAAACGGGGAGTCTCGACTAGGTTACCCACTACATCTGGCCGGAACTTAAACACGGTCACAGCAGCCCTTTTACTTGGCGAGCCAGTCACAGCGTGGGGTACAGAGCCGTTATGGAAATACCATTTATTTTTTTGGTATCGAACTGTCTTGACTACCGGCCCATCCATACAGTCTTTAAAGTGCGTCTCGGCGTCTTCGCCATGAATAACGCAGTTATACGACCACTTGCGAATAGTGTCGGTGTGAAACGGTGCGCTCCCTGTATCGAGGCGTTGTATAGCCACCATCCACTGGTCATCTATCTCTACTGGCAGGTTTTCAATCACCCAGTCCCGCAACACCCGTGGCGTTGTTATGAAGTTAAACGCAGGGTGTGTTTTAACCCCAGGGATTGCACGACTGTCTGTACAACTCCACTCTGTTAGACCAGTAACCATATCGTTGGGGAGTTCGGGCCATGCTTTCTCTTCGTAATAACTACCCTTCAAAACGCGGCGTTGCGTCAAAAAAAGCTGTCTCTTCAGCAAAATACTGAACCATTTTGGTGTAGCAATCAGTAGGTAACCAGTCTTGTACAGGCTCTCTGAACTCGGCGGGAACACCATTGGGGTTCATCTGTATACTTGGGAACGCCGCAGTTACGGGGGTTCCTAACTTGTCGCCAAGAATGCTTCTTGTTACAGCCTCTACGTCTTCCCATCGATATGCCGTTGCTACCTGAGTGTCGCCCATAAAGAAGTAATCCCTATATGAAAACGACTTGTAGTTTGTTGCTGCAAATGATGAGGCGTTTGCAAAAAATGGCCGTGGCGAACTTGCGTATCTCACTAGGTTGCATAGCTGATCAAGAGGGTCTACTGACGCATCTAACGCGCCTGAGTGTCTTGCTAAAAAGAAAGCCGACACCCACCTTTCAAAAGGCTCGCGTATAAAACCAAACGCGGTGTACTCGCTTAGTTCATCTGCTGTTACAACATTTGTGTTCACCAGCACCGCAGGCATAGCGTGATACGCTTTAATCGCAGTAATGTCTTGAGGGGTTGTCAGTGAGTAAACCACATCAGTGCTATCTGTAATGTCTGAATCTAATATAGCCCGTTGGACGCTGTTAGATGCAGTACGCGGAACAGCCACAAATAACAGCTTATGCCTCTTTGATAAATACATTACTCAACTCCGGTTGTGTCTGCGTAACCATCCATTACGGTGGCCCCTGGTGTAAGTCTGCGAATCAGATCCTCTTGCATTGGCCCTACAGTCGGCCCCTTCCAGCGGGCAGCTACAGTTGTAGGTGTAAGGCCATCCTTCCATTTTTGAAAGGCGAGCAGCCCAAAACCGCCGTTCACTACATCACGACCTTTGAAATTGACGCCCGCGCCATGAGTCTCGCCTGTGACTAAAGTCTCAGATGCCTCTCGGTAGGTGGTCTGTTTCAACTGACCTGCGCCATCTACTGCCCAGGTGTCCAAGCGCATCTTGATCACATCAACGTCTGGGTGTCCGTGGATAGGTAAGTTTGGGCAAGGGTGTATCAGGTACAGTTCAACCTGAAACTGACCGCTTCTAAACAAACAAAAAGAGGTGGCGTCGTCGCTTAAATTTACAACTTCGTCTGGTGGTGCAATTGGTCGATTCGCAGCATTCCACCACTCGCAAAACTCGCGCACTGTTTCCCACTGCGGCACCGCGTGGCCCCGCATCGGGTTAGTGCTAAAAACACCCTGCTTTGCCATTTTAATGGTCATTAGCTAACAGCCAATTCTGCTGTTGGGCGCAGTGTTAAATATCGGTCAGCGTACTGCGCTGATAAGTCAGCTTCGTGTGCGCCTTGAAGGTGTTCCAAGAAATCCGACCCGCCCTCGTGATCAAGGCAAAGCTGCAATACTTGCTGCTGGGTGATACCGCTGTAATCGATAAATGAATCAGACAACGTGTCAGTGTTCAGATATGTCATTATTTGACCTTGGCTGTTCACTGCGCGGCGGAAATCAGGATCAAAAAACTCTACCTGCCACAGCACTTTTTTGACGACGTTCTCGCGTCCGTCTTGTTCGGGGATCGTATATAGCTCTAGTATTTTTGCTTCATACTCAATGTTCATCAGTTGTGTCCTCTAATAATGTTTTTGCCAACCCGACTCGTAACTTTGCAGCACGGGTTAATGTTCTCTCTGCCAGTTTTTTAACAGCGGGCAACTCGTCTGCAAAAGGCAACGCTTTCTCCAAAGCGTAAGCAAACATTTCATTACCGTTGGCTGAACCTTTTTCAAACACATCAACGTAATTAAATACGGATGCATTTTCAGCAAGCATTCCGTAGTTCATAGCCATCTGGCCTGACAAAACATTCGCAATAAGTAAATCGCTTTTATGATTCATATGCCTTGGCATACGAAGCCGTTTAGCTGTCTGCAACACCCCCGAATCAGAATCCGGTATTTCGGCCCATCGCGCTGGGTTGATAATAAACACGCTCAAATCCAGGTGCTTTCTACCAATCTGGCTGCCAACAAGCCCGTAGGCTTGGCTGTGTTTTGGGTGATCACTAAACACACCAGCGCGGCCCAGGCAGATGTCATACTCATTTAGCAAATCCCAAGAAGGTAAGTCTCCGCTATTCACGTCCAAAATCACGCCGCTTTTTACTACTAACGCTGTCTTCTCAATATTCTTTAACGCCGTGGCTATAAACCCACCTTCGTATGGCACTACCTTGTAGTCCCAGTCAGGCATGTTTACTTTTACAGAGTTAACTGTCAGCGACGCCAGCTTGTTGCACTCGACCACTAAAACTTCGGGGCGCGACATGCTCAACTCCTATGTACTGATCAAAAAAACTAGTCACATTATCCTGCTGACTGTCTGGGCTTGACGGTATTAGCCCTGAACTATCGCTACTTAAAACTGATTTCAACCGATCTGCTTGAAGAGAGCCTTTGTCTTCTAACGCTCTATATATCGCGGTGTATGTACACCACTCATCGCGCTTGCCGAATAAGTAAACTTTCTTGCCTTTTGCCAGCGCCACAATTCCCATTTCACTGTTTTCACAGCACCCCACTATTCCTGCTCGTTCTAATATCGATTTTCCGCTTTTCTTCTTTTCAATAACATTCTCTGCGCCGTACTTGTGTACCAGGTGTTGATACACAGTTGGCGACGTGAGCGGGTGGCACTTCAGCTTCGCGCCCTGGGCCATTGCTCTTTCGATTTTCGGCCAGTCGGTAACCTTTTCTAATATGTTCGTGCCTGGGAGAAAAATCACAAAGTCGTGGCTGTCGGAAGTAGACCGCAACCGATACTTGTCTTCGTTGTTCTCTGCAATATCCTCAAACAGACGCTCACCAGTTGCGTTAATTTGGGTGTTAGCTGCTTGCTGCATAGTTTGAGATGCGTGTTTTATACTTGCGGCTCTTAGGTAAATAAACTTCGTTAGCAAGTCCGTATAAACGTATCCATGTATCTTGCCGTCGCTGAAGTTGTACCAGAGGTCGTATTCGATCTTTGTACCTCTCCAGGTGCCAGGTAACAGCTTTTTAATCTCAAGTAGTTGGTCGCTTTTCCTGTTTCTTAGTACATTTCCGCTTTTAAAAAAGTGCGCTGCGGAATTACCAAGTTCGTCATTCTCAGCCAGTTTCTTCAAGTCTTTCTTCCAATTTAGCGATCTGCTCTTCAAGTTTAGAGATACGGTCTTCTGTTTCTGAAAAATGCTCCATAATTACATCAAGCGTGTTTTCTAGTTTCCTAGCCATGTCATCCATTAGTCTTCTGTCCACTGTGAGCCATCCCAATACCGGCGATTGTTAGCACCTTGACTGCCTACTTCGGTCTCATTACCCGTTGCTGTAAGTCTTTCGTAAACCACCGTGGACGTATCCCGATTCGTGTTAGTCGATCTACTTGTCCCTGTGTCATTCGCGGTGGTGTTGTTAGTGTCAAAAGTCGTAGTGAACGACGTAGTAGTTGCACGACTAGTGCCTGTGGCGCGAGTAGTGTTAAACGACGTAGTAGTTGCACGACTAGTGCCTGTGGCGCGAGCAGTGTTAAACGACGTGGTGGTTGCTCTGCTGGTGCCTGTGGCCCGCGACGTGTTAAACGACGTGGTGGTTGCTCTGCTGGTGCCAGTAGCTCTCGACGTGTTAAACGCAGTGTTGAACGACGTAGTAGTTGCTCTGCTTGTGCCGCGAGAGGTGCCGCGAGACGTTCCGAACGTAGTGGTGCGAGAGGTTGCGCGAGAGGTTCCGAACGTAGTAGTGCGAGAAGTGCCACGGGTTCTGGCGAGCCTCTTAATTCGGTAATTTGTGGTCGTGACGCCGTAAGTCGCATCATAACTAGAACTGTGTTGAGCGCCCCGCTGGTATGTAAAACCGCCTGCCGTATAGGTAGTGGTGGTTGTTTGAGCCGTCGCCACAGCCGTACCGCCATATGTCCAGGTTGAGAAATCGCCAGAGGTGCTAGACGAACGTACTACCCTGTTACTTGTGCTGTACCCTGGGTAGCTAAGTGCGTGTGTCTGTGTGTTAAACGACGTGCTACGCGACGTGTTAAACGAAGTAGTAAACGACGTGCTACGCGACGTGTTGAACGACGTGGTGAACGACGTGTTGAACGAGGTTGTGGTTGCTCTGCTTGTGCCGCGAGACGTGCCGTAGGTAGTCGTTGTGTTGAACGCTGTAGTCGTAGCCTTGCTAGTGCCGAAGGTAGTCGTGGTGTTAAACGCCGTGGTGGTCGCTCTACTGGTGCCAAAAGTAGTGGTCGTGTTGAACGCTGTCGTAGTCGCGTTGCTCGTACCAAAAGTGGTGGTCGTGTTGAACGCTGTGGTGGTCGCGTTGCTCGTACCAATGCTCGTACTATAAGTCGTTGTGTAGCTGGTCGAAGTGTCAAACGCTGTAACTGTACCAAAAATGGTACTGGTGTCTCTGGTTGTGTCGTAGACAGCATTCCATACAGTGCCTAACGTACCGTTGTTGTTGGCAACCACATAGTTAACGCCATAAAGCGTCCCCTGGTCACCTTTAACAAAAATCTGCGTGGGTTCTTTTAAAGTACCGCTGTCGTTAACTTTGATAGTCATAACGGCCTCTTAAACTACATACCAAACGTGTCCGTTAGCAAAGCCACTGGCGCTTGTTGGCGCTGTCGTGACAACAGATTGTGTTCCTGCGTTGTCTAGCTTAGTTTTTAAGGCAGTAGTAAAGTTCTTCTCTGTCAGGCCGCCATCTCCGACATTGTAAGTAGTGCCTACCCCTGTGACTGTAAAGTTTGGATATGTTCCTGACACAGTCGTTGTTCCTGCGCCCGTGAGCGTTACTGTCTGGTCGGCTTGTGCGGCAGTAGCGTATGCACTTGCGTCTGTTGTGGCCGCTGTGCCTAACCCTAAGTTAGTCCTGGTTGTGCCGACATTGTTGAGATCAGACAGGTTACTAGTCGCTAGTAATGCACCCGACAACGAGGCGTATGCATTCAACCAGGTGCTACCGTCATAGACTTTCATTTCATCTGTCGTGGTGTTGAAGTACAAAGTACCTGCAACAAGTGTGTTGCCATCGTTATCGTTAGAAGGATTTGACGCTTTCTGACCCAAATATCGATCATCGAACGAATCAAAAGCCGCTAATGCGGCATCTCTTGCAGCTTCTGCGGCTGATTGTGCTGTTGTGGCTGATGTTGCGCTGTTTGATGAGGCTGTGGCTGATGAAGCCGAATTTGTCTCTGAACCTGCCGCATTTGTCGCTGAGTTTGCCGCATTTGTCTCTGATGTAGATGCCGCGTTTTTTGATGCAAGTGCAGATGTCTCCGATGCTGATGCTGTTGACGCGCTTGATGCCGCATTATTTTCTGAGGTCAAAGCGTTAGACGCAGAATCTGATGCTTCTGACGCTTTGGTAGTCGCAGTTGAGGCCGATCCAGAGGCAGAAGTTGCGCTTGCTTCCGCATTATTTTTCGCGGTTAAAGCTGTGGAAGCGTTTGTCGCAACATTTGATTCTGACGATGCCGCATTGGTGGCCGCTGTCTCGGCATCTGTTTTCGCTGACTCAGCCAAATTCTTAGATGCGAGTGCATTTGTTTCCGCGCTTTCAGCATCTGTTTTCGCTGACTCAGCCAGATTCTTGGATGCGAGGGCAGATGACGCTGATGCCGCAGCCGCATTTACACTTGATGTGACAGACGAAAGTGCGCCAGTAGCAGTTGATGCGGATGAGGCTGCATTTGATTCTGATGTGGCTGCCGCGTCTTTTGATTCGAGGGCAGATGCCGCTGATTCCGCAGCCGCGTTTTTGTATTCTAACGCATCGACCTCTGCCGCTTCCTGAACAGTTGTGATTGATATATTCTCGTAAAAACCTGCCATATTTTAGTATCCGTTCCCAACTTCTGGTGTTGCTCCCGAAAACTCGCTGTAACGGAGATGCGCCATCATGCGACTAAAAGCGTTCTGGTATCCTGCTTCCCATCTGCTGTTGTCCGAGCCTAAAAAATTACCTGCTTCTGCAAGCGCACCATATAAATATAGTTCTGGAATAGTTTGCAAAAGGACGTTTGTTTGATCGGAGTCAGTCAGCGCGTCTACCTCGTAGTAATAAACCATCTCCAAGGTGTCGCTTGCCGTAGGTGTTGGCGTGGGAAAAAACAAAAGTTTTCCTGCTTCACGCGCAAAAAACTGGGGTGTCCCAGAGTCTTGCACATATGATCGAAGTTGCGTTCCACTTAGACGCTGTATCGGTCTGTCGTTGTAGAAAACATCTTTCACTTCTAAGAAATCAGAAGGGATCGTAGACTTACCTTCTGAGTCTATAGTCACTATGACCTTTTTTTCTATCGTTGGTATCCGAACTTCATGTGCTATTCGACTTTCTACCAACCGAATAAAATCTGGTATTTCCGTTGCTAGGTCGGTTCTATTTAACCAATTAGCAATTGAGGCTTTGAGGCCGTTATAAGTAGTCATACTCATAGTCTGCCGCCGCCTGTGCGTAAATAAGCGTACTCTGGTGAGTTCAGCTTTTTCTTCATTCTCGCCAGGTCTTCTTTATTCGGAGACATGACGTTTATACCTTCTTGCATCCACTCAACAGTCACCACATCAGGTATGGTCGCTACGCGAACCAAGTCGCCCATGCGCTGACCTTCAGCCTGTTCTCTGGCCTTTTTATTGGCTTCAAGAATTCCGCTAACGTCTTGACTGTGGCTTATGTGGATTTTGTCATCGCTCTGATCGTGTTGAACATTTGCGATCATTTCGCCAGTTGAGAAACCAGGCATTTGTAACCTCCCTAAATAAATAAAAGGATGGCCCCGAAGGGCCACCCAGTTTTATTGCTTTAAGCAGTTAGCGCGTTGATAAGACCTGACGCTTTGTCATTTTCACAAACCAAAGTTTGCTCAGTGATCATTTGCTTTTTCTCGCTGTCGCCGTTACGGGCGAGGTTGATAGTCTGCATTGGACGCAGAACTGCGCGTGACCAATATTCGGTATCAAGTACCAAACAAGAGTTGGCTTGGAGGAAGCGATTTGGAACCACTGAACACTCGCCAAATGGCGACACATATAAATCCACGCTATTCACTAGCTTGGTGCCAGTGCTGAAGTCACGCTCACGGCCTGCTGAAGCAGCAAAGTTAGCTACTACTACGGAGTGAGATGGAGTCACCTGAATCTGGTTAGGATCGCCACCAGCTTCATATACAGACTGCAAAGTACCCAACAGTAATGCTTCGCTGAATGCTCGGTTGCTTCCTGCGGTGTTGGTTGTCGCTGCGTTGATCTGGTTCTGAGCAGAGGTTAGCTGACGAGCAGTAGTTGCGTTACCGGCAGTACCTGTCTGTCCAGCGCCAACGAATGCGTGTTCGATATCTCGACGCATTTCCTTGCCTTTCATGGCCACGTTCATCGCCAGGTCAGAATCACGACCGTGCTTCTCTACAGCTTCAGAAGTTCCTGAAGACTGAACTACCTTGGTGAAAATCTGCGTGTTAGCAGTTTTCATGGTGGTAGTGTTGTTAGCTGCTGCGCCCGCATCCGCGCCTTCAACTGCGGCGTTAGCGCCTACAGCAGCAAGCTCTGATGTCTGCCACTGGTGTAGCGTGGCTGATGCTGTGCCTGTTCCGATTGAAGAAGTAAAGGGCGTCAAAGTAGGAGATATATCGTAAATTATATCCTCAATATCTTGTTTTAGACCGACCTGGTCGTAAGTTTTTAAAGTGTTAGCTACTACTGGCATGATTATTTACCTAAAAGTTAAGTTTTGTTCAAGAGGGCTTGAACAGCATCTTCCATAGAGCCAGAATTTTTTAGACGTTGACGCGACTTGCGATAGTTGTCCTTTTTTCCTAAATCTTTTGGTTCTGCTTTCTTGCCCGATAAAGTTTTTTTCGGTGTCGCTTTTACTTTCTTTTGCGTAACCGATTTCGCCTGATCAAACTTCATAGCTTTGTACAATGCCGTAATCATTCGGTGGTCGTGGGTCTCGTTGAATTCTTCAGAGGTCACGCCTAACGACTTTGTTGCGTACTCACCAATTGAGTAGTACAAGTCATTATTCCAATTAGGGATTGTTGATTTGAGTACAGTCAGGCTTTCTTTGGCACTTTCTTTTGCTGCCGCCTGTTGCTGTTTTTCAGAACGCTGTTGATGCTCGTTAGCCTGTGCGCGAATAAAATCGTGCGTTTGCTTCGTTTGCTCAAACATAGCCTTCGCTTGCTTGTATTGATCGGGGTTGTCCACTGCGGCTTGTTCCCAATTCACGTTATCGAACCGTGATAGGTCTGCTCCAGCAGCGGTCAAGAGGGCGCTCAATGAGGATTCGTAAGTAGCCGTTTGTTCTTCGGCGGCTTTACGCTGTTCGGCAACAGATTGCGTCTTCTTGGTGTAATCAGCCTGTCGCATGTAACCAAGTTTAATCTCTTCAACCGATACGGACTCGCCGTCGATCTCGATATTGCCTTCGGTTATATATTCAGGTGCGGCTTCTGGTTCATCTTCAGATTCTTCAGTTGGGTCTTCGACCTCATCAGATTCTTCTGACTCTTCTTCAACTTCCTGCGACTCTTCGATCACTTCATCGGTAGTCTCTTCGACCACCTCTTGCTCTTCTTCAGGTACTTCGGTTTGTTCCTCTGGCGAGGACTCCATCGCAGCCGTTAGTCTAGCAATAATGTCGTTACCACTTGATTCAGTTGAGTCCTGTGCGGTTTGCTCGTCTGACATGGTTATTCTCCTAGTTTACACCTGTTCCTGTGTCTTCGTTAGTTCATATTTATTGACCATGCCTGCAAGCTGCTGCACAAAGACCTGACCGGCCTTAAACATGTTGTATAAACGCTCCCTCTCAGCATCTGCTTCTGGGGGCGTAGCTAAAATTTGATCAACAATTTGCGCGTTCATCGTTTCAAAAGCTTTGTTGAAAACAACGCTTCCTAACATTTCAGTTGCGGCGTTGGCTTCGGTAGCCAGGTCGCCTGGTTCTGCATCATTCATCGGGTAACTCCACAGTTGTGGTTGGTTTAGGTTTGATTTTTGCCATACGCCCCCGCGAAGGGGCTTTGGGCATTGCCGTGTCTTTATCTAGCTTTCCGTCTTTCCACTTTTGAAATTCATCAAACGCCTGCTTTCGCGTTTTTTTCTTTGCATATTTTTTGTCGTTAGCCTTTTTTATAAAAGCATCGAACCTGTTCGCATCTTCCGTCATTAGCCAATACTCACGTTGCGTTTTTGTTCAGTTTCAAGTTGCAATTCTGCTTCTGACATCTCCATGTCGTGAGTCTGCTTCTCAACGTCCAACATCAACCGGCTCTCTGTCTCTTCCTGGTTGTGCTGCATGTTCTCCATCTCAATGAGCATCTTGTTCTGCTCTTTCATCACATCGAGTTCTAACTGGCCTTCCAGAACGGCAACCTGTCGTGCAGTCATACCCGCGTTGAACTTCTCAACTTCTGCCTGCTTGGCTGCGGCCTCTTCCTGCTGCTGCTGCATCATCTGCTGCTGCTCTTGGAACTCTGGGCTATTTGGATCGAACAGGTACATGCCGCCAGACTTAATGTTCAGCAACTCATATGCGCGACTCAGCAGCGCATGTCGCTGCGGCGCGTTGTACATACCGCCCACATTGGGATCGTTGGGGTTCATCGTGAACTGCTGATCAAGTGACAACAGTAGCTGGGCTTCTCTCGCCTGCTCATCGGGCGTTAGGGCCACGGCGACAGACATCTCGGTACGGTCACCTAAGAACTGCGGGTTAACAGGGACAAACTGGCCGTCTAGCTGAATCATCTTTTCCTGGGACTCGTTCTCCACCGCTAGGCGGTAGATGTCGTGCATCAGGGGCTTTAAGAAGTTCTCAGCTAAGTTGCGGGCCATGACCATGATTCTGCGGTTACTGGCGTTCATAAACTGAGTGATCAGGTCAGAACTGTTCTGCTTACTAACAACAGTGCTGTCCATGCCACGGGCCATACGGCTCATACCGCTACGCGCTTCCTTCTCAGTTTCAAGGTTCTCAATCGCCTGGAAGACGGTGCCTGAGAGGTTAGGCATCGGCATAGGTCTGACAACCGACTCAGGGTTCGGGCTGTTAACGTCGATAACTGCGCCGACCTTATTCTGTAGCAGGTCTCTGGGATTCTTAACCAGGGACAAGTTAGCGATGAACCGTGAGGTGTTAGTCATAAAGGTGTGATCGACCACGCCACGCTTCAAGCTGCTCTGCGTTTTCTGTATATCAAACAGAACATCCGCAAGGCTCATACCGTGGAACCTGTGAGGTAGTGGGAATGGCGTGAAGTACCGAAAAGGCTTCTCGCTGACTATCTCAACGTCCAACATAACTCTGCGGCTGTGAAGTACCTTCAGCACTACGCACTTCTGCAAGTCTTCGCGGTACTTCTTCATGTAACTTTCGTAGATAGTGACGTACTGGCGATCATGGTTGTCGCTGTTATCGTCATCGTGGCGAAACCCATCGACAGCGTCACGGCCTATACGCCCGTCACCCTTCATGTCCTTATCTTCATCCAGCTTGGCGACCAGGTCAGGGTCGTAGCCCTCACTTAATAGCTCACCACGGGTGCGGCTAGTTCTGTGCGAACAGAAATCAGCATCCTCTTCATCCGTAGCGCGAGGGGTTACAAGGAAGTCTTCTGGCGGTATCACCTCAATGCAGATTTTGCTCTTATCTATCTTCCGCAAAAGCTCACCGCTATATAGCATCTGTGGAACCTCGATAACCTGACCACTTTGCGGGTCTTGCATCTGGCCCATCTGCTGCTGCTCGTCATACTCAGTAATCGTTACGGACTCATCAGCCCCAAGCTGGTTAAAGCTGGCCTCATCTAAACCCTCAAAGGTTTCCTCGTCATACTCATAATAATTCTTGTAGTACCGCTTCACGATTCCAGTCTTAGCGACCAGCGCATCGTGAATCACATCGTGCAGAATCTTTGATCCTTTATTCTCACGATAGAAAATGTAGTTAGTCAGCGCCGTAGCCATCTTGGCAGGCAGAAAGTCCTCTGCGGTTTGCGGATCGAAGCGGCACACGTTGCGGTCAGCCGTCATACATTCAAGAAGCATCGCCTTAATAGACTCGACTCCGTCAAAAACGTCCATGCTCACATGCTGTGACCGTCCAGTGCGCTCATTACCCAGCGGCATACCGTAGTAGTAGCTGTGGCCCTTGTCCCGCTGCTCACCGATCTCGCTCTCAGAGTATGAGTCGGCGGCGTTGATCATGTTTTCTAACGAGGCAAGCAACTCGCCTTCGTTTATCTCAGAAGTTATATTCATGGGTCGTATATCCTGACTGTCCGTTGGTTAGTTGCTGTCGCTCGACTGCGTTTTGCCCGTATCGGGTCACTGAGATCGCTGAATACCGCGTGGCATCCATCAAATCGTCAAATTCTTTGTGAATCTTTCCTTTCTTCCGGTGATACCGGCGAAACTCTTCAAACCAAGGCACCAAGTTGCTGAACACCCGCAAACGCCCAGTGCGAAACCTCTCCAACATCTCCATCAGTCCTGGCTCGACGTAGTTGGTGCCGTCAGGGTTGGTAAACTTTCCGATCATCAGCACCCCCGCCTCCAAGTACATCTCCGCTAGAGTTCTGCCGCTGCCCTTCTCTGTGTTGTCGCCGTCATGGGGATAGATGCAGGGGATATCCTTACCCCTGGACTTGATAACAGTTGAGTGGACGGCTGGAATCTCGCCTTCTTTCTTGTAAGCGTCATAAACGTATATGACATCGCTGTCAGGGTCGTAGGCCGTCCAGACACAGGTGGTCGGGTGCGTTATTCCGAAGTCCACAGCGCACAATTTCTTGTAATGCTCCGGTATTTCAAACGGCTCAATCTTTATAGCCTCTTCGGCTATGGGGAAGACCATGCCCTCACCCAGAACGGGTATGCCCTTTGACCGCATATCCCGCTGGTACTCTGGAATAGCCGCTAAAAGCTGGGTCTTAGTCTCTTCAGTGATGTGTGGCGCATCGTTCCATGTGACATTCTGGAGATACTGGCCCTTGTTCGGGTTGTCCATGAACTGACTTACCAGTTCAGTCATGCCGTTCTCTGGCGTTAAAGTACCGACGAGGTAGCCGCCCTTCCCATCGTTGCCAGTGGCAGTCCTCGTTAAACACTGAGGATAAATGGTAGGGTCGGTCGGCTCTTCGTCGATCCAGATATAGTCCTGGCTTGAACCCATCAGGACATGCTGCCCCTGAGTGTAGGACTTAAAACTTACAAGGCTTGTATTACCCGCCGCATGGCGCACCGCCACATCTCTTGGTAAGCGTGGCGTACCCATCGCAGGGGTTACTTGGTAGATAAGCCTTTGAGGTATGAGGCCAGAGCCGTCGAACTTCCCCTCGCCCAAGTACATGCCCAACAATTCTTTAACGATTACATCGCGTAGCTGCTCACCGGACACGCCCAGGCACCATATCTTTGTAGGTCGGGTGAACCTGATCCCCACCCACCAATCTGGATATAAGCCTGTGAGGTGAAATGCTACTTCTGCTGCCTGGGAGGCAGTTTTGCCTACGCGGTTTGCCGCCATCAGCATTCGTTGTTTGTTGTCTTTACCAGCGGCGTAGAAGTCTTCTTGCCAACCGTATGGCTCCCAATACTTCAGACGGTTCTGCGCTTTGTGCAGCTTCACCACGCGGATGGCTTCCGCTATTTTGAGCGCCTTATTTTTTGCGGCCTCATTTTTCAGAAGACCGTCTTTTTTGCGAACCGCTTTTTTTGAAGTCGTTTCTGTCAAAAGTTTACGCCCATCTTTTGCATCGGTGGGTAAACGGTTCCCGCTCGATATCGCGTAGCAAAGTCTTCATCCTCATTGATCCGAATCTGTGCGGCTTGTAACATCGGGACAGACATCTGTTCTGGGTGCGTACTGATAAGCTCGTCATCAGTAAAAGAGTTACGTTGTTGGTGGAGAACCCCTTCGCCTTCACGGACAACGCTTGGCGTATCGTCGGCCAGCCGGTGCATAAATTTAGCGAGTGGCATATTAAAGCGCCCCTATATGTAACGAGATATGTGGGGGCGTAGCGCCCCAGCGAGGTACCTCGATTTTGCGAAGCGCATCTGAAATGGGCGCTTCCCAGGCTATTCGGTTATCAAATGCAACGTCTTTTTGTGATCCGGTGACGTAAGTCATTGATTTATATAGCTTTTTATCCAATGCCGCATTGGACGTTCTATAGCTTGCTTGGATCAATGCCAGCTTCCTTGAGTGATGCGAGTGCAGCATCAACATCGTGATTGACCGTGACATCACCGCTTACGTTAGCATCCACTTCGGTCTTATCCCGCCAACCTGCTCGGTTCTTGAGGAAGAATATGGCTGCGCTTGTGTTGGGTTTGGCTGCATCAGTAGCGGAGTTGAACAGTTGGTTGGTCACGGCGGTGATGCCTTCCTGCTTGCCAGCCTTTATGGTGTCGGCAAATAGGTCATCATCCCGCTTACGCCTGGATATAGTAGACACTGATATGCCAAGGCTTGTAGCTATCTGCTCTTCTGACAGCCCCATCTTTGCTAGGTTGTACAGCTTTTCGTAGTCAATGACCTTAGTGTTAGCCAATGCTGATCGCTCCCGTTAGATGCTTAAAGAGCAGCATTATATTGCATTGTTGGGTGTGGGTTTGTGTCCTAACGATAGTTGACTGTGACGGTTGACTGAATGAGGGGACACAGAATGCTGCTGATATAATGATCAATGCCTACTCAGGCACAGCCAACCCCAGCGGAGCATCCCATTGATCGCAGAAATAACAATGGCGGTGAGCGCCGCCAAGTCAGCACATAGTTTCATCACGAGGGCAGTCGGTGCTGGCCACAGCATTATGGACTTGTCAGATCGTGTCGCTAAGTTTTACGACAGCAGAGACGCTGTCCTGGCTGCTGAAGCTGCCAACAAAACAAAAGCAGGGTTTCTTACCAGTGGTTCAGTCGAGGCTGAAGCGTTGCAGATCGTCACAGCTAAAAAGCAGATAGCTGACTTTGAGCGGGACTTGAGGGAGGTCATACTCTATACCGCAGGCAAAGAGTTCTACACCGACATGCTGCGTGAGCGTCGAGCGATTAAGGATGCCCGCATCAAAGCAGCAAAGTCTAAAGCTGCACGGAAGCAATACCTGATCAACATCGCTGCCATTGCCGGTGCAACACTAGTCATAACAGCCATGATGCCTTTCCTAATCGTGGCCCTTGCCAGGAGCTAAATAGCCTGCACAGGGTGCACAGGGTAAAAAAAGCCACCTGTGCGCCTCAAAGCCGCATAGCCATTGGGTTTCAAGCAAAATGCACAGGGTACAGGTAAAATTGGACATGTTTGGTAGCTGGGGTTTTTATAGCCTTATAGGTTTATATATCTATCTTTT
>Ga0209197_1000259_pt1 | contig 38734 bp, 37 predicted proteins | sample COGITO_mtgs_1105_4_FD_184802 | JGI IMG/M metagenome (GOLD analysis project Ga0209197, IMG submission 184802) | Pelagic marine microbial communities from North Sea - COGITO_mtgs_110512 (SPAdes) (version 2) | ecosystem: Environmental > Aquatic > Marine > Epipelagic ... | reverse complement strand
TAAAACTAGACTTGCTATTACTAGAAGTCAACGCAGTTCTCTACGTTCTAAACCCAGCTCACGTACCACTTTAATGGGCGAACAGCCCAACCCTTGAAACCGTCTTCAGCTTCAGGATGTGATGAGCCGACATCGAGGTGCCAAACGCTCCCGTCGATAAGAGCTCTAGGGGAGCATCAGCCTGTTATCCCCGGCGTACTTTTTATTTGTTGAGCGATGATTTTTCCACGAAAGATCACCGGATCACTATAACCGACTTGCGTCTCTGCTCGATTTATCAATCTTACAGTCAGGCAAATATTACTATTATGCTTAAAAATAATTTTTATTATTTAAATTTACCTTTGCACGCCTCCGTTACTTTTTAGGAGGCAGCCGCCCCAGCTAAACTACCAAACATACAAGGTCCTCTTGAAGAGTGAGTAAATAATGAAAAAAAGGGTGGTATTTCAAGGACGCCTAAACAGTTTACTTGCGTAAAGGTTTCAAATAGCTCCCACCTATCCTACACATTCTAAAATTTTTTACAATATATGTTTATAGTAAAAGTGCACGGGGTCTTTCCGTCTAGCTGCATGTAACCCGCATCTTCACGGGTATTTCAATTTCACTGAGCCTTTGTTGGAGACAGTAGGGAAGTCATTACACCATTCATGCACGTCGGAACTTACCCAACAAGGAATTTCGCTCATTTTATCCCATAGTATTTCTACTAGGGTCGGACTCTATCTTAAGTAATTTTGTTTTACGCTCTAAAATGTTCATTATTTTTTCGAATCCCACGGGATTTAAGTGCTCTGATTTCTCCATGAGTAGAAGTACTTTACGAAATTTGCGGAAGTCAACATTTTTTAATGTTTTTAATGTGTGTTTCTCGAAAAAAGGGACAATGATATTTACTAAATGATCTCTTTTGCGAACACGATAACTGTAAACGTTTTTATTGTTATGCCGTACCACACCACACTTAAAATAACTTTTTAGAGCGTATAATATTTTTATATCACGTTTATGTTGGGTTACAATAAATTCGGGAAGGATTTGGTAACCTATTTTGTAGGATGATTGTTTCGAAACACTCACGTGGAAACACCCTTCTCCATCCGTAAAACCAACAATGTATTGCGCTTGTAAATTCATATTTTTAAAAAATTTCTCTCTTGCGTATTAGTCTCTGAGGATTCCTGCTAAAGAAAAGGTTTAGCAGGTCTTTCCTGCGGATTGCCCACTTGTAAAAAATATTTTGACTGCAAATCTTTTATTTATGTAAAGACTTATTTTATTCGTTGCTTTACATGAATGTATGGTCACTTATTTGACTTAATTCACGAGTAATTTTTTCTTTTGAGGATTTTCCCGCATATAGCAAGATTTTACAAAGGCAACAAAAATTACCTTTGGACCGTCAGAGTTACGGCCGCCGTTTACTGGGGTTTAAAATTAAAGCCAAGACAATAATTTGTTTACCTTGCAGCACCGGGCAGGTGTCAGTCCCTATACATCTTTTTACAAATTAGCAGAGACCTGTGTTTTTACTAAACAGTTGCTACCCTCTTTTTTGTGACAATTTTATTAGGTTGCCCTGATAAAATCCCCCCTTCTTCCTAAGTTACGGGGTCAATTTGCCGAGTTCCTTCAACAAAGTTCTCTCAAGCGCCTTAGTCTATTCGACCTGTCCACCTGTGTCGGATTACAGTACGGTTTATCTAAGATGGCTATTTCCTGGAAGTTTTAACAAACTAAAGATAACTAAAATAAGCTTCAAACTCCGTCACCTATCTAAAGAAAAATATAATTATTACCCATCGAGGCAAGCTTTCGCTTTAAGCACTCTTAGGGGCCGTCTTTTTGCAAAATCGTTAAATTTTATTGAAGCGGATTAGCCGTGCTTCAAAACCCTTGGACTTACGGCGATAATGTTTTTCACATTATTTGTCGCTACTCATGCCAGAATACTCACTTCTGATTTCTCCAGAAAATCTTACAACTTTCCTTCTAAGAATTACAGAACGTTCCGCTACCATTTTTTAAAAATCTGCCGTTTCGGTTAATGTTTTTAGTCTCTGTACATCTTCAGCGCAAAAAATCTAGATCAACGAGCTGTTACGCTTTCTTTAAAAGATGGCTGCTTCCAAGCCTACCTATTGATTGTTTTTGATTAATCACTGCTTTAATCACTTAAACACTATTAGAGACCTTAACGAACAGTCTGGGCTGTTTCCCTTTTGACAAAAGACCTTAGCATCCAATGTCTGTCTGCTTTTTTTTCAGCTATACGTATTCGTAGTTTTATTAAATTTGGTAAGATTAAAAATCCCCCTAGTTTATTAAGAGCTCTACCCCGCAAGAAAAAAAAAACGCTCTACTTAAATAGATTTCGCGGAAAACCAGCTATCTCTAAGTTTGATTGGCCTTTCACCCCTAATCACAAGTCATCCCAGTATTTTTCCACATACACGGGTTCGGTCCTCCAACAAACATTACTGTGATGTTTTCAACCTGCTCATGATTAGATCACTTAGTTTCGGGTCTTATACAAATGACTAAAAACATACTTTTAATATTCGAATTAACTGCGCTTACTCTGAAAATTGATTAAGCTTGCCATTTAAATAAACTCTCTGGCCCATTATGCAAAAGGTACGCTGTCGTTTTCTAAACTTCAACAGATTGTTAACATTAAGTTTCAAGTCTTTTCACCTCTATAAGAGCCTTTTTCACCTTTCCCTTACGGTACTTTTTTACTATCGGTTATCAAAAATTTTTAGGATTGAGGGTGGTTCCCCAAAATTCTGACAGAAAAAACTGCCTTACTTTTTTAAACATAAAGGAGCGCTTTACGGGACTTTAACCCTCTACGGTATTATTCAAGTGTCGCTTATCTGTTTTTAAACTTCCTTTTTCTATTTTCGCTCGCCACTACTAACAGAATCTCGTTTGATTTCTATAAAAAGTTAATGAGATGTTTCAGTTCACTTTATTTATTGAGATTTTCTTTAAACGAAGTTTCCTTCTAAAAGAACGTCTAATTACATAGCACTTTACGCGCAATAACCAGACTTTTCGAAATATAAAACGTCTTTATTTTTGACACCAAGGTATCCGCTTAATGCTTTAAGGATCTACGTAGAATTGAACTACTCGAATTACTCCGACAGTAAACAGACCCAGAACTTACTATGATTTCTATGTATATTATTAAATTGGGTTGTAAACACCGAAAATATTTATTTTTTCCGTCAGAACGGTACTTTGTAGATTTTACCGCGCAACTTCGTTACCTATTAACAAAAAAAAAAAAAAACATAGCCAAAAGTTGCCCATGAATGTTTTCATGGTGTCTGAACGATATAATAACATTATAAGGATATCGATGTTTATTCGATTCTTAACCTATCCTGTTAAATTTTATCTTTCGTTAATAAAGGGCCTAAGTGGAATTGAACCACTGACCTTACGCTTATCAGGCGTATGCTCTGACCATCTGAGCTATAGGCCCGCTTTCAAATTATTTGACAAATTTAAAGTATGAGATTTACGACCATACTTTTTTCGCAAAGTTAACGGGTTTACCATGCACTAAAGTGTGGTATACAACATAGAAGAAAAATACAGTTGAAACGGCAGATAAGTATGACCCATATGAAGCCATTGTATTCCAACCATCAAAAGCATCAGGATAATCAGGAATTCTTCGAGGCATTCCCGCAAGTCCTAAGAAATGCATTGGGAAAAATGTTAAATTAACTCCGATAAAGAAAATCCAAAAATGAATTTGACCTAAAACTTCAGAATATTGTAATCCTGTCATTTTAGCAATCCAATAGTAAAAACCTGCAAAAATAGCAAAAACAGCTCCCATACTTAATACATAATGGAAGTGAGCAACAACATAGTAAGTATCGTGAAGAGCGATATCTAGACCTGAGTTTGCTAAAATAACCCCAGTTAAACCTCCTAAAGTAAATAAGAAAATGAAACCAAGAGCAAATAACATTGGTGTTTTAAAAGAGATACGTCCACCCCACATAGTTGCTATCCAACTGAAAACTTTTATTCCGGTTGGCACAGCGATAATCATTGTAGCTGCGGTAAAATATGCACGAGTATCAACATCCATTCCTACGGTATACATGTGGTGTGCCCACACGATAAACCCTAGGATTCCAATAGATAACATTGCATAAACCATTCCTAAATATCCGAAGATAGTTTTTCTAGAAAAGGTACAAACAATATGACTAACCATACCAAAACCTGGTAAAATTAAAATATATACTTCTGGGTGACCAAAGAACCAGAAAAGGTGCTGATATAGTACAGGATCTCCTCCTCCAGCCGGATCAAAGAATGTTGTGTTAAAGTTTCTATCTGTTAAAAGCATGGTAATTGCACCAGCTAAAACAGGTAAAGATAAAAGTAGTAATATAGCGGTAATGAAAACCGACCAGACCATTAAAGGTAAACGGTGCATACTCATTCCAGGTGCACGCATATTTAGGATTGTTGTAATAAAGTTGATAGCTCCTAAAATTGAAGAAGCTCCAGACAAGTGTAAACTAAAAATCGCTAAATCAACGGCAGGACCTGAATGCGCCTGTACACTACTTAACGGTGGGTAAACTGTCCAACCAGTACCCGCACCCGCCTCAACTAATGTTGAAGCTAATAATAATAATAACGAAGGTGGTAATAACCAAAAACTAATATTATTCATACGTGGAAAAGCCATATCAGGAGCACCGATCATTAAAGGAACGAACCAGTTACCAAATCCTCCTATCATTACTGGCATTACCATGAAGAAAATCATAATAAACGCGTGTCCGGTCACAATTACATTATATAATTGGTGGTTACCCTGTAGGATCTGATTACCAGGATGAGCTAATTCCATACGGATTAAAACCGATAATGTTGTACCGATTACCCCAGAAAACGCACCAAAAATTAAATATAAAGTACCAATATCTTTATGGTTAGTGGAAAATAACCAACGAGAACACCACAAATAAAATGGATTAGTCACTAAAGCTGTAGATGTCATAATTATATTATGTACAATCAAAATTGTAGTTAAAAAGTAAAATTACACAGTGTAAAAAAGTGAAAGTAGAGATTTGAACTCCCGAATTTTCCCTTTTGTTGAAAATCACTTTCACAAATGTTAATTATAGAAGATTCTGAAGCATACCATTAATTAAAAGGCACTTGTAACAGGCGGCTCTTGAAAAAAGTCTCTTCTTTGGAATTAGATTTTTTGAAAGAGAGTAGAATTTTCATAGAGCCGATGTCTTTAAATAAGAAATAAAAATTTTTTAATTCAGAAAAAACAAATGGATCTATTATTTTGAAAGACAAAACTGAGTTTTGATTTGAATCTTTTTTAAAATTGTAGTTCAAATTTAAATCTTTTGTTTTTGGTAAGACTTCCCAAACAAGCTTGAGAAAAAAAGAATTCGCGTGTTTTTTACGTAAAGTAACTTTTACACCAATGGGAGCACCTTTACGGCGCTTTAGTAATATAGAAGATTTCTTTGAACGAATAAAAAAGGGGCGAAAACCCGTAACCAGTTCTAACAATGCAGAAGCCTTTACAATATTTTTAAGGGACATATTTTTAGATAAGATAATAGAAAGAGTTATCTTATCCATTGTGTCAGGGATTTCATTTACGTTTTTATAATGAAACAACGTGTTGAATTTACGAAGGGATTCGCAGGTATTGTTGATAGAGTGCATTTGATAAATAAATAAACTTTGTATTAAACACTTCCAGATGCCAGTGAGATAATTTTTGAAAATCTTTTCTCACGAAGTTCTCTAGGCACAGCACCAAACACGCGTGTAGCTAAAGGTTTATTTTGTTTTGTTAATAGTACGACGGAATTTAAAGTGAAAGAGAGAGACACGCCTGTTTTTCGTTTTAAAACGCTTTTTGTTTTAACAATAACAGCATATAAGACATCACCTTTCTTTACTTTAGAAGTTAAACGGTTTCGTGAACGAATAGTTTGCACAGATACGACTATAATGTCCCCTATTCGTGCAATCTTGGGATTCGAACCTTTTTTAAGAACTTTTATGCAACGAACCTGCTTTCCACCAGAATTATCCGATACTTTTAGAAGAGTTTGTGTTTGAATCATACAAGTGTTCTTTAATATTAGCCACGTGCACGAATAAACCCTTCAAGTTGAATAGTTCTCTTGTCTTTATAATAGACGGTAAAAATAGCTAAGCCGATACCGGATTCTGCTGCAGCCACAGTTAAAACATATAACGCAAAAACTTGCCCTATAATGTCATCTAAAAAAACAGAGAAAAAAATGAAATTTAGATTTAGGCCAACAAGCATTAATTCTATTGATAGAAGTATAATTAAAAGATTTCGCTTATTCAAAACGATACCCAAAACCCCTAATAAAAAGATTGTCGTTGAAAAAATTAATAAAATTTCTAGAGGAAAAGCCATATTTTTAATTTGTTTTATTGAAAAAAGATTTAAAGTTTTTTATTGAAAAATATTGAACACCGAATTAAAACCAACGATAATGTGTAAACAACTTGTTTTGACGCGCAAGCTTATGTAAATTATTTGTTTTTTTCACGCTTTCACTCGTACCCTCAGATGATTTTATAAGTTCGTCTGCTATACCTTTGATAAGAGCTTTTTTTGATCCAGAAAATTTCACCAAACTTCTTATCGCAAAGGTTAGCTGACGTTTTAAGCTCAACGGAAAAGGTATTGCATATAGGTTTCCGCGGATTTTTACATTTCTTATCTCAACAAGAGGTTTGATATTGTTTATCGCTAGAATAATTGTAGGCAAAGGAGAATATCCTCGAAGAGAAAGTTCTAAAAGTAAACCAGCAAAAATTTTTTCAGCTTTTGATCTCTTACCATTTTTCATAAGTTGTAAAATAAACTTTTTATAGATTAAAGTTTTTTTCGGAGAGTTTTCTAACATTTTCTTGTGTTAAACTTTATTTGCGGAAGAAGGATTTGAACCAACGACCTTCAGGTCATGAGCCTGACAAGCTACCTAACTGCTCTATTCCGCAAAAATTATTTCGGTTTTTTAGACCCGTATTTTGAACGTGCTTGTTTTCTATTTTTTAGCCCTAGAAAATCATATTTACCACGTACTAAGTGATATTTTACTCCTGGTAAGTCTTTTACTCGACCCCCACGCATTAAAACAGTTGAATATTCTTGTAAGGTATGCCCTTCACCTGGAATATAAGCTGTAACGCGTTTTTTTGTAGAGAGTCTTAAACGAGCAACTTTACGTAACGCGGAGTTTGGTTTTTTAGGGGTTCTTGTAAAAACTTTCAAACAAACTCCTTTTTTTTGCGGACAGTTTTCTAAGGCAGGCGCTCGTTTTAAACCTGTTGTTTTTGTTCTTATTTTGTTGCAAAGTTGATTTACTGTAGGCATTATGTGAATTATATTTTTTACTCGTTACTGGACTTGAACCAGTAATCTAAAAAGAAATGGATTTTAAGTCCATCGTGTCTACCAATTTCACCAAACGAGCAATTTTGAAAAGGATGGGATTTGAACCCATGGTGCACACAAGATACACGCTGATTTAGCAAACCAGTACTTTAAACCACTCGGTCACCTTTTCATTACGCTCCCCGAGAATTTAAATTAAGCACGCAAAGCGAAACATTTTACTAGAGGAACCGAACAAAAACTTTTCTTAGGAAAAACTTCTTATAAAAACGACAAAATAGCGAAAAAGGGATTCGAACCCCTGACATTTGGATTATGATTCCAACGTTCTAACCGCTGAACTATATCGCCAAGTGACTTAACTATTATTTTTATTAGTGTTGCAAAAGTGCTTCTGCGGGTTTTTCGAAACTTTGTTTAAAAACACGAACATTTCCCCAAATAGCAAGCAATTATTCCAGAAAAGAGGTATAAACAAATTTCTGGGCAGATTTTCACAAAGTTTTATTTTTTATTTGTAATAGGTAAGGAGGGGGGGAAAAACGACCAACCAGAGGAGGGAGGGAGGGAGGGAGGGAGGGAGGGAGCGAAGCGACCGACCGACCGACCGACCGACCGACCGACTGGAGGGGGGGAGGGTCTTAGGTACCCTCCGGAGATCGTCGTACCTCCTCCTCCGGACGGTATCCTTGTTCCGCCTCCGGCGTCTGCGCTCCGCGCTATTCTGAAATATAAAAGTATAGAAGTACTTCAAGGATACCACTCCCGTGAGGAGGTACGACGAAATGGGAGTGGTACCTACAAATATGGAGGAGGTACGACGACCTATGGGATGTGACCCAGACTTGCGGGTCTGGGTCACATCCCATAGAGTAGTGTTTACCAGAGGACCGGGGGTCCTCTGGTAAACACTACTCCATATGAAACAGTTATACGTAACCATTTTAATTTACTAAGGGAGGGACTCGAACCCTCACTCTTCAGAAGAACTAGAACCTAAACCTAGCGTGTATACCAATTCCACCACCTCAGCATAATAGTTTTATATATATAGATATAATTCAAAGAAGAACGCGTAGCGCAGGGATACCGTTCGGAGGAGGAGGTACGACGATCTCCGGAGGGTACCTTTTACCGTTTCGGTCCTTACGTATTTCCTCCCTCGTTACCTATAACAAAAAAAAATAAAAACATTGTAAAAATCTGCCCACTGAAGTATTTCCGTAGTTTTCAATGAAAGTTTTCTCGTATTTTCGTCTCAAGCGAATTTTAATTTTTATTAACTTATTGTTTCGTGTAACGAAGATACGTTATGCAACGATTTTCAGATTACTAATTAAACCCCCAACGTATTTTCTCCTATCATTCACAAATTTCTCAATAAAAAAACACAATGGCTACATTCATTATTATTTTAAAAATACTTGCTATAGTTGTCCCTTTATTAATTTCTGTAGCTTACTTCACGCTTGCAGAAAGAAAATTGATGGCATCGATTCAGCGTCGACGAGGACCTAATGTTATAGGTTATTTAGGTTTACTGCAACCATTAGCCGACGGATTAAAATTATTTGCTAAGGAGAGTATTTTACCAAGTAACGCGAATACGACGCTTTTCATACTTGCTCCCATGATTACTTTTATCCTAAGTTTAATGGGTTGGGCTGTAATACCTTTTGGCGAAGGTATCGTTTTATCCAACATTAATGTGGGTATCTTGTATTTATTTGCTGTTTCGTCTTTGTCCGTTTATGGTATTATTTTATCTGGTTGGTCAAGTAATTCCAAATACGCTTTTTTAGGAGCTATTCGCTCTGCAGCGCAAATGATTTCTTACGAAGTTTCAATAGGTTTTATTGTTGTCATAGTGGTTATAACTGCTGGATCTTTCAATTTAAGCGAAATCGTTTTAGCGCAAACTAAGGTTTGGTATATTCTTCCACATATACCTGCGTTTTTAATGTTTTTCGTTTCTGCATTAGCGGAAACAAATCGTCACCCTTTTGATTTACCTGAAGCAGAAGCGGAACTTGTTTCTGGTTACAATGTAGAGTACTCTGCTATGGGTTTTGCATTATTCTTTTTAGGAGAATATGCTAATATGTTACTTATGAGCGCTTTGACTTCAATACTTTTCTTAGGGGGGTGGTTACCTATTTTTAACATCTTCCCTTTAAATTTAATACCGGGGGCGTTTTGGCTTGGTATTAAAATATGTATTTTTGTTGTTTTATTCTGTTGGATTAGAGCCGCATTACCGCGCTATCGTTATGATCAATTAATGAGTTTAGGTTGGAAAACTTTCCTACCGATTTCTTTAGCTTGGTTGTTATTCACTGCTTCGGTTTTAATGAGTTTTAATTGGTTACCCGCGTAATTTTTTGATGTTGCACAATTATAGAATAAAATTTACTTCACACAATTTGGAAAGTATAAAAGAAATTGATAATTACTTCAAGAAAACAGATATTAAAAACAAAAGACTCGTTTTTCTTCCAAAAAACAAAAAAATCTTTACATTAATAAAATCCCCGCACGTAAATAACAAGTCCAAAGAGCATTTTAAGATTGAAAAGTTTAAGCGTTTGGTTTGTTTGACAGCATCTTCTCAAGAACTAAAAATGTTGTTGAAAAAATTACCTAACGATCTTTTCATAAAAGTCAGTGTATTGGACTAATTTTCACACTCTCTTTTGAGTACATAAAAGTGTATTTCTTCAAAAGTACTAGAGAAGAGTTATAGCCGTAAAATCGTTAAACCATAACTCCCCTAAGACTTTTCTTTTTCGGGAAATGGCGCAGTCAGGCGAGCGTGTCTGTTTTGGGAACAGAAGGTCATGTGTTCAAATCACATTTTCCCGTACAATTAAAAAAAAAAAATAAACAAATGAGCACTAATATGTTAGTAAAAAGAAATAGACAAAGACATCCTTTTCACTTAGTAGATCCAAGCCCATGGCCTTTTGTGGGATCATTTGCAGCATTCGGTTTAACATTCGGTGGTGTGATGTATATGCACAATTATTCTGGTGGTTGGACTCTTTTCGTTACTGGTTTTCTATCTATTTTATTCGTGATGTATGGTTGGTGGCGCGATATTATTCGCGAAGGAACTTTTGAAGGACAGCACACATTCGTAGTTCAGCAAGGACTTAGAATGGGAATGCTTCTATTTATCGTTTCAGAGATTATGTTTTTCTTCGCCTTTTTTTGGGCTTTCTTTGATGCAAGTATCAAGCCTGCTATTAGTATTGGAGGTGTATGGCCACCGAACGGTTTAGAAATTTTAAACCCTTGGGCAGTGCCTTTATTAAACACTGTTATCTTATTGAGTTCGGGTTGTACTGTTACTTGGGCGCACCACGCAATTGTAGCCGGTGCAAAACGTAGCGCTGTGATTGGTTTAGTTTTAACAATCGTTTTAGCAGTTGCTTTTACGGCTCTTCAAGTATTAGAGTATGTTGAAGCCCCTTTCAGTATCGCGGATGGTGTTTACGGTTCAACTTTTTTCATGGCAACTGGATTCCACGGATTTCACGTTTTTATTGGTACCTGTTTTTTAACTGTATGTTTAGTTAGACTACTGAAAAATCATTTTACAAGAGAGCACCATTTTGGGTTTGAGGCTGCTGCATGGTATTGGCATTTTGTGGATGTCGTATGGTTATTTTTATTCGTCACTATTTATTGGTGGGGATCTTAATTTTAAATAAAAAAAATGTATAATTTTCTAACAAGTCCACTGGAACAATTTCAGATTCTACCAATTGTACAATTACATTTGGGTGTATTTGATTTCTCTATTACTAACGTAACCATAATACTAACCGTAGGTATTGGTAGTGTTGTTTTCGCGTTATATTCGTTATTATCTGATGAGGGAAACTTCTCTGTAGTGCCGAACAGAATTCAATTCGTCTTTGAGATGTTCTATGACATTATTTTCAATATGTTAAATGACGTACTTGGTACTAAAGGTAAAACTTTTTTCCCTTATATATTCACGTTATTTACATTCGTTTTAACTTCTAATGTAATTGGACTAGTTCCTTACAGTTTCACAATTACTAGTCATTTGATCGTTACTTTTGCTTTAGCTATGATGAGTTTTATTGGTATCAATATAATCTGCGTTCGCGAGCATGGTATGAACTTCTTCACATTATTCTTACCATCAGGTACAGGTATAGGTTTAGCTCTTCTGCTAGTACCTATTGAATTAGTTTCTTACCTTTTCAGACCTATTAGTTTGTCTGTTCGATTATTTGCAAACATGATGGCAGGACACACACTTTTAAAAGTAATTGCAGGGTTCGCTTGGTCGATGATGCTTGCTGGTGGAGGTCTTTTAATTGCTCACGTAGTTCCTCTAGCCGTTTTAATTATTTTAATGGGTCTAGAGTTAGGTGTAGCTATAATCCAGGCTTTCGTATTTACAATTCTTACTTGTAACTATTTAGGTGATGCTATAAAATTACACTAAAAATTTTAACTAATTCTCATTTTTTAAACGTAACTGTTTCGCTCAAAAAAAGATTCAGGTTTGTAATTCAATGGTAGAATATGCCGCTCATAACGGTAAAGTTGCAAGTTCGAATCTTGTCAAACCTTAATACTCTTCAAGGAGAATAGTTCAATTGGTAGAATGATGGTCTCCAAAACCATCGGCTGCGGGTTCAAGTCCTGCTTCTCCTGTTTTAAAAAGGTCTTGCTTGATTTCACCTGTAAAAAAAACGATTTCAACTTTTTTTCTTTTGTCAGAGTCATGCGCTAAATACTTTAACTAAACTTTGGTAAAATATTAGATACAAAAAGGATCTTATTCACTATAACCATAGCGCAATAACTGGGCTTCTCTTGTCGTTGAAGGAAGTAGGATTCGAACCTACGTAAGAAAATTCTAACAGATTTACAGTCTGCCACCTTTAGCCACTCAGTCATTCCTTCGTTTAGTTTATTTGTTTTTTACTAATTTATTTGTTATGTAATTTCATCCTAGTTTTTTCTCGAGCCTTAAACGCGACGCTTTTTTTTAGGTCGGCAGCCGTTGAAAGGTGTTCGTGTTTTTTCTATAATTGTTGTAATTTTAATATTCTTTCTAACAAGACCTTTTACTACTGATCTACGACCTCTACCTATGCCGTTAAAGATAAGAACAATGTTGTAGATTTTCTGATTATGTAAATAATCGGCAAAAGTCTCCGCTAAAACTTGCGCTGCTTGCGGAGAAGATCGTTTAGCACCTTTAAAACCGACACAACCACAACTTAGTGTATGATTTTTCTTCAAATTTTTCGAAGACAATATCGTATTGTTCGCGCTAGCTTTTACATAAAGGGTAGGCGCGTTTCTTTCCATATTCATATTCATTCGTTATCTAATGTTTTTCACAGTTCTTGAATTTGTATGCGTACGTTGTCCGCGTCTTGGAAGTTTATTTTTTATTCGACTCCCCCTATATGTCTTTGTTTTTACATAATCTTCGTTAATTTGAATTAGAAACTTCTTCAATTCATTTCCAATCAAATATTCTTTTTCTATAAAATTAACAATTTTATATTGTGTTTCTTTCGGTAAATCTTTTAGTTTGGTTTCTGTTTTAATCCCAAACTTTTGACAGAGAAACTTTGCGCGTTTCTCACCAATTCCGTAAATATTCTGCAAAGCGGAACAAATAGGTTTTCTCTCAGAGATTTCCGTATTCAATAAATAGACCATTTGGGTGTTTATAATTTAAGTGTTGCATTTTTAGCTCAGTTGGATAGAGCATTGGCCTTCTAAGCCGAGTGTCACAAGTTCGAATCTTGTAAAATGTTAAAGATAAATTTATCAAACTATGCCTTTACTAAAAAAAAAGCCAGTTACCCCTTCGCTGCGTCACACTGTTTTATTAGATAAAAGTCATTTATCAAAAAGTAAACCGTTAAAAGATAAAACAACTTTCCTGAAAAACAAAGCCGGGCGTAATAATCAGGGTCGAATTACTGTTTATACAAAAGGGGGAGGTCACAAAAAGCGATACCGTGAATTAGATTTTCTTCGAAAAGGTGTTCAAGGTATTGTAGAGTCTATTGAATATGACCCTTTTAGAACCGCCAATATCGCTCGCGTATTTTGTCAAGAAAAAACAGAACACTTTTATATTTTATCTCCAGAGGGTTTAGACATAGGTCATTTCATTAAGACTTTTGATACATCTTCTCAAGAAATAACCTTTAAAATCGGTAACGTATATCTTCTCAGAGATTTGCCTTTAGGGTTATTCGTTCATAATTTTTCTTTTTCTCCTGGAAGGAAAGGGAAAATTGCTAGAGCTGCTGGAGCCTATGGTCAAATTATTTCCAAAAATGCGAAATACTGTCGAATTCGTTTAAATTCAGGTGAACATCGATTTTTCTTGTTGGATACAACGGCCACTCTAGGAATTGTATCTAATGGCTCACATAAGCTAACTTTTCTAGGTAAAGCTGGGCGTGCAAGGTGGTTAAATAAACGACCGTCTGTACGTGGTGTTGCTATGAATCCTATAGACCACCCTCATGGAGGTGGTGAAGGTAAAACTTCTGGAGGTCGACCTTCGGTAACACCGTGGGGATTTCCTGCAAAAGGAAGCCCAACGCGTAAAAAGCCTCTACATCATTTAATCATAAAAAAAAAAAAAAATGTCTAAAAGATCTGCCTGGAAAGGACCTTTTATTGATTACGATTTTTTAGTAGAATCCTTAAAAGCCTCTTCTAAAAAACCTATTGAAACACGTTCTCGCAATTCCGTTATCTTACCTTATTTGGTAGGAAAAACTTTAAAAGTTTATAACGGAAAAAAATACGTTTCTTTTAAAGTTGTAGAAGACATGGTCGGACTTAAAATTGGTGAATTTGTATTAACTCGCCTAAGGCATGTCTATAAAAAAAAGAAGTAATCGTTTAAAATGGGACAAAAATCAAATCCAAATAGTTTTCAGAAACAAGATCTTAACGCAAAGTTATGGTCCACACAAAGCAAAAAAGATTATTCTCTTTTATTAAGGAACAATTTTGAAATGACAGAGAATATCCGTTCAATATTTGAGCGTAACAATTGCTTAGTTAAAGAATGTATATTTCTTCGTTCCAAAGAAACAAATTTAGGTACACTTTTTATAAGTTTCTTGCCTGTGTTTCTTCGTAAGAAAAATGCGGGGTGGGCCAATACTTCCTTTGGCACAGCAAGAATCGTCAATCTTTTATTTAATCTTATCGCAAGTTTTGGTTATCCTTTAGAGAAGCGAATTGTTTTTCTAAATTTAGATTACATTGGGTCCAAGACAAAGAAAAAATTTCAGAATAGTGAAAGCTTAAAACCGTTGCTTATTTTTAAAAACGAAATATTTTACAGTTCTGGTCTAACAATATTTTTTCTGTTGTTTTCTATTAAAAATATGACCCCTTTGTTAACTAAGTACATTGCACGTTATTTTAAGCTTCTTCATCGAACAAAAAAAATCAATAAGTTTTTATTGTTTTTAAGTCGTTTTGTTACGTTAGTAGAAAAATCATCTTTCTATGGGTCTAGAGTGAAAGGCGTCAAATTTCAAATAAAAGGTCGTTTCAACGGTGTGCCTCGCTCAAAAACACGCGTTTTCGAAAAAGGCCGCATACCCTTACAAACAATCGCGTCAAAAATTAACTATTCTTTGTGTCACATAAACACAAGTTACGGTGTTTTCAGTATCAAAGTTTGGCTATACGAATAAAAAATGTTTTTACAACCAAAAAAATTCAAATACAAAAAATCAAAGAAAACCTATTTAACAAACTTGCTCGCTACGAGTGGTTCAAAATTAAGGTTTGGTAATTTTGGTATAAAAGCGCAAGAGGCTACACGTTTAACTGCAAGACAAATTGAAGCCGTACGTCAAACAGTTAATCGCCAATTAAACAGAAAAGGGAAACTTTGGATAACAATTTTTCCACACATACCTGTTACGTCAAAGCCCACTGAAAATCGTATGGGTAAAGGAAAAGGTGCTGTCGATTTTTGGTGTGCGCCAATTAAAGCTGGTACAATTCTTTTCGAATTGGGGGGTAATATTTCGGAAGTAGAAGCTAAAACCGCATTAAGAAAAGGTTGTGCTAAACTTCCAATTAAGACAATTGTAATTAGTAAATGTTAAATAAACAGAAAACAAAAAAGAACTTCATTAAGTTTGATAATATAAGCGATACAACAATTTTAGTCCCCGAAAACAAGCTTCTTCAAATACCTGGGTTATCTAAAAATCACTATATTCAAACAAGCTCTAGCAAAGAAGTAAATCTTGGTTTTTCAATGGTTTTTGCTGAAAATGTTTTACAGCCTACAAAATCCGGCGCTAATTTAAATCGCTTTGGTTACGACGCAAAACAATTTCAAAAGTTTCATAGGTATCATTTTTTTAAAAGAAAAGCATCGAATAAATTTGTTTCTAGTATTAAATCTTTTTTTGTTTTTTTATATGCTGTTTCTAAAAAGCGAAAGAAAGTTCCTTATTATATATTGAAACAAATAAAAGGTGGTTTTATGATAAGCGCCTTTGGCGCTATTTGTTTCGTACCTAGAAGCTTATATAAAAGCGTTCGTAAGCAACAAATAATTAACCTTAAATTATTTCAAAAAAATACAAAAAAATTTGCAAGACCGTTAATCAAAATTAATCTTGTTTCTTCTTTGAAGCACAAAAAACGTAAAGGTTAATTTGTTTCTATTTAGTAAATAGAGAGTAGCTGAAAAAAAGCTAACACAATTCGTATATATTTATATTTGTTATGATACAAGCAGCAAAGTTTATTGGAGCTGGATTAGCTACCATTGGATTAGCAGGAGCTGGAGTAGGAATTGGTACCGTTTTTGGTGCATACGTTCTTGGTACTTCAAGAAACCCATCTTTAAAAGGTGAGTTATTTCAGATTGCAATTTTAGGATTCGCATTAACTGAAGCTATTGCTTTATTCGCTTTAATGATGGCTTTCTTAATTTTATTTGCATTCTAAATAATTAAGAATTTCCTCATTATTATTTACGGGAGCACTCGTCTTTTTTCGGTGTTTATAACACAACATAATGTATTAATTTTAAACAATGGATTTTTTATTGTTACACCAAAATCATTTTAAAATGTTTTTACCAGAGGTGTTTCTAGCAACCGCTATTTTAATGTTAACATTGTACGCGACTTTCACCGTATCTTCACATTTTCTAGGTCATCCTGTTCTTACCCAAAATTTTAGTAAGATGTGCCTTTTAATACTTTTCTTAACATTAATTTTAGTACATAATAATACAATACCATTTATGTTAACATACCAAAGCACTTTTATTTTTGACTCCTTAACAACGAATGCAAAAGAAATTGTAATTTTCTTTTCGATGGTGTGTATTTACATATTTGAGGATTCTTTGTTAAAGCAAAAAATTAATAATTTTGAATATTTCATTTTATTATTGTGTGCGGTTTTAGGTTTAATGCTATTAATAAGCTCTTATGATCTTATTTCTTTGTATTTGGCTATCGAGTTGCAAAGTTTGTGTCTATATGTTTTAGCAGCTGCTAAAAAAGATTCAACTTTTTCAACAGAAGCTGGTCTGAAATATTTCATATTAGGTTCTTTTTCCTCGGCGCTTCTTCTTTTTGGAATTTCACTTATTTACGGATCTACCGGTACTACTAACTTTGAGGATTTGTCTTTATTGTTTGCTTATACTAGTAGTGATATTTCTATTATCAAATCTGTTGATATTGGGTTAATTTTTATCGCGGCTGCTTTTTTTTTCAAAATTGCTGCTGCGCCATTACATATGTGGTCTCCGGATGTTTACGAAGGCGCCCCTGTAAGTTCTACTATTTTTTTTGCCGTTATTCCAAAAATTGCTATGTTTAGCGTTTTCTTAAGACTTTTTCAAACAGTCTTCTCAAATCTTCAAGATGTAATCCTTTTAATTGTAATCTTTTTTTCTCTGGTTTCAGTTGTTGTGGGTTCTTTTGTTGCTTTGAAGCAAAAAAAAATTAAGCGACTTCTAGCTTATAGTTCTATAAGTCATGTCGGTTACATGCTTTTAGCTTTTTCCGCAAACTCTATAGAAGGAACACAGGCTTTGTTTTTTTACTTGGTAATATATATGATTACTAGTTTAATCTTGTGGTCAATTTTACTATCCGTGAACACCAAAGATAATAGTGATAGAAGTAAGACTTTAGTTGACTTTTCTTTTCTGTCTGCAACAAACCCTTTGCTAGCATTAACAGGACTTATCGCATTTTTCTCACTCGCTGGAGTTCCGCCTTTAGCAGGGTTTTACGCAAAAATGTCAATTTTTCTTGCAACGATTAGTTCTTCGCTTATATTCGCGAGTGTTTTTGCAATATTAACAAGTGTGATTTCGAGTTATTATTACATTAGAATAATTAAAAGTTTATATTTTGAAAAGCGTGATAACACAACATTTTTCGTTCCTGTGACACGTTCGTGCTCTTTAACTATGGGAGTCAGTTCATTCCTTTTAATTCATTTTTTTGTTAATCCAACCTTGTTATCCTTGTTAGCAGAAAAAATGGCATTATGCCTATTTTAATTTAGTTATTATGGATTTTTTTATTTTAGAATATACACCTATTCTTTTTTTATTACTAATTAGTATTGGTCTAGCCTCTGTTATTTTAGGGGCTTCTTATTTTCTCGGTATTCAAAAACCCGATACTGAAAAAGTATCTGTTTATGAATGTGGTTTTGATCCTTACGAAGATTCTCGAAACGCCTTTGATGTTCGTTTCTATTTAGTTGCTATTCTTTTCATCATATTTGATTTGGAAGCAATGTTCCTTTTTCCATGGGCCGTATCACTTGGACATTTGAGTTCGATGGGGTTTTGGACAATGGTAGATTTCCTTGCGGAGTTAACTGTTGGTTTCATTTATGTGTGGAAAATTGGTGCTTTAGAATGGGAATAAAGCTAAGACGATTATTTTTGTATGCAGTTCCTAAAAAAACGTGAGATAAAACACCGAAATAATTTTTACTCGATTGAAGTGGAATATCGTTCTTTACAAAGTATTTTAAGAAATCAAAAGATACCTCTAAAAATTCGCTGGGAAGCTTCATTACGTTTATCCAAATTAATGAAAAACAAATCTTCCGTTTTTCTAAATAATCGATGCTTTTTGACGGGGCGTGGAAAAAGTGTTCAACGATTTTTCAACCTGTCGCGCGTTCAAGTGCGTGAGCACGCTTCAAATAACAAATTACCCTACATACAAAAAGCTAGTTGGTAAACATAGATTTTTCAAAATTTATTCAAAATACGATCATTTCGTATTTAATCCGTCACTTAAATCAAAAGAAATAAAATTAATTTTCATATGCCACAATTTGATAAAATTACATTTTTCAACCAAATTTTTTGGTTATTCGTATTCTTTTCTGGATACTACTTACTATTACTGAGAGTTTTTCTACCAAAGTTAGGAGCCGTTCTAAAAGCTCGTTCTAAAAAACTTCAAAAGGGTACACAAGGGGTTGCAGGTTTTACTAAAGAACAGGAAGAAGTTTCTGTTCTTTTCAACTCTTCGATCGAAAAAATGTCGAATGTTGTGAAAAAAACTGTATCAGATTCTACCGTTAAAACTGACAGTTGGGTTGCTTCTTCTGTTCAAAAAATAAACAAAGAAAATTTAGCTGGAGGTAATTCCTTATTAGAAACTACCTTATATAAACAATACATTACGTCACACTTATTATCTAATCTAAAAATTAAATAATTTTAAACTTGCTAAAGATACGCGTTCTCTAATAGCTCAGTTGGTAGAGCGAATGGCTGTTAACCATTAGGTCGGAGGTTCAAACCCTTCTTAGGGAGAACTGCATAATAATACACATAACGCGATTAGGGTTATTCATAGAAAGTTATGTAAAGTTTTCTGGAACATAGCCAAGTGGCAAGGCACTCGTTTTTGGTACGAGCATTCAAAGGTTCGAATCCTTTTGTTCCATTGCTAGGTGGATATAGCTCAGTTGGTTAGAGTATCAGGTTGTGGCTCTGAATGCCGTGGGTTCAAATCCCACTATTCACCCAATTTTCCGTAATAAAAAGTGTATAGCTCAGTGGTAGAGCACTCGGCTTTTAACCGATTGGCCTTGGGTTCGAGCCCCAATACACTTAGTTATTAGCTTTTATCGTTTTTATTTTAGATAAAATAAATTTTTTCTTCGCCTCTTTTCTATATTTGGTAAAACGGTTGTCTAGGTAGCTCAGCTGGTTAGAGCGAAGGACTGAAAATCCTTAGGTCAGTGGTTCGACTCCACTCCTGGACAAAAAATAATGCTTAATCATAATGTCATCTTGTTGTAACTTGCTTACACTGCTAAAAAATGCATCTAGGGTTCGTAAGAAATTTGTCTTCTCTCCTAAAAATAAATTTTCTTCGAACTTGTTGAAAGTTTTGTATAAAGAAGGTCTAATTTCAAGTTTTAGAGTAACTCCAAAAAACGACCTTTTAAAAATACAATTAAAATATTCTTCCTCTGGTAAGTCTTGTCTTAATAACGTTGTTTTTATGTCTAAACCGGGTAATTTTTTGTACCTATCTTATTACGACATATGCAAGTTATCTTCTGGTTCAGGTGTCTTTTTAATATCTACGAAAGAAGGTATATTGACTAACCAACAATGTATTCGCACAAAGTTAGGCGGGACTGTTATTTGCTATATAGTATAAAAATGAAAAATATCTTAAAAACAAAATTACGAGTGCCCGATAATGTTCAATTCTTCTTAGAAAAAGACGAATTAATTGTAAAGGGGCCTAAAGGTAATTTATCTTTAGTTAATCTTAAATTTTTAAAGCTTAACAAATCTTTGTTTTACCGTTTAATTCAAAAAGCTATCATTGGCGTAAGTTTTGGCTTTATTAAGCAACTCGTATTTGTAGGAGTAGGTTATCGTGTTGAATCTATTACGTCGGATAGCCTTACCCTTAAACTTGGGTATAGCCATCTGGTAACAATAAAAGTTCCTGAATCAATTGCAGTACATTCCCCAAAACGTACCGTGTTAATATTAAAAAGCTTTAATTCACAATTTTTGAACGAATTCGTTGCTCACATAAGGTCTCAAAAATTTCCGGATGTTTATAAAGGTAAAGGTATTTTACTAAAAAACGAAGTGCTTTCGTTAAAAGATGGAAAAAAGAAGTAAATGAAAAATAATCCGAAAAAAAAAATCGTTGAAAAAACGTTACTAAAATATCTTGTAGAACAAAAAGTGTGTATTGGTGAATCTGTTAATACAACCGATCCAAGTCAATACCCTTTTATTTTAGGCTGTCGTTCCGAGATATTCACTGTTCTAAATCCTAAAAAACTAATAAAAAATTTAAGAGCCTTTTTTTATTTTCTGAAACATATTACTGACAGTAAAGGAAGTTTGTGTTTCATAATGAACTTCAACGAACCCCTAATTTCGAATAAGTTAATAAAAGCTTGCTCAAACGGATCGCATTTTTGTTTTAATCAAAATGTGAAGTTAAATAATTTATTCTCTGAAAATAAACCAAAAGCAATTGTCGCTCTCTTTTTGGATTCATCACGTTTAAATGTTTTATACACCGAGTCCAGCATTTTAGAAGTGCCCGTTATTTGTTTTACGACACAAGCAAACAACTTTTTCTCTAGTAACCTTCAGATTTTAGGTTCTTTCAAGACACAAGAAGCTAAAAACTTGTTAGTTTCTTTAATAATTCTCTCGTTAAAAAAAGGTTAAATGTCAATTCATAAAATAAAGCCCAAATTAAAAAAATATAAAAAGGCAGGCTTACTCAAAGCCAGAAAAAATTCTGCTAAGCAGGTTCGCTTTTTTCTTCCCGAATGCACATATTTAAATTCTTACTTAAAAAAACTTGAAAATTCTTACAGTGATTCGTTGATCAATCGCCGTAAGATTAAGCTATTGTCCGGCTTTTATCAAGTAAATAAATTAAATAACTTCATAAAACAAACCCAAAAGAAAAGAGCAAACAATTGGCGTTTTTCTAAACCAGTTACCCTTGTTTCTCTTATCGAACGTCGTTTAGACCTTATTTTATTCAGAACAGGTTTTACATTGAGTTTATCTCAAGCACGCCAGTTAATTGGTCACAGAAAAGTCTTTGTAAATGGTACCGTCATTACAAGTCCTTTTTTTCTTTTAAAAAAGGGTGATGTGGTTTCCTTTTCGCCGAAGATAAAATTTCTCATCATTACTAATATAGCAAAGGCTGCAATGACTCGAGAAATTTTCGTGTCGGCCTTCTCTCACCTAGAAATAAATCTAAATATTCTAAAAATTATCTTAATTGAAGATAACTTAAAGACTAAGGGGTCTTTTCCTTCTCTTACATCAAGACAAGATTGGAACTTATTATTTTCTAAATAAGTTTACACACTTGCCGTATTATTTATTATATCTGGGTAATTAACTCAATTGGTAGAGTATTTCGCTTACAACGAAAAGGTTAGCGGTTCGAGTCCGTTATTGCTCAACAATTCTAAAGGAAAAACAACGAAAGACTGTCAACAAGTATTAATAGACTTTCTACTAAGTTTTATCACAATCAAAAAATTTGCGAATATATATTAATGGTAAATTATTTGCCTTCCAAGCAAAGGATATGAGTTCGATTCTCATTATTCGCTTTTTTCATGTAAAAGTTTTAGGGATAGGTGATCGAGTGGTTTAAGGTGCTAGTCTTGAAAACTAGTGTATTTAAAAAGTACCGTGGGTTCGAATCCCACTCTATCCGTGTTTAATTAAATAAAAAACGTATGTATTTAAATATTGTATTTTTACCCTTATTAGGGTCTTTTTTTGGTGGTCTATTTGGGCGTTTTTTAGGGCCTTATGGATCTGGTATTATAACAACTACCTGTGTTATGGGTTCTCTTTTAACCTCATGCTTCGCTTTTTACGAGGTAGGTTTTTCGGGAGCACCCTGCTATATAACACTATTAACCTGGTTTAACAGTGAGTATTTATGTGCTGATTGGGGGTTTATGTTTGATAGTTTAACAGTGATTATGCTAATCGTTGTTACTTTCATTTCGAGCTTAGTTCATTTATATTCTAATGAGTATATGTCTCACGATCCTCATTTACCGCGTTTTATGTCTTATTTATCTTTATTTACTTTTTTCATGTTAATTTTAGTGACAGCAGACAATTTTATTCAGTTGTTCGTGGGTTGGGAAGGTGTAGGTTTATGCTCTTTTTTACTGATTAACTTTTGGTTCACGCGTATACAAGCAAATAAAGCCGCTATAAAGGCAATGATTGTAAACCGTATTGGTGATTTTGGATTAGCATTAGGTATCTTTGTTATTTATATTAGCTTTAATTCCGTAGAGTATTCTACGGTATTTGCATTGGCACCCTTTTTTCAAAACGAAGTTATTTCTTTTTTAGGTTTTAAATGCGATTTGCTAACTTTAACGGGTATTTTACTTTTTATTGGGGCTGTTGGTAAGTCTGCGCAAGTAGGGCTTCACACTTGGTTACCCGATGCTATGGAGGGTCCTACCCCCGTTTCAGCATTGATTCACGCTGCTACGATGGTTACAGCTGGGGTTTTTCTTTTAGGTCGTTGTTCTCCTATTTTCGAATATGCGCCGGATGCCCTGTTTGTCGTAACTATTATGGGAGCGATGACTGCCTTTCTAGCGGCAACAACAGGTCTGTTACAAAACGATCTTAAACGTGTTATTGCTTACTCTACGTGTAGTCAATTAGGTTATATGATTTTCGCTTGTGGAGTTTCAAATTACTCTGTTGGTATTTTTCACTTGGCAAATCACGCTTTTTTTAAAGCCTTACTATTCTTAGGTGCCGGTTCTGTTATTCATGCAGTTGCGGACGAACAAGATATGCGAAGAATGGGTGGACTAAAGCGTTTAGTACCTTTCACTTTTGCTTTAATGAGTATAGGTTCTTTTGCTTTAATGGGTTTCCCATTTTTAACAGGTTTTTATTCAAAAGATGTTATTTTAGAAGTAGCTTTTGGTAAATACACTAGTGCGGGTCACTTTGCCTATTGGTTAGGTGCAGGAGCGGCTTTTTTTACTGCTTTCTATTCAATGCGTCTTGCCTTTCTAACTTTCTTGTCTGAGCCTAACGGGTATAAACCTGTATTAATAGGTGCTCACGATGCACCAATTAGAATGGCGTTACCTCTTTTTATTTTATCTATACCAAGTATTTTTATTGGTTACCTATCCCGTGACTTATTTATAGGCTTGGGATCTAGCTTTTGGAATAATGCGTTATTCGTGTTACCTACAAATCTTAACGCTATTGATGCGGAATTTATTCCACACTTTTTTAAGTTGTTACCCGTTTGTTTGAGTATTTTCGGTGCTTCTCTTGCGCTGTTCTTATACACTTTTTTATCTAAAGATTTATATTTGTTAAAAACGTCTATTATAGGTAAAAAAATATATAATTTTCTAAATAGAAAATGGTTTTTCGATAAATTTTATAATGAATTTATTTCACAAACATCTTTATCTTTTGGTTATTTTATAAGTTATAAAACAATTGACCGCGGTATCATTGAAATGTTGGGACCTTTCGGGTTATCTAAAACAGTGTTGTCGCAAACCTCTAATTTATCTAGATTACAGACCGGTCTTGTATACGATTATTCGTTGTGGATGTTTTTAGGTCTTTTAATAATGATCCTTTTTGTAGGTTTTTGGGAGTACGCAGTTTTCTTGTCTTACTCAGACCCAGGTTTAATCGTGATTTTACTTATAACTCTTGTTTTCTCCGTTATTTAATGGTTTAAATTTTATTTTCTGATTAATTATTCCAAGGGGGGCATAACTCAATTGGTAGAGTGCTTGCTTTGCAAGCAAGAAGTTTCCAGTTCGAGTCTGGATGTCTCCAAAGCAAAAAAAATAATAATTATGTTGTTTAATTCTTTTAATATTTCTCATTTAATACCTTTCACTATTCTTGTTCTTCTAGGGAGTAGCTTTGTGTTATTTTTCATTCCCAGCAAGCAGGTTCAAGTAATCAGAATGATCGGTCTATCGTCATCTTTTTTTGTATTTTTCTGTTCTTTATTTCTTTGGATATTTTTCGACAAGGAATATGCACGTTTTCAATTCGTATATGACTTTGCTTGGATACCTGCGTCAAATTTAAATTTATCATTAGGTATTGACGGGATTTCCATTTTTTTAGTAATACTGACTGCACTATTAATTCCTATTTGTCTATTGGCAAGTTGGAGTAGTATCAAAACCAATTATAAAGAATATGTCATTGCTTTTTTAATTATGGAGGCTTTACTTATTTTGGTTTTTTCTGTACGTGACTTATTACTTTTTTATATTTGTTTCGAAAGTGTTTTAATACCAATGTTTATTATCATTGGTGTTTGGGGTTCAAGAGAACGTAAAGTGCGCGCAGCCTATATGTTTTTCTTATATACACTCTTAGGTTCTGTTTTAATGTTATTATCGATTCTTTACATCTATTTCAAAGTAGGTACAACAGATTATGAAACATTATTAGCCTATGATTTTACTGAAGAAGAGCAAAAATTTCTATGGTTAGCTTTTTTTGCTTCTTTTGCTTCTAAGGTTCCTATGTTACCCGTTCATATCTGGTTACCTGAAGCACACGTAGAGGCACCTACAGCAGGTTCTGTAGTTCTAGCTGGTATCTTATTGAAATTGGGTTCATATGGTTTTATTCGTTTTTCTATACCTTTATTCCCGGAAGCTAGTTTATATTTCACTCCGCTTGTTTTTACCATGAGTATATTAGCCGTAATATACACTTCTTTAACCGCGGTGCGTCAAACAGACTTAAAACGTATTATTGCCTACACTTCTGTAGCCCACATGAATTTAGTAATGATTGGTTTATTCAGTTTTAATGTCGTTGGTTTAGAAGGTGCTATTTTACAAAGTTTAAGTCATGGTTTTGTCTCTAGTGCTTTATTCTTAGTTATTGGGGTGGTTTATGATCGACACCACACACGAATGGTTAAGTATTATAGTGGTTTAGTACATACTATGCCGCTTTTCATCATAATCTTTTTAATTTTCACTATGGCTAATATTGGTCTTCCAGGAACAAGTAGTTTTGTTGGGGAATTTCTTATTCTAGCAGGTGCTTTTAAAGTAAATACAACGGCTTGCTTTTTCGGTGCTACCGGTATGGTTCTTGGTGGGGCGTATTCCTTATGGCTATTCAATCGTATGGCCTACGGAAATTTGAAAATTCAATATTTAACAAGTTTTCAAGATATCACATGGCGCGAGTTCTTAGTATTCCTTCCATTACTAATAGGTACTTTTGTAATGGGTATTTACCCTGAAATCTTTCTGGAAGTGATGCACGCAAGTGTTAATAATCTTGTTGCTCAAATAAATTGTTAGAAAGAAACTAAAGAATTTGTTTTAACTACAAATTCTTGTCTCTTTCGTCTAGTGGTTAGGACATTGCCTTTTCACGGCAAAAACATGAGTTCGATTCTCATAAGAGATATTTGTCCATAAAGAACAGAGATTGTAATTAATATATTCCTTAACGAGATGATTAAAGTTTTTATCAATAATACCCCAATTTTAGTTCCAAAAAATACAAGTGTTTTAGAAGCTTGTGAGACTATTGGGCTTCAAATCCCGCGTTTTTGTTATCATGAACGCTTAAATGTTGCGGGTAACTGTCGAATGTGTTTGGTGGAAGTACAAAATGCACCAAAACCTATCGCATCATGCGCTTGGCCTGTATCACCCGAAATGCGTGTTTTTACAGATACGCCATTAGTACAGAAAGCAAGGGAGAGCGTTTTAGAATTTCTTCTCATAAATCACCCTTTAGATTGCCCTATTTGTGATCAAGGGGGAGAATGTGATTTACAAGAGCAAACTTTAGCTTTTGGTGCTGACCGTAGCCGATTCTTTTATGGAAAACGTGGCGTAGAAGATAAGAATTGCGGACCGCTTATCAAAACAATTATGACTCGTTGTATACATTGTACACGCTGTGTTCGTTTTTTTCAGAATGTTGCTGGTAAAGAAGATTTTGGTACAACAGCGCGTGGAAAAGAAACAGAAATAGGTACTTATATAGGAAAAAGCTTAAATTCAGAATTATCTGGTAACGTTATAGATTTATGCCCGGTAGGAGCTTTGACATCAAAGCCTTATGCGTTTTCTGCACGACCTTGGGAAATTAAAGGGGTAGAAACTATAGATGTTATGGATAGTGTTTGTTCCAACATTAAAGTAAACTTTAAAGAAACAGAAATTTTACGTGTCTTACCGGTTTTGAATGATACCTTGAACGAAGAGTGGATTTCAGATAAGACACGTTTTTCTTTTGATGGTCTTAAAAACCAGCGAATTGGTAATCCGTTCGTTAAAACAGGGGGAAAACTCAACGCGGTAAATTGGGAAAGTTCTTTAGAAATTTTTGTAGATAATCTTAAAAATACTGTAAAAGAAGACCCAAATACAGCACTTATCGTTTGCGGTAATCAAGTAGATTTAGAAACAAGCACTCTCTTACGAGATTTTGCGTTGAATCTTAATGTACCTTTCTTAATAGAAAATGATTTAAAATCCAGCCCAAACTTAATGAGTTCCAATAAGTTTTCAACAACTTTTACAGACATATTAGAATCGGATCTTTGTCTACTAGTAGGTACAAATCCTCGTTTTGAAGCTTCATTATTAAATGTGCGCTTGAAAAAAAGAATGAACAGAGGCCTTTTTACTGTAGCAAGTCTAGGTTTACCCGAGGACCTTACTTATAGCGCAGAAAATATTGGAATTTCTACAGAAAGTTTAGTAAGCCTGCTGGAAGGAAAACATCCTTTTTGTCAAAAGTTAGCGAAGGCTAATAAACCCATAGTCATTTTAGGTGAAAGTATTCTAAAACGAAAAGATGGTGCGATTTTACAACAACAACTAACAAATTTATCCAAATATTGTAAAATAGTGAGCGAAGATTGGGTAGGAACAAACTTCTTACCAACCACAGCTTCTTCTGTTGGAAACACTTATTCTGGGTTATCTAGTTCGGTATCTAAAATCAATGATTTTGACAATGTTAATTTTTTCTACGGTGTTGGTGTAGATAACCCTTCTCTTTATTTGGATAATCTTAACCCAAATTGTTTCTCCGTATTTCAAACCGCATTTAGTGATCCTGCATTGGTGAAAGCAAACCTTATTTTACCTGGAGCAGCATTTACTGAAAAGGAAGGAACTTTTTTAAATTTGGAAGGTCGTCCACAAAAAACAGAAATAGCTTTAACAACACCTGGTTTAGGTAGAATTGATAGCGCGATTATTAAAGCTTTCAGCGAGCATATGAAACTACCCCTATTAAAACCACAAACTTTTTCTTTTTTAGATATCACAAATAATAGTAAAAGTTTTACAAAAAAGCTTCTGACTAAAAAAACAATGTCTAAAAAGATCTATAAAAGCAGCTTTAAAGGAGTTGTTTCAGACTTCTTTATGTCAAACTCCATTACTAAAAATTCAAAGATAATGGCGAAGTGTTCTTCTAACTTCCGCAAATCTTTCACAAACTTTTAACAAAAAATAAAAAAAAAAGATAATTATGCAAAATATATTTAATAAAAAAAGTATTTTAACTTTATCTATTCTTGCTTTTACATCATCTATTTGCTTAAACGAGGCTGCGTTGCCTTGGCAATTTGGGTTTCAAGCGCCAGCTACACCTATTATGGAAGGTATTATTAACTTTCACAATCACATTATGTTTTTCTTAACTGTGATTGGTCTTGCGGTATTTTGGCTGCTTGGTCGTTGTATTATGCTTTATGATGAAGACGTAAACCAAGAGGTTGATAATTTTACACACTCTACTACTTTAGAAATCGTATGGACTGTTATACCAGCAATAATTTTAATGGTTATTGCAGTGCCATCATTTGCTTTACTTTACTCAATGGATGAAATGTTAGATCCAGCTATTACTTTAAAAGTGGTAGGACACCAATGGTATTGGTCTTACGAGTACTCTGATTATAATCATTTAACAGAAGAGGGTGAAGGTATTAATTTTGATTCTTACATGACAGCAACAGATGATCTAATTGATGATCCTGCAAGAACAGGTGCTCTTAGATTACTAGAAGTAGACCATCGTGTTGTACTTCCTGTAAATACTCACGTACGTGTTTTAGTAACGTCTGCTGATGTTTTACATAGTTGGGCTGTACCAGCTTTTGGGGTAAAAGTAGACGCTTGTCCTGGTAGATTAAATCAAACATCATTGTTCATTAAACGTGAAGGTCACTTTTATGGGCAATGTAGTGAAATTTGTGGTGTAAATCACGGTTTCATGCCGATCGCAATACAAGCATGTTCGTTAGAAGAGTACACCGAATACTTGGAAAATCAATTAGAACTGAGTTAATTCTTAATTCAAAAAAACAAAGAATATTACCAATATTTTACGGAGGAGACCTGCAGGAGAAGCAAAAAGTACATCTAAAACGGGACAATCGACAGCCTGGAAAAGCAGTAGAAGTTTTTAGAATTAATGAAAAGAAGTATTAGCCAAAAAGAAAAAAGCACTGAGAGCAGAAATAGACGTAAAGCTAAACAACCCCGAACACGAAGGACCCTTAGAGGTACCCCAAGACAATGATAGTCATTAGAACCAAATCGTACCAAATATTGCTTTAATACCTTCAACCAGGCTAACAACCCCTTTTAATTGTTTAGGTTATAGGAGGAATCGAACCGCCCTTATTGGATTTGCAATCCAAGGCATTACCACTATGCTATACAACCTTTAGCCTTGATTCCCGTTATTCACAGTATTTAGGCACTTTTTAGCATTTCAACACGAATTTGATATAGTTTCAGGATTTTCCTAAAAAGAGTTTTTTTAACTTTTGTTTATTTTTATTTTTAATTCCAGCCGCACGTTCCCGTACGCCTACCTTGTTACGACTTCATCCCAGTTACTAATTTCGCCGTGAAATAAAAACCCCAAAAAAATTCTCTTTTGGTTATTTTGTATTTTTAAGGTAAAACTAACTCCCGGCATGTGACGGGCGGTGTGTACAAGGCCAAGGTACAAATTCACCGTGACGTTCTGATTCACGATTACTAGTGATTCCAACTTCATATTGACGAGTTGCAGTCAATAATCCGAACTAAGATAACTTTTAGGGATTTGCTCCAAATTTCTTTTTAGCTGCCTTTTGTAGTTACCAATGTAACACGTGTGTAGCCCAGCTTATAAGGGCCATGAGGACTTGACGTCATCCTTCTTCCATTTACTCATCATAAATAGTCTTTTTAGAGTGCGTTTTTTCAAACTGGCAACTAAAAAAAAGGGTTGCGCTCGTTAAAGGACTTAACCAAACATTTCACAACACGAGCTGACGACAGCCATGCAACACCTGTTTTAAAGATTTATCTCAAACGCATATTTAAGATAACTCGTAAAATACGAGATCATTTAAAATACAAAAGCTGGTAAGATTTCGCGCGTATTATCGCATTAAACCACATGTTCCACCACTTGTGTTGGCCCCCGTCAATTCCTTTGAGTTCCAGCCTTGCGACTATACTCCTCAGGTGGAATGCTTAACGTGTTAACTAGGTGTCTAAAATATACAAGATTCTAAACACGAGCATTCATCGTTTACGGGATAGACTACCAGGGTATCTAATCCTGTTTGCTACCTATCCTTTCGTTCCTCAACGTCAGTATTTAATAAAATAGATTATTGCCTTCGCTATAGGTGTTCCTTCAGAGCTCTTCGAATTTTACCTCTCCTTCTGAAATTCCATAATCTTCTTTTATACTCTAGCAAAAGTGTTTTCAAGTTTGGTAAAAAGTTAAGCTTTTTGGTTTAATCTTGAACAACCTTAATGCCGCCTACGAACCCTTTACACCAAATTACAACGAATAACGCTTGCCCTTTTCGTATTACCGCGGCTGCTGGCACGAAATTAGCCAGGACTTTTTCTTTAAGTAAATCATCATTTTCCTTAATAAAAGAGGTTTACAACCAAATAAGCTGTCATCCCTCACGCAATATAGCTGGATCAAGCTTTCGCTCATTGTCCAATATTCCCTACTGCTGGCTTTAAAAAAGCCAGGGCCTTGTCTCAGTCCCTGTGTGGTTGAACATTCTTTCAAATCAACTAAAGATCGTGGGCTTGGTAAGCTTTTACCTTACCAACAACCTAATCTTGCACAAGCACATCTCTTAGCGATATAAATCTTTGTAAGTATTTGGTATTTTATCCCAAACTAAGAGGCAGTTTCTTGTGTATTACTCACCTATTCACTACGTTAAAAAACGTTCAATTAACATGTATAAAACCTATTGCTAGCGTTTATTCTGAGCCAGGATCAAACTCAATTTTTTTTGTTTAACTTTTATTTAAACTTTAAATTAACTCTAAATTACATTTTTTCTTGAATAAACTTCACATAAATATTTATAATTTAATTATATGTGTTATTATAATTTTGTTCTTACTAATCTGTTTTCTAAAATACCTACAGCAGGGATTAAAACAAGGAAATAAAAAAAATAAAAAACCGTTGCAGCTAATCCAATTTGCTCAAAAGGATACTCTACAACTTCTTGACCAATCCAACCTAATAAAAGGAAATCTGCAAAAATAAACCAAAATAACTTTCTGTAAATAGGTCTGAAAGTAGAACTACGCACTTCAGAAGTGTTGATGAAAGGCAAAAATAGTAAAATTACAATTGCACCTCCCATTGCTAAAACACCACCTAATTTGTCAGGAATTGATCTTAAAATTGCGTAGAAAGGTAAGAAATACCACTCAGGTACAATATGGTGTGGTGTTACCATCGGGTTAGCCGGAATGTAGTTGTCCGGATGCCCTAATAAATTAGGATAATAAAATAAAAATACGGAAAAGAAAACTACGAAAAGCATGAAAGAAAATAAATCTTTTACATAGTAGTAAGGATAAAACGAAATTTTATCACCAGAACTTTCTATACCTAAAGGGTTATTAGAACCATCTCTGTGCAGTAACGCAAGGTGCGCTAAAACCATTCCTGCGATTAGGAAAGGCATTAAGAAGTGTAGACTAAAAAAACGGTTTAGAGTAGGATTATCCACAGAAAATCCTCCCCATAACCAGTCAACAACCCACTGTCCTGCAACCGAGAATAAGTTTGTAATAACTGTTGCTCCCCAAAAGCTCATTTGCCCCCAAGGTAAAACATAACCCATAAAAGCAGTTGCCATCATTAGTAAAAAAATAACGACACCTGAGCACCATAAAAGCTCACGTGGTGCCATGTACGAACCGTAATAAAGCCCTCTAAAAATATGGCAGTATACTACAATGAAGAACATAGAAGCACCATTTGCATGCATATATCGCATTAACCAACCACCGTTTACATCGCGCATAATATGCTCTACACTAGCGAATGCTAGGTCAATGTGTGGTGTATAATGCATAGCTAAAAAAATACCGGTTAGTATTTGTATAACTAAACAAATACCTGCCAATGAACCAAAACTCCAAGCATAACTCAAATTAATAGGAGATGGGTAATCAATAAGGTGACTATCTACAATAGACAAGATATAATCCTTATTCCAACGAACGTGTCCACTCATAAAAACAATATATATATATATTTTCAATACTCACCAGCAATTTAACAAGCTGGCTTTAACAATTTTTAATAATATTCTGTTATTTAATTAAATGAGAAGACCAACCACTTGTAAAATCAAATGATCTAAATTCTTGAGCATGTTCTAAAGGTTCACAAACAACACGTTTTAAATTATCATCATAACGCGATTCAACATAACCACTCAAAGGGAAATCTTTACGTAAAGGGTGACCTTCAAAACCATAATCGGTAAGAATACGCTTTATCTCTTCATTATCCTCGAAGAAAACTCCGTAAAGGTCCCAAACCTCTCTTTCCCACCAAGTAGATGCCGGAAAAACGGATGCAGCACTAACAAGAGGTGTCACTTCATCCACGAACGTTTTAACGCGAATACGACTATTGAACTTCACGCTCAAAAGGTCATATACTACTTCAAAGCGACGTTTTCTGAACGGATAGTCGACACCGGATACAGCGGTTAATAAATTATATTGAGTGTTTGTGTGTAATTTCAATGATTTAAGAACAAATAATAAATTCTCTGGTTTTACACTAATTATGGGACCGTTTTTATCGAAGTCAACAGCGAGTAAAGGTAAAAAATTCTTTAAGTAATTTAGCATTGACTCGTGATGCTGATCGGCCTTTCCAGAAAAGTTTCTTTTAATAACGAAAGCCATGATTGATATTATTTATTTTGGTTGAGAAAAGCATTTTCGTTGTGACGTGAAAGTTGCTTATAAACAATTTGTTTTTTTACTGACTTTTTTAAGGTTAGGGTTAACATTAAAGCACCCGTCATAGCGACGAATAAAATGAAACCCGACATCAAAAAAAAGACAAAATAGTATGTGTATAGAATTTGACCTATAGACTCTAAATTAGTAATAAAGTCAATTTGATTAAGCCAAGAAACGTAAGTATGTTCTGTGTTAGAAGCACCTACGTTTAAAAAAAGATTGATGTTATCAAAAAAACTTGTTTCAGGATAAGGATAAACGCTAACCCCTTCAAACAAAGGTAAAATGATTCCAATAGAAAATAGAAAACTAAGCGATAGTCCTAGTAGCCCATAATTGAATGAACTTAAGGAGTTATCTCCGATTTTAATGTCTAACATCATTACAACAAACAAAAACAGAATAGCAATTGCACCTACATATACAATAATAAATGATAACGCTAGAAATTCTACTTCTAAGCAGAATAAAAGTCCTGCAGCAGAGAGAAAAACTAACACTAAAAACATTACAGAATGTACAGGGTTTCTCGAACTTATAACAAAGAACGAAGATACCAAAAGTAATAAGCTAAACGTAACTAATAAAAAGGTCATTTTTTAAAATTATCTTATTGATAAGCGAGAAAAATGGGACTTGAACCCACGACGTTCGACGTGACAGGCCGACACTCTAACCAACTGAGCTATTTCCTCTTAATTTTACTGTTAAAACATTCCAAAAACTTTGGTATTTAACATATTTTTATGTTGTATATAAATCAAGACTCAAAAAAAAAACGTTTTCTCAACGAATCTATTTTTTTTGTCGAAGAGATGCTGGACGCACTAATTTTTTTCCAGGAAGCGTGCGAAAACGCGTCTTTTTTCAAAATAAGCTTGCTTATTTTTTTACGGAAGGGTTTTATTAAAGCACCTTCTGTATTTACAATATTGGGTACAAACATTATTTTTAAGATTAGCGATCTACTTCTCCAAACACAATATCCTGTGTTCCAATAATTGTCACAACATCAGCAACCATGTGCCCTTTACTCATCATATCTAAACCTTGTAAGTGACCGAAACCTGGTGCTTTTATCTTACAACGATATGGACGATTTGATCCATTTGAAACTAAATACACACCGAATTCGCCTTTCGGAGCTTCTGTAGCTGTATAAGTTTCACCTCGTGGAACGCACACACCTTCTGTGAAATACTTAAAGTGGTGTATTAACGATTCCATAGAGTTCTTCACCTGACCTCGTGTTGGTGGTGTAATTTTGCGATCGTCTACCTTAATAGGCCCTTCAGGCATGTTATTAAGACATTGCATAATAATATTTAGCGATTCACGCATCTCAGCAACACGTATTAAATAGCGATCATAACAATCCCCATTTGTTCCAGTAAAGACATCAAAATCTATTTCATCATAAACTTCGTATGGTTGTTTTTTACGTAAGTCCCATTTTAAACCAGAACCGCGTAATAAAACGCCACTAAACCCCCAATCAGTAGCCTGTTTAGCGGTAACCACACCGATATCGACTAGACGTTGTTTCCATATACGATTTGTTGTTAACATTTCCTCCATCTCGTCAACACGGGTACTAAATTGTTCCGCAAAGATATAAATATCATCTAGTAAACCTAAAGGAATATCTTGCGAAAGACCTCCTGGTCTAATATAAGCTGAGTGCATTCTTGCACCCGAAACACGCTCGTAAAATTCCATTAGTTTTTCGCGCTCTTCAAAGGCCCATAAAAAAGGAGTCATAGCACCTACATCCATTGCGTGACAACCAACAGCCAGTAAATGATTTAAAATTCTTGTGATCTCTAAAAAAAGAACACGAATATACTGTGCTCGTAATGGAACATTAACGTTTAATAGATCTTCAACAGCTAAAGAGTATGTATGCTCCTGTGCCATCATAGACACATAATCTAAACGATCAAAATAAGGTAAAGCTTGTAAATAAGTTTTATACTCAATAAGCTTTTCTGTACCACGGTGTAACAACCCTATGTGAGGTTCGGCACGTTCTACTACTTCTCCATCCAACTCTAAAATTAAGCGAAGAACTCCGTGAGCTGCTGGATGCTGTGGACCAAAATTTAAGGTAAAGTTTTTGACTTTTTTATGTAAGTTCTTTTTTTTTAAACTCATCGTTATTTTATTTATTTTTTGTTAAGACACACACGAAGTTTTGTTTTATTAGTATTTAAACTATTTTATTCATCAGAATGTATATCACAGTTTAAAATATTAATATTTAAGGTATTAGTACTTTTTTGCTTCAAATATTACCATTTTTACACATAAAGCCTATCAACGTAATAATCTATTACAACTTTTCGAAAACTTATCTTAGAATTAGTTTCTCACTTATATGCTTTCAGTGATTATCTATTACAAACTTAGCTACTCGGCGATGCTCATAAAACAACCGAAACACCAGAGGTTTGCGTTTCTCGGTCCTCTCGTACTAGAGAATGATTTCTTCAGTTTTCTAACGCACACAGTAGATAGGGACCAAACTGTCTCACGCATGTTATTCTCTATGTTTCCATAAAGCACGGACTATATCTTCACCCAAAAAGATTTGGGGTTAACGTATTATAACTAACAGGATTTATTAGTTATCGGAAGTTGTCTTCTCAGTCTCTACAGGGGAGTTTAAATATGCTTTTACGGAAGAATACGTGTTTTTTCGTGTTTTTGAGTCAGTATACTCGGCTGTTTTATCTATTTTTAAACATACCTGTAAAAAATCAGCCTCGGTTTGTATTTGACTATATTCTTCTATTATTTCTAAAACTAAACGAATTAACCTTTCTTTTAATCTACTGTAAGGTTGTAATGTTTCTAAAAAGGTTTTTACAGGTGTGAAACCTGTAATGTAAAGTTCAGACATACCATCATTTCTTTTTCGTATTTTCCAACCTTTACCTAAAAGCGACTTTAACTTAATGAAAAACCAATGTCGTTTTGTATTTTGATAAAATACAACAGAAACTCTTATAGTATGCCCATGTTTATATTTTGAGTTTTTTATTATCTGCGTCAAAACACACCCATCGCCATCTAAGAAACCTGCCAAATAGTTTTTATCTGATTCTGTTAATTTGTCTATATATTTTTGTTTCATAAATCACATATTTAAAATCCTTCCCTCGATGTTGCCATTTTAGATGTTTGGTTGTAGTGCGGTTTAACACCACTCTAAAGAAGGTTTCATCGATATAAGTTAAAACTAGACTTGCTATTACTAGAAGTCAACGCAGTTCTCTACGTTCTAAACCCAGCTCACGTACCACTTTAATGGGCGAACAGCCCAACCCTTGAAACCGTCTTCAGCTTCAGGATGTGATGAGCTTATAGTCAGCCTAATGTTACCATTTTAGCTGCTACTCCCGAACCGTACGTGAACCTCTCGATTCATACGGCTCTTACCAATTACCACCACAACGTGTCTGTAAATGATTATCGATTACTTTTTTTTTCTCCGTGAATCTTGTCATGGCAATGCCCATGTACAAATTGGAATTCTTTCAACCAACGAGCATTTTTGTCTCGCACGTGATGCAATTCAATTATATCGTCAGGCGAAAAAAGAACTTCGCAGTACGCACATCTATGGTTTTGCTTAACTAACGTAGCACGAAGTCTTTTAAAAAGTGGGTGGTGCAAAGCTAGTCTCTTCGAAAAATATTCGAGTTGTCCATCGAAAATGGACGCCCCTTTTTTTATTTTAACGTATTTTCTAACTTTTACCTGATCATACCTTTTTAACACCCATTTTTTTTTTGTAATCTCATCGATAAAACCAAACTTCCAGCCCGAGACACTAAAACATCGCTTTTTAGCTCTCTTGGCTCCTTTAAACCTTTTTACAGACCAACGCCATAATCTGTTCCACAACCAGCCGTCTAAAATTGTAAACGTTTTAGTTGATTGCGATAAAGAATAATAAAAAGTCCAACCCTTTATCTTAGAACTTAGTGCTTCAATTACCGAAGATAACGGAGCATTTTTATATACCCTAAGTAAAGCAATAATTTCTTTTTTATGTGTTTTTATAGATTTGCGGCTTGGTTCCGTAATTTGTTTGAAATTTTGTTTTATTCCCTTAGTATTTTTAACACCATGGTGTACAGAAACTTTCATATTCCTGAAATTAAACCCAAGAAAATCTAATCCTGGATTTGGCCCTATTAATGTATGACCAATTCTTGTTTTTTCATTTGAAAAAACAAGTCCTATTGGTTTCAAGAAATCTTGCAACAATTTTTTGCTTTCAACGATAATTTTTTCTCTCTTTGAAAATACAACGAAATCATCTGCATACCGAATTAAGCAGACATTTCTGTTAAATTTATCCTTTAAGAGTTGTTCCATACCATTTAAAACAATATTAGCTAATAATGGTGATAAGACACCACCTTGCGGTGTTCCCGCACGATTTTCGCTAATTTCTGTTCCATTTGAAAAAGTAAAATCTATAACACCTGCTTTTAACCAACTTTTAATTTGATTTTCAAACATTTTGGTAGTGTTAAGCTTTTTTAACAAATAATCATGAGATATATTGTCAAAACAACTTTTTATATCTGCATCTAAAAAATATTTAGGTGCACCTTGGATTTGCCGAGTAACCATCCATTTAGCATCTGCCTGAGAATATCCCGGTCGAAAACCAAATGAATTAGGATCAAAATTAGCTTCCCATTCGGGCTCTAATGCCAGTTTTACCAAAACTTGCTTTGCGCGATCTTTGATAGTTGGTATTCCTAGCGGTCGCTTTGTGTTACCTTTAGGTATAAATACACGACGAATTGGATCAGCGCTTCCATCAAGTCTAAGGTCATATGCTAACTTTAATCTTTCTAAGTGATTAAGCACTAATTTACCATCAATGCCGGGTATTTTTTTCCCACGATTATCCTGTGTCACTTTTCTTACGGCTATTAATTTAGCCTCGTGACTATTTACTAAGGTTTTTTGGTAATATCTTACTTTACCTATCGATTTATTTACACTTGCTTTGAAAATTTTGCACTGCAAATCAAATACCATCAGATTTACTTTGGTCCAATTTATATCTTTCCAGATTTTCATAATGATAATAAATAATTTTAACCTGTTAAAATTACCTTTGTAGGTCTTCAAAGCCATAATTTGGCGTTGTACGTCAGCATATACTTATCATTACAACAAGTCATTCGCTTCTTACAACATCGCTCTCTAAATAAGCATATAGCCAAATCCTACCAACATTAATGTTGGAGCTTACTTAGAGTTATTCTGTTCCTATATTTCATAAATTATAACATCCTGGCAGCTCTATGACGAGTTCTACTCTCTTATTCGAGTCGTCGTCGCTACGAACTCTAAAGTAATGTAAACTATCCCTATATTTAGGGGCCTGGGAGTATTCTTGTCATAACCCAAACTTCCTCGTTAACGCCATTTTATTACACTGCTTTGCTTTCGCTCAGCTTGTTATAACCGTTCTAACACGCTTCAAGAATGACAATTATTCTTTGACATGCTTTTACCCCAGCTTCTAAATGCAATAAGTTTTGGGCCTATTCATTTATTGGGACGCACCATCAGACTAATCAATGGTTGTATGATCAATACCTATTTAAGAGAAGGTATGTGGGAGTGAGTACCCACCTGAAATATAAGTTCTAACCAGATTAAACTGAGTTAGGGATTTTCAGTAACGGTCTATCTTTACTTTGCAATCCAACAGATCGCACCCGACATCGAGGTGCCAAACGCTCCCGTCGATAAGAGCTCTAGGGGAGCATCAGCCTGTTATCCCCGGCGTACTTTTTATTTGTTGAGCGATGATTTTTCCAC
>Ga0209197_1000258_pt1 | contig 39038 bp, 30 predicted proteins | sample COGITO_mtgs_1105_4_FD_184802 | JGI IMG/M metagenome (GOLD analysis project Ga0209197, IMG submission 184802) | Pelagic marine microbial communities from North Sea - COGITO_mtgs_110512 (SPAdes) (version 2) | ecosystem: Environmental > Aquatic > Marine > Epipelagic ... | reverse complement strand
CAATACCACGTTGGTTACAGTAAAATAATTGTTCTTCACCAATTTTACTTGTAGTTGCTTCGTGCTCTATTTGTGCAGATTTGTTTTTTACTTCGATATAAGGAAACGTATGTGCGCCACAATCATTTCCCATCAATAAAGAATCACATTGAGAAAAGTTACGAGCATTTTCTGCTCTAGAGTTTATCTGAACTAACCCTCTATACGAATTTTGAGATTTTCCTGCAGAAATACCTTTAGAAATAATCGTAGACTTGGTGTTTTTACCCAAGTGAATCATTTTTGTTCCTGTATCTGCTTGCTGATGGTTGTTCGTTACTGCAATAGAGTAAAATTCACCTACAGAATTGTTTCCTTTTAAAATACAAGAAGGATATTTCCAAGTTACTGCAGAACCTGTTTCTACTTGAGTCCAAGAAACTTTTGCATTGGTTTCGCAAATAGCTCTTTTAGTTACAAAATTGTAAACACCACCTTTTCCTTCTTTGTTTCCAGGATACCAATTTTGAACTGTAGAGTATTTTATTTCAGAATCATCTAAAGCAATTAATTCTACAACTGCAGCGTGCAATTGATTTTCATCTCTACTTGGTGCTGTACAACCTTCTAAATATGAAACATAAGATTCTTTATCTGCAACAACTAGTGTTCTTTCAAATTGACCCGTTCCTCCTTCGTTAATTCTAAAGTACGTTGATAATTCCATTGGGCAACGAACTCCTTTTGGAATGTAACAGAAAGATCCGTCAGAAAAAACTGCCGAATTTAATGCTGCATAAAAGTTGTCTGTAGTTGGCACAACGGTTCCTAAATATTTTCTAACTAATTCTGGGTGTTCTTGAATTGCTTCAGAAATAGGCATAAAAATAATACCTTTTTCACCTAATGTTTTCTTGAAGGTGGTTGCAACAGAAACAGAATCCATTACAATATCTACTGCTACATTTGCTAATTTTTTTTGTTCATCTAAAGAAATTCCTAAACGCTTAAAAGTATCCAATAATTCTGGGTCTACTTCATCTAAAGAATTTAATTTTGGCTTTTCTTTTGGTGCAGAATAATACGCAATATCTTGAAATTTTGGTTTTGTGTAATGGACATTTGCCCATTCAGGTTCTTCCATTTTTTTCCAAACTCTGTAAGCTTCTAAACGCCAATCAGTCATCCACTGAGGTTCGTTTTTCTTTTTAGAGATTGCAATAACTACATCTTCATTTAACCCTTTTGCAAAGGTTTCACTTTCTATATCTGTATAAAAACCATATTTATATTCTTGGGTTTTTAATTCTTGTTCTAAATCGTCTTCGGTGTATTTTGACATCTCTTTTTAATTTTTTTTATAATGAAAAACTTTCTCCACATCCACAAGTTCTATTTGCATTGGGATTGTTAAAAACAAATCCTTTTCCATTTAAACCTCCAGAGTATTCTAAAGTTGTTCCTACTAAATATAAAAAACTTTTTTTGTCAACAATAATTTTTACATTATTTTCTTCAAAAACTTTGTCGTTTTCTTCTTTTTTATTGTCAAAAGTTAAATCGTAAGACAAACCTGAACAACCACCACTTTTCACACCAACTCTCACAAAATCGGTTAATGCGTTAAAGCCATCGTCAGTCATTAACTCTACGACTTTCTTCTTCGCTGTGTCTGAAACTTTTATCATATTTATAAATAGATTAAATCTAAATTGGCCACAAATATACAATATAAGTAGAAGAAAAGCGAAGATATCTCATTACGAAACCCAATAATTCGATTGCTTTTATTGATTACTCCTGAAAGTTCGGGTTATTTATAAATTTTCTATCGGTGAGCGATAGCAGGAAGGCTTTTAAATCGTTTTTATCTTTTTGCGACAAGTGAACACCACCTTCATTTACTTTCTTCATTAAAGGATCTATCGTTGAAGACTTTTGAAGACCTTCAGAATAATGATTGATAACCTCATCTAACGTTGCAAACCTGCCATCATGCATGTAAGGTGCTGTAAAAGCTAAATTACGAATAGACGGCGATTTAAATCTACCGTTATCATTAGGGTCTCCTGTTACCGCACCTAATCCTAAATCTTGAAAAGTAGTGTCTAAACCGTTGTTATGAAATGCGTTATCTGTCCAAAGAGGATTGTTATTGCTACCATGACAATGAAAACAATCTCCTTTTGCTTCATCCATAAAAACATTGAATCCGTTTTGTTCCTCTTTCGTTAAACTTATTTCTCCAAGCAGGTATTTATCAAATTTAGAATCCCCAGAAATAAGAGTTCTTTCAAATTGTGCAATCGCTTTTGTAACTAATTTAGCATCTATTTCTGAAGTACCAAAGGCCCGTAAAAACAATGTTGGATATTCTGTACTTTCTTGCAGTTTTTGTATTACTAGATTCCAGTTTGCGTGCATCTCTATCGGATTTGAAACAGGTTCTAAAGCTTGTTGTTCTAATCCAAACTCTTTTCCGTCCCATGCAAAACGTTCATCAAAATTCCAAGCTAAATTAAATAAAGGCATTGCGTTTCTTGTACCAAATTCTCCCTGTATTCCTGCGCTAAATTGTTGTTGGTCTGTAAATGATTTTTTAGGATTGTGGCAAGAGCTGCAAGCTTTTGTGTTGTCTCCTGATAGCTTTTTATCAAAAAAAAGTTTTTTACCCAATACCACCCCTTCCTCGGTTAATAAATTGTCTGCAGGAATTATAGGTGCAATTAATTTGTCTGCAAAAAGTGCGGGTATTTTTAAGTTATATGGAACCGGTGTATAGATTTCTTCTTCTTTAGACGAACAAAACGTCAAAAGAAAAAAGGCAAAGAAATATATATACGGTTTTTTCATGTGTTTTTCTTTGTCATTACAAGTTCTTAAACCCTGGAAACCTTAATGACAATGTGTTATTAATTTATTACACCCAAACTAAAAACGGAGTCTCCATTTTCGCGCATCATTTTTTGAGCTTCAAAATTTGGCATTAAAATACTATTTAACTCATTTAAGTTCCATGTATTCGGATTTTTAAACCATTCTGCAAGGTTCATTTTAATCTCAATTTCAGGATTACTTGCAACCTCTATTGTTCCTAAATTTATTTCAAATGAAGTGTCCTCAAATTTTAAATTATTAGGATCTGTTCTATCTACCGCTTTAATTGTGTGGTAGTTAAAACCAGATGCTTCATTGTTGTTGTCTATATACTTTCCATCAAACTGCATGAAATGATATCCACCTCCTAACATTCCTGGAACACTAAAACTTACAGAATTTAAATCTTGGTAAGTTCCGTCTGTATTGTCTTCATCTGAAAAACCAAACCTAAAAGAGATTGCGTAGGATTCATTTGTAAGTTCAGGAATGGTAATGGATGTTCCAGAATTTTCTCCAACATCTATTAAATGATAGTTTTTACTATTTATGAGACTAATATTTGAAACAAGATACCGCAATCTTTCAATACTTAATCGCTCTCCATTTTCGTTTGTAAACTTTAATTCATTAAAATCTTGTGGCGTAATTTTTAATCCATTCCAATGATGTGTAAAGTTTAAGGTTATTGTAAATTGTGGTTGCACACAGCATTCTTTTTCTTCGTTACAACGAGTAACAAGAATGAGTATTAAAATTAATAAGCAGTATTTTTTTCTCATTTTATTTGAATGACTAATGCGTCTGTAAATCCTTTGTTTTCAAGAATATCTTGATCCGAACTACTACTTTCACCAACGGCAATAATCGATTTGTTATTTAGTTCTACAACATCATATAAAAAGTCTATTTCCGAGCCCCCAAATGTTTTTTGCCATAAAAGGTTTCCGTTTTCGTTAATTTTTAAAATAAGAGCATCATTTTGACCTTTGTTTTGAAAACCGTTGTCCAAGCTTCTAGAACTTCCTGCAATTAAAAACCCATTATCTTGTGTATTATAAATTGCTTTTGCTACTTCAAAACTAGATCCTCCAATTGTTTTTTCCCAAATAAGATTTCCTTCTGCAGAAACCTTCAGTATCCAAATATCTGCTGCGCCATTATTTTTAGAAACGTCTTTATCTGCACTTCTAGTGTTACCAACAATTATAAAGTTTCCATCATTTGCAGCTATAATTGCAGAGGCTTCGTCAATTTCAGAACCGCCAAATGTTTTTTCTAAAAGAAGACTTCCATCAGTTGCTATTTTAGTCATCCAAAAATCATAGGATCCATTATTATTTGAAATATTAAAATCGTTACTATCAGAGGAGCCTACAATTATATAATTATGGTTATCAGTTTCTACAATTCCTAGCGGGATTTCTGTAAAAGAGCCTCCAAAATATCTACTCCATTCTAAAGCACCTGAGTTGTTTGTTTTTAAAACCCAATAATCTCCACCTGCATGCTTTGTTGCAGTAGATTTTGCATTTCCTTGTCCATTGGATGCAGAAACATCTAAAACACCAGTAATAAGAAAACCACCATCTTTAGTTTCTAAGAGCGTTGTACCATAATCTTCACCTAAAAATCCGAAAGATTTTTCCCAAAGTAATATTCCGTTATTTGAGAGCTTTACCAACCAAAAGTCTTTAGAACCTGCATTTTCAGAAACATCTAAATTTGAACTTTCAGAAGACCCTAAAATGATAAAGTCACCTTCTAAAGTTTGAATAATATCTAGAGCTTTGTCATCTTTTGAACCCCCAAAATGTTTTTGCCATTCTAAGATGTTTTCCGAGGAAAACTTTGAGACCAAAAAATCAAAAGAGATATTTGCTTTTGAAATAATATCTCCATCGTTGCTTTGTGTATAGCCTGCGGCTATATAACCACCATCTATTGTTTTTGTAATAGCATTAAAAGCATCATTTTTAGAACCTCCAATAGTTTCTATAAAATATACATTAGTATCAATTTCAGGAATCTCAAATACATCTTTTTTTGAGCAATTACATAAAAAAAACAAGATGAGTATTAGGGTATATTTTTTCATTTGTATCTAAGAATTACTTTTTCTAATCACAAAAAAACCATTATCAATATCGCTTATAATAATGTTTCCGCTAGGAAAATAAGGATATACGTTCCAAACGCCATTAAAGTCTGTATTATTATTTGCTGGGTACGTATCAAAATAACCAACTTCTGAAAACACTTTGTTTGCAACGGTTGATACATCAATCATTCTCACACCAGCTGTATAGTTTGCTTGATAATAAATATTATCTTTTAAGTACCCATTATGATCAATGGCATTTGTAGTTCCGAGGTAATCAAAATGATATACAGGATTATCCAAATCGGTAAAGTCGAAAATAATAGATCTTGTTTTATTCCCTAGACGTAATTCATCGAGTTCATCCCCTAAAATAAAATATTTTAAATCTTCTGTAAACCACCCCTGATGTGCATATTTTACATTAGCGTAGCTTATGGTAGAAATTACTAAGGGGTTTGTTTTGTCTGTAACATCTGCAATTACAATTTCATTTTCATTACTTCCTATAAGAATTTCTTTATCTGTATAATCTGTATCTGGTCCAGTATAAGTAATAACTTGGGCATCATGTGAGTAACCTCCTTCACTAAACCCCCCTTCAATAATAGGATTTAAAGGATCTTGAATATTTACAAATATAGGGCCACCGCCATAGATAGTACTTCTAGAACCACCAACAATGTATGCATAGCCACTATCTTCATTAATTACAATATTATGAGCTCTCCCAAATTCAGTAAAATGAGTGTCTACCAAAAAAGTTTCTGGAGGATTTAAAACATTTCTTAAGCGTTTTAAATCAAAAACTTGCATTCCATGGCTTGCAGCTTCACTTACAATAAATGCATGAGAATCGTATACTTTTACATCTCTCCAAGAACTATTTACTGTAGCTGTTTCTAGAATACCTAAAATAAGTGTGTTTGAAGGATCTGTAATATCAATAAATACAATCCCTTTATTGGTGCCCATTAAAGCGTATTCTTTATTAGTTTCTGGATCTGTCCAACCCCAAGAATCATTACCTTCAGTGCCAGAACCTGCCAATTCATCTAAATTAAAATGGCTTAGTAAATCATAGTTATTACAAGGATATTCTCCTGCAAAGCCATTTTCACAAACAGCAATAGGGACGTAATTTACTGGAGAGTTTACATATAAACCATCTTTGTTATTACAACCAAGAATAATTGTACAAAAGCAAAGTAAAATGACTTTTTTCAACATTTTTAATAGGTTTATTCAAAAATAATACATTAAATATTAATAATATAAAGATAGGTGTTAAAGTAGTTCTGTCCTTTTTTAGATTCTACCTACCTTTGCGGTATGTTAGAAGATAAAAACACCCAAAAAACGTCATTAGCTGATCTAGGAGAGTTCGGTTTAATAAACCATATTACAAAATATTTTACGATTGAAAATGCATCTACAGTTACTGGAATTGGAGACGATGCCGCTGTTTTAGATGCCTCTAAAAAACAAACTTTAGTAACTACAGACTTACTAATAGAAGGGGTTCATTTCGATTTAAGTTACATGCCTTTAAAACATTTAGGTTATAAAGCTGTAATGGTAAATTTATCTGATGTGTACGCAATGAATGGTACTGCAGAGCAAATTACAGTTTCAATTGCCGTTTCTAATAGGTTTCCTTTAGAAGCAATTGAAGAATTGTATTCTGGAATTCAATTAGCATGTGAAACGTATAAAGTAGATTTAGTTGGCGGAGACACCACCTCTTCTACTAAAGGAATTTTAATTTCTGTTACCGCAATTGGTAAAGTAGAAAAGGAAGACATTGTGCTTAGAAGTGGCGCAAAAGAAACCGATTTAATTGTGGTTTCTGGAGATTTAGGTGCCGCTTATTTAGGGCTGCAAGTTTTAGAAAGAGAGAAACAAGTTTTTAATGTAGATCCAAATAATCAACCAGATTTAGACAGCTACACGTATTTAATTGAAAGACAATTAAAGCCAGAAGCAAGAAGAGATGTTGCAGGATTCTTAAAAGAATTGGCAATAAAACCAACAGCTATGATTGATATTTCTGACGGACTTTCTTCAGAAATTATGCACATTTGCTCTCAATCTAAAGTAGGGTGTAAAATTTATGAAGAAAAATTACCATTAGACCCTCAGGTAATTTCTGCTTGTGAAGAATTTAATATAGACTCTACGATGGTTGCTTTAAGTGGTGGCGAAGATTATGAACTGTTATTTACAGCACCAATTGCAGATTTTGAGGCCATTAAAGGAAATCCTAATTTTTCTATTATTGGTCATATTACTGCAGAAAACCAAGGGTTGAATTTAGTTACTAGAGCCAGTCAAGAAATTGAACTGAAAGCACAAGGTTGGAACTCGGTGAAGGAAGCATAAAAAGATACAAACGAAGTTATAAAAAAGCGCAAATTTTAAATTTGCGCTTTTTGTTTTTTTAACAGTGTTTTTTTCAAAGTGTTTGTGTGAGGTTTGTTTCGGGTTTTAAGTGCTAAAGCAAAGTTTAAAGGTTGCGAGGTCTTTGAAGAAAAAGAAGTCCTGAGAAACTTGCGCATCACCAACCATAATTTTTATTAGTATTTGGGCTTTAAGAGTGGGATTTGCCAAGAACAACCAAATGAATAAAAAGAGAGCGTAATGCATCGTTAGATAATTGAAAGGGTGCTTACTTCAATAATGGGAATTCTCCCTTTTCTTTTTTAAATTTATATTAGTAAAATTAAAATGATTAAGAAGGTCGATGTTTTGCAAATATTCGAAAATTATAAGTCTACTTAAAATATAAATTATTTTGACTGTAACTTTTTAATAATTAAATATTTACGTTTCAGTATTTGGGACTATTTTAAAACAGTCTAAATACAAACATCTTATAATCAGTTATTTGTAATTGTTCTAAAGACTATATAATTTATATTTAAGTAATATTAATAAAAAAAAACAAAATTATGTCTATAAGAATAGGAAACAGTTGTGTGAATTGTGAAAGTTTAACATCTAACAATAAATGTAAAGTTCATGGTGTAAGTGTCGATACTAGTTATACTTGCGATAGCTTTGAAATGAAGGCAGTCTTAAAAAATGATCCAAATTGTGGAACTTGCGCTAGATACGAAAAATCATCTTGTGCAAACCCTCAAAAAGCAGCTTCAAAGATGTTATGTTCTAGTTGGGCACCGCAAAATGCTTTGGCTTAGTAATTAAGTACTCCTATTTAAATTATAAAAATGGTTGGTTTCAGTTACTAACCATTTTGTTTTTTAATCACTATCAGCTTTTGAAATTATTGATAGCAATTCTTTTTCACTTTTTGGTTCTGTGTTGTTTTTCTTATTCCAATACATTTATAAGAACATTATAATATCTGTTTCCAATAAATTCAGCACCTGCTTCATTGTAATGAACAGCATCAGCAAGTAAACCATCATTAAACCCTGTAAACATATCTACTGCTATTACTGGTGATGTAGTTGTTGTTTTATTTGCTACAATATTTAAAACTTCTTGCTGCATTTGTGTAAAAAAACCTGTCAATTCAGTAGACATTATATCAGTTCGACCTGGAGCCATCTGCTCAAGGATAATTGTGACGTTTGGATTGTTGTCTTGAAGAATATCAATTATGGAATTGATGTTAGATACTGCTTGTGAATAGGGTAATCCCTGAAGCCCATCATTTCCACCCGGCGAACTTAATAAAACAATATCAGCAGCGCCTGTCTGATTTAACCAATCATTAAGACCATTTAGTATTTGACCCGAAGTCCAGCCACCTCTACCTTCGTGGTCTTTATCAAAATTCATATTACTAAATGTTGGATAAGAAGATGCGTCAGTTTGAGTTCCAATAAAATCAAAAGTCCAATTATTTTCTTTTAAGTCTTTCCAAAGTTCATATCTATAGCTTTCAAATATAGGTCTTGCCCCTTCAACTCTTGATGCTCCTAAGGCTAGTATTTTGTTTATTGAAGTGTTTTGTGATTCTGGATTAGCATCATCATCTTTATCGCAAGCATTGAAAGTTAATAGAGAAATTCCTATCAGTAATAATTTAATTTTTTTATTCATTTAGGAGTTGTTTTAAATTTCAGTGAACGTCTTTGCGTATGTTTTGTTGTGTTTTTTAAGCAACTAATTTAGTAAATACAAAACCAACATAGAAACTCTGCGAGGGTTTTTGTAGTTAGGCTAGAACTTGCAATAAATTATATAAGGTGTTTGCAGTAGTATTTGTTTTACCTTAAGTCAAGTTTATTTGTCATTTAGTATTATTTGCTTTACATTTGTTAAAACTTTAATATTTTTAACTATGAAATTAAATTATCTGTTTCCTAACAAGTACAAGAAAGTTGGTTGGTTAATTCTCATTCCATCTGCAATCATTGGTTTGATAACTCTTTATTTAGATTTTGAACCTAATTCTTTGGATTTTAATGTCCCTGCTATTTTTATTGAAGAGCTTTTGGGGGATAAACATTTCTTCGGAATTGTAAATAATAATATTTTAAATGAAATTTTAGGCGCTCTAATATTATTTAGCTCATTATTAGTTGCTTTTTCTAAAGAAGAGTCAGAAGATGAATATATTTCAAAAATTAGGTTAGAAAGCTTGGTTTGGGCTGTTTATTTCAATTACGCTGTTCTTTTAATATCATTTGTATTGATATTCGATTTGGCTTTTTTATGGGTTATGATATTTAACATGTTTACAATTTTATTGTTTTTTATTATTCGATTTAATTGGCAAATTTCTAAACTTAAAAAAATCGCTCATTATGAAGAATAGCATTAAAGTCGAGAGAGCAAAAAAAAATATTACGCAAGCTGATTTAGCTATACTAGCAAAAGTTAGTAGACAAACAATTAATGCTATGGAATTGGGGAAATATGTTCCATCAACAGTTTTGTCTTTGAGATTAGCTCAAATTTTTGAAGTTGAAGTAAGTCAGATTTTTACTTTAGAAGAGTCCGATTGGAATTAGGACATATTACTGCTAAAGGTTACGTCTATGTAAAGTAGCAGAATAAAAAGGCCAGTACTTTTCAGTTTATTAATAAAGATATTAGAAGAGTATAAACTTTGTACTTAACTGCTATTTTTTATATACCGTGTTATGCCACGTTATTTATTACGGATTTTCAATAATCTATGTGTAGAGAAAATAATACCGGAAAAAAGAATCACATTAATAATGTCAATCTTAAGCTCCCTTTTAATTAAAATTATCGAGCAAGTGAGAAGAGATATTACTTCTAGAAAGATTAAAAACCTAATTTTGGTTACCATAGTTAATTTTTGGTTGCAACATTTTGTATCACAGCAAGTAACGGTAAAAGCAAACTTATTTTACTCTTTTTCATTTAGTCTATAAAGTTAACTATTCTTAAAAAAACGTTAGGTTATTTAATATTTTAGTTAATGCTTTTATATATTGTTATGGGCTGGGATTTTATTTTCCTTTTATTATTTTGTCAATTACTTTTTGGCCGGAGTCTAGGTCTTTGATTTCAATAAGATAAGTACCAAGAGGTAAGGTTTGAATTTCAATTACAGACTTATTTGTTGTATTGATAATTACTCTTCCATTTAAGTCGTAAAGATTAGCATCGTATTTTAGATTTTCTGGAACATCAATGTTGATAATATCTATTGCCGGATTTGGATAAATACTAATGTTTAAATTTGTTAATTCATGAGTCGATAAAACCGAATTCAAATTAAATTTATAAATCTCTGTTACATATTCTGAAACACTAGTACCATTTATGATATAAACCTCTCCATTAATTACGAAAGAAGCAGGAGCCCAACGAGATCCCTCCGGGTGAGGAGGCAATTCATCCCATGTGTCTGTTACAGGGTCATAGGCCCAAAATTCTCCTGTATTCATTGAATTGTGGTTATCTCCATCACCACTTAGCACATAGCCTAAGCCATTATATGAAAATTGTGTCCCCGCCACTCGACCTTCTGCTGGTAGTGTTGCTACTTGAGTCCAAGTTTCCCCAGCAATGTCATAACGAAACCAATCATTAAAGATAGCATTCCCGTGTCCGAAGCCCGTATACACGTAATCGTCAATTCCAAACTGATAAGGATGATGTCTCGATAGTGAAGGTAAATCATCTTTTTGAGACCAAGTGTTTAATGCAATATCATACTCCCACCAATCATTCATATTACCTGATGAACTGCTTCCTAAACCTACAAATACTTTTCCGTTGTGCGCTATCATAGCTGGGTGCGCTCTTTCTGCACACGGACAAGAGGCCAATTCGGTCCAACTCATATTCGAAGGGTCAAATACCCATAAATCATTTAATCGTGATGTGCCATCATTTCCAAATCCAAAGTATGCTTTTCCATTCCAAATATCACCAATCGCAAAACCACGAGCCCCGCCGGGAAAAGGGGTAAGCTCTGTCCAAGAGTCGGTTGCAGGGTTGTACTGATAAAAATCATCTCGTACTCCAGAATCCGAATTACCACCGACAATGTAGCCCATGTCGTCAAAACTAAAAGCAAAAGAGTGATGAGTTTCATTAAAAACATTAGGTAAAGAAGTTACTTGTACCCAGTCTTGCGCTTTTACCTGGAAACACATGCACAGAAAAAAAACATAAACTAATTTCATGATAAAGTGGTTTGTTAATTGATAATAGCAAAGGAAAGAAATAGTGTTATGAATGCAATACGTTACAGTGCTTATTTTATAATGCGATAAGTTATTAGTTGCTACCAAAAGGAAGATAGGTTACTTATAATGTCCTATCTAATTTTTTTCTTACCCATAAAGTGTTTGTATAAGATTAATTGCGTGGTTTAAGCACCTAATTTAGTAAATAAAACACAGATAGAAAGTTGGTGAAGACTTTCGTAATTAAGCTTTTACCAGCAATTAATTTTATACGGTGTTAGCAGCTTTTTATTTATTATTATTATTGTTTTAAAGGAATTATCCAAATATTATTTTCTTCATCAATTTTGCCACCTAATTCCTCTAACACAACTCTGTTAGTTACCATAAGACCCTTTTTAGCCATATTTTCAAATGAATCTATGCCATCATTGGGGAAATTTTGTCTTGTTCTGTGAATATTAAATCGATTTGAGAATGTCCGACCAAAGGTATTTTCTATTCCGTCTTTTCCAATAATAAAACCAATCAGACCACCCCAAGTTGCGGTTGGATTATCCGAATCCCAACCTACAAGTGCCCCAATTTTTATAGTTTCTTTTAAATCTCCTTCTCCATAAAAAAGACTTACTAAACTTGCAGCAAAATTTATTCCTGCCGCAAAACAGCCATTACAATATAAATTTCTTGATGTTATGTTATAGCCGTCTTTTTGGTTAACCTGATATCTGTAGTAAAGTGAATCTCTTGTTTGTTCCCAAGGAATACCTGTCTCATATAAGAGCCTAGTATAATCATACATTTTTGCTGGATAGGAATCATTTGGCAGTATTTCTCTTGATTTACTCGACATCCAAAGCATTTTTTCTTTCATGCTACTATTAGAATTTGTAGCATACACAAGCGAATACATAGACACATAAAATTTTGAAATATCCTCTGCTTCTTGTCTAGCAGTAGTTTGTATGGGTAATTCAGCTATATTTAATGCTATATCTGGTCTTGTAGGTGCAAATAGTCCAAATATTTCCGTGGTTAATTGGGCATCAATCATATCATAATGTTCATTAAGTTTTGGGCTCCCTGTTTCGGGTGGAAGAACACCAATTTTCATTAAATCGAATGCTTTTTGATTAGAAACCCATAAGTAGTTTTCCTCTTCAGGCTTTATATGTTTTAACCAACCATTTTGTATTTGCTTTGGGGTAAGTATATTAACTTTATTTGTGTATAGAAGATGTTGATACATAAATTCTATGTCTGTATCATCATCCGCACCCCAAATTTCATCACTGTTTTTAAATACAAAATCTATGGTAGAAGATAAATCGCTGGGAACTCCTTCGCTCCAAATACTTGGTTGGTCGGGTTTTCCCCAATCGTCTCTGGTGTAAAAATCACCTGTTTTAATTTCTCCGATATTGCCAATTTTATCCATTTCTGTTACCAAACCAGTCCAGTTAGCAATGCATTGACCTAGCCAAAATCCGTATAATTGGTTTTGGTACTTATCTTTTGAAATACTAATAGTTTGTGTTTTATTCTCAATATGAATAGTTTTTTTTTCACTTTTTGAGATGCAAGAATTAAAAATTAATAAAGGAATTGATATTAAAATCAAGTTTTTCATAATTGCTGCTAACGTGTTAATGTAAGAGTAGTAGCGGATTAAAACGCACTTACTTTCGGTTAACAATATACTTAATTTAATGCAAAAACGGTTTGAGTATACACCCCAAACCGCTATTGTTTTTATACATCGTTGTAAGTAGTTTTTACTTCAATTCTTTCAATAATGTATTGGCTGCAAGTTTACCCAATTCATTAGAAGCCAAAGGGCTTGCACCCGTGATTAGTTTTCTGTCAACACAAACTGTTTTATCAGATTCTGTATTAATTATAGTAGCGCCTAAGTTTTTCAATCTTTCGCTCACACCGTTTTTCATGTGCCCTGGCAAATAACCAATCATTGGTGTCATTTCATCCACAGCGTCAGGGAATACAGCCATCTTGTATCCATTGTAAAGAAATTTTTGATTATCAAGTGTAGTAGATAATAAAGCACCGGGTCCATGACAAATAGTAATTGTGAATAAATTATTTTTATGCGCCCAATTCAATACTTTTCCAACGTTTCTATCTTCTGGAATACCAATCATTGCCCCATGGCCACCTGGCACAAATACAGCAGCATAAGAACTATCATTTGCAAATGAATTAGTAATGAATTCAGCTAACTTTTTAGGCTGCTCAAAACTCGATTTGTAGTCGTTGTAAATCGCTTTTACATGTTCATCTTCTTCAGGAAAAGCCCACATTTCAAATACAACAGGTTTACCTGTAGGCGTAGCTATTTCAAAATCAAATCCTGCATTTTTAAGGTGTAACATTGGCAGAAGAGCTTCTATTGGATGATTACCTGTAGAAAAGGATTTGCCATTTTTCATCTCCAAGTTTTTTTGCTCCGTGAAAATCACCAAAATCTTCGATTTACTTCCTTTGTATTTTGTGTACTTGATGTCCTCAAAATCTGTTTTGGAAACTGTTCCTAATGATAAAGCTAAACTTGAAGGGCTATACGAGCCATCCACTTCTAGTTTAGGTTGAGCCATAAAATAGATTACAATAAATGCAAGTACAATAACACTTGCCAATCCAATTAATATTTTTTTAATCATAATTTTTGTTTTTAAAATTTGAAACAAAAGTACGGTGCTGGTATAAGATGAAATTTACCCTATGGTAAGAAAACTATTTTTTAGTATTTTCTACTCTTATACGACTTAAGCTTTGTTGTGTAATGCCTAAATAAGATGCAATGTGATAGTTTGGAGTGTATTGCTCAATATCGGGATATTGTTTGAGAAACAAATCGTATCTCTCCGGAGCAGTTAGTTGCAATTGATTTAAGATTCTTTTATGCAAACTGACCACATGACGCTCTAAGTTTTTTCGCTGAAAAGCTTCAAATTCAGGGAATATTGAATATATCCCATCCAATTTTTTAGCATTAAATTCGATTATATTTGAATCAGTAATGCATTCTATTGTTAATGTAGATAGTTCATTGCTGTAGATCGCCATAAAATCACTAATCCACCAATTTTTGATAGCAAACTGTAATGTGTGCTCTTTTCCCTTTTTATCAATACAATATGCTCTTATGCAGCCGTCTTTAACAAAATACGTGTTCTTTACGGCTTGTCCTTGACGAATCAAAACATCCCCTTTAGAAACTGCCTTTTCTTTTGCAATAGAAACAATATATTCTTCGGCTTTTGGGCTAAGAGCTGTACTACTTTTTATTTTACTGATTAAGTCTTCCAATTTTTGTCTTGATTATAATTACTTACAACGGTTAGTATATGGCAAGTAGGGCAGTAGAAAGCGATAAACTTTCGGGTTTGCTCTGAGCCAGATTTCTATATTTTGTTTTTAACTTATTCATCTTAAAAGCCAAATTAAAAATTTGGCGGTGTTTGTAAATAGCACTGAAATTTCGTAAACCACCGAAAGCCCTATTTGCTATATACATTGTTGTAAACAGTTTTATTCTGTTATTTTTTTTGAAATTTCTTCAGGCCAAATTATAAATTGTCCATATTGTCCATTCTTTTCAACACCACCAATTTCTTTTCCCCTTTTGGTTGTAATCCAATCGTCTTCTTTTTTATACATCAATTTTTTATCTGAAAACCAACTGTTAATCTTTCGACTGCTTAGTCCCGTTAATTGTGATAATTCTTTCGTTGTCAAAAGTTTAGATTTCGAATTGCTTTTAGTTTGGACTATCTCTGAAATTGTTTTTTCAGATTCTCTCTCAATATTTTTATCAACTTTAGTAACAGAAACTCGAATTTCTTCACTAATTGCTAATAGCCTTTCTGCTTCTTTTCGAATATCATTATATAACTCTTCATCACCTTCTTTTGTGACATAAATTCCCATTTCGTCATTATTCTGCTGAGAAAAAGAATACAAATTCATAGAAGTAACAATCGCTTCCTTTTTGTTTAAATAACATTTAGCGTGAAGTGAATTGCAAAGACTTGTTCTGATTCCAATTTGACTTTCAAGCCAATTACTTTCTTCAACTTGAAGTTTGTTCTCTCTGTAGATAATTCGGATATCTTTTTTTTGAATGTGTAAGTGTTCTAAATTGTCTTTTACCCTTTTATGAAATTGTAGATATGGGCTAATTAAAATCAGTTGATCTTCAGTATTCTTTATTAATTGTTCCAAATGATATGAAACACCTGTAGTATCTAAAAATTTTGCCATTTTTCTATTAGTTTTTTTATTGTTTACAACTGGTTATATGAAGCACAAAGTTCCCGTTTACGGGTCTCAATTTCCGGATAAGAGGAACTTTTGTTCTCGATTAGCATTTTTGTTTAAAGATAATAAAATCGCATCTAAAGGACTTTGAATTTCTAATAAATCTTTTTTTGCTATATGGGTGTAAATCATTGTTGTCTCTGGCTTAGAGTGTCCTAAAAGCTCTTGAATATGGCGTAAACTAACACCGTTTTCTAATAAATGAGTTGCATAACTATGTCTTAAAGTGTGCGGTGTAACATGTTTTTTTATACCAGCCAATGCAACGCTATTGTGCAAGAATTTACGAATACTACTTTCTGAATACCTTTTTTTATTAGGTCCTTCTATAAAATAAAAATGAGGCTTGTAAGTAATTAAATAGTTATTTAAAAGAGGTAAAAATGTCTGTGCTAAAACTACAAACCTGTCTTTTCTGCCTTTTCCAGAAACAACTTTTAGCTGATTTCTACCGATATCTATATGAGATAATTCTAAGGCAGTAACTTCACCAACACGCAAACCAGAAGAATATAATAATGCAATAATTGCTCGATGTTTTAAGTTTTTTGTTACCTGTAATATGGTAACAATATCTTCTGGCGCCAACACATTTGGTAATTTTTTAGATCTTTTTGGCCGGGCTAACTCTAAATCATTTATCATTGTTTCTGGGTAGAAAACAATAAATAATTTTAAGGCACTTATAAACTGCCTTTGAGTACTAATGGCATATTTTCGCTTTATAAAAACAACCTCTAAATACTCTTCTACACTTCTGCTGTCTAAAGAATTTAGCTCTTTTTTTGTATGAAAAGCAATAAAGTCTGCTACAAAAAAAACATATGTATCAATTGTACTTTTACGATACCTCTTGCCTCTTAAATAGGTAAAAAAATTATTTAAAAGTGTTTTCTGAATTTCATTTAATTGGCGCTTATAAAGATTTTTCTTCTGCAAGTGTTCTGAATTGATAATGGCTTTATTTTTAAGCAGTACAACTATTAAATTCAGATTTTCTGCTGTGTCTTCTATACACCAACATTTTAAGGTAGCGCTCCAGAAAGCATTCTTAAGGCTTCGCATTAAAACAATTAATACTTCGTTATATTTAAATTTAATAAGTATTCTAGACTGTTTTCTGTGCGTTTTTCGTTCTAAAAGAACAGTAGGGAGTTTTTTCATTTTTTTTGCAGTTGTCTAAAAATAAGATTTTTTATTTAAAAATTAAATAGTTGCAATCAGTTTTTTTAGTCTTTAGGGTTAAATAAAAAAGATATGGGTTGTCTTCAGGTTGTCAAATAAATAGTTTGTAGATGCTTTAAAAGATAAATATCTTCTGCTTAGAGCATTTAAATTGGTCTCATACTCGCATCAATAGAAGTGTGTCTTTTAAAGCACCTATTTTGTTAAAGGAAACCATTCATTCTGTAAGTTAGAGTCTTATTTTAATAAGATATTCTTTAGTTTTTTTTAAATTATAAGAAGTAGCAACCTCGGCTCTACAGAGTGCTAAATAAAGTTAGGTCTTTTTTATTGATGAAGCCACCTTTAACAAATTTTCATAAACTCTCTCAAAGCATCATTTAATGCCAGCTTATTTTCAATATGAGGCATGTGTCCGTTTTGGAAAACAACAATTGCAGAGTTTGTTTTTTTAGCTTCGTTTAAAGAAGTTTCAAAATCTAAAACAGGATCTTTCTTGCCAATAATTAATAATTTCTTAAAACTATTGTCAGTTAAAACGTGGTTTCTATTTGCACGCAATTGCATGCCTTCTTGCGCAGCAATATAACCTTGCATGGGTGTTAGTAAAGCTTCAGAGACGGCTAATTCTATTTCCTTTTTAAAGAAGGTTTTGCTTTTTGGACCAAACAAATTGGCAAAAGATATACGCACCATATTTCTAAAGTTACTAGTAATCATTTTGTTGGCACGCAAACGCAATGCTTTGCGTTCTGAAGTATCTTCATTAGAGGTAGCGTTCATTAAACACAGCCCTTTTACTTTCTGCGGATGTTTCTCTGCAAAAGCCAAGGCAATATAACCACCCAAAGAATGCCCAACTAAAATACATTTTCGAATTCTTAACTTTTTTAAAACTGCTGCAATAGTTTCTGCAAATAACTCCATGGTATGAATATAGCCTAGACAGTCCGTTTTTCCATGCCCTAACAAATCAATAGTAACTACTCTGTTTCTTTTAGAAATCTCGGGTATAACGTTTTTCCACATAGTGGCATTCTCTAAAAACCCATGAATTAAAACAACAGCAGTTCCTGTTCCTTGATCAGAAAAAGAAATATTTGCATTTTTAAAAGTTAATGATTTTTGCATCACACAAAAATATGTATATTTCCGGCACGAAGACAAGAATTACAATGAACAAAACAAAAGAAATTTGGATTGCCGGTTTTGCACTATTTTCTCTCTTTTTCGGAGCTGGAAATTTAATTTTACCGCCAACTTTAGGGGTAAAAGCGGGCGTAGATTGGTGGATTGTAGTTTTAGGATTCATTATTACGGGAATTACCATTCCTATTTTAGCAATTTTTGCACATGCAAAATTACAAGGAACGTTGTATGATTTCGGGAAGAAGGTTTCTCCTGCTTTTAGCACGCTATTTTGTTTCTTAATTTATAGTATTGCCATAGCCATTCCGTCTCCAAGAACAGCTGCAGTAACACATGAAATGGCAATTCAGCCATTTTTTGATACGCCGCCAATTCTAACAAGTATTGTTTATTTTCTATTAGTATTTCTATTTGCGATAAATAGATCTAGAATTATTAGTTTAATTGGTACTTTTTTAACACCTATAATTGTGCTTATCTTATTGGTAATTATTGGTCTTTCTTTCTTTGCTTCTCCAGCTATTTTAGGAGCATCTGGTTTTGAAAATCCTTTTATAGACGGCATTTTAGAGGGGTATCAAACCTTTGATGCCATTGCCGGTGTGGTTGTAGGAGCCGTAATTATTATTTCTTTAGACTATAGCAATCATACTACCTTTGAAGCAAAAAGAACCTTAATTCGAAAAGCAGGTTTTATAGCAGGTACAGGTTTGCTATTCATCTATGGGGGTTTAATTTTAGCAGGTGCTTTGTATGCATCAACATTTGCAGAAAATGCATCTAGAACCGAAGTTTTGGCAGGTTTAAGTACACAAACCTTGGGCAATTTCGGAACTACTTTTTTAAGTATTTTGGTTGCGTTGGCATGTTTTACCACTGCGGTTGGTATTGTAACAGGAACTGCAGATTATATAAAAGGTATTTTTAATAATTCTAAAAAAGTATATATTATTACTGCTGTAATAGCTTCTATCATTGGAATTATTGTGGGTAGTTATCAAGTAGATTTTATAATTACATTAGCAGTGCCCGCACTCATGTTTTTATACCCAATAACTATTATTCTTATTATATTAAATACACTACCAGAAAAATATGCATCTAAATTGGTGTTTAGAGGTGTAGTTTTAGTAACTTTTATTTTTAGTATTACAGATTTTCTTGGGTTTATTATTCCTAGAGAAAATTTAACCGGAATTAAAAGCAGTATTCCTTTTGCAGAAAACAGTCTAGGTTGGGTGTTGCCTGCTTTGTTGGTTTTTGTGATACTAAATCTAGTTCAAAAGAAAGAACATTAGTAAATTCAATTTTATCGCAATTTTTAAAATGTTAATAAACGTACTATCTTATCTTATAAAATATAAATAGGTTATTTTTGTACTTCAACTTGAAAGAAAAAAAGTGTTAAATTACTATTTATATTCGCATACAACTTCTAAAGAATGGGTAACTTTTGTGCATGGTGCAGGAGGTAGCAGTTCTATTTGGTTTAAACAAGTACGCGATTTTAGAAAACATTTTAACGTGCTAATTTTAGATTTACGAGGTCACGGTAATAGCCAAATAAAACTAAAAGACACTTTTAAGACCAAGTATACCTTCGATTCTATTACTTTAGATATTGTAGAGGTTATAGATGCGCTCAAGATAGAAAAGTCCCATTTTATTGGTATTTCTTTAGGTACAATTCTAATTAGAAATCTAGCTGAAAAAAGACCAGAATTGGTAAAGAGTATGATTATGGGTGGTGCTATTATAAAGATGAACTTTCGTTCTCAAGTGTTAATGAAAGTTGGTAATATTTTTAAATCGGTGGTTCCTTACATGCTACTTTATAAGCTCTTTGCATTTATTATTATGCCAAAGAAAAACCACAAGAAATCTAGATTGTTATTTGTAAACGAAGCAAAGAAACTATACCAAAAAGAATTTATCCGTTGGTTTAAATTAACATCAGAAATCAATCCATTATTAAGGTTTTTTAGAACAAAAGACATTCAAATTCCTACCTTATATGTAATGGGCGCAGAAGATCATTTGTTTTTACCTTCCATAAAAAATATTGTTGCAAAACATCTTACAGCTTCACTTTTTGTGATAGACAATTGTGGCCATGTTGTAAACGTAGAACAACCAGAAAGGTTTAACAATCATACCATAGGTTTTATAAATTCTTTGGCAGTATAATTTCTGTTTTACACCTTTATAAATATTTTTTTTCTAAACATTAGGTAACCAATACTTAAGTAAAAAGCAACAACGGTAACCCCATATAAAAGAGAAGAAAAATTATCTGAAAGAAAAGATTGCACAAAAAAAGTATTGTACATAAAGCTATGTAGATTATTGTTACCTCCTGTTTTTGTTAGGTACATTGTTTTAGATATAAAACTAGACAAGAAATAAATGGTAATTGCATTCATACCAACATACTTAAAAATGTTTCCAAACTTAATTTGTCTAATATCTTTTAAGTAATAAACTACTGCAAGAATTAAAGTTGCCCAACCACTAGTTACCAATACAAAACTACTACTCCAAATTGCTTTATTTATTGGGAACCAAATATTAAAAACAGCACCAGAAGCTAATAAAATAAATGCTATTATAAACAAATACTTAATGCTTTTAAAGTGGTCTAGGTGCTTAGCTATTAGCACGCCAGATATACAAGTAACTATTGAGGGAATTGTACTTAATAAACCTTCAGGGTCATAATCTGCTTGCCACATATGTTTACCTAAAATATTTAAATCTATATAGTTTGCCCAATTATTAGGCGCTCTATCAAAAGTAGGTAAAGTTCCATCTGGGAATGGTATAAAACCTAACAATACCCAATACCCAATTAAAATAGTTATTCCGATTGTAAATATTGTTTTCCATTTAAAGTTTAAATATAAAACAGATGAAACAAAAAACACAACTCCTATTCTTTGTAAAACACCAGGAAACCTGAGTATTTCAAATTCATTAAAAAAAGGAAAATAAGGTAAAAATAAATTCAGAAAAAAGCCCAAACCAAAAAGCTTTAAACTTCTGATCGCTATTTTTTTGTATGTTATAATTGAGTTTTTACTATTCTTATAAGCAAAGTAAATAGAGATACCCACAATAAATAAAAAGAATGGAAATATTAAATCAGTAGGAGTTAGACCATGCCATTTTGCATGTAATAAAGGGGGGTAAATAGTACTCCAATTCCCTGGTGTATTAACCAAAATCATTGCTGCAATCACAAAACCTCTTAAAACATCAACAGATTCTATTCTTTTTTTCAACATAAATTTAAGCCTTTTTTAAACCTACTTTATGGCCCCAGAAAGCATAGTAAAGAATAACCATATAACAAGGTAACAAAATCCAATATCCAAAAGAAGCAGCTTCTGCTAATGCGCTTCCTTCGTTTATTCCTGTTGCTATTAATTCTTCTTTTTTACCATCAACCAAAGCGCCATATAAAGGCGGAATAATTGCTCCACCTGAAATTGCCATAATTAATAATGCGGATGCAGTTTTAGTAAACTTACCTAAACCTGTTAAAGCCAAAGGCCATATTGCTGGCCAAACCAATGCATTTGCAATACCTAAAGCTGCTACAAAAAGTACAGATGTAAATCCGGTTGTATACACAATACAAAAAGACAATATAATTCCTAAAATAGCACTCACCTTTAAAGCAAAAGATTGACTAATATATTTAGGTATTAAGAAAACGCCTAAAGCATATGTTACTACCATTGCCATTAATGTAAACAGTGTAAAAAACTTAGCTTCCTCTACTGGAATGTTTAAAGAAATTCCGTAAGAAATAATAGTATCTCCAGCCACAACCTCTACCCCTACATATAAAAACAAAGCTAAAACACCTAACCATAGATGTGGAAACTGAAAAATACTAGTTTTTGCTTTTTCTCCAGGTTCAGAAACTTCAATAGGTGCTGCTTCAACATTAGGTAAAGGAGCTTTTCTAATTAAGATACCCAACAAAAACAATACAATTGCCATTACAATATAAGGTGTAATAACACTGTCTGCCATCGTGTTTAATAGACTTTCTTTTTCTGCTTCATCAACAATATTTAATTTTTCTTTAATACCATCTATTCCAGATAATAAAATCGCCCCAAATATTACAGACCCAAGACCTCCAGCAACTTTATTAGCAATTCCCATGATTGCAATACGTTTTGCAGCACTCTCAATAGGTCCTAAAATGGTTATATAGGGGTTAGATGCAGTTTGCAACAAAGTCATACCAGCTCCTTGAATAAAGATAGCCGTTAAAAACATCCAATAAGTTCTTGCATTCGCAGCTGGTATAAATAATAAAGCTCCTATCGCCATTATTATTAAACCTAAAGACATTCCTTTTTTATAACCAACTTTATTAATAATATACGAGGCAGGTAAAGCCATTACAACGAAAGAAATATAGGATGCTGAAGCTACTAAATAAGATTGTGCATCTGTTAACTCATTTATGGTTTTCATAAACGGAATTAAAGCTCCATTGATCCAGGTAACAAATCCAAAAATAAAGAACAAACCAGCTATGATAAGTATTGGTACGAGTGTATTATTTTTTGTTGTGGATGATTGTTGGGTAGCATTAGACATAATAATTATATATTTTTAATAATTTATAAACTTTAAAGTAAATGAAATATACGTATAAGGTAAATTAAATAAAAAATTAATTCTACCAATGACATGTAATTAATGTCAAACAGAATTATTTTAGAATCTAAATGATTTTATCTAGGAACTTAATCTATATTTAAGATAATACGTTTTGCATGATTTACGTATTTTCTACCAATAGGAATTTTAGTGGTCGCAATTTCGACTAAATTACCTTCTACACTTTTAACCTTATCTATTGCAATCGTATAGGATCTATGTATTCTTATAAAATTACTATCTGGAAGTTCTTCTGTCATACTTGTTAAAGATTTATGTACAAGATAATTTCCTGAAGTTGTAAATACTTTAATGTAATCTTTTAAACTTTCAACATATAAAATGTCTTCAAATTTAATTTTTATTAGTTTTTTATCAACCTTCAAAAAAATGAAAGACTCATTACTGGAGTCCTCTTCTTTTTGAATTCCTTTTTGTAAATAAACTTGTTGCGTAATTTTATTAATCGTTTTTAAAAACCGATTAAAAGGTATTGGTTTTACTAAATAGTCTAAAACGTTTAAATCAAAACTTTCAACTCCGTATTCTCTATATGCTGATGTTATAATAACATTTGTTTTTGAGTTTATTATTTCTGCAAAATCTAAACCGTTCATTTTAGGCATATTGATATCTAAAAAAAGTGCATCAACATTTCCTTTCTCTAATAATGATAATGCTTCAATAGGGTTATTAAATGTTTCAATAACTTCAAAATTCTGAAATTCTTTTAAATGATTTTCAACAACTTTAATAGCTAAAGGCTCATCATCTATAATTACACATTTTATTTTCATAATTTAAATATACTAAATTATAATGGTATTAATAATTCTACAATATAACTCTCATCCTCTGTTTTAATATCTAAGCTGAATTTATCTTTATACAACAACTCTAATCTCCTTAAAACATTTTGATTTCCAATTCCATGGTTTTTTTTGTTTTCAATAAATGAATTATAATTGTTAATAACAGAAAATCTTAAGACGTTATTACGACTAACTTCAAACTCTATCAAAACATTTAGTTTATTATTTTCGACTGCACCATGTTTAAAACAGTTTTCTATAAAAGGCAAGAATAATAAAGGAGGAACACTTTGGGTTTCAATATTACCTTGCATATTTATCTGTACACTTACTTTATCACCATACCTCAGTTTTTCTAAATCAATATAATTTTGAGTATAATTTATCTCATTTAAAAGCTTAATTCTAGGTTCTTTTGCATGATATAAAATATACTCCATAATTTCAGAAAGTTTAAGCACAACTTCTGGTGCTTGTTTAGATCTCTCTAAGGTTAGAGCATAAAGATTATTTAACGTATTAAAAAAAAAGTGCGGTTGTATTTGTGCTTTTAAAAATTGTAATTCAGTTTTTAATTGATTTGCTTGAAGACTTTCAATCCTTTTTCTATCAAAAATCCAATCTAACGTTAACTTAATGGTTGTAGTCAATCCAACATCATAAATACCAATTAAAAAAACAACTAAAATATGATTAAATTCATATCCCCTTTGAGGAGTTTGAGATTCTGGCCAAACATTATTATTTATAAATATAAATATAAGCTCCGTTCTAATTACATAAAAAACAACTAATCCAATTAAAAAAAATAAAATATAGCTTATAATTTTTTTTCTAAAAAGCAGCTTCGGTAGTAAAAAATAAACATGAAAATACGCTAACAACATCCCTAAAGTAACCGTAACTATATTAGATTTAAAGGAATACCAGTAATCTTGATAATAGCTGCCCCATCTAACAACATTTAGAAGAAAATAGCTAATCCAAAATATAAAATGATACTTAATTGGTATCTTATAACTTATGTTTTTAAAAGTGTTCTTCAATAAAGAGTAGTTAAAATTAAGACTAAAGAATGTAAATATAAGACATTAAAAAAAATAAAAAAACTAGCAACTTCGTCAAAAACCAATTAATCAGTAAAAAAACGTCATTCATTGTTCTTTTAATGTTGTTTGCATATAAAATTTTTTTCACCACCAATACAATTCTACTTTTATTGAAGAATAATTTAATTAACTTAATTCATTTACATGAAAAAAATTTACACAATACTAATTGCTGTTTTTTCAATTGTTTTTACATTAAATGTACAGGCACAAGAAAAAAGTATTTCTGGTATAGTAACATCTAAATTAGATGGTACAACTTTACCAGGAGTTAGCGTTGTTGTACAGGGTACAACAAAAGGAACAGAAACAGACTTTGATGGTAAGTATACTATTAAGGCTTCTGTAGGAGAAATTTTAAGTTTCTCATCTTTAGGGATGAAAACAAAAACAGTTACCGTTACAGGTAGCACTGCTACATTAAATGTAGTATTAGAAGATGACGCAAGTCAATTAGATGAAATTGTTATTACTGCACTTGGTATTAAAAAATCAAGAAAGTCTTTAACTTACGCTGCTCAAGATATTAAATCAGATGAGTTAAGTAGAGTAAAACAAACAAACCCAATAAATAGTTTATCCGGTAAAGTATCTGGTGTATCTATTACTAGAAGTGCATCTGGTGCTGGTGGATCTGTAAAGGTTTTAATGAGAGGTAATGCTTCTGTTGGAAACAATCAACCTTTATATGTTGTTGATGGTATTCCTTTATCAAACCCTTCTTCAGGACAACCAGGAGATACTTTTGGAGACGCTGGTGGTGGAAACAGAGATGGTGGAGACGCTTTATCTTTAATTAACCCAGATGATGTTGAATCTTTAACTGTATTAAAAGGAGCATCTGCTTCTGCATTATACGGAAGTGCTGGTTTAAATGGTGTTATTTTAATAACAACTAAAAAAGGTAAAGATGGTGCTTTTAAAGTAAATTTTTCTTCAAACTTAACTGTTGAGAATGCTGCTTACATGATGGACTTTAATTCTGATGCTCAAAGTAATGTTGATTCATTCTTAGGAACAGGAGTTACAAGCATTAACTCTTTAAATGTTTCTGGAGGTACAGAAAAAGCACAAACGTATTTTTCTTATAGTAATACAACTGCTTCTGGAATTATGCCAACTAACAAATTAAAGCAACACACTATTAACGTAAGAGAAACTGCAAAGTTTTTAAACGATAAAGTTACTTTAAATGCTAGTGTTATGGCGTCTACTCAAAACATCGATAACAGACCCGTTTCTGGTTTATACTTTAACCCTTTAGTAGGTGTTTATGGTTTTGATTCTCCAGGTGAAACTTTATCTGATTATTCTAATTTTGAGGCGTATGACGTAAGCAGAAACATCATGTCACAAAGTTGGTTTAGAGATACTTCTGATATTGAGCAAAATCCTTATTGGATAATGAACAGAAATGCTTCAGAAGATAGCAACAAAAAACTTTTAGCTTCTTTGAAGTTAAACTTTGTTATTAACGATTGGTTATCTCTTCAAACAAGAGGTACTTATGACAAATCTTTAATGGATTTCAATAAAAAGATTTACGCAACTACAAATGCTACATTAGCTCCGTTAACTGGTAGATATATTGTTACTCAAAATGACTTCACTCAAATTTATGGAGATGTTATAGCTAACATAAACACAAAAGTAAATGATAAAATTTCTGTAAACGGGGTTGTTGGTTTAAGTACTACTAGATCTACTGCAGAATCTTTTAGAGGAGACTCAGGAACAAACGGAGGTTTACAATTTGCAAATGTTTTTTCTTTTCAAAACTTTAACGCTAACCCAGGTGTAGATTTTAGACAAAACTCTTTAGAAATTAGAGGTAGCTCCATCTTTGCGAGTGCAACTATTGGTTTAAATGACAATTTATTTTTAGACCTTACTGCAAGAAATGACTGGACTTCTACTTTACCAGAAGCCAATAATTCTTTCTTCTACCCTTCAATTGGTGTAACAGGAATCTTAAGTGACCTTGTTGATTTAGGAAGCAACGTTTCTTTTGCAAAAGTAAGAACTTCTTATGCTGAGGTTGGTAGTGGATTTGGTGCAGATCAAATTAGCCCTAATAGATCTATTAATTTTGGTGGAGGTATTAGTGGTACAACTCCAGTAAGACCATATCCAGGAACAACACCTAGACCACAAAGACAACGTTCTTTTGAAATAGGTACTGAATGGAAATTCTATGAAAACAGAGTAGGTTTTGACCTTGGGTACTATAGAACTAGTACAATCGATCAATATTTCCAAGTACCTGTATCTGCAACAATTGTAGCTTCTGGTGTTGCTGGAATTAATGCAGGAGATATTTTAAACAAAGGTATAGAGGCTTCTATTTTTGCAGTTCCTGTGAAGAGTGAAGATTTCAATTGGACAACAACAGTTAACTTTTCTGCAAACAAAAATGAGATTGTTTCAATTACTGATGAGAATGCACTAGCTGGTTCTGATTTAAGTTTTTTCACTATTTCATCAAAAGGTGTAAATACTTTCGGGTCTTACTTAGTTGAAGGAGGTTCTTTTGGAGATATCTATGCACAAGTTGTAAGAAGAGATGCTAACGGACTTCCTATCGTAGATGGTGGTGCTGTTCTTATTGATGATACTAATTTAGTAGACGGTTTAACTAAAGTAGGTAATGCAAATCCAGATTTCAATTTAGGTTGGAATAACTCATTTCAGTACAAAAACTTTACATTAGATTTCTTAGTTGATGGAAAATTTGGTGGAGAAACTGTAAGTATGACAGAAGGAATTGTAGAACAAACTAGTAATAATTCTGCTAGAGAAACTGCTAACGGAACTTTAGATGTTGTTGATTTAGCAGGTACAATATCAACATTAACTGCACAAGATTACTACGGTAAAGTAGGTGGTAGAAATGGTTTTACTGGAGAATATGTATACAGTGCAACTAATGTAAGATTAGCCGAAGTTGCAGTTGGATATAACTTTAACTTAGCTGAAGATTCTTTCTTCAAAAGAGTAAAAGCATCTTTAGTAGGTAGTAACTTATTTTTCTTTTACAAAGATGCACCACATGACCCTAACGTATCTTTAGGTACAGGAAATGCATTACAAGGTGTAGATGTTTTAGGTTTACCATCTTCTAGAAGTATCGGTTTAAACATTAATTTAACATTCTAAAAAATAACAAGATGAAAAATATAAATAAATTATTTGCTTGTTTGGTTGGATTAGGACTGGTTGTTACTTCTTGTAGTGATTTGGAGCAATTTAACGTAAACGACAGAAATATTACAGACGAACAATTAGAGGTAGATTTTCAACACGTAGGATCTAAATATAAGCCTGTTTTTGAAAGTATTTACCAATATAACCCAGCGTGGTCATATCAATTACAGCAAAATTTAAATGCTGATGTATATTCTGGTTATTTAACACCTCCAAGACCTTTTGTTGCAGGAGCAAATAACACAACATACAGTTTAGTAAGTGGATGGAATGGATTTATCTGGTCTGTACCTTATTCTTTTGTTATGAACAATGTAAAGTCTATTAGTGATTTAACTAAAGATGATTACCCAACATTATACGGTACTGCATTAATATTAAAGGTTGCTGCTATGCACAGAGTTTCTGATGTATTCGGACCAATAGTATATTCTAACTTTGGAGATTTAGAGAACGCTGGGGTTTATGATTCTCAAGAAGCTGCTTATGATGCTTTCTTTGCAGATTTAGATACAGCAGTAACTAATTTATCAGCAGATATCGATTACCAAGCATTTTCAGCTTTCGATTTATCTTATGGTGGTGATTATAAACAATGGGTAAAGTTAGCAAACTCATTAAGATTACGTTTAGCTATTAGAATTTCTAAAGTAGATCCTGTAAAAGCAAAATCTGAAGGAGAAAAAGCTTTGGCTCAATCTTTAGGATTAATGACTGCTAATGCAGATGGATTTTTTGTAAATGGTACTTTAGATCACCCATTAACTGTAATAGACAATGGATGGGGAGATATTAGAATGAATGCATCTATGGAATCTATCTTAACAGGTTATAACGATTCTAGAGCTACTAGTTTCTTTGATGCTCCAACAGATGTTGGTGGAGTAGTAAAAGGAGTTCGTGGTGGTATGCCTTTATTAAGTGAATATTCGGATGAATTAGCTCAAAAAGCTGCTTATATTGGTTTTTCTGCAATAAACGATAATATTCATACACCTAGAGTTCAGTTAATGACAACTGCAGAAGTTGCTTTCTTACAGGCAGAAGCTGCTTTAAGAGGATGGGCAAATGCTGGTGACGCAAAAGCTAATTATGAAAGAGGAATTAATTTATCTTTCGAACAGCATGGTGCTAGTGGTGCAGCTGCTTATATGGCAGATAACACATCTACACCTGCAGACTATATAGACCCTGTTAATCCTTCAATGAACATTGCAGCATTAAGCACTAGCACTGTTGCTTGGGCTGGAGCTGGAACTAATGAAGAAAAATTAGAGAAAATTATTACTCAAAAGTGGATTGCTATGTTTCCAGAAGGACAAGAAGCATGGTCTGAGTATAGAAGAACAGGATATCCTAAAATTTTCCCTGTGGCTAGTAACCAAAGTGGTGGTACTATTGATACAGACATCCAAATTAGAAGAATTCCTTTTGTAGATAGTGAAAAATCTACCAATGCAGCAGGTGTAACTGCAGCTACTTCTCTTTTAGGAGGGGCAGATAATGGTGGAACAAGATTATGGTGGGATACAGGAGCATCTAACTTCTAATAAAATTTCATTTGTTTTTTAATTAATTCAGCCAGAGATATAGAAATATATTTCTGGCTGTTTTTTATGTGTAAAATGCTGTGTTTGGTCGAATAAATTAGAAAAAAGATGATAACTACATTACTTTTATACAAACAATAATAAACTGTACAAAACAAAACATTATGCTTCAGCAACTAGAAACAAAACACCAACCCGTTGGGCAATTTGAGGATACTAGATTTGAGAAAATCCACAATGTAACTTATAAATCATCTTTAGAAGCATCTAATTTAGTTGCGCAAGAAATTGCAAATTTAATAAGAGATAAACAAAGAGAAAATAAAAAATGTGTTTTAGGATTGGCTACTGGATCTTCTCCAATAAAAGTTTATGAAGAGTTAATTAGATTGCATAATGAAGAGGGTTTAAGCTTCGAAAATGTAATTACTTTTAATTTAGATGAGTATTTTCCTATGGATAAAAGTAACATTCAAAGTTATTTTTATTTCATGCACGAACATCTTTTTAATCATGTAAATATTTTAGCAGAAAACATTAATATTCCAGATGGAAATATTTCTATTGATAATCTATATCAATATTGTATCGATTATGAAATGAAAATTAAAGATGCAGGAGGGTTAGATTTTCAGCTTTTAGGAATTGGTAGAACTGGTCATATTGGTTTTAACGAACCTGGTTCTCACCTTAATTCTGGAACAAGAATAATTACTTTAAATCATATTACAAGAATAGATGCTGCTCCTTCATTTTTAGGAATTGAAAACGTTCCAAGAAAAGCAATTACAATGGGAATTGGCACCGTAAGAGATGCTAAAAGAATTGTGCTTTTAGCTTGGGGTAGTAATAAAAGTGAAATAATTAAAGAAACTATAGAGGGGGAAATTAGTACTACTGTTCCGGCTACTTATTTACAGCAACATAATAACACCACTTTTGTTATGGATGAAGATGCATCTTCAGAATTAACACGCGTAAAAACACCTTGGTTGGTAAAATCTTGTGTTTGGAATGACGATTTAAAGTTAAAAGCTGTTACCTGGTTAAGCAACCTTTTAGACAAGCCAATATTAAAATTAACAGACAAAAACTACAATGATAATGGTATGTCTGGGCTTTTAACAGAAGAAGGTACTGCATATGATTTAAATATTAAAATGTTTAATAAGTTACAACACACAATTACTGGATGGCCTGGAGGAAAACCTTTTTCAGATGATTCTAAAAGACCAGAGAGAGCAACTCCAGCAAGAAAAAGAGTTCTTATTTTTAGTCCTCATCCAGATGATGATGTAATTTCTATGGGAGGAACATTTGATAGGTTAGTTGCACAAGGTCATGAAGTTCATATTGCATATCAAACTTCTGGAAATATAGCTGTTTCTGATGAAGAGGCTCTAAAGTTTGCAGAAATATCTAAAATTTTTAATACTGATTCTAAGCAGGTTAATGATGTTATCGATTTTATCAACAGTAAAAAAGGTAATGACGTTATTGATTCTTTAGAAGTAAGAAAATTAAAAGGAGAAATTAGAAAAAGCGAATCTTTAGGAGCAACAAGGTATTTTAATGTACCTGATGAAAATGTTCACTTTTTAAATCTCCCATTTTATGAAACAGGAACTATAAAAAAAGGAAATTTATCTCAAGATGATGTAGCTATTATGATAAGTATTATTGACGCTGTAAAACCGCATCAAATATATGCTGCTGGAGATTTAGCAGATCCACATGGAACACATAAAGTTTGTTTAGATTCACTTTTCGCAGCTTTAGAAGAAATGAAAACCGGAAAAGAATACATGAAAGATTGTTGGGTTTGGTTGTATAGAGGTGCCTGGCATGAGTGGGATTCTCATGAAATTGAAATGGCTGTTCCTATGAGTCCAGATCAAGTTTTAAGAAAAAGACACGCTATTTTCTATCATCAATCTCAAAAAGATGGAGTGATGTTTCAAGGAGATGATTCTAGAGAATTTTGGGTTAGAGTTGAAGACAGAAATAGATTAACTGCCAAAAAATATAACGATTTAGGCTTAACTGATTACGCTGCAATTGAAGCATTTAAAAGGTATCATTTTTAACAATGAAAAGAATAGTCTTTTTTTAAAGTATTATTTATAGTTTTATTAATTGCAGTAAAAGAACTTCTTTAATTACGAATAATAAAACTGAATGAACGTGGAAAATGGTTTATACTGAAATTATTGAAAATTATTCTTTAAAATTAAAAGATTTATGAAATACCTCTTTTATAAAAATCATTAATAAAAGTTTTTTTTTAATCAAGAAAACTCAGACACAAAAAATTATTACAGTGTTGCTGGTTCTTATATTTTAAAAGATGATAACTATACAGAAACACTCAATTTCACAACTGTAGAAGCAATTAAAAAACATCAATTCTTATTCAAAATTGTAGTTAAAGGGATACTTTAATTCAATCTGGTATTGAAAAAGTAGCAGCGGCAGGAATTAACAGATACATCCGAGAAAAATACATAAAACTGAACTAATGAAGAAAATCATTTTAATATTATTTATTGGTATATTTCATCAAAATTTTTTTTCTCAAGAAAATTTAGAAAAAAAATATAATTTAATGCCTTGGCCAAAAGAAATTGTTGAAAATAATTCTTCATTTAAAATCGATGAAAAATTAACTATTTCAATTTCTGGAGATGATTTAAAAAAAAGGGCTACAAACGCTTCAATTAAATTTTTAAGAAGGTTAGCAAACAGAACTGGTGTTTTTATTGATGTTGGTTTCCCTATAAAAGATAAAAAAACAGCCATAATAATTAGTTTTGATACAGTATCTAATTTATCAACAGAAAGTGACGAAACTTACTCTTTAGATATAAATGCAAGCAACGTATTAATAAAAGCAACAACTGATGTTGGTGCTTTAAGAGGATTAGAAACATTATTACAGCTTGTTAATTTCAATAATTCAGGTTATTATTTCGAAGGAGTTTCTATTAAAGATTCACCAAGATTTGTTTGGAGAGGCTTAATGATAGATGTTGCGCGACATTTTCAGCCAATAGAAGTTTTAAAACGTAATTTAGATGCAATGGCTTCTGTAAAACTAAATGTTTTTCACTGGCATTTAACTGATGATCAAGGTTTTAGAGTTGAATCTAAAGTGTATCCAAAATTACAAAAGATTGCCGCTGATGGCTTATATTATACGCAAAATCAAATTAAAGATGTTGTTAAATACGCTTCTAATTTAGGTATTAGAGTAATTCCAGAATTTGATGTTCCTGGTCATGCATCTGCAATATTATCTGCATACCCACAATTGGGAAGTAAAGATGATTACAGCTATAAAGTTGAGCGTTTTTCAGGAGTTTTTGATCCAACTTTAAATCCTTCTAAAGAAGTTACCTACCTTTTCTTAGAAACTTTATTTAACGAAATTGCTCCATTATTTCCTGATGAATATTTTCATATTGGAGGTGATGAAAATGAAGGAAAACATTGGGATTCAAATACAGAGATTCAAAAATTTAAAAAGAAACATAATTTAAAAAATAATCACGAACTACAAACCTATTTTAATATCAGATTAGAAAAAATATTAAAAAAATTAGATAAAAAATTAATGGGTTGGGATGAAATTTTAACGCCTTCTACTCCAACAACAGCTGTTATTCATTCTTGGAGAGGAAAACATGAAGGTTTAAAACAAAGTACATTAATTGAAGCTGCAAAAAAAGGGTATCAAACGGTTCTTTCTGCAGGGTACTATATTGATAGAATGTTGTCTGTAGAACACCATTATTCAGTTGACCCTATAGGAAACGCTATTTTAACTAAAGACGAACGTAAAAGAATTTTAGGAGCCGAAGCAACAATGTGGAGTGAGTTAGTTACACCACTTACAATAGATTCTAGAATTTGGCCACGAACTGCAGCGATTGCAGAACGTTTTTGGTCTGCAAAAGAGGTAAATGATCTAAAAAACATGCAAAAGAGGCTGAAGGTTATTAATTTTCAATTAGAAGAACTTGGCATTACGCACATTAGAAATAAAGATGTAATTCTAAGAAACATTAGTAATCATCAGAATATAGAAGCCTTAAAAACTTTATCTAAAATTTGTGAACCTATAAAAATTTATTCTAGGAATAAAGGAGGCACAGAGTACAAAACATTTTCTCCTTTTACACTATTTGCAGATGCCTGTTCTGCTGATGCTGAAGACGCTGTCAATTTTAATAATCAAATTGATTTATTTTTAAAAAATAGAGATAGAAATAGTTTGAGTAAAATAACTAACTATTTGAAAAATTGGTCAACAAATTATTCTGATCTAAAGAAAATCAATCAAAATCCGATAACGAAATCTTTAGAACCATTATCAAAAAATGTATCTCAAATTTCTAACTTAATTCAAATTACTCTGCAAAATCAAAGAATTTCGAAAGTAAACTTGAAGAAAGCAAACAATCTTTTAAAAGAACTTAAAGAACCTTGTCAAGATGTAGAATTAGCCATTTTAGGATCTTTAAATAAGTTAATTAACTTCTGCAAATCGAAATACCTAATTAACTAAAACGTAAACATTATAAATGCTACTGTAGAAACTTCTTTTGTCGCCCTTATTATCAATTAAATAAGAAAGCGTTATATAATTCTAGCAAGAAGTATCACGTGTTTTTAAGTTGGGTAAGTGGTGCGTTCGATTTGTATTTGCAAGATGAATTTAACGGATTGCATGTTTTTTTTACTGAAGGGAATTTTCATATTAAAAATGAAGTTGAGAATGTAAAGGTTATCGTCGAAATTAATTTAGAAAGTAAAGTTCTAGAAAATAGACAAATGATATTTGACAAAATAATATCTATTTATAATCTTTTATTAAAAAACTAACAAATGATATTAATTGCAGAAAGTGGTTCAACAAAATGTGATTGGGTTCTTTTAGACTCTTCTAAAACAGTACCTACAAGAATAAGAACAAAAGGATTGAATCCTGCAATTTTAAAAAAGAAGGAATTAAAAAATATTATTTCAGAAAACGCTGATTTAGCTAACTATAAAGAACAGGTAAAATCAATTTATTTTTTTGGAGCTGGTTGTAATACGTCTAAAAACAAAAATAACGTTCATCTTGTTTTAAATTCATACTTCAATAAAGCAACTTCCCTTGTAGAGGAAGACACAATGGCTGCTGTTTATGCTACAACAAATACACCTGCAGTAGTTTGTATACTAGGTACTGGTTCTAATTGTTGTTTTTATGATGGAGTATCTATTATTAATAAATCGACATCTTTAGGATATATCGTAATGGATGAAGGAAGTGGAAACCACCTTGGGAAGGAGCTTTTGAAAGGGTATTATTATCGTCAAATGCCAGAAAATCTTCGCATTTTATTTAAAAATAAATATGACTTAAAAGAAAAGAAGGTGATTAAAAAACTCTACCAATCTAAGACACCAAATAAATATTTAGCCAATTTTGCGCCATTTGTTTTTGAAAATGAAGAACATCCTTTCATGAAAAAATTGATTAATGAGGTAATGGATATATTTATTAAAAACCATATATTACAATACTCAAAAGAGTTAGAAACTGTGCCTCTGCATTTTGTTGGTTCAATTGCATTTCACGGAAAGGAGTGCATTTCTAATCAACTGAAAAAACATGGATTAAACGCCGCTAGTTATATACAAAGACCCATAGATAATTTAATAAATTATATAAAAGCAGAAAATTCTATTACCTAATTTTGGAGATAAAAGTATAAAAATGAAATTAAAGCATAACAAAAACATATTTCCTTTAGTAATCGTTCTAATTTTATGCTTTCAATGTTCAACAAAAAAAGAAAAGGAAAGCACCACCCTTTTTAATTTAGTTGATAATAACAAAACTAATATTCATTTTAAAAATACTGTTAAAGAAAGTCTCTACTTTAACTTTCTAAATTACGCCTATATTTATAATGGAGGAGGTGTTGCAGTTGGAGATATTAATAATGATGGTTTAGAAGATGTGTACTTTACATCTAACCAAGAGTCCAACAGATTATACTTAAATCAAGGGAAATTAGAATTTAAAGACATTACTGTAAAAGCAAAAGTTTCTGATGAAATTGGTTGGACAACTGGTGTTACAATGATTGATATAAACAATGATGGTTGGCTAGATATTTACGTCTGTAAATCCGGTTCCTTAAAGAGTCATCAAAATAGAAAGAACAAACTTTTTATCAATCAAAAAGACAATACTTTTAAAGAAAACGCAGCAGGTTATGGTTTAGATCATTTTGGATTTTCTACACAAGCTTATTTTTTCGACTTTGATAATGATGAAGATTTAGATATGTATTTAGTGAATCATCGTAAAGACTTTAGAAATAATGTAAATATAGACCAGAGAATTCAACAAACTAAAGAAGATTACAATTCTGATCAATTATTTAGAAATGACGGATCTATATTTACAAACATTACTAAAGAAGCGGGAATACTTAATAAAGCTTGGGGGTTAAGTGCTTCAATTGGCAATTTTAACAATGATAATTTACCAGATATATTTGTAGCTAACGATTTTTTAGAACCTGATTTTTTGTACATAAATCAAGGGAATGGCACTTTTAAAGACGAAGCATTAACCCATTTTAATCATATTTCTTCCAACAGTATGGGTTCTGATTTTGCTGATATTAATAATGATTTACAGCCAGATTTAATTGTGTTAGATATGATGGCAGAAGATCATATTCGTGGAAAAGAAAACATGGCAACAATGAGTATTTCTAATTTTAATCAATTGGTAGATATAGGGTATCATCATCAATATATGTCTAATATGCTGCAACTAAATAATGGAAATGGAACCTTTTCAGAAATTGGTCAATTAGCAGGAATTGCAAAAACTGATTGGAGTTGGGCCCCATTAATTGCAGATTTTGATAACGATGGTTTTAATGATGTGTTTGTAACTAACGGAATTGAGCATGATTTATCGAATCAAGATTTTAGAAATCAAATGAGAAACAACATTAGAAACCGTAAGAAAGTTTCTTTAGAACAGGCAATTGACATGATGCCTTCTCATAAATTAAGTAATTATATTTTTAAAAACAAACAAGACTTAACATTTGAAAACGCTTCTAAAAAGTGGGGTTTAGATATTAAAATAAATTCTAATGGAGCCGTTTATGTAGATTTAGACAATGATGGAGATTTAGATTTAATCGTTAATAATCAAGCAGAAAAAGCTTCTGTTTACAGGAATAATTCTAATAAAAGTTACGTTACTTTTTCTTTAACTGGACCCACAAAAAATATATCAGGAATTGGCGCAGTTATAACTGTCTTTTCTGATGGATTACAGCAATCTAGGCAACAATTTGTAAGTAGAGGTTTTCAATCATCTGTAAGTAATAAACTTCATTTTGGTTTAGGAGAAAATACAAAAATTGATAGTGTTTTGGTTGATTGGAAAAACGGTAAATCTCAAAAAATAACAAATATTAAAATCAATTCAAACGTAAAAATTGATTATAAAAATGCATCAGAAAATGTACTTATTGAAAACTCAAAAAACAGTTTATTTGAAAAAATAAATCCCTCAGAAATTGGAATTAATTATCAGCAGAAAGAAAATAATTTCAATGATTTTAAAAAGCAAATATTATTACCTCAGAAACAATCAGAAATGAGTTCTCCTCTTGTAATTGGAGATGTTAATAATGATGGTTTAGATGATTTTTATGTTGGAAATGCTAAAGGTGAAAAAGCAGCTTTATTTATTCAAAAAGAAAATGGAAAATTCACTGAAACAAACCAGAAATTATTCAATCTAGAAAAAGAGTTTGAAGATACTGATGCAAAATTTATAGATATTGACAATGACAACGATTTAGATCTATACATTACATCTGGTGGTTATGAAGTTGAAACAAATAATAAATTACTACAAGATAGAATCTACATAAACAATGGAAAAGGTCGGTTTAAAAAAGGAGAACTTCCAACTGCTTTAACTAACACAAAAGGAATTGCCTTTGCAGATTTTGACAAAGATGGTGAACAAGACATTTTTGTGGGAAGTAGAGTGAAACATGGTCAATATCCATTATCTGACAAACCATATTTCCTAGAAAATAAAAATGGAAAATATATCAATGTAATTGATGAAAAGTTTGATAACATATCAAATTTAAGAATGATAAATGATGCTCTATTTTCTGATTTTGATAATGATGGAGACCAAGATTTAATTGTTGTTGGAGAATGGATGCCAATTACATTTTATGAAAATAGAGAAAGTAAATTCTATATAAAAGAAATTGATGGAATTACTAATGTAAATGGATGGTTTCAAACAATTACAGCATCCGATTTAGACAAAGATGGAAATGTAGATTACATTATTGGTAATTGGGGGAAGAACAATAAATTTCATCCAACAGAAGAAAAACCCTTACATATTTATGCCGATTATTTTGATGATAATTCTAGCTTTGATATTGCTTTAAGCAAGGTTTCGAAAACTGGAGATTTATTGCCAATTCGAGGTAAAGAATGTTCTACACAACAGACTCCTTTTTTAGATGATAAAGTAAAAACATTTGCAGAATTTGCTTCAGCTACTATGCCGCAAATTTATGGTTTAGAAAAGTTAGATAACGCATCGCACTTTATTACGCACAGTTTTACTTCTGTTATTTTAAAAAATAAAGGAAATGGGCAATTTGAAATTATAGAATTACCAAATGAAGCACAATTTTCGCCAACTTTAAATATTGAAGTTGCAGATGTAAATAACGATGGTTATTTAGATATTTTTGGGGTAGGAAACATAAACGACTCAGAAGTAGAAACCATAAGATATGATGCTTCTAAAGGCTATGTTTTGTTAGGAAACAAAACTGGAAGTTATCAGTTTTTAAATGATAATAGTTACTTTAATAATAAAGAAGCAAAGACAATTGAAAAGATTATAATTGATGGTACTTTACATTTTATTACACTTAATAAAAATGATGAACTCACCATTTTAAAAACCAAGAATGCTAAAAGAAAATAAATTAAGTTTTATAAGTGCTGGTTTTGCTAATTTTTATTGGTGTAATGAAACAAGAGGTTTTTGAAGACTCAATTGTAACTAAGAGAAAAAAAAATTGATAAAACACGCTGAGAACACATTAGATAAAATTACTGTTGGTAGTGTTTTGATGAATTGAAATTCAGAAAATTTTTTAATAATTATAAAAGCGGGTTGAAAAACCCGCTCTGTCTAATGTATGTACCCTTTAACCTTGCATAATATCTTCAATCTCATCTGCTTCAATAGGTATATTTCCCATTAAATTAAACGGTGTTCCTTTTTCTTGAATGACAACATCATCTTCTAAACGAATACCAAAACCCTCTTTAGG
>Ga0209197_1000255_pt1 | contig 39352 bp, 65 predicted proteins | sample COGITO_mtgs_1105_4_FD_184802 | JGI IMG/M metagenome (GOLD analysis project Ga0209197, IMG submission 184802) | Pelagic marine microbial communities from North Sea - COGITO_mtgs_110512 (SPAdes) (version 2) | ecosystem: Environmental > Aquatic > Marine > Epipelagic ... | reverse complement strand
TATCAAAGCTCTAAAACTCAAGGGAGGAAAAGATGCCGATGCGCTGATTAATAAGATGAGAGATCTTGGATTAGAATCGAAAGTATCTAAGGCTCATGCTGAAGCTGCTACGAAGATCCTAAAGGGACAGATTGCTAAATTCGTTAAGAATGAATCAACAGGTCTTGAAACACAAAGCACTATGAAAACACTTTGCGACACCTTCAAAGAAATCAACTTCAGCTTTCCCATTAAAATCAAAGATGCTAATGGCAACACGACTTACTACGAGCACAGTGATGGCTACTGGTTTAAGCGTGAGTATGATGCTAATGGCAACATGACTTACTTCGAGAACAGCAATGGCAAATGGTCCAAGTATGAGCATGATGCTGAGGGGAAAATGACTTACTACGAGAAAAGTAATGGCACCTGGTCTAAGTATGATTATGATGTTGATGGCAACGAGACTTACTACGAGGACAGCGATGGCACCAAGAGGGGGACTCCAAGATCAGTCAAGACTTGCGAGGGTAAAATCGTTGAAATTGACGGTGTTAAATACGAACTCAAAGCACTTTAAAACACAAAGCACTATGAAAAAATTAAGTGAAACACTATCAGAACTAAACATCAACTTCAGCTTTCCCATTAAAATCAAAGATGTTGATGGCAACGAGACTTACTGCGAGCACAGTAATGGCTACTGGTCTAAGTATGAGTATGATGCTAAGGGCAACGAGACTTACTACGAGAACAGTAATGGCTATTGGTCTAAGCGCGAGTATGACGTTGATAGCAAAGAAACTTACTACGAGAACAGCGATGGCTACTGGTCTAAGTATGAGTATGATACTGATGGCAACGAGACTTACTACGAGAACAGCGATGGCTACTGGTCTAAGTATGAGTATGATACTGATGGCAACGAGACTTACTACGAGAACAGCGATGGCATCAAGAAGGGTACTCCAAGATCAGCCAAGATTTGCGAAGGTAAAATCGTCGAAATTGACGGTGTTAAATACGAACTCAAAGCACTATGAAAAAACTAAGTGAAACACTATCAGAACTAAACATCAAATTCAGCTTTCCCATTAAAATCAAAGATCCTAAGGGCAACACGACTTACTACGAGCGCAGTGATGGCTACTGGTCTAAGCGTGAGTATGATGCTAATGGCAACCACACTTACTTCGAGGACAGTGATGGCAACTGGTCTAAGCGTGAGTATGATGTTGATGGCAAAGAGACTTACTACGAGCACATTAATGGCATCAAGAGGGGTACTCCAAGATCAGCCAAGACTTGTGAAGGTAAAATCGACGAAGTTGACGGCATTAAATACGAACTCAAAGCACTGTGAAAAAACTAAGCGAAACACTATCAGAACTAAACATCAAATTCAGCTTTCCCATTGAGATTAAAGATGCTAATGGTAACACGACTTACTACGAGCGCAGCGATGGCAACTGGTATAAGCGTGAGTATGATGCTGATGGTAACATGACTTACTTCGAGGACAGTGATGGCTACTGGTTTAAGCGTGAGTATGATGCTAATGGCAACAGGACTTACTACGAGCACAGCGATGGCAAATGGACTAAGTATGAGTATGATGCTGATGGCAACGATACTTACTACGAGCACAGCGATGGCAAATGGACTAAGTATGAGTATGATGCTGATGGCAACGAGACTTACTACGAGAACAGTGATGGCAACTGGTCTAAGTGCGAGTATGACGTTGATAGCAAAGAAACTTACTACGAGGACAGCGATGGCTACTGGACTAAGCGTGAGTATGATGCTGATGGCAACGAGACTTACTACGAGAACAGCGATATGTGAACTAAGAATACACAAAAATATAGTAATTTTATCTGATAAAAACAAATAACTAAAAATAATATGAGCAAACGAACAAAACACGGAGTAGATACAAAGTCTAAAAACCCAACCAAAGCTAAACGATTGGGTCGATCATGGGGTCCAATGGTTTTTAACGAACATGTTGGGTATATGGTTACACAAAAAATTGACAAAGCTATTGAAGCTAATCGATCAGCGTAATTATGACCAACTCATATGTAGTTACAACATATGATCAACTAAATACAGGAGAGCGAGTAGAATCAGTGGAGAGTTTCCCAAAATGTAGGGAAGGATTAATTTCCGCACTTGAGTATACTCGCTCTCACTATTTATGGATCATCTGGTTCAATGATGAAATTGTTGAGCAATCTGAATAAAAAGGGTTGACAATAAAAAATATATCAACATAGTACTAATCATGTTGAAAATTAAAGAACTAAAAGACTTCACAAAATTCCTATTAGAAACATTATTGTTCGTGGTATACACATTGTCTGTATTTCTTATTTTATATATCGTAATCGGGTATATCGTATTCAGAATCTTATCACTCCTTAAATAATCAATAAAATATGACAAACAAACTCCCAAATCTAGATGAGACGATCAGTATCAAGCCAAAAATTTATAGTATCGATAACACACGATGTGATCAACGTATCAACGAGCTACTCGATGATCAACATAAACAACTATCAATGTGGAAAATTGTTCTTAAAAAAAATATATTTGACAAAGTAATAGATTATATTGATGATTGTAACGAAGAATTGATGGATTTGATGATGCGTGGAGAAAACTTTCATATGGATAGTTACGTGATGCGTGGATCAGATATTCAACAACATATCGGCCAAATTTTACACACAAATAAAGAATATTACAAATCATATGATGACGGTGTTCTTGAATGGGGAAAAGCTTAATAATAATAATAATAATAATATGGACAATATACTAGAAAAAATTAAACGAGAAGCAGGACTGTTCGGATATATCGTAGAAGCAACAGAACATCAAAATGTTTATAATATCCCAGGGAAACTATTTAACCTAGAGTTTAATACAAAAACTGGAAACATTTTACTCAATATGAATAAAGTAGAACGAGTAATGGATGAAGAACTAGCAGAAGAACTATCAGAAATGAGAACTCTTCGTGAAGACTTACAAGACCTATTTATTAAATAATATGAACCTAACAGTAACATTAGAAGAAATCTTAGAAGTAGCTCAGTTTAATTATGATGAAGAAGGAAGAGTTGTTTGTACAATTTTAAATACCGATATTATAGGAAACTTTACAGGAGATCATTGGGGAACACATAAGGGAGATCATTGGGGGAAACATATTGGAAATCATTGGGGGAAACATATTGGAAATCATAACGATTAAAGTAACCAAAATAAAATTTTAATAACATGACAATTAAAGTAACAGAAAATCCAAATACAACTTATTCACTCAAAACAATTCAGTATGAACTAGAAATTGAAGGTAATATACTAAAACTATTCGAAACATCAGATGATAATGGTGCAGAAATTCAATACTCTAATTCAGGTAGTTGGAGCATTTATCCACCAGAATGGTTGAATCAAGTTGACTTCGGTGAATATGAAGACTTTGAGGAATGGTTTTCAGAACATCAATTCCAATTAGAACAAGGGAAAGTTTTTAATAATAAATAAAGTAATTAACATATAATAAAAGCCTCAGTGTTAAAAATAATACTGAGGCTTTTTTATCCGTTAGGTGTATCGAGTGTCCTGAATATATATATGAATACAATACAAAATAAAAAAGAACTTGTGGGGTGTTATAAAACATCTTGCGAATATTCCGTGAAAGTTGGGGAAGATGGAACTAATCAACAAATTCATATTGAGGAGTATGAAGATAGTCTAGATATAGTGATTCATAAATATGATTGGTGATGTACGAAAAGGGGGTTTAATTCAACAAAAAGGGGGGTAGAAGAGGTTTTTAATGATGGTGGGTGTGTTGGTATTAGAACCGTATATATCCCATTCTGAGAGAAAGTGTTAAGTTATTATTATAAGATCGTCTAATAGGGTGAAATAGGCGTAATAGTAGATAATAGAATCTAATAGGAAAATAATGAATAATATAGTAGAAAAAGTGCTAATAGTAAACGTTGGGGTATTAATATTATTAATAGAGACTTTTTGGTTTCAATATATAATTAGTTACTTTAAAGGAGGAACAATTAGCTTCTGGTTATGTTTAATACTTGTATTAGTAATAGAATCAGGAACAGGTGCAACTATACGCGGAATGTTTCTAACTGGTATGATTATTGCCCAATTATATATATTGTTTAGTTAAATATTACTTGATAATGTTTACCATGGTAATTACGTTTACCATGGTAGGTATAGTTTCCATCGCTAGTAATCCCCCATCGCAGTTTTTCAACCATACTAATAATTAATAATACATAATAAACTAAACTGAATACATTGAATAGTGATTATATTTGTGATTGTGTTTAGTTTATTAATAATATGCTAGACAATATCGTAATTTGGTTGTCAGATGATCATATTTGTGTGTGTTTGTAGTGATCTTTATACATTTATGTTATGATCGTGTTGAATAAATATACAAATATCGTCAGAGAAAGTCTTAAAAACCCACATATAGAGCTATCTGTATACAAATATCGTCAAACCCCTTTGGTAATTAACTAATAATAGTTGGTTGTCAAAGGGTTTTTTAGTTTATTTAAGTGTTGACAATGTTTTTAGATATGATAATTGGGGTTGGTGGGGCGTTGTTTATCATAATATAAAACACTGTCAAGTATAATCGGTAATAGTTTGGTGCTATAAGGGATATTAATAAATAACTATCTGATATAAGTGTTAATAATAGTTGATAATTGTTTGAAAATATGCTTGACAGTGTTTTATATTATGATATGTGGGTGCTAATACTAAAATGATCTGATATAAGTGTTACTAATAGTTGATAATTGTTGAAAAATATGCTTGACAAGTGTTTCTAATATGATAATCGCGCAGTATTAGCTGAACTAATGTGATAATAATTGTATTATTTTGTTGACATGTTTTTTTGATATGATAAACGCGCAGTCGTATGCACGCGCCCCTGGGTATTATGATATGACAGACCAAAAAAAAAAGATTACATATTTTAAATTTAATGCTTGCGTAAAAGTAATTGGTGGTTCTTAATGGTGGTTCACTTAAATCAATTACATCTAATAAATAAAGTAAATATTATGACAAACTACACCGAACAGACCGTAAAAACATTCATCTATGAAAAGGGTTTCAATTGGGATCTTACTATTGTGGGTAACAAGTGGGGATGTGATGGCAGTGTATTCGACAATCTGAAGCAGGTTGTTGCATATACAGAAGCCGAATATAAACGTTGTGTTATTAATCCACTAGACACAATTCGTCCAGAGTTGGGTAAGCAGGGTGGTGACGCAATCAAGTTTGATACTACTAAGCTTGTTGTGTTCAAGTCTGAGCTTCGTTCACCTCGTCCGTCTAAGGTTAAAGACCCAGCTGCATCTGAACAGCTAAAGCGTTCTACTGGTTCAGATGCTTATGATGCTGTTACTGATATGCTTCGTGATGAAAATAACAAAGTTTATCCAGAACTTAAAGATGTTCAGTCAATTCGTACTGAGTGGAGTAGCTTTGTTGATAAGTATGCTCTTAAGTTTCAGTTTAATTCTGATCGTATTGTAAGTATTCATCACCGCGATATTATCGAGTCGAAGATTTCGGAGATTAATGACAAACTAGCTAAGGCTAAGAGTGCTATTGTCGCAAAGTTGGATGACTGGAAACAGGTTGCACAGGCTAAGGGTAACTATGTTGCTGAGAAGTTTCCATCCCCGCGTTATTTTGATGGTTATGGTGTGATTCACTACTTTTCTCAGATCGATGATTCCTTTGATTTTAAGGATGAGATTGCTGAGAATGCTGTTGAGAAGATTCGTGAGGATGTTTCTTCTGCTATCAAATCGATTTCTGATTATCTATCTGGTGATAAAAAGAAGTTTCGTGACGTATCTATTAAGAATATTGCTGAATCAGTTGGTATCCTTAAAGAGTCTTGTATGATTGCTGATGATACGTTCAATAATCTTCTGGATCGTATTGAGATTGCGTCAAATAATATTAATGCACCTGCTTTGCGTGCTGCTAAGTCTAGGATCAAGGTAGGTGTTACTAAACTTGTAACTGTTGAGGACGTTGAGAACTGCCAGAACTACATTGATACCGCACTTGATCCGATTAAGGGACTTGCTGAAGAGTTGGAAGGTTTGATCTAATTTTTAAAATATGTAGGGATTGTAAAATAAAACTTGCAATCCCTACATTAACCCCCATTATCTACCTCGAACTTATAAATTACATTAACAACTGATAAATAGGATAGAATATATGACAATTCGTGAACTAATTGATGAACTTGAGTACGCAGCAGAAGTCGCAGGTGAGTACGTAGAAGTACGTTATGCGTCACAACCAGCGTGGCCGTTTGAAAACAGTATTACAAATGTTGTTGCGTTGACTAGAGAGTCTCGTGAAGAGAATGCACGTTCAGAAATGCGTGATGGTGGTATGACAGAAGAGGAGATCAATCAAAACCTTGCTATGGGTGAGATTGAATCAACAGAAAATGTTGTATACCTTGAAGAAGGATCCCAGTTAGGTTACCTATCAGGTGAAGCTAAAGCCGCTATTGGTTGGTAATATAAAATATGTAGGGATTGTAAAATAAAACTTGCAATCCCTACGTTAACCCCCACTATCTACCTCGAACTTATAACTTATATCTTATGAAAAACAAAATTACATTCACCAACAACTCTGATTACATTAACCATATCAATGACTGTCTTGATTTTAGTACACCTTTGATCTTGGTAGGAAGTCCAGGTACCGCAAAGTCTGAAACACTCCGAAGTGTATTTGATGTACGTGGTTCAGAGTATCATGTCGCAGCATCTCAGACTTGTAAGCTATCACAATTCTTTGGTATGTTGTTTGTCAACCGTGAGGATAAGACATTTGAACCTTTTTATTATGAGTATTCTAAGGTTTTGTTTGAAGCATCTAAGGAAACGGTTTTTCAGTTTGAGGATTTGCTACTAGCTGATGAGTCATTGGCTAAAGGTTTGATGTCATTGATTCGACTACGTGAAATTCATGGTCGTAAGATTAGCGATCATATTAAATTTGTATTTGATACGAATGATAATTCACATGGAGCTGGTCGTGGTACAATCAATACTGCATTGAATAACCGTTGCTCCATTGTTCAAGCACCTATCGATGTTAATGCATGGCTTAAGTGGGGGATGTCTTCTGGTCGTATTGCTCGCGAGATCCTTTTGTTCATTCACGCTAACCCAGAGTTTGCTTATGTCCAGAATCTCCCTAAAGGTACGTTCACAGCTTTCAATACTTTCCGTTCGTGGGAGTTGTTAACACCATTTGTAAATCGTGGGCGTAAAAATCTAGCTGTGGTTGAAAGTATCATTGGTAATGTTGATGATGTAGCATCGGAGTTTATTAACTTCTGGGAGTCACTGGATACCTATGGTAATTTGATTGCTGGTGTTAAGTCTGATCCTCTATCAGCACCAATGTTTGCTGAGAATGCTGTTGATAAGATTCTAGGATGTGTATTTATTCTGTCTAATCACTTCAACAAGGATAATGTTGATAAGTTTATTACATATATCAATCGTTATAATAACGCAGAATATACTAGTCTATTGATTGAGTTGGGTGTTCAGGTACATCCAGACAGTAAAGAGACCCGAGCATATGTGTCTCACATTACGTCGAAGGGTGGTAAATAACATGAGCGCACGTTTAATTAAAAAGATCCGTAAGGCTAACATTGCAAAATGTAAGATCCGTAAAAAGAAATAGGTTGACAGCGAACTGGGTGGGGGTGTATATTCCCCACTCAGTTTTCTTATTTAACCTATATAAAAATGAATACACTATCTCAGATCAACGAATGCATCCAATCTATTATCACGTCATTTATATTATTTGCTGGTGGTGCTATCAGTAGAGAACACCTAGTAGATGATTCAGTTAATACAGCATCTACTAATGGAGTAAATATTAAATACAATGCACAGTATTTAAATTCTCTTACATTCAATCAGCGTATAACTCTCATTTGTCATGAGTTGCTACATATTCTTTTAGGTCATCATCTTCGTATGCGTGGACGTGATGCTAAGATGTGGAATGTAGCTTGTGATTATGTTATCAATGATATGTTGGTAAATATGGGGTTTGAACCACTTCCTAATTGGTTGTATGATCCAAAGTACTCAGGTAAGTCTGCTGAGGATATTTATGCTTTGATTATGAAACAATCGGAAGACCAGCAACAGCAACAACAACAGCAATCTGAATCTTCTGGTGGTAGCTTTGAAGAGCCTAAGAACGGTGAGGGGCAGCAGATGTCTGACAGTGAACTAGGTGAGGCTAAGGCTAAGGCTGAACAGGAAGCACGTGCAGCTAAGTCACAAATGAATCGACGTGTTAAAGGTATTGAGCGTTCTGAGTCACTTACTGATGGCGAGAAAGAATCTCAACTTAAACAGATTGGCAAAGGGTTCAATGAATATACAGAACGCTTAACTGATTATGCTGCTAGTCGTATTGATTGGCGTGATGTTATCAGCAACTTCTTATTTGATGAAGCACAAACAGAAGAGGATGAAGAAACCTTTGATATGTATGAGATGGAATCACAGGGGTTTGATGTTGTTTATCATGATCAAAAGTCGAATGTGTTCGGTAGTATATTGTTTGCAACTGATGTATCTGGTTCATTGTCAGATGTAGCACCTAAGATCGCTTCAGAAGCCTTTCATTGTCTTGAACAGGTTAGCAAGGGTGAGATGCTTCTGTATCAAATCAGTGACCATATTCATACACGTAGCGTCATCTCATCACCTGATCAAATTAAAACGATTCATGGTGGTGGTACGAACTTTGACGAGTTCTTTAATCACGAGTTAGTTGAGAAAGACATTGATGTTAAGGGTATCATATTCGTGACTGATGGTTGGGTAAACACTCGCTCATGGGTAGAGCCTGATATGCCAGTACTATGGATTCTTACAGAAGCTAACCCATCCTTTGAACGCAGTGTCCCATTTGGTGATGTCGTGAGAATGAACAGCTAACTTGATACTAATGTAATTAACCACTCATCATTCTATTGGTGGGTGGTTTTTACCATGGTACTCAAGATAACCATACAACTTGGGTTTACTATCGCTTACCTGAGTTGTATAAAAAAATCACAGCGATGAAACTTTTCACGCACTATGTGATTGACATAATATAATATTATATAATATATTATTCACTCACTCACTCCCTCACTATTATATATTATATATTATGACCGAAAAACCAGTAAATTACCCAGCAGCATTCGGATACCTTCAAGGTTCCATCACTTTCTTCGCAAACTCATTCGCTTCGGAATTACTTGAAAGCGGGTGCCATGTTGATTGGGATATGATCGAGATCTTGAGAAAGAAGCTTAATGAGTTGCCGAAACAGGCTCGTGATTATGGTGTGAAATATGATCACGATAATCCAGATAATTAACATATAGGTTTATCTGATTGATATCATAACCAATCAGATAAACCTATTATTTTTGGTCAGATCAGATTGATATCATAACCAATCAGAAAATCAATAATATAATAGCGTAGTAGATACCTCATTAGTAAATCTAATAACCATATTAGTAAATCTAATATGGTTATGTTTAGGTTGAATATTGTTGACACTATCTTTAATTATGATATGTCTAAAATAATTAATTTAATTGTTGACACTACCTTTCATTATGATATGCCGAAAATAATTAATTTAATTGTTGACACTACCTTTCATTATGATATGCCGAAAATAATTCATTTAATTGTTGACACTATCTTTCATTATGATATGCGGATGAGAAATACCGTCAAAAACTTTCTTTAGGTTATATGTTAAATGGGTTGACATATAATATATCCGAGTGCAATGTATTGTCTCACTCGGATAACACATAAAACAAATTATTATGGACTACACACACGAACGAATCGAACAGATGAAAGAAGAGCTTTGCCAACAGGAGGTTGAACAGATCATGTTAAGCGATTGCCTATATGAAATTCTCATGGATGGTTGCCGAGGTTGGTCAAATATGAATGACCTAACTATCATTGAGTGTTATAAAGAATATATCGAACAACAATAATAAATAACCCCTGACACAATAATGTTACATTTATCAGAATCATCTGTAGTTGATCACCTTATCCTAGCATCATATACATCTAATCGTAAACGCAATCCAGAAATTAAACCTCATCGGTGGGAAAAATTGTTCGGTGAGGATGAAGGAAAACTCTTAGAATCAGCATTTCAACGCTTGACATCAACAAAACATAACGTATACTAGTGGCATATGATCGAAATTAACGGTAAAATTGCTGGAGTAAAACATACACAAGAGGAGGATCTTGAGTATTGGCAGGGTTTGGATGTTCGGGGTCGAGAGTTGGAGTACCGATCAAAACGACTTCACATTAAAAAGAAGCTCGATGATGAAGGACATATCATTGAAATGTTTATCAATGGTGAACTAGCTTATTGTGAAAAGAAATTTTACGCTAAAAACGATAAGTTGGTTGACGTGTAATAAGTGAGAGTTAACCCCTAACGACTGTGGTGGATCGTTAGGGGTTTTTCTTTTATATGATACCTGATTATCATATATAAAAACAAAGTTAACCATTAAAGATTTATTTTATACTCAATTTTCTTTAAAAAGAGCTTGCATTACTGTAATAAATCAACACACTTATAGATAGTTAAAGACATCTACAACACTTACCGCACGAAAAATATGAATACTTTTGAAATTACAACCCTGACAAGTCAAAACGGCGAAACTTATTACAAAGGATTATGCCCTGAAACCGATCGTGTCATTTATTCATTCACTATTGATTTTGAGGATTTCTGGACACAGGAAGACCAGGATCTTTATGGTGAATGAATAAATGACAACTTAACTCTAGTTATCTTACTAGAGACATAAAACAGATGTATAAAAAAATAAGGGATACATAGAAATTTAATCCCTCACACTTTTGATAAAAGTAAATAGTTTAGCGACTATCGATTCTTTCTCAGCCGAGGTACCATTTTAACCCTAGCTTAATCTTTATGATCGAACTAACTGATTAAGCCAACTGGATTGCATATCGATCTATGCAAGAGGGAGTTGCCACTGCTCCTAGGGTTGCTATTCAAAGCAGTGTAATAAGTAAGTGTGTAATAAGTGAGAGTTAACCCCTAACGACTGTGGTGGATCGTTAGGGGTTTTTCTTATAAGCTTTCGGGATATATCATATCAAAATATAAAGTCAACCATTAAAGATTTATTTTATACTTAATTTTCTTTAAAAAGAGCTTGCATTACTGTAATAAATCAACACACTTATAGATAGTTAAAGACATCTACAACACTTACCGCACGAAAAATATGAATACTTTTGAAATTATCCTTGACGAACTGAAAAAAAGTGGACACAAGTATGTCACTAACCAATATGGGTTTGGGATGGGGGTGGATGAGTTTAAAACAGTTTATGCAGATGAAGACGCTTATGTGCTTGACATTGAATGGCAAGACAACTTAACTCTAATCACAACAGAAGTCGGAACATTTAAAACATTTTAATTAAATAAAGGAAAATATTATGGGCAGATACTACAGCGGAGATATTGAGGGTAAATTTTGGTTTGGTGTGCAAAGCAGTCATGCAGCCGATAGGTTTGGAGTTTGTGGGAGTCAACCGCAGTTCTTAGAATATAACTTCCAACGTGATGATATTGAAACAATTAAAGGACAACTTGCTTTAATTGAAAAAACTATAAATATTAAAGATTATGAAAGCTACCACGAGGGTTGGTCTGGTAAGACAGCGAAAGAGTTAAATATTACAGAAGATGGAAATAAAGAATTTGCCGATTACCTCCTAGGCGAACAAATTCTAAAACAATTAGAAAAAGACGGAGCGTGTTGGTTTGAAGCAGAACTATGAAAAAAGAATATATTAAATCGTTTAGTACAAAAGAACATATGATGATATGGTGGAGAGACTTCCGAGACGATATCATTTGTTATGAAATTGGTGGAGTCGGAGAGTATAAGGTACGATTCACTTTAAAGAGTGTGTAATAAGTGAGAGTTAACCCCTAACGACTGTGGTGGATCGTTAGGGGTTTTTTCTTTAGTAGTTGATCATCTACCATAACTAAGAATCATTGCAAGTAAAAAAGAAAGTTAGTTAAGGGTTGACATTACTTTTTAATATGAGATGGCTGGGTGGTTTATTCGAGGTGAATCTTTTTTTCATTTTCTTAAAAAAGAGCTTGCAATAACTAATTTGATCATCATATTGATAACTATGAACATTATGAAAAACCAAGATACATTAAGCGCAAAATTCGTTACTGAACTTTCAGTCATTGATCCAGACAGTAAGCTACCAGTAGAAGTATGTATTTTTAAAAATGAGGGGGGAGCAATGTTTGGAGTTGACTCTTCTTATTTAGAACAGGAGGTTGGGGTTTGTTATGATCCTTTTGAGGGTAAACCCTTAGAAGGGGAAGATTATTTTGTGTCAATTAACGAAAGTTAAAAGTTTCTCTTGACTCTCTCAAATAACTCATCATATTAATAACTATGACCGACACACGCACCAAAACATACCGCTCACGCTTCTGCAAAACAGCTTTGATTCCTCAACTGCTACCAAAGGTATTTTCAACTCTTTGCAATAAAAGTATCCTGGACTTCGGTTGTGGTAAGGATGCTTATTGGGTTGATCATTATCGTAATCAAGGGTTGGACATAGATGGTATTGATTTGTCTCGACCAGACCTCAAAGCATGTGAACAGTATGATATTGTTATGCTTTCTAATGTAGTTAATGTACAGGAAACTCACGATCAACTATGTGATCTAGTTAATAAAGTTAAGGGTTTCGATCCTAAGTTTGTGATCTTCAACTACCCATCTGCACCTCGTAAGATGGATAGTTGTAACCACGAACTTCTTAGTACTACTGGTATGAAGACAGAGCTGGCACATATGTTCGGAGTAGAGGAAACACGCTTCTTATCATACGGTAAAAATTGTTTTGGAATTAGACTATAATTTATTTGACAACACCAACAATCCACACATAGTTACCAATATGAACAACATAACAATTATGTTCTAAAGGATTAACCACCCTAAAATAAACTGAAGATAGCATCGCTTTTGTGTTGCATACATAATTAAAACAATATATAATAATACCATGACTGAAGAAGAATCAATTATCCGCGCCTCGTCCCACTTCCTATGCGAGCCTTTGCCCAACGATTACCACACACTAGATGGGGAAGAGGTCATAGACTTCATCCGAGATAACAAGTGGGAGCCGTTTGATCAGTGGGAGCCAAATGAGATTTGGGAGTTGATTGAAAACTTAGCAAGCGATTTTCTATCTATATCAAAAGCAAAATAACTTTTTACTACCTACTACAAAAAACATGATAGATCAACAAAACGACAGAATCCGTAAACTATCCGCTAACATCTCCGAGAAGATTGTAGAACATCGTATCGGGGTACACTTCACTTGGCAGGAGCGTGAAGATGGATCACAGGGACTTACGGAAGATGCTCAGGATCTTTTCAATGAAATCTATGATATCGTCAAAGAGGAATTGATTCAAGAAGCTAATTAATCATGGAACGATTCTTTTAAGTATTATATGCTTCTATATAAGGGACTTAGTGGGAATATTAATTTTAAAACGAAACGATTATGGAACGATACTTTCAGGCCACTTGGCAGTGTTCATGGAATTAGTGATGTTCACGACGCTGTGAACACTGCATGAATCGTGAACAATCAAAAAAACATTATACTATAAAATATCATGACATTACAAACATCATACATTTTAGCATCTAGACATTTTCTTTGCAATGAGCTTCCTACCGACTGGCAACACCTTTCGGATGATGAGATTGATGATTTTTTCGAAACCAATAAATGTGAGTATATGTTGGACTACTCTTCTGAGTATATCTGGGAGTGTATTGCGTCACTAGCCGAAGACTTTAAAAGCATCAGCTTAAAATAAATAAATAATATATGAGTAAAAAAATTCTAAACCGTATGCGTAAGAATAATGTAATTAAGTGTAAGGCGCGTAAGAAGTAATTTGTGTAATAGGTAAGTGTGTCATAGGTTAACCCCTTAGTGAATTGGTGTGTCACTAAGGGGTTTTATCTATATGACCCTATCAAATATAGTTGTTGACTTAACCATGAAACACGACTTTACTATAACAAACACAGTAGCTATAAAAAAAATATAAATAAAAAACTTGAAGCGATGGTTTTTTTCTTGCCTTAATAATAATATCCACTTATTATACATCTTCAATCTTTAATTAATAATTAGCACAAATATGAGAGCAGTATCTATCAACGACACATACATCAAGGGTGACCCAACTAGCGAAAAGAAAATTAACCACCTTCTCGAAATCCAATCTGAGCAGTTAGCAGAATGGGAGATTCTACTTAAACCTACAATCTACCAGATTCTTAAACAGTGGGTAGACTCTGAAAATAGTGGTCTAATGAACTTAATGGCTAATGGTAATAGGTTTTATATTAGTGACCAAGTTACTAGAGGAGATAGCCTAACGGGGTTTGTTCACTCTATCCCAAATCAAATTAGATTCGACTAACTATAAACTTGACTCAATGAGAAGTAATCAATTTAATTCACAAATTATGAAAACAACACTTGAAATTATTTTGTCATCTTTGATTGGGGTAGCCATTGGGTTATTAGCTTACTACGGGTTAGTTATATCTAACCCAGTTTAAAAAACAAACCCTAATCAGAAATGGTTAGGGTTTGTTTGCACATAGTCACACATATCATAACTACGACTCATTGCAAGTAAAAAAGAAAGTTAGTTAAGGGTTGACTTTCTTTTTTTAAATAACTAGTTCATACAACTAGTGAACACGTGTTCACTAGTTATTTATTTTAAGTTTCCTCAATAATATGTTTGCAATAAACTAGTAAAGGGTTTTTAATATGGGTTCTTTCAATTACACACCGCACAAATAATATGAGAACAACCATCAAATCCTTAGAGCAAACAATTGGTACACTTTCGGCACCTTCAAAAATGCCTTGCTTTTCCTTTTCGATCCCCGCAAGTGAATGCAAAGTAGGGAGTCGATTGCGCAAAATTGAAAAAAGCACGTGTGCAAAGTGTTACGCGCATAAAGGCTTTTACGGTTTTCCTAGTACACGCAAATCACTTGCAAATCGTTTTGACAAATTGAACACGTGCGACTTCGATTTGTGGGTTGCTTCAATGACTCAATTGATTCTCAAAAAAGAGAAAAGTGGGTTTTTCCGTTGGCACGATTCAGGAGACGTTCAGACAGTTGAACACTTGGAAAGAATTGTGCAAGTTGCAAAAAATTTGCCACAAATTAGTTTTTGGATTCCGACACGTGAATTTAAGATATGTAAAGAGTATATTGACAAAAATGGAAAGTTTCCTGAAAACTTGACCGTCCGACTTTCGTCATGGTTTAGAGAGTCGGCACCCTCTAAAAAGTTCGCTGATAGCGTTGGAGCGGTTTCTTCGACGGTTGGCTATAAAGAATCGGCGCACGAATGTCCAGCTGGAAGTCAAGGAAATAAATGCTTAGATTGTCGAGCTTGCTGGGATAAAAGTATTCCTAATGTGGATTACCCTTTACATTAGGAAATCTAATGCAAAACCTAGTCTGAAAAGGCTAGGTTTTTTTTTGCACAGATTGAATCTTTTTCCTTGCCATTGGTTTTCATTATGGTAAGTAAATAACTTATTTAAAAAACTTTTATTAAGACTTGACATTGGTTTTCATTATGGTATGTCGAGATAGCTTGTTGAATTAGTGATAGGGTAACCCCTAACTTTTTTAGACTATTGGTTTTCTTAAAATAACTATTGACACATCCAACTAACCAATTATTGTCTTAATCACGAAACTTAACTAAACACTAATAAATATGAATAAATACTCTGATGAAAAAACAAACGCTGTAGAAGCATTATTGATAATTGTAGGACTTCTTAGCGGCGTTGCTGTTTGCGGGGCTGTGTTAACTATTGCTAAAGGTTTATTGAGTCTATTTGGCATTATTTAATTGACACAATACAACTAACACAATTATTATACCGCTATGCAATATTACCAAATCGTTAAAAAGAATTTACAAGGTGTTGATGTTAACCCAGAAATTTCCCTAAAAGAATACGGGCTAGCTTGGCGAATCTTACCATCTAAGAAGATTATTCGATTCTATGTTGGATATATACCAGTGCAAAATGAGTGCGGAGAATACAACTTTACTGAGTTTGATTTAATTGAATACCCATTAGATTTGGATGTGCATAAAGAATACAATTGGGTAGACTTTGATGCAGTGTATTCATATGTTGGGATGGAAGGTGATGAGTGGAATAAACTACTAACATTGCCTCAAAAGATATGTGATTTGAAATCATACTATGGTGCAGATAATATTTTCGGTGAATACTGAAGTGTGTAATAAGTGAAAGAGTGAATGAGTAACCCCTAACGACTGTGGTGGATCGTTAGGGGTTTTCTTATAAGCTTTCGGGATATATCATATCAAAATATAAAGTCAACCCTTAAATACAAATAATAAAATATACATTTAGGGGTTGACATCAACTCTTGTTATGATAAGGGTCTACCATGGTAAGCGATTAAACCATGGTACACTTGTGTTGTATAATAAATATATTTATAGATTTATCTTGACGACGGTTGGTTTTTCACCATTGTTCTTTTTATACACAACACACAAACTTTATGAAACTATCTGATATAGAATTTAAACAACACCCAGCAAGACCAACTGCTAAGATAGCTAGGGTTAACTTCAACAATGGTTATGCAGTTAGCTTGGTGACTGGTGATGACTACTTTTACTGCGACGATGAGAGACCGTATGAAGCTGCCGTACTGAAAGATGATGAGTTATGTTATGACACATATTTAACAAGTGACGTATTAGGCTATCAGACTGATCAAGATGTTGAAGAACTATTGAAAAAAGTTTCTGAATTATAAAAACAACTATTGACATAACAACAATAATAAACACACTTCTAAATTATGAATACAAATACAATTGAGTTTAAACTTAGCGAATCAGAACAAAGTAGATCGTTTGCAATGCTTATTAAATATCTTAATGAGTGCGGTGTCCCATATAAGATTAACACCGAGATGCAAAATCTTCAGGCTAATATAGAAATTTCTAATGGATTTTGATGTGTAATAGGTAATAGGTAATAAGTAATAAGTGAAAGAGTTAACCCCTAACGACTGTGGTGGATCGTTAGGGGTTTTTCTTATTAACAAATTGTAGGTATCATATCAAGTAAGGGTGTCAACTATTAAGTAAATAAATCTTTTTTACACAATAAACTTGACGTTATTATTCAATATGGTATGGAGGAGGTGGTTCCTAAATTGGTGTACACCTGTTCACTAAAAGTTTTTTGAGAAAGTGTTTGAATATATCAGAAACCTGTGCATATTTATAACCATAGCACGTTGCTATTATTCACACAAAATACCACCTATATGAAACGCTCGGAAACTTACAAAACAAACGAGAATCTTGCCCTTGAAAACTCTTTCGGTACACTTAAGGACGAGTCAGGTATCGCGCTTGAGATCACTCTCACGATCAAGGATGACGAGTACGGACACTTTGAACTGTTTGACCTAAAGACAGGAGGGCAGAATTGGTACGCTGAAGGAGGTATCTGGTTCGAGAATAATACCGTAACCGATTATGACGGATTGTTTTGCCTACCACCCGCTATTATCAATAAGCTACAGGAGTGGGGATATAATACCACCGAAGTTGAATAAGTAAAACTAATAACGGTTCCAACTCGAAAGGGTTGGAACTTTTTTTTAAATACCCCCCCCCCCCGTCTCATATTGAATAATAAAGTCAAGCTTATTGAATAAATAAAAAAACAATTATTCAGTGATTGACATCATTTCTCATTATGGTAAGCGATTTTCATAGTAAGCGAGTCAACCATACAACTCGCTTATCATATTCAAAACAAGTTGTCGATAAAAAAATCACAACTATTTTTTTTGTGAAAATGATTTACCGCTTGCGTATATTAGTTTTATACCCATTGTTATAAACATAGCACCGAAGCTATTAGTTAATCACCTATCAAAACCACCTATCATGAGCTTATTCGACGACATCAACAACCGAGCAAAGGGCACCTTCATCACAGTAAACACTTACCGACCATGCAAAGTTAAGAAGGCGTGCATCGACTTGATCACAAAAGGAACCAAGATGCAGTTACGTGTCGGACATAACTATTACAGTCAAGCAACCACAAAGGAGGCACACGAAAGCGGTCAACGTGAAATTTACACGTCTGAAAAACTCTGGCATAAGAAGTCGGAGAAAGGTGCCGCTTTCAGAGAGCACAAAAAGAATGGTAAAGTGTACCTAGCTGGACAACCAAGCGGTAACAAGGCAACACGTCAATTTTTTCGCAATGGTAATGCAGTAAGCTTTGAAGACGTAGAAAACGACTTGATGTCAACCGAAAAGAAAAGTAACCAGTCGGATCATATTATGATTGACATTGATACGATTCTCACAGTCAAATAATATTGAAACAAAAACCCTAACTAGAAATGGTTAGGGTTTTTTCTTTAAGGTTCGGGGCGGTTATCATACCAAAATTAAAAAGCGAGAACTAATTATTCTTTTTTTATTTGTTGAATAAGCTTGACTCAATCTTTCATTATGAGATACAACCCAACCCTATGATAATAGTGTACAAACATTCACTGAAAATAAATATTGACAACACCCGATTTATTCTCTTCTTTATAGGATCACTCTTAATTATATACTTATGAAGATTACAACAACACCTCGCTCCACATTATATTGCACATTGATGCACAACACTGAGACAGGGGATAACTATATCAATAGTTGTGTCATTGACAGTGAGTCTGGTCTTAAGTCTGGATTTATTAAAGGGCTAATCCCTCTCAAAAACTTCTTAGGTGAGTTGCTAGAGGATGATCGTATCACTTGGGGTGATTATGAAACAATGACTAAAGCGGCACGCAAACAGTTAAAGGAAGCCTAAAATTTCAAACCCTAATCAGAAATGGTTAGGGTTTTTTCTTTAAGGTTCGGGGCGGTTATCATACCAAAACCAAAAAGCGAGAACTAATTTTTATTTTTTATAATGTCATTTTGTTCTCGACTTATCCTTTCAATATGAGATACAACCCAACCCTATGAGACTACTGCACAAACATTCACTAAAAATAACTATTGACATCACCCGATTCATTCGTTTCTTTATAGTCTCACTCTTAAATATTACTTATTATGCAAAATACAATTCAACTAATCAATAAAAACGGTCTGCTTGCTATATCGGGTAAGGGCATTTCTATGTCTTACAAGTTTGACCAAATTGAAGCGGGTCTCACGCTTTCAGAAGTGGATGAAGATCGTATCTTGATTAAGCGTTATGCTGAGGGTGATTACGACACATTCGCTGGCGAGTTTGACGCTAATAATATGTTAGACCTTGATGATCTACACGCCGAACTATTCAATTTGCGTGAAATGGGTGTGATTCAACGTTGGATTAAATATGCACGATTTCCATCTGGTCACGTTAACCACCCACTTGCCTTCTAATTTCAAACCCTAACTGAAAACGGTTAGGGTTTTTTCTTACCAGTTCGGGCGGTTATCATACCAAAACCAAAAAGCGAGAACTAATTTTTATTTCTTTATAATGAAACTTTTTCATTGCGTTTATCTTTCAATATGAGATACAACCCAACCCAACCCAACCCAACCCAACCCAACCCAACCCAGGCTAGTGTACAAACATTCACCGAAAATAAATATTGACATCACCCGATTCATTCGTTTCTTTATAGTCTCACTCTTAAATATTACACCTATAGACCACCACCTATGAAAGCATACGATAAAATTAACGCTCGCCTAATAACTGCCCTAGAAAACGGAGAAAACGTTTGGCGTAAGACTTGGCAATCCGTGAAAGACTACGGTATGCCACACAATCTAGCAACAGGTCGCAACTATTCAGGAGCAAATGCCGTTCTATTAGGTATGCAAGACGATGTTACATGCCAAGCTTGGACAACTTATAAGGGAGCGATTAAGCTTGGCGGTAACGTCAAACTAGGTGCGAAGGGCACAACAGTTTTCTTTTGGCAGTTCAATGACATAAAGGACAAGGCAACAGGCGTTGAGAAGTCTGTGCCTTTCCTAAAGACTTACACTGTATTTAATACCCTACGCGATTGTGAAGGCTTAGAAGATAAACTAAAGGGCACAAGCGATGTTACCCCTTCAAACCCTTCTGAAGCCCTTGGGGGATACTTAGAGCGTGAACGTATCAGTCTTACTCACACGGGTAACAGTGCCTTTTATTCTCCCTCAAATGATTCTATCACAATGCCACACGAACAAGCATTTGAGAATAGCGAATACTATAACGCTGTACTTGCACACGAAATAATTCATTCTACGGGGCACACAAGCCGCCTGAAGCGATTAGACAAGCAAGCCGCCTTCGGTTCTTCATCCTATGCATTTGAAGAACTTGTAGCTGAAATTGGAGCGTGTTACCTTTGCGCACAAATGAAGATTGAACCTGACTTCAATCAATCGGCGGCATACTTGAAAGGGTGGGCTAACAAGCTAAAGGAAAATCAAAATTGGTTTACATCAGCAGGGAGCAAAGCTAACAAGGCATTGCAATTTATTGAAGGGGAATAAAACCTAAACCAAACCCTAGCTAGAAATTGTTAGGGTTTGGTTTATACCCCTTTACAAATAAAAAGCTTGACACATGGAAAACGTGTTTTCTGTAAACCTTGTCAACCATAAAAAACATATTAAATATAAATCACGTTTTTTGGTTGACACCCCTCGGCAAAAATCCGTATAATATAGGGTTCTGGGGAGGGGGTGCTGGAGGGGCTAGCCTTTTCTAAAAATTTTCTAAAAATTTTCCAACTATATAAAATTTCTAATTTATTTAGGAAACTTTATATGCAACAACTTCTACAATATCTTTTGAATACCAATCTCCCGCCTCTACACCGAATGGTTCATCTTTAAGTGCGGGGTTTTCATGATCAGCAATAGGTGAACGTTCGTATGATGTAATGGTCCCATCTACTAGTTCTACTCTACCATCCCCCAATGATTTCTGAATATCCCCCTCTTTTTTAATAAAGAGTATAGCTTTGCGATCACCCTGAACCCATGATAGATCATCGGACATAAATACTAATGGTGTTGGTTCGATACCGTGTTCGTCTGCAAACATAGCTGCTTCGGTGTCTTGTAGTGTTTCACCCCATTCTGGGTCGAGACCATATTTAAGATCAGATGGGTTATCAACGGGTCTTCTGACGTGACTTAGTAGTTCCCCACGTTTTACTCCAATCATTAAGTCATCTAAGGTATTATAATCGTCATCGAAAATTACTAGAGTATCACTATTGTTTTCATAAAATAATTGTTTAAAACTTATTTTTTTCATATTTTTAATTAATATACAATTCCCAGATCAATTCTTCATCAGGTTTATATTTTGATTCTGTTACATTTTTATTTTGTATTCGTTGAAGATATTCTTCATAAGTTTCTGTTAAGTTATTATTATATGAACAATTAAAATTCCCCTCAACATTTTGTGGTGCACCTTCTAAACTTGTTAAGTTATTATTATATGAACAATTAAAATTCCCCCCAACAGTTTGTGGTGCACCTTCTAAACTTGTTAAGTTTTTATTATATGAACAATTAAAAACCTCCCCAACATTTTGTGGTGCACCTTTTAAACTTTTTAAGTTTTTATTAACAGAACAATTAAAATTCCCCCCAACAGTTTGTGGTGCACCTTCTAAACTTGTTAAGTTATTATTAGATGAACAATTAAAATCCCTCCCAACATTTTGTGGTGCACCTTTTAAACTTGTTAAGTTTTTATTATGTAAACAATCAAAATCCACCCCAACATTTGGTGCACCTTCTAAACTTGTTAAGTTATTATATGAACAATCAAAATTACCCTCAATAGTTTGTGGTGCACCTTTTAAATTTTTTAAGTTTTTATTATGTGTACAACCAAAAATCTCCCCAACATTTTGTGGTGCACCTTCTAAACTTGTTAAGTTATTATTAGATGAACAATAAAAACTCCCCTCAACAGTTTGTGGTGCACCTTCTAAACTTGTTAAGTTATTATATGTACAATTAAAATCCCCCTCAATAGTTTGTGGTGCACCTTTTAAACTTGTTAAGTTATTATGTGAACAATCAAAATCCCCCTCAATAGTTACTTCAGATATATCAAACACAAATTCCCCATTTGATACAAGAACATCACGTATACTTATACTACTTTTGATAATATATTTACCATCTTGAATATCATAATTACCATGAGATAACAAATCAACAACCTCTTCTAATGAACCACCCTCCACCTTAAATTTATTAATTTTTTTCTGATATTGGAGATCTTTAACAAACTGTTCACCACCTTCTAACTGTTCTTTTTCAACTAGGTCTAATACATTTTCAACATATTTATCATCCATTTGTTGGTTTTCTAATGTGCCTCTAATCTCTGATATAGAATCTCTCTCCATTCTAATAGCTGCTCTACCTATTTTCTCACCTTCAGATTCTTCGAAATATATGTAGAAATCACCAGAGTAAAGATAGTCTTCAGCATATGATCTACCAGCAATACACCAGTTAGTATTACAAGCTAGAGACATTAATTCTTCAACATTATCTTCAAAATTATATGGATCATTATACTGTGAAGGTATTTTAATCCACTCACCATTACCTGATTTAATTTTTTGTAGATTTGATGCATTAACAATTTCTTGGTTATATGTATCAGCTAATTTAGAATTATTTTTTGGATTTTCTTTAATTTTATCAAATATTCTAGATACAACATTTTGATTAATTGGTGGTGGAGCAACTGTTGTTGAATTATCAGTTGTTTTAAAAATATTATTTAGAATTGTATATTGAAATGCAGGGTGTTTATCTAAAAAATCATGATTTAATATATAATCTTTCCATGAATCAAATATTTGTTTTTTATTTGAATTTGAATCTTTTAGTATTTGTCTTTTAGCATCGTCAGGATCAGATTCATATAAACTTAATGCTTGTTGAGCTTGTTGATCACCTTGTTCGGATAAATTCTTTAATATATTTAATTCTCTTTCCCAATTAACTTTTGTTGTAAATAAGGTTTTTTTAACTTCCTTAATTTTTGAATAATCAGTTTGATCATCTAATTTTTGAATTAAAACATCAGATATATAAGCATTTAAATCGTCAACAGATTTAACTTTACCCCACTCTACTAAGCTCTCGTATCTATATAAGAAATTAATAAGATGTGGATCATTAATTTTATATTGTTGAATCTTTTGTTTAGCGGATTCATTTAAAAGTTTATTATAGAAAATTTCTTTAAATTTAGTATTCATATTTATATTTATTTATATTTATTTATAAATAAATATACTTTACTTACTAGACTTTGGTATTAAATATTAATATGAGAGGTGATAAGGGATTTAGAAAACGCTTGGATAAGCATTGTATATTTTGTGGTGAAAACGATCTAACCGTTTTAGATGTGCATCGTATTTTAGAAGGTTGTAATGGTGGTACATACGACTTTGATAATACAGTGGTGTGTTGTGCCAATTGTCACCGCAAAATCCATCATGGTGGAGATATATTGATACATGGTTGGGTTACATCAACTGTTGGTACTTTACTACATTGTGAAGTAGATGGTACTGAGAAGTATCTTTCTAAATCAAAATACCATTAATTAGTTTGTTGAATTTATTATTTAAATCTTCTATATTGTTCTGAACTTTCTTCTTTTTCTGGATCATCGTACATATCTTGACTAGATATTTTTTTAAATGGTATAAGGAATTTTGGGTCAATACCTAATACTTGAAACCCAGAGAATCCGAAATAATCATCATTATGTTCACTTGGGAATGATTTGTGATATACTCTACGTTTTTCACCAGGGTTCCATTTTTTATCAGCTGGTGCTTTTCGTTTTACTGTTGGTTTAGAATATTCACCATAGTAGTCACGATCTGCTTGTTTTTGTATAATACCGTTATATCCAGCGGTTAATACATCTTTTATAAAATCCTTACCATCTGGATCTTGTATAGCCTCGGTATCACCATAATCTGCTGGTCTATCATATGGTAATACAACTGTTTTGTGTGTACCATTATCATCATATGTATATGTATTTTTAAGTCCTAATTCTTTTAAGCTTTTTCTATCTGTTGTATCGAATATTTTGGCATTTGGATTTAATTTATATGCGTATACGAATCCTGCTTTACTGGGATTTCTACTTCCGAATTCTGGGTGTGTTTTAGAATATTTAATAGCATGGTTTAGATTCCTTGTTAAATATAGTAAACCATTTTTTTCATGTTTGAAACCTTTTTCGGCTGATATATCATGAATATCAAAATCCTTTGATGATCCATGGAACCATAAATCTCCATTACGTTTAACATAATCTTCTGTAAGAATATCGATAGTTAATTGTTCTAATAAAATTTGGTCTGTGTCTTTCATATTATTAATTTAAATATTAGATCCATTTTAGATTAATATTATCTTCGTATTTATAATTTTTTTTAAAATATTCCTTAAATTTATCAACGGCAGTTTTATTATCATTATTAATGATATAGTAAAACACTTCAATTTCTGATGTATCTGAAACTATAGCTTTACTCCAATTACCTTTAAAATATTTTTCCCAATTTTTAATAAACCTGTTATATAATATAACTCTACTATCTTTTGATGTTGATTGGTTTTCTTTTTCTGCTCGAAAGGCTATAATATCAACATTTGATTTTTTATTTTGTAGAAATTCATCTAACATAATATGAACAGTTTTAAAAACTTTAAATGGGTTACCTGTATCTTGTCTAATGTAGGCATATTCTGGATCTGATTTATCTACATTATCGGTAGAAAATAATATTTCCCACAAATTGGCACCAAATTGTTTTGTTATCGAAACTTTTATACCTGTACCATTTTCTGTTTTGAAATAACCATTCCACCATTTTTCAGTTTGATCACCCCATTCATACGCGTATGGTTCTACTATAACTTCTGTTACAATATTTTCTAATAAAATTTGATCAGCGTCTTTCATATATATATTATTTATACCAACGGTTTTTTTTATAAATAATATATATGAAAGACGCTGATCAAATATTACTAGAGGGGCTTACACAAACTATCCTTGAGAAAACATTTCCTTCGGAACTATATCATTATTCTTCTTTAAGGAGTGTTGGTAAAATGATAAAAGGAGATACAATTATGTTATCGTTCGCTAATTTAGGTGGATCAGATAATGAAATAAATCATGGTAAATATTTCTTCTTATCCCTTTCTTATGATAAGTGGGGTAGATACGCTGGTGGTTCTGGTGATCGTCGATATATTGATCAACCGTATACTACACAAGTTTCTTTAGTTTTTGATACACGAGCTTTACAAGCTGAGGGTAAAATGGTTGATGTTGATTATTGGGAAAGTGCTAAATATAGTGATGATGAAAAAGAGGTTCGCTTTTTAAGTGACACTCAGAAGCTTTATGATGTTTCTAAGTATGTTTCCGAAATACATGTTTATATTCCACAACCAAGAGTTGAAAAGGATTTGTTTGGTGGAGATGATGAAACAATTAAACCTAGTGTACATGAACACGATATTCGGTATTACAATCGCTTAACTGATTCAGATGTCCCTACATATTTTTATAATAATGCGAGTGCTTTTAAGCAAATGTTAAAACGAGCTGGATCTGAAGATTATACTAAAATGATACCTGATCAAATTTCTGATTTTGGTCGTAGTAGTAAATCTAGAAATTATGATGGTGATAAATCTATATATGTATCTAATCTAGCTCACTTTATAGTTTTGGGCGAAATACCTGAAAATGATCGTTTTGGTTCTATTGAACGACTAAAAGATAATCTCAAACGTGGTTGGGATACTAAAGATGTTAAAAGTACGATTTCGAATGATTTACATAATGCTAAAGGTTCTCACCCAGAGGCATATCAAAGTATAGTTGATTTCTTAAAACAGAATAAGCTTAAAGGTATCGATGATTTGGTTGAATTTTTGAAAAACAGGGAGAGTGTGGTTAAATAATAAATTAATTTATTATTTAGTTTCTTTTATAAATAATTGTATATGAACGAAGACCTAAACACTATTTGGAAATTATACTCTGAGAGTAATGACAATGCTACTGATAATCTTATTAGAAACGACTCTGAAAAGATTGATGATATTTGGCAAGTTTATTCGGAATCATATTCTACAGGTGTTATAACAGAAGCTCGTGGTGCGCTTCTCGATACATACCCAGAGGATGATTACACAGTGTATGAGAGAGTTCGTAGTCTTGAAGAGGCTAGAGAGTTTGTTCGTACTTTTTTCAGCGATAAACGAATGAAAAAAGATCTTAGAAGTGAATTTAATGAATTATTAAAAGCAGATTTTTATCGTTGGACGGATGGGAAAACACATGAAGATGGTATCGACCCTAATGAATATGAAGCTATTGACAATTATCTATCAAAGATTGGAGGCTCGCGTGGTGATATGCGTTTTAAAGATAAAGAAAATTATTTTTCGTTTGGGTATCCATTAGTTACAACAAAGGGCGACTTTAATGTAGATGTGACATATGTCATACCAAAAGCTTCCGCTGAAGATGGTCTAGATTTCAATACAATTGATCGCAAGAATTGGTATTCAGCAATTGAAGAATGGGTCAACAACATTGAACCACTATATATTATTGGTATAAAAGATCCAAAAAAAGTAGCAGATACTCAAAGTAATTTAGATGATTATTGATATGTATCAAGATAAAGACGAAAGTAACTTAGTATCATTATACGAGAGTATATATATTGAGTCACCATTATCCTATGAGTTTGATAGTATTGATGATGAAGGTGACGATGAGCATTTTTCAGATTATTATGATGGTGAGAAACCTGAAGTTAATTATGGTAATGAACTTTATTATGGTAGAAATGTTGAATGGGTTGGTGAAAGTGGTAAAACCATAAAGGTTTCATCTGAAGATATTTCATCCAGAGAAGATAATATAACAAATAACAGTAAAGTTAAAGCCGTTAGGGATTATATATTAAGTGATGATACGGAAGATCGTGTTCGTTTAGATACACCACTAGCTCAAATTTTGATTATAGATCGCGATGATATAGAGAGTACTCAACGCGCATATGTCGATGAGACGCTTCAACAAGATTACCGTATTGATGAACCTTTTACAACAGGTGATGAAGAGGTTGATAAGTTCCTTTATATGGAACTAGGTGAATTCTGTGAAGAAGTCGGTATAGATTCAGATTATGTTAATGAAGATTATACACCTAACATCGAAGCTATTCGTGAATATATAGACGATGAGGAAGATATTTCATCTACTGTTGATGAAATAAATGAAACTTTTCAAAGAGTTAAAGCGAATTTAAACGAAGCTGAAGCAGATGGTGACGGTGATTTTGGTAGAACATGGGCTATTATAAGAGACGGCAACCATCGTGCATGGGGTGCTATATTATCTGGTGAGAGTGATATATTTGTATCACCATTGGCTTATCATGACGATGATTTAAAAAGCATTAGACATATGCTTATTTAACAATACTGTTGTTAACTTTTAATTTCTCGTGTTGGTCTATCTGGTCGTTTATCACCTTTACCATATTTCACACGGATCTTATCACCCCCTACACGGGTTATTGTAGTATATTGCCGATCACCTTCAGCGTATTTGTTTTTAAATGTTATTTGTGATCTTGATTCAGCAACTTTCATAATCATTTGAAAGTATTCGATCCATTCAAAAAACTCACTAATATCATCTAATATTTCGGATGATAAATATCTAAATTCGATAGATTTACCTGATGTTGATCGGCTACGTTTTCCAGTTTTTTTGAACTCATCTCTTTCTTTTGAGAATTCACCATTGTTTAACACATTAGTTAAATTAACACCCATGTATCTATCACCTGTTCGCATGATTGATTCTAATTTTTCTACATTTATAACAATTGGTTCATCTATATCAAGCGATTTATTATTTTTTAAAGAAGCTTCGATCATCCTGAACATATGACTTTTACCTTTTGTAAATGATGTGTCTCTAGATGGTTGAATACTGTTAAGTTTATCTTCATCTACGATATCGTATAATACTAACATATCAAACACATCGAAAGAATCTGGTACACCGATATGAATATGAGCACTTGATGAGTCGTGACCACTACCGCCACTTTCTTCGATAAATGCATTTAACGCCTCTTTAGCTATTGAGATATCGTCATTTTTTAAGATAGGTGACGTAAGTTCGATATTATTATCACCATCATCTTCAACGGTCCAACCCTCATAACCATTCATATCTAATATGTCAGATACGTGGTCAACATTATCAGAAATATCAACATCACCTTCGGGAGTTATATAATTTAGATATTCTTCTGGGTCATTAGATATACGATTTAATATATTGTGAACAGTCTCTTCTTTAAATTCAGATTGATGGTGTTCAATAGAACTATTGTAGTCATCAATCTGTTGTTCTATATCTTCTGATCTTTCTAACCAAGCTATACCTTCTTCTGATTCAGAATCTTTTGGTGGTGGATTATCCTCTTCCCAATCATTGTAATCAAAATAATCAGGTATAGATATACCAAAATAAGATGCTACATCCAAATCATCCCATAATTCATCTACTTCATCATCTACAAGTTTAGTTAGTCGATCATTTTCCAAAAATGTATCGTATTCATATCTTAAGATATCATATATTTCATCAGCAGATTTTAATTCACCTTCAATCTTTAGTTCAACATCAAAACCGAATGTATATGGTTCTAATACACCGAATTTATTATTTAAACCTTTTGAAACATCTCCACGTTTATCAAAAGGTACCTTTTCTTTAAATAGTTGTTTAAATTTTATCATACTGAGTAATATTTGTAATGTACATCTTTATTTAGACCAAAATCAACAAGAACAATATCTTCTCTACCATCGTTTTTTACGATACCATAAGAGTTTTTCCTACGTAGGTCACCGATTGGCATATCATAATCACCAATCATTGAAGCCATCCCTGAACAATATTCATTTTCATATAAATCTTCAAATAATTGTTCATCTTTTGGGTTTGATTTGTATCTAGCATCATTTCGTTTACTTTCTAATATATCAAGAAATTTGATATAATCTTTCCAAGAAACTTCATTGATGCTTTCAAAATCGGATACATTAAGTTTTTTAGCTAGTTGCATCTCTAACCAATAAAATTTATCTTCATCGCTTTCATAGATTTTAGCAACTGTACCATATTGCTGTAAACCCCAATCTAGTTCAACTTCATTTTGAGCTAGTCCTTTGCGATTCTTTGCTAGCTTAAGCACCTTTTCATCATCAATTTGGTACACTACCCTAGCTGAACCAGAACCTAAGCGTTTAAGGTGGTTTTCAGCGTATCTTTGTTTTCCAGCATATGTTGATATTGCACCGAATTCTTCAAATGAAAAACTCTTCGGGTAAGCCATTTCATTAAACATGTCTTTAAATCTCATGCAATTATTTATAAATTTATTTAGTTAGAACATAATTATCTTCTTTAAGAATATCATCAATGTGTAACAAACCTACTCGTTCTAACGGTCTACTACTTCTACTATAAGATTTATATAATTTAGGGGTTCTGGTAAATTCTCTTGAGATTAATTTTCTACTAATTTTTTGTAACCGTTTTGTTGATATAAGGATAAACTCAGATTCTGTTTCAAATGCGATGATATCAGATTCACCATACACCCAACCCTTGTATCCAACAATACCTACAAACTCGATATAGATGATATCTGACCTAGACTCCTCGTCATGTCTATTTAACCGTTTACACCCCTTTACATCAACTTTACTACCGTTTGATAATTTAAAATCCCAGTGTTCATATCTATTTTGTTTTTCATCACTTGGTGATGGTTTAACCCAACCCCGTTTTAAACAAGCCTTAACAAAATTATTTTCACCCGTGTCACCTACGATTTGTGATTTAGTGTCATATATTACTTTCATATTAATCGTGCTCTAAATCTGCCCCACACTGCGAACAGCGATGTGGTGTATCTTCTTCGTTTAATATATCTGAACTATTTAGAGTATCACATACTGGACAATATATCAGATTATTTAAATATTCATCGTAATCCATTAGTCGTAAAAGTTATTATGGATTGACGATGGGGTTAATCGGATTATCTCATCAGCTATAGTTTTCAATAATTTTTCATATTTTTTACTATAATTAATATTATTCGCATCTAATAATGGAAGCACAATCCCATTAATATAAGTGGATAATAATTCTTCGCTGCCATTATTTTTTGAATTCCCCATAATGGATTTAGCTGATATTAAACTATCTAAATATGATCTATCTTCAACTGTTGTTTTACTGTTCATTGTACTTTGATTATATAATACTAATTTATTTGTTAAACGCAAGCTTAAACTATAAATAATTAAAAAATATATAATAATTATGTGGCAATTTGAAAACGATAAAATTTGGGACTCCTATAGTAACCGTGGTGTAATTAAAGAATCATTTGATGATGAAATGACTGAGGAAGAATTAAAAACTCTTATTAGTGACATTTATTCATCTTATAAAGATGACAATTCGGTTGAAGATATTGCTGAGGAATATGGTGTTGATGTAAAAGATGTTGAAGACGCTATTAATATCACCAAAAAACAATTAAGTGGTGAAAATTCTGATGATGTTGATTTAACAGATGAGTTTGAACTAAGTGACTCTAATATTAACAATACTGTTAATATTGACCCAGACAAACGCGGTGATACTATTGATTACGAAAATGCCCGAAAACATGATGAGATACATGGAAAAGAACTTTATCCTGATGCATCCAAGGGTAATGTGACTAACGTAGACAAGCAAAAATCTAGACGCCAAATGTTTGGTAAAAATAAATCCAATTTTTAAAAAAAAACCCACACTTTTTAGTGTGGGTTTTTTTTGTTTAAAAATGGTTTAAGTATTGTGAAGATTCGTTGAATTGTTTCATAGTCTTCGGATCAACTGACGTTTTAAGATTGTTATCCAATTCGTAAAACCCCATCCATTTCATATTTGTTTGTGGTACATCAACATTAAATAATACAATATTATTAATACCATCATCTATGAAACTAATATCGTAAGCTTGTGATTCGATAATCTGAACTAAATTGGCTTTTAATTCATCTTCATCAGACGACTTAACATAATCTTCTTCACCAGCTAATGGTCGATATTTGTTACCACCGTAAACCAAAATACCGTCAACATCTTCAACATATTCACCTGATGATAAAATATCAATAACCCTATTAGACTCAAAATCATCAACGAATGTATCAACATATATTTGTGTAACATCATCAAAATAATCAACTATACTATCCCACGACGATTTAAAATATTCTTTAGCGGCTTCTTCGTCAAAATCACCATAGTCAACACTTGACATGTTTTGCCAATCATCAACCCAATTTATTTTACCTTCATATGTTATAGAGTCAAAATCAGTTAGAATAGTTTCAATTAAATTTTCATGTAAAATAGTCACTCTATATACCTGATCATCTGGGTCTGGTAAATATTGCTCCCCATCAGTTCTTTCGATACGAAACCCATCGATAGCATCATGTAATTGGGTTCGTAGAGTTTCATACAATTTAACTTCATAACCGACCCGATGACCGTCTGATTCTGCATCATAAAAGACATAATTATCACCAATATTAGATAAGATATCTTCAGGTGTTTTATCAGTATCTACTAATAGGTTTTCAAATTTTTCGAAGGCGTCTGGGTCAATCTCTTTTATAATATCAATATAAAAACCATAATTAATATCAGAAAAATGAGATTCATACCCATTATCGTTATTGTTGTTGTATTCGGATACTAAGTCATCACCAGTTTTTTCCGAAAATTCTTCTAAACTAATATTATCTTCAACAACAACGTAGTTATACCCTAAATCAGATGTATTTATTTTATTACCATCAAATCCGAGTATGTTAGCATTATAGGCTAATCCAACTAACAATGAATTAAATCTAAAATCATCATCAACTGTCTCAAATTGTGGATCAGACTCAAATTCAAATTTAGTTTGCCTTGGGTCACCGTCATCGACAGTCTTACCATTTTTCCACCAAACTAATAGTTTACTGTTTTCATTCTCATCATATTCTTCTTGTGACATTGATGTTAAATCATTTATATATTCACTAGGCATATTGTGTTCATAATATGCTAATAATTCGTCACAATTTTCCTTGAAATATTTTTTAGATTTTTCGTCATATTTCTTACGATAGTATTCATTTAAGAAATCTTGACCACCAGTAACACCCTCAACTTTTTCTAAAAACTCAACAATAATTGGTTCTGATTCTTTTGGGATAGATTGATCTGATGTTGCTCCACGAATTTCAGCAACGTTATTATCAGAAAGACGAATAGCAATTTCAGCGTATTTATTACCTTTTTTATCTTCAACAAAATATAACCAAAAAGCACCACCAGCTAAGTATTTTCTAGCAAAAGTATCTTGACGAATACACCAAGATGAGTAACTCATAGACATTAAATCCTTGATATTCTGCTCATATTTTTCAGGATCTTCTGATTTTGAAGGAATTTTCATCCATTCACCACCAGTACCTTTAATCATTTCATTTTTAGATTCTAGATAATCTGAATAAAAATTCTTATATGATTTAGAAATATTAAATGGTGATGTAGCTGATTGTTTAATCTTTTCGAATAAATTAGCAACAATCGACGCATTTACAGGTGTAGGCGGGTTTCTAGTTGACCCATCCTGATCTAAAATACTTTTGAATATGATATACTGGAAAGCGTAATTATATCTATATACATCATTACCTCTTAAGTAGCGAGACCATTCACCAAAGATTTTACGCTTACCCTCATTAATAGAATCTAAAACTTGTTGTTTAGATTCTTTAGGGTTATCTTTAAATTGTTCAAGAGCTTGGGTAGCTTCAATGTTACCATTCTCGGATTCTGTTTTTAAAATATCAACTTCCTTCTCCCAATTAATATGATTTTCCTTAGAGAAGATTGTTTTTTTATTGTCAACATCTAATTTTTGTGAAATAAATTTATCAACAATACCTTTAATCTGAGATTGGATATTGCGTTCAACATCATCACCACTTTTTTTAACAGTCTTTACAACCCCCCAATCAATCAAATTTTCATACCTTAATACAAAATTCTGAACATATGGGTTTTTAATGTTATAATTATTAACCTTCTCTTTGAAGGATTCCGTTAAACAAATTTCTTTAAATCTAATCATTTAAATTATTTATAAAAAACCCCACTGATTACAAAAACCAGTGGGGTAATATTTGTTATTATGACCTATTCATCACCCGTTGGGAACGTCAGTTTATTTGTATCAACCCTCACGATAATGGCAGGCTCCTTAGTTTTAACCCACACTTTTTTTTCCGTAATAAACTTACGCTTAGTTTCTTGCAGTGCGCCACCTAGAGTATCAATCGGAAACTTCTCACCTTTAGGTGTATTGTTGTGTTCAGCTGTTGCATGTGTGATGCGATCAATAATCGTGTTATGATCATCACCCTCCTCAATTTGAACCCAGAAAAGAGGAACTTCTTCAAATTCTGGATTATCAGTTACAGCGATTACTACAGATTGTTTTTTTGGGTTCTTTTCGCGCTCTGGTTTATTTTCCATAGACTGAATTTCAATCTCTGATAGGGCTTTAATTCGTTCACCCATGTCAAGATAATCACACAATACTTGTTCTACTACATCTTTATCGTACTTCATATTTATTTTTATATTATTTACTACTATACAATCCACCCATTCCTAGAATGAATCCGAAATCATACCACCCACCATTGTTATAAACAGAGTAAATCGAAACGCTGTCATCAAATAGTGAAATCAAAAATGAAATAGGGCTAATAAACCCATGCCACATACCATACCAAAACCCAACTGGGTTGCAATGTTCATTATAACTTAAATGAACAGCATCAGCACATCCTGTTAATGACAGTGTTGCTAGGGCACATAATGCCAATACTAAATATTTCGTTTTCATATGTATAAAATTGTTATTCACTATTTTTAACGAATTATCGCAATTATGTCAAGACTTTTTTAAGTATTCTTGAATAAGTCCAAAATCCTGAGTTTCGTTAAATACTATCTTAGATTCTTGGTCACCCATACCAAGGAATCTCAAAACCTGCTCATATGATTTATCAGTTAATTTCTGCCATTCTTCATCTAACGTGTAGAACATCGTAACGGATTTTTTATACCGAGTCAACGGTTTTTTAATACGTTTATCTTTATAAACGTTATAATCAGATGAAATTAAGAAATATTTATTAGTTTTCTTATTCCATACATAGTATATACCTAGTTTCGGGAAATCTTCGATATGTCCAACTGAATCAACTTCATGATTGTTATCCAACAACCAATGTAAGTAAACTTCTACTAAACTATTTTTATCTAAAATTTGACGTGTTTCCATATGGTTATATGATATCATATGAAACTCGTTTTGTCAACCCCCTGCGAAAACATTTGGTGACCCAGCTGAGACCGCTGTACAAGTTGGATCACCAACTCGACCACATTGTTTATTATTAACATTCACAGTTGATGACCCACTCGCTATAGGTGTTGCGTGGGAGGGGCAAGGTGAACCAGGTAATTTGTGTACAGTGTTTACATCACCCTGTCTAGATATAGGTATACCATTACAGAACACATTACCGCTTCCTACAGCTCGAACCATACCTGAACAGTGAGGTATATCAGCATCTCCAATTCTTGTTACTGCTGGAATTACGACACCCTCTCTTTCTTAAATTTTATTCCGTTGTAGTATTTCATTATTTTAAATAATATCAAATCTAGTTATCACCTACCAATTATTTATAATATTCTTTAATTACATTGTAACCAAGTGTACTACTATTATTAACCTTATGGGTGAATGACCCAATGTATTCTAAATCATATTCTGTAGTTACATTAGGATATGCTGGTGGTAAGTTTTCTACAGTAGTCTCTTTATCATATATTATTGTTACAGTATACGTAACTGTCTTAGATCTAGTTTGATCTTGTTTAAACATATAAAAACTTTTATCAGGTGGCAATGAACCTATATCATTAAAAATGGTTGGATCTTCTATTTTATCCGACGAACCTTCCGAAACATATTCACCATAATCATTAAATTGTTGCAAATATATACCACCTATAGATATATCAGATACAGATGTTGAAATATTCACACCAATATCAGTTTTATCGGGTACGACTGCAACCTCTTTAACAATTTCGACAACACCAACAGTATCATCTAATATAATTAAATTCGTTTCAGTTGTGAAATTAGTATTCCTAGTAACATCAGCTAATTTATTTTTTTCAATATCCATTTTATTATTAACTAGATTAACATGTACAGCAAGGTTGAACAGGTTCATCACCAGGGATATCATCAGGAGTATCATCAGGGTCATCGATAATTGAGCTAAAATACTCCCCAAGTATTTTACCAAATTGCTCACCCGTTCGGTTAACAGCATCTTTACAAAACGTGAAAGTATCAGTTCGAACATATTGATCTAAACTTTCATCATAAAAATAAGGTGGATTAACTTGTTGTTCATCCTCAACTAGAGGGATTTCAGAAACCAATATAGCTGATATTTTCCAAGTTATAACGATCTTATAAGTATTCGTATCCCTTGGGTCCAAATTAAATTCAAACATATCTTTAGCTCTAGCATCAGATGGTGGCCATCCAGTTATACCAATATCTTGTGACGTTTCAAAATCTCTAAATTTCATTGAAACATTTGGGAAAGAATCTATAGTAAATATACCACTATAATTATATGTGAAATCCCCATTATCTATAAGAGAAGTACCGCTATCGATATCACTGTTTGAAACTACAAAAGAGTGCTCTATAGTTTCAACAAATAGAGGGTTAGTATTATTTGAAACCCATTCAATCAAGTGATTAAAAGTATCATCAGAACCATCATCAGTAACATCAGATGTGTAACCTGTTCTACATACACCTAAATCTACTGTTTTATCAGCCATTAGTTAAGATCAATTCTAGGTGCTTCAAATTTCATAGGTCCACCAGATTTTACAGTATATGAACCCGCGACATCGATATTAACGTCACCACCAACGGTTATAGTTTGATTCTCAATTACGTGTATATCCATATTTTTTCCAACATGTAATTGAGAATTACATTTAACATTTACTTGAGAATTAGATTTAACTAATTTTTTATCATCACCTTCAACATACTCTTTGGTTCCACCATTTGACCATATTTTAAATCCACCATTATAGTGTGATATTTGAACTGATTCAGCGTTATCTGAATTTACAATTTCAATTACACCACCACGTTGGGATACAACAACTTTGTTCTGGTATGAATCATCATAACTATCACCCGCAAGTAATTGATCATTTTTTGAGAAATTCTCACTCTTATCTGGGTAATGTTCATTAGATACTTTATCCCAATCACCACCACCATAAGATGTAGCAAAATAAACTGGTCTATTTAGATTATTGTTTTCAAAAAACACCCAAACTCTAGACCCAACTCTTGGGACACTAAATAAACCCTTTGACGAATTATTATAAGAATTATGGCTATAATTGTTAGAAAACGCATCCTGTGGGGGAGAATCTTCGATAGATTTTGCAGGTTTATCACCAATCTTATCTATTGAATCACCACTCTTAGATTCTTGAGATTTTGCGTTATAATAATGATCCCCAGTCTCACCAAATATAGGTGCAGCGCAATTAGCCCAAGGTAATTGGTTTTTGATATCATCAATAACTACTTTTATTTTAGGGTCAGATAATTTCTCAAAAGTCTTTTCTTCTGATAAATTATCCCACCCTTCGTATATATTTAATGATAAGTGGGGTATAAATACCTTAACTCTACCACGTTTCTGTGGATCATTATTTTGAACCACTATACCTAAAGAAAAACCAACCATCATATTTAATTATTTATAACAGTTATCTCCAAGAATCAACTTTCTATAATTTCTTCTGAACTGATTGGTAACAATTGCTGACATAGTGTTATTTATAAAGATTTATTTGAAATGATACATTGATGCTAGTCTGACTGTTTGTATATCCTAAGTCGATGTAAGGTTCTAAAATGTTTTTAGTTCTAGCCTGAGTATATCTCATAGTCACTATCAGATATCTCTTCGATTGTTAAGTATGATTAACCGAGTTTAATAATGTTTATTTCGATATTACGATAAGATAAAGGAGTTACAGAATCTCTATAAGATCTAATATCAATCGTCGCCCCCGCTTCTGTCACAACACCCATTGATGCATAATTTACCCATCCATTTTTTCCAGGTTCGACACCACCGTATGCACTAATATGATTAGATTCATTAAATGCTCTACTAGAGATTGCTCTACTATTTATTCGATAAAAAATACTATACCAATCATTGCTGTCCTCGTCATTTTCAATATATTCACCATTAAAACTAACTAAATAGACACCTGCGTTAGTTACTGTAATCACACCATTACTTTCAGTGGCTATATTATCTGGATCATTTTCTGTGTATCCAGTTATATAAGCGGCAGTATATATCGTACCTGTATCTTTCGTAAACTTAGCGGTTTTAGTAGAACCACCAGAACCACCAGCATTCGCATCAACATAATCCTTAACAGCTTGCGATGTAGCAATAGAAGTTGTACTTGCATCGTTTTCGATATCATCGATAATATTAGCAGCTGTTGTGACAGTAGACTCGATCCTTACATTAATTTGTAAATTTGTAACTGCAAGAGAACCTTCTTCTATATTAAACTTGAACCCAGAGGCTGTTTTTTCCTGAATAATAGGGTAGCGCATATTATTATCAGCAAGAACGTCACCCTTAGATATTAGTTCAAACACTAAATTGTAGTTAGCATTCGGTAGAGCTGAGTTAAATGTACACACAAACGAATCATCAGTAGCAGCAGTACCAGTTTCATCCCAAACTGTGGTAAAATCCCCAACGGTATTTGCGGAAGTTCCACCATTATTTGGAGTAATATCACCAACTTGAATCTCACCATATCTCAATAGCGATGATGATGATGATGATGTTCCACCACCCACAGAACCATCGATTTGAGAAACACCTACAATTTTCCAACCTTTACGATAATTGTCTGTATCATTACCTGCTTTAGACATTCTCAACTTGAAAGATGTCTGACCTTTAGATAATGGTATGAAAACTAATGTACCAACTCCTGAGTCTTCAGCATCATATTTCTTATGTATTGTTACCCAATTGCTACCTCCACCTAAATTAGATTCAATTGTAGGATTATCAAAAGCCCCATTCCCAATAGTTAGATAGCATTCAACATAAACACCATTTACTTTAGATGCATCATAACCTGTACCACTGAATACACTTAATTCATAAGTGTATTCAGTATCTGCAACCTGATTGAATTTCTCTAGATTATCAATGTCTTGATAAAAACTTGATCCACCTGTGCCTTCACCACTACCTGATCCACCAGTACCATTAGATCCCTCTAAAACTAATACACGATCATCCAGCGTACCAATTCTTGCATCATAAACAGGTATCCAGCCATATATACCTTGAGCATTTAAATCCCATCTATATAATTTATTATTATCATTTGTATCAAACCATAAATCACCCAGATCCTTTTCGTCTAAAGGATCATTATCAATTAAATCAAGTGTAGGTGGTTCATCATCATAATAAGTTGTAATTTTTTTATCAGCTACGTTAGCAGCAGAAGCTGCGTTAACTATAGCTGTTGTAATACT
>Ga0209197_1000252_pt1 | contig 39622 bp, 40 predicted proteins | sample COGITO_mtgs_1105_4_FD_184802 | JGI IMG/M metagenome (GOLD analysis project Ga0209197, IMG submission 184802) | Pelagic marine microbial communities from North Sea - COGITO_mtgs_110512 (SPAdes) (version 2) | ecosystem: Environmental > Aquatic > Marine > Epipelagic ... | reverse complement strand
TGAATACTGTAACCAACCTACAAATAGTAGTAAGTTACAAATAACCCTAAGGTGGTTATTGCAATGGGGCTCACCTCTTTCCATCCCGAACAGAGCAGTTAAGCCCATTAGCGCCGATGGTACTACACTTGTGGAAGAGTAGGTCACCGCCTTTTTTGAGAATCCCTAACATTTACTTGTTAGGGATTTTTTGTTTTATAGAAACTCGTCATTGCGAGCCTGCATGTCAGCGCAGTGCGGCAATCTCATGATTGGAACTAGAATTAAACAGATTGCCACGTCGTAAAGACAACTCGCATGTATCGACCGTAGGGGAATGACGCCAGTAGATTACCACTTCATTGTAACGCTTTGAACTAGCATGAATGACGTCATCCATTATTTTTTAACACTACACTAAGTCATGAAATCACAGATTCAACGAAGTCAAAGGTTTTACACCACGCGAATAATTAACTTCGTCGAATTTTCGATTTCGCGGGGCATTTGGGCTCTCTTTAAAAATGATTGAAGCTATTATTTGTTTCAATTGAGCGTTTGAAGGACTTCTAATTAGGCTCTGTTTTGGGGGCAAAAACTTATGGTTTCATTTCTTTTTTTTACTTGCTTTTGCCATCGGATTAAAAGCGAGGCATAAGTCGATCCAGTATGATAAATCATTGTCAGTATCAAAGCCATCTGTAGTTACAAACACATAGCCTTTCATGGGACGTCCTGTAAAATCCATTGGTAAACAAACCGCTTTCACAATTTCTTTCTCGTAAGCAATAGCTCCAATCCGAGCCATTAAAAGACTGTCGCCATATTTTTTGCCGATATGAATTCCGCAAAGCATTTTGTGGTCTACTTTAAAACAGAGGCCTCCCATCATTTTTAGTTCTGTAAAATGAGTTTGTTTATCGTGAAGCGTCTGTCTTATACGATCTCCTAAGTACTCGTCATAAGCCATATTTATTAGTTTTTCAGTTTATTTATCGGATGGTAACGCTTCAAATTCCTTTCTTTTGGATTCAAACCAAGCTTCCATTGCGCCTGGGGTTTTCATAAGAGTTCCCATCGCATTGGCCGCATTTAGATGCGGTTGACTGTTGGTTTTAAACATTTCTGCCACGTGATTTTTACTCTGTTGTGCGATTTCTTCAAAGGTATTTCCATGTAATTTTGTGTCGCAGGCGCCACCTAACTGTTTGCAGGTCATTGTTTTCATAAGGGTTGTTTTTTTAGTTTTTATTTATAATGATTACTTTTCAACTTAAGTTCTAATTTTGTACAAAAATTATTTTATAGTTTCAATCTCCAATCTCATCGTTTCAATTTTATATAAATGATTGTGGTCGTGCATTAACAAATGTCTGAGCATTATGTAGGGTGTATATTTTTTATATTCGGGGTGGGTCGCTTCTTTATTCCAGCTATTCGGGTGGAGTGCCCTCGCCATTGTCAGGGTTGATTGTCTTAGATCGAAAAAAGCATCGATAGATTCAAACAAGTCCAGCTCCATAAAATAATGGGTTGGAAAACTTTCTCCAGATAATGGTTTAAATACAGGGTGTTCTAGCTGTTTAAAATCCGCGAATCGTTTTTGAAATCCATGTCGATCGCCCACTGCTATATGCGTTGCATGCTCATGTATGGACCATTTTCTTTTCACAAGTTCTTGTTTGTAAAGTTCAGGATTAATTTCAGAAATCAACTCTTTGAGTAACCGAGGCGTTTCATTCAGTGCATTTAAAAGTGATTTGATGTCTTGGGTCATTTTTTGTAATGGATTTGATTTTATTTTTAAGGATTTTCCAGAGTCTGTTTTTCGATCCAAATATTAAAATAGCTCCCCAAAAGAGTACATCAACATAAGGACGACTTTCAGTCATCTAGTGTTAAAGTAATAGAATAAAATACTCTCTGTTGAATTGGTTTATGAAGAATCAGATTTGGGGTCTAAGACTTAGTCAAATGTAATAAAAATATGTTGTGTTAATAATTTATAGGGTTTATTATTTAAAAGCTCAACTAGACAATGTGCCTCACTATTTTGGGGGCATTGTCTATTTTTTTAGATCAGTCAAATTAATTTTAATATTTTTAACTAAAATTAATTTAGTTTTTGTAAGTTTTTACGTCTAATTAAAAAACAACTATTATGAATAAATATGCCCCTATTTATCTACTAGCATTTTTCACATTTTCTTTAAATGCTCAAGATGTCACTTCTTTTTTTTCTAAAACTGATAATTTTTTAAATACCTACGTCGAAAATGGCGCAGTTGCGTATAAAAAAATTCATTCAAATCCATCCGAACTAAATGAGATCCTCAATATGATTGAGACCCTGTCTATTTCTAGAGATGATGATGCTTATAAAGCGTTTTGGATTAATGCCTATAATTTAGCAGTTATTAAAGGTATCATAAATAACTACCCCTTAAAATCGCCTTTAGACAAAGTAGGTTTTTTTGATAAAATCACCTATAAAATTGCGGGCAAGAAAGTGACTCTAAATACGATTGAAAATAAATTATTAAGAGCGGAGTTTAAGGATGCACGTTTGCATTTTGTATTGGTATGTGGCGCCAAAGGGTGCCCTCCTCTAATACCTAACGCATATTTACCACGGACTGTCGATAAACAATTGCAAGAACAAACGGAACTGGCGATTAATGGGAAGTCATTTTTAAAGATAAATTCCAAGAAAAAACGAGTGGAAGGGTCCGAAATTTTAAAATGGTATAAAGAAGATTTTATTAGTAATGGACAATCGGAAATTGATTTCTTGAATTCTTTTAGAAACGAGAAAATCCCTTCCAATTTTAAATTAAGTTATTCCCCCTATAACTGGAAATTAAACAGTCAATCTAACAATAAATAACACCTTTAAATAGTCTATAAATCCCTACTTATGAAACTTAAGATTACACTATTAGTATTTTCAATGATTGCCTTTTCGGTCTCATCTCAAGAAGAAGATGAAAAAGAACAAAGTAATATCATCACTTATACCCCTTCTAAATTACTAAATAAAGGACAATGGGATATTAAATGGTTTAATAATTTATATACACAAACTAAAGAATCTGAGACCTCAAAAAAACAACCTAGAGCCACCTATTTCACATCTACAATCGATGTTTTTACGGGGATCTCAGAGGCTAATAATTTAGATATAGGTTTGCTTTTAGAAATTCGTTCCAATGCGGTCAATGGCCTTGATGCCTTTGATGTTTTTAAGTTTGAAAATAATTCAGTTAAAAGTACCCGTTCTGGACTCACCTCATTTGCGCCGGCGATTAAATTCAAACCCCTTAAGCGATTTAATAATTTAACATTGCAAACAGCGTTCCATATTCCTTTAATAAAAGAGGAATCAAAAAACAGTGTCTATTTGGATCAAAACGGATATACATTACAAAATAAATTCTTGTATGATCACACTTTTTCAGGCGATGAATTTCAACTATTTGCCGAATTAAATTCTGAATTAAATTTCGGAGAAAAGGAAGATAACTTTGCCAATAATAGCTTGGTATTCGCACCAAGTGTGTTTTTTAGTTATTTTCCGAGTCAAGAATTTACTGTTTTAGCGATGGTGCAACATTCACAGAGGCTCGACCTCGGCGATAGTATTGAACAAGATTATTCAGTCGCTGGAGTGGGGGCTAAATATCAAATTAGTAAAGTCGTTAATATAGAATTTTTATACACCAATTTTTTGAGAGGAACCAATACAGGTTTAGGGCAAACGTTTAATATCGGATTAAGAAGCTTGTTTTAACATCTAGATTTGTGGGCTTATGAAAAGGATTCTTACTCTTTTTATTTTAGTTGTTTTAGTTGGAACTTCGTTGTGTGCACAATCCGAACTCGTAAAGGAACTTCATATAAACGGACTTAATAAAACAAGAATTTCATTTATAAAAAACCGTTTAAAGACCAAAATTGAACAACCATTAGATTCAACCTTAATAGAAAATGATCTTATTAGGCTCAAAAGATTACCGTCTATTTCCAATGCGACTTATGAAGTCACTCAACTAGAAAATAAGGGCTACAAAATTCAATTTTATTTAGAGGAAAATCACACGCTCATCCCTGATATTAATTATTGGACAACCATAAACACAACCGCTTATAAAGTAGGTGTCTATGAGTATAATCTATTTGGTAAAAACATGACACTAGGCGGTTTTTATCAATTTAATGGGCATCATACATTTGCTTTGAATTTTAATGCGCCTTATTTAATTTCTAATAAATTTGGTTTAGGGTTTAATTTTCTAAACTGGAATAGTGAAGAGCCACTTTATTTTGAGAATGAATCTGTTAATTTTCTTTATCAAAATCGATCGTATGAGGTCGTAGGGTCTTATGAACTCAATTTTAAAAATACGGTTCAACTCGGACTCTCTTTTTTTAATGAAAAATATGTGAATCAGTCCGCAGCTACAGTGCCGGACATTCCGAACCAATTGGATGTGAATAAGCAGTTAGTGAAGTTTATTTATACACATCAAAATCTAGATTATTTTTATTTCTATATCAGTGGTTTTAAAAGTCTTTTTAATGGACAATTAGTGACTTCTAAAATCAAATCTCAAAATGATTTTTTAATTGCTTGGAATGACTTTTTGTACTACAAGAGAATCGGACTACATGGAAATTGGGCGCAGCGATTACGCCTTGGTTTATCGACCAATAATGACAGTCCTTTTGCGGCTTTTGCACTAGATAATAATCTTAATTTAAGAGGGGTGGGGAATGTCGTAGATAGGGGTACTGGCAGTATTGTACTCAATTCAGAATATCGATATACAATTTTTGAAAAAAAAAGCTTTGTCCTACAAGGCAATGGGTTTATCGATGCTGGTACTTGGAGGAAACCAGGCAAAAGTTTAAAGAATTTTGCTGATACTGAAAACATAAAAATATATACGGGTTTAGGAATTCGTATGATACATACTAAAATATTTAATGCTGTTTTCCGAATAGATTATGGGTATGGGCTTACCAAAAATTCAAACCAAGGTTTTGTGTTTGGAATTGGCCAGTATTTTTAGATAATTATTATTTTTTGTACCATTGATGCTTCGTCAGAAATAAGTCTAATAAAGTAGATTCCGGAGTCGTTGAGTTCTATGAGATGATGTTGTTTCCATAAAAGACGTTGACTTGAAATAATCTGTCCATTTACATTTAGAACTTCAATTAGAGTGTTTTGTTGAGTGTTTTGAAATCGAATGTCTATTAATCCACTTTTTGATGGATTAGGATAGATACTAACTCCAAGTTCATTCCTCTTTTCTATATCCGTTTTATTACTTAATACTGATTCCCCAAACGTTCCATTTCCCCAGTGCAACCGACCAAATTCAATACAAACAAAGACAATATATTCATAATCATCAATACTGATTTCTGAGGGGAGATCAAAGGTCATAGCACCAGAGGAGTAGTTCAAACCGCTAATTGTACCAATGTTTGCGACAAGAAACATTTCAGAGGTGTCAATAGGTTCTGTATAGTCGTTAGTGGTACTAAGATATACGTGAACATCGTATACATTGCTTAGTGTTAAATAATCGGTATCAAATCTGAGATCGAGAGAGTTATTATCAAATAATTCTAAATACACAGTTCCCTCAAGAGAGTAATCACCATCCTCAAGTGATGCTGTTCTCGTTTCTATAACTTTCTGACCAAACGTAATTTGGGTTGTAAGGGCAAGTATCAATATCAATACGGTTCTCATTGTAATTCATTTAAGTTTATAAATAGACGTGTATTAATCCCTAGAAAATAAAAGCCATGCGATCATGAACTTTCCGTTTTTAGGATTTAATAGTTGTAGTAAAAAACAACTTACTCTTGAGTTATCTTGGTTGTGAAGAATCAGATTTGGAGTCTAAAACTGATATAAATATAATAAAAAAAATTATTTTGACCCAAAGAGGCTATTCATAATCGTACGGATGCCTTTAAAACCAAAGTAAATGGCGAGACCACAAATTACAATTCCTGCAATCACCAAAGGAATGTATAATGGCTTATCGGGATTTGAAAATCCAGCATGTAATATAAAAGGACCTAAAAATAACAGAAATAGCGTTATTCCCATTGTTTTGAGTCCATCGACCAAAAGGTCTTTATTGGTTTTTGGTGTTTCCATCGGCGTAATTATTAAGTGCATTTCGCACGTTTTTATGTTTCTCTAAAAGCGCTTTGGCATCGGCTTCAGAAATTTGTAGTTGGTCTTTAAGCATGTTAATGGCGCGGCCTACCAATTTATGGTTACTCAGTTGCATGTCCACCATTTTGTTGCCTTTGACCCGCCCTAACTGAATCATGGTCGTGGTGGTGATCATATTTAAAACGAGTTTTTGTGCGGTTCCGGCTTTCATCCGCGAACTCCCTGTGAGAACTTCGGGGCCGACGACGACTTCAATTGGGTATTGGGCGGCATGGGCGAGGGGACTGCCTTGATTACAGGTGATACAACCCGTTGTAATGTGAGCCTTTTGACAGGCTTCAAGCGCCGCAATCACATATGGGGTTGTGCCAGAAGCGGCGATGCCAACTACTACATCAGCGTCCGAGATTTGATGTACTTGTAAATCTTTCCAACCTTGTTGTCGGTCATCTTCGGCAAATTCAACAGCATTTCTAATGGCGGTATCCCCACCAGCAATCAATCCAATGACCATTTCCTGTGGCACGCCAAAAGTGGGTGGGCACTCGGAAGCATCTAAAATACCTAAACGTCCACTTGTGCCAGCGCCTATATAAAACAACCGCCCTCCGTTTTGAAGTTTAGCAACAATTCGGGCCACCAACGCTTCAATTTGAGGCATTGCTTTTTCAACCGCTATCGGAACCTTTTTGTCTTCTTTATTGATCGTTGTTAAAACGTCCTTAATAGACCGTGTTTCTAAGTGGTTGTAATGCGAATCTTGTTCGGTGGTTTTTGTAAAAGTCATATACAAAAATAGAATTTTTGAAACACTTTTAAACTATTCCAAGACTAAACTCGCGTTGTAGGTTTCAGAAAGTCTAAAATAGCCCATAGGATAATGGGTCGGGTTGGTCATATTTGACAGATTGCCGCGTACTGTTGAGGGCGTGGTATCAAAAGGGCTGCCGCCATCTTGGGTTTGATTGATTAGAATAGTCATGAAATTAAAATGCCGTTCGTCAATTCCCATGATTTTAATCGCAGCGACATCGCCCGCTTCTAAATCGTCAAAGAAATATGAGAAAGTAAATACATTACCTTGATAAAACTCGTCTTTAGTCGCTAAATACAATTGCTCCCCAAAATCAAATAAATAAAAATCATCGCGCTCCCCAGCGTCGGTATAAGTGATTAAGACTTCTTTTTCATCCCCGCCGAAGGAGGTGTTGTTTCCTTGTTCTAAATTGTCAATCGGCACGGCATGCATCAGTTGTTCGGTTGTAGATTCATAAGTTTCATTATCATAGACGACCCTTAGTTTATAATCGGTATCAAAACTTGGCGTGAAGAGCAATCGATAATCGCCTTCAAGTGCAGCATTATGTGCAAAGTCATAGGTTTGATTGTTGGTAAGGTCGATTAGTTGTACTACGGCATCGGTCACTGCAGGGTTTACTTCCTGATAAAACCCGCCTGTTAAACTCAATTTCACAACTTGTGTCATGGACTCACCTGGGATCATTTCTAAAGAAGCTTCAATTGCCAAACGCGGGGTTTCGGTTGGTAAATCGAGTTGAATTACTTCTTCGCAAGCCGTATTTAGGCATCCAATAACGATCAATAATAATAGTTTTTTCATGGCTCTAAAATTTAAAGTTATAAGACACAGATCCCACAGCGCCAAACAAGGATAATTTGACGGCTTCATTTTGACCAGTATCTTGATTTTCTCTGAAGTTTAACGATTGGGTGTTTTTTCGGTTATAGAGGTTGTAAATACTAAAAACCCATTCCCCTTGCCAGCGTCTATCTTTATTTGATTTGGGTGTATAGGTTCCAGAAACATCAAATCGGTGGTAAGCGTCTAAACGACTCGAGTTCCGAGCTTCGTATGTTGGAACAATGAGACCATTATAGTTATACTGACCGTTTGGATAGGTAGTAGGTTGCCCCGTTTGAAAGATGAAATTAGCATTTAAATTCCATCGTTCCGAAAGATCGTAACTCGAAGTGATGGATATGTCATGTGTTTTATCATAAGGCGTATTGTACCAGTTTCCGTTATTAATACCCGGTTCTAGAGCGTTACGGCCTTTGGTTTGTTGTTCGGATTTTGATAAGGTATATGCAAACCAGCCTTTGAAACGACCTTTGTTTTTTCGGAATAATAATTCCAATCCGTAGGCTCTCGATTGACCATTCAGCACAATCTGTTCAATGGCTTTATTTGCTATTAAATTAGCACCATCGATATAGTCAATTCGGTTTTTGGTGATTTTATAAAAACTTTCCACTTCTAAGGAATAGCGTTCATAATTTTTAAAATATCCAATGGCTACTTGATCCAGAATTTGGGGTTGAATGTAGGTGCCACTCGGCGCCCAAACATCCAAAGGGGTCGGCGAACTTGTATTCGATAACAAGTGTAAATATTGAGCCATTCGGTTGTAACTCGTTTTTATGGACGTCTCGTCATCCAACTGGTAGGAAAGTGCGACACGTGGCTCCAGATTCATAAATGATTTGATCACTTTTCCATGGCCGTCACTTTTAATTCCAATTGGATCTATTTTTTCATAAAATTGTAAGTCGTTATTAAATCGGATGGCTTGACCGTTCTCGTACACATTAAGTTCTTTTTGACCAAGGCGTAAAAACGTACTGAGTCGTGCGCCATAACTTAAGGCTAAACGATCTGTGACTTGCTGATTTACGTCGATATAAACCGCATTTTCAAAGGCAAATTTATTGGTAAGTTCTTCTTTATTAATTCCAGATTCTGGACCATTTGGACTGATGATGCCAGGATTGAATCGGTAGTAGGTGCTATGTACTCCATATTCGAGTTTGTAGCGGTCACTGATGTATTGTTTAAAGTCGTATTTGATGTTCATGTTTTGAATCCCAGAATTCCACTCAAAACCTACAAAATTTAAATTCAATCCATAGTAGTAGTCAGAATAAATCAGTGATAAGTTTGAAAACAGTTGATCTGAGAATAAGTGATTCCAACGAAAATTTACAACGGTATTTCCGTAGGTATTTTCAAAACTTTCTGAGACATTAAAAACGTCACGTCCAAAATAACCCGATAAATAGATATTATTTTTTTGGTTGATTTTGTAGCTTAATTTGGTGTTTAAATCATAAAAATAAGCAATATTATCGATGTCAAACAAAGGCAAAAATAAATGTGCATAGGAAGCGCGACCACCCAAAAGAAACGATCCAGAACCTTTTTTGAGGGGGCCTTCTAGTAACAAACGACTCGCAACTAAACCAATACCTCCGTTGGCATGAAATTCATTTTTATTCCCTTCTTTTTGATAAATATCTAAGACCGAAGCCACCCGACCGCCGTATTTTGCAGGGATTCCTCCTTTGTAAAGTTTTAAATTTTTAATCGCATCGGGATTAAATACTGAGAACAGTCCAAAGAGATGGGATGAGTTAAAAATGGTTGCCTCGTCTAATAAAATTAAATTCTGATCCGCAGCACCCCCTCGAACATTAAAACCGGCAGCCCCTTCACCAGCACTCGAAACACCGGGTAAAAGTGTAATTGCTTTAATCACATCAGCCTCTCCAAACACCACAGGTATTTGTTTGATAGTCGACGCCGATAAGGAGTTGACACTCATTTGTGGGGTTTTGATGTTTAAGGTTTCAATATTAGTTTCAATCAAAACCTCGTCCAAGCTTTCACGGGCTTCAGTGAGTGTAAAGTTTTGGCTGATATCCCGATCCAAAGTGATGGTTTCTTGTAGGCTTGCATACCCAATTGTACTAACGGTAATTTCGTAAGTACCTCGTTTTAGCGTAATAGAGTAGAAGCCATATTCATTCGAAATGGTTCCAGTTTTAAGGTCAAGAATTAGCACATTTGCTCCGATAAGAGTTTCTTGTCCTTCTGCTTCAAAGATCGATCCACTAAGTGTGAATTTTTCTTGCGCATATCCTATTAAATTAATTCCTACTAAAAAGAAAAAGAATAGACGTTTCATTGGTTAAATTTTAGATTGCAAAATTAAAATAAAAAGCACCTCAAAGAGGTGCTTTTAACAAATTATTTTGATAGAATTTTACTATCCTATGATTTTATTTAATGTGGCACTTGGTCGCATTGCTTGATCTGTTTTATCAGAATTGGGCAGGTAATACCCCCCTGTAGAGACAGAGTTCCCTTGTACTTCAATTAATTCTTTTACAATCGTTTCTTCATTATCTAACAGCGCTGCTGCGATTGTTTTAAATTCTGCATTCAATTCAGAATCCTTTGTTTGTGTCGCTAAAGCTTGAGCCCAATAGAGTGTTAAATAAAAATGACTACCTCTGTTATCGAGTTCATTGACACGTCGTGAGGGCGATTTCATTTCATCCAAAAGCTTCTCGGTTGCATCATCTAAAGCCGCTCCAAGAACCGCTGCTTTAGGGTTCGAATTGACTTGACTAAAGTGTTCTAAAGACACCGCCAATGCCAAAAACTCGCCTAATGAATCCCAACGTAAATGGTTCTCATTGATAAATTGCTCAACGTGTTTTGGTGCAGATCCACCGGCGCCAGTTTCAAATAAGCCACCGCCGTTCATTAAGGGAACAATGGAAAGCATTTTGGCACTGGTTCCAACCTCTAGGATTGGAAATAAATCGGTGAGATAATCTCTCAGTACATTCCCCGAAACTGAAATGGTATCCAATCCTTGTTTTAATCGAGAAAGAGTGTAATGTGTAGCTTCAATAGGCGCTAGAATCTGAAGATCTAAGCCATTTGTATCATGATCTTTTAAATAGGTATTTACTTTTTCAATAAGTTCTGCATCGTGGGCTCTTTTTGCATCTAACCAAAATATGGCAGGTAATTGTGAAGCCTTTGCACGGGTGACTGCTAACTTAACCCAATCTTGTATTGGAGCATCTTTTACCTGACACATACGCCAGAGATCCCCTGTTTCTACTGGGTGTGAGATTAATACAGTTCCATTTGAATCAATCACATCCACACGGCCGTTTGATTGTATTTCAAAGGTTTTATCATGAGAGCCGTATTCTTCTGCTTTTTGGGCCATCAAACCTACATTAGGAACCGTTCCCATTGTTGTTGGATCGAATGCGCCATTTGCTTTACAAAAATCGATGGTGGCGGTATAAATTCCAGCATAACTACTATCTGGAATGATGGCTTTGGTATCTTGTGCTTTGCCGTCTGCATTCCACATTTGTCCTGAAGTACGGATCATAGCAGGCATCGACGCATCGATAATGACGTGGCTAGGTACGTGTAAATTAGTAATCCCTTTATCAGAATTAACCATCGCTAAATCAGGGCCATTTGAAATTGCAACTGCAAAATCAGCTTCAATTTCTTGACGCTTTTCAGTGGGTAGTCCAGCGACTTTTTCTAAAACATTTCCATATCCGTTATTAGCATCGACCCCAATTTCATCGAAAATAGCTTGGTGCTTTTCAAATACATCTACAAAAAAGAGACGAACCGCATGTCCAAAGATAATCGGATCACTCACCTTCATCATTGTAGCTTTCATATGAAGTGATAGCAACACGCCTTGCGCTTTAGCATCGTTTATTTCGGTTGCTAAAAAAGATTTCAGCGCTTGAAGACTCATGACAGTCGCATCAATAATTTCACCTTCTAAAAGCGAAATGTTTGATTTCAAAGTCGTTGTTTGATCGTTGGTGTCTGTATGAACTATGTGAACGTCAGTTGCATTGGCAACCGTTATAGATTTTTCGTTATGTGCAAAATCACCAGCAGTCATTGTGGCTACATGGGTTTTGGATTCTGCCGACCAAGCGCCCATACTGTGTGGGTTTTTCTTGGCATAATTTTTAATTGCTTTTGGCGCTCTACGATCGGAATTCCCTTCTCTAAGTACAGGGTTTACAGCACTTCCTTTAATTTTGTCGTAACGTATTTTTATAGCCTTATCATCCTCATTTTTTGGAGCATCTGGATAGCTAGGGATTGCAAATCCATGCGATTGCAGTTCACTGATGGCCGCTTTTAGTTGAGGGATAGAAGCACTAATGTTTGGAAGTTTAACAATATTTGCTTCCGGTTTGGTGACTAATTTCCCGAGTTCCGCCAACGCATCTTCTACTTGTTGCGCTTCCGATAAAAATTCCGGAAAGGTTGAAAGGATTCGGGCTGCTAAAGAAATGTCTTTTGTTTCAATTTCAATGCCTGAGCTTTCTACAAAAGATTTAACAATAGGTAAAAACGAGCGTGTTGCTAATGCAGGGGCTTCGTCAGTGATGGTGTAAATGATGTTAGCCATGATGGGCGAATAAAGTTTAGTTTATCTTCAGTAAAAATAGGTCTGACCTTACGTGAATTAAGGCGTGCAAATATATGAAATTGCAATGATTTTATAGAGTAATTTATTTCGAAAAATAATCAAAAAACGCACTATTGATATTTTAATAATTTAAAAGGTATTTCGCTGAGAAATAAAGCAAAAAAAAAGCTCTAAATAATTAGAGCTTTTTTGAGAGTTTAAATTGAAAATCGGACTAACGTCTTCTTTCTTTGATTCTGGCTTTTTTACCAGTAAGTTCTCTAAAGTAAAAGATACGAGCTCTTCTAACTTTACCACGTTTGTTGACTTCAATTTTCTGTAAGGCTGGTAAGTTTACCGGGAAAATACGTTCTACTCCTACAGTACCAGACATTTTTCTGATCGTAAATGTTTCAGAACTTCCTGAGCCTCTTCTTTGAAGAACCACGCCTCGGTAGAACTGTGTACGTACTTTTTCGCCTTCTCTAATTTCGTAATAAACAGTGATGGTGTCACCAGCTGCAAATTCAGGAAAGTCTTTTTTTGCTACAAATTCGTCTTGTACAAATTTAATTAAGGATTCCATGTTATAATTTTTATATATGAATTCGAAACAACATCCACGATTCTCGCCAGAGGTTAACTCGAAATTGGCTGCAAATATAAGTAAAAAGAAAAAGGTAGAAACTTTATTATGAAAAAAGTTTTGTAACAGATATATTTTTAATCTTCCAACAAATCGGGACGTCGATTTTTGGTGTGTTCAAGTGCCTGTTCTTCACGCCATTTTTCAATCTTAGGAAAGTTGCCACTCCATAAAATATCGGGAACGGTCCAACCCTTATAATCTCTTGGTTTAGTGTAAATTGGGGGCGCTAATAATCCATCCTGAAATGAATCGGTTAAGGCCGATGTTTCATTGCCTAAAACCCCTGGAATGAGTCGGATAATTGCATCACATAGCACAGCAGCTCCTAACTCACCCCCAGAAAGCACATAGTCTCCAATAGAGATTTCTTTGGTGATAAATTGATCACGAACGCGCTGGTCTACACCTTTATAATGACCACAAAGGACGATTAAATTTCCTTTCATCGACAGTTGATTGGCCATGCCTTGATTGAGTGTTTCGCCATCGGGTGTCATATAAATGACGTCATCATACGAACGTTCGGATTTTAATTGACTGATGCATTTATCAATAGGTTCTATCATCATCACCATCCCAGCACCCCCTCCAAATTGGGTATCGTCAATGGATTTATAAGTATCTGAAGTATAGTCCCGTAAGTTGTGAAAATGAACACTGACCAAGCCTGCTTCGATCGCGCGCTTTAATATGGACGCTTCAAATGGACTTTTAATCAATTCAGGTAAAACGGTAATGATGTCTATACGCATCTGCTAAATTTAGATGGCAAAGATAACGAATTGAAAAAATCTAATAGTAAGTGAATCGCCTTACTTTGGCAATGTATTTTGCCAATCGAATTACTTGATGGCTGTATCCAAACTCATTATCATACCATATATACAAGATTATATTTTTCCCATTAGGACCAATTAAAGTGGCTTTACTATCAAAAATTGCTGGAGCCGTACACCCAACAATATCACTAGAAACGAGTTCGTCATTTAACTCATACTTGATTTGTTCGACCAATGGTCCTGAAAGTGCTGCGGTTTTAATAAGTTCGTTTACAAATTTTAGAGTCGTTGATTTTTTAATTTCAAGATTTAAAATAGCTAAACTTCCATTTGGGACGGGCACTCGAATGGCGTTTGAAGTGAGTTTATTTATTAGACTAGGAATCGCTTTGCTCACTGCTTTTCCAGCTCCCGTTTCGGTAATGACCATATTAAGTGCTGCGGCTCGGCCTCGTCTGTATTTAGAATGCATATTATCCACCAAATTCTGGTCATTGGTGTACGCATGAATGGTTTCCAAATGGCCATGGACAATTCCTAAAGCATCTTCAATCACTTTTAAAATAGGGGTGATGGCATTTGTAGTACACGAAGCCGCTGAGAAAATATCGACCGAATCGGGCGAGTGTTCTAAATGATTGACACCATGCACAATATTTGGAATTTGTTTTCCAGGGGCAGTTAATAAGACTTTTTTTGTTCCCTTAGCATTCAGATGTCTTTGCAGTGCTTCTTGATCTCGAAAAACTCCTGTGTTGTCAATCACTAAAGCATCGTGTATACCATAGGCGGTATAATCTATTGCTTCTGGTTTAGAAGCGGAGATGATATAAACGGTCATCCCATTTACAATTAAGGCTTTCAATTTTGTATCGATCCGAACGGTTCCTTGAAAATCACCATGAATCGAATCGCTTCGCAACAAGGCGGCTCGTTTTTCTAAAACAGAAGGAGTTATGTGTCCACGAGTCACAATCGCCCGAAGTCGTAGTTGACTTCCGCTTGCTGATTTCCCCATTAATTCGCGTGCGACCAATCGCCCAATTCGTCCAAATCCATACAGAACAACGTCTTTGGGCTGCATCTTGGGTTGTTGTTTTGCTGCTTTTAGTTTTTTAGAAAGAAAAGTAGAAGTACTGTTTATTGAGACCTCTTCCTTGTGGTATTCAAAGGTTAGTTTACCGATGTCTAATTTAGAGGCTGGTAGGTTCAATAATTTAATGCTTTGCGCCATCTCTACCGAATCAAAAATAGAAATAGGTTTATTGACAAATTCGCCAGCATATTCGTGAAGCTTGAGAATTCCACTTACATTCTGATCCATTAATTGATTTCTGAATAAGACTAATTCGATTGAACTGTCGTACCATAAATCGCTAACGATTTTAATGAATTCGACGGCCGCTTTTCGACGGTCTGACTGAAATGAAATTTCGGAATCGTAGGTAGGTTTTGTAGACATTTATTTTGGGTTTAAAATGTATGTTACAAAAATAGTGGTTTTCAAACGTTTTCGTTGCTTTTTTGAATAAAAAAAGTCCACCATTCAAAAATTGAATCATGGACTTTAAAACTCATAAGAAGAGAACTTTATCTAAATCGATAAACAACGTTTTCACCGTTATTTTTGACGATAGACATTCGTAATACTTTGTTAGAATATTTATCGAGGGCTCTCTGAGCATCAGAGATTGATTTAATTTTTATATCATTGATTGCGGTGACAATACTGCCTTCTGAAATCCCATCAGATTCCCAATCTTCACGGTGCATGTCGGACAAGTTTAAAAGTTCTAATCCATAGGCAATATCAAGACGCTCAAGTTCTTTTTTAGTCGTTTCTTTGAGTGTTCCAATGATTGGAATATCAATAGTCGTTAGTTTTTCTAAAGTGACCATGACTATTTTTTGTTTGTCATTTCTTAGAATCACAACTTCCACTTGATCTTCGGGGCTTTTGGTATTTAGAAACCCTTTCAAATCTGAAAATTTAGAAATTTTTACGCCGTCTAGTCGTTGAATGATGTCGCCTTTCTGGATCCCTGCTTTGTCGGCACCAGTTCCTTTTTGAACATTACTTACAAAAAACCCTTCGGTTTGCTCGACCCCAAGTTCTTGTGCATTTTTACTGTTTAATTCGCCTCCAATCACACCCAGAATTCCATTTTGTACATTACCATACTCCATCAAATCTTCAACCACCTTGCGGGCTATATTACTCGGAACGGCAAACGAGTATCCAATATAAGACCCCGTTTGCGAGGAGATAGCGGTATTAATCCCGATTAATTCTCCATTGATATTCACCAAGGCTCCGCCAGAATTCCCAGGGTTCACCGCAGCATCTGTTTGGATAAACGATTGTGTATTTTGCCCTGATAAATCTCTAGATTTTGCACTAATGATCCCCGCAGTTACTGTTGAGTTTAAGTTAAAAGGATTGCCAACAGCTAAGACCCATTCTCCAATTCGTGCGGTATTGCTGTCGCCAAAAGTGGTGTAATCTAAGGGTTCGTCGGCCTCAATTTTTAATAAAGCAATATCGGTATTGGGGTCGGTACCAATCAGTTTGGCATCGTAAGTTTTATTGTCATTAGTCGTGATTTCCATAGATTCGGCCCCCTCAATCACATGGTTATTGGTAATGATATACCCATCAGGCGATATAATAACACCTGAGCCTGTTCCAATCTGTGGGCGTTGTTGAGGTCTTCCGAAAAATAAATCTTCAAAACTCGTGTACCCTTTACTGAGGGTTGTGTTTTTAACATGCACCACCGAATGGACTGTTTCTTCAGCGGCGGTTGTGAAATCAACATTGGTACCTCCTTTCAGATTGGTATTTAAACTTACCGGAATCGCTCGAATAGATTCTGGGTTTTCAGATACTTTATTTGATGACGAATCTTCAAAAAATTGTTTGTAAGCTCCAAGTGTCATTGCCCCTCCCAAAGCAGAAACACAGACTAATGTGAGAAATTTTTTCATGATTTTAGGGTTTTATTTGTTTACCATAACACTAAAATTAGTTTTTTATTGATTTCAAAATTCAATTTTAACGCACTTTTAACAGCTCTATTTACAGTTTAATATTCTTATATTTGTTTTATATATGACACACACATTTTATAAATACCAAGGAACAGGGAACGATTTTGTGATGATCGATAATCGTTTTGGTACTTTTGATAAAAACAATTCTCAACTGATTGCACACTTGTGTAGCCGTCGTACAGGGGTTGGCGCCGATGGTCTAATTCTCCTAGAGTCAGAACCCGATTATGACTTTAAAATGGTCTATTTCAATGCCGATGGGAATGAAAGTACCATGTGCGGAAATGGGGGACGATGTATTGTTGCTTTTGCCAATTTTTTAGGAATCATAAAACAGAACACACACTTTTTAGCAATTGATGGTCCACATTTGGCCAGCATTGATTCTGAATATGTTGAACTCAAAATGCAGGAGGTTTCAACGATTTCATCTAATGAAAACTACCATCTTTTAGATACAGGTTCCCCACATTATGTGGCACTTAAGTCCGATTTAGAAGCCATTGACATGAACGTTGAAGGGGCTAAAATAAGGTACAGTGAGCCGTTTAATACAACTGGAGTGAACGTTAATTTTGCTGAAAAAATAAATAATGATACGTTTGCAATTCGAACCTATGAGCGTGGGGTAGAAGCCGAAACCTTGTCCTGTGGGACTGGGGCTACTGCGGTTGCGATTGCCATGTTTCATTCGAAACAAACAACTGCTAATGCGATTCACTTACAAACTCAAGGTGGGGTTTTGAAAGTTCAATTTGAGCCTCATTCTTCGTCTTTTACAGAGGTTTGGTTATGTGGACCTGCGAACCAAGTTTTTAAAGCAGAATTAGAATGGTAACACTGCAAGGGGATTTAGTGAATTTAAGAGCCTTAGAGCTTAAAGATTTAACGTTTTTATATACCATTGAAAATGACGAATCTCTTTGGGAATTAAGTCAAACTAAAACCCCGTTTTCTAAAGATATTTTGCAAAAGTATTTAGAGACTGCTCAAAAGAAACCACAAAAAATCAAACAATTACGTTTGGTAATTACTTCCAAAACCAATGAACCGATAGGATTTATAGATCTTTTTGAGTTGGATTCTGAAAACAAACGTGCAGGTGTTAGTATCGTGATATTAAACTCACACCGCAGAAATGGATTTGGAAAAGAAGCACTTTCTTTGTTGATTCAGTATAGTTTTAACGCCTTAGGGCTCCACCAAGTATATAGCAACGTTTTGGAAGATAATAACGCAAGCATTTGCTTATTTGAATCGGTTGGGTTTGAAAAAATCGGACTCAAAAAAGACTGGCGATTGTATGAGGGTCGCTACAAAAATGAATATTTATTTCAATTGATAAATCATGTACTTTAAAAAAATAGCAATTGCCATCGTCTTAATTGGCCTCATTGGCGCAGGAATTTTTTCCTACTTTATTTATTCAGTGATGTTGGTGCCCAATACGAATTTTAATTCTAAAGAGGCCTATATTTTTGTAGCGTCCAATGCTACTTTTGCTGAGGTGCGTTCAGACTTAGAGCCGCTTCTAAAGGATATCGAATCGTTTGAGACCTTGGCTATACAAAAAAAATACGTCACTAATGTGAGGCCGGGCCGCTTTCGTATCACGAAAGAGATGACTAATAATGACATTATTAATTCCATTCGGAGTCGTAATTTACCAATTAAAGTTACTTTTAATAATCAGCATTCCCTAACAGAATTAGCATCGCGAATTTCAAACCAAATTGAAGCAGATAGTACTGCTTTAATCGCTGCATTTACAGATTTAAATTTTTTAAATGATCACGATTTTAAAGAATCAAATGCTTTAGGGATGTATTTGCCGAATAGCTATGAATTTTTCTGGAATACCTCTGCCACAACTTTCAGAAATCGAATGTTGAAAGCGTACAATCGATTTTGGAATGTTGAACGATTAGAAAAAGCAAAATCAATCGGACTCGTTCCCAATCAAGTGATGACACTTGCAGCAATTGTTCATGAAGAATCTAAACAAGCGAGTGAGCAACCCCGAATTGCAGGAGTCTATATAAATCGTTTAAACAAATCGTGGCCCTTGCAGGCTGATCCAACCCTTAAATACGCTGCGTACCAGTTACCAGCCTATAAAAATAAGGTCATTAAACGTGTTTTGAATATTCATAAAAAAATAAAATCTCCTTATAATACCTATATGTATAAAGGGCTGCCTCCGGGATTAATTGCCATGCCCGACTTAACAGCGATTGAAGCAGTCTTAAATTATGAGCGGCATTCTTATTTTTATTTTGCTGCAGATGCCGAAAAACCAGGGTTCCATCGCTTTGCTAAAACCTTAAGCGGTCACAATCAAAATGCAAAGCGTTATCAAAATTATTTAAATCGAAAAGGGATTCAAGAATAGCACAAAACTCTAATAGTAAGCGAATTGAAAATGTATGAATACTCGTAGTGTTTTAATTTCCGCCAAGGACTACAAACATAATAGATATGAATTATAAATATTCGGTTTATTTTACGGCATTACTAATGCTAGTTTTTCTGTTGTTTGATTTGGTTTCTTTTACGTCTCCAATAGATTATTGTGACTATAGAGTTTCTAATGAGTCACTTTATTATACGGTTCCTGAAAATGATACTGATATTTTTAAGTCTGGGATTCCATATTTAAATAAGTCGTATGTAGGGTTTAAAGAAGCCATTGCTTTTAAAGAATCTCAAGGAAAATATGACACCGTAAATACATTAGGTTATTTAGGTAAATATCAGTTTGGAATCACCACTTTGGATTTATTAGGGATTCAGAATCTTAAAAATTTTTTAAATAGCCCCGAACTTCAAGAAAAAGTGTTTCTAGCCAATACAAAAAGAAATAAATGGGTATTAAGGCGATACATCGAATGTTATGAAGGCCATCGAATGGATGGAATTCTCATCACGGAATCTGGGATTTTAGCAGCAGCACATTTAGCAGGACCTGGGAGTGTTAAACGTTACTTGAGAAGTTATGGTAGCTATAATATTTCGGATGTATATGGTACCGACATTCCATCGTATATGGAGAAATTCTCAGGCTATGACACCTCTTTTGTTACTCCATATCAAAAGCCAAGAGTCGTGGAGCCTTAATCCTTTTGAATAATAAAAATAGCGGGACGTTTATGGAAATCTAATTTTGAATGTTTCCAGTCTTTTGCTGTTTGAGTTTTGATGTATTCTGAAGGTAATGTCAAATCACATGCGACGCAAATTCGAGTCTCTGGATGTAAGTGTGTAAATAGATCTTCTAAGATACTATTGTTTCGATAAGGTGTTTCTATAAATAATTGAGATTGATGCTCTTCAAACGAGCGTCTTTCGAGTTGTTTTATTTTTGATTTTCGTTCGCTTTTATCGATTGGTAAATAGCCGTTAAATGCAAAATTTTGACCATTCATTCCAGAGCTCATCATCGCTAATAATATAGAGGAGGGGCCAACTAAAGGAATCACTCGTATATTTTGTTCATGTGCTATTTTTACGACTTCTGCTCCCGGATCTGCAACCCCAGGACAACCTGCATCAGAAAGTAAACCAACGGAGTTGCCAGCTAAGCATTCTTCTAAGAAAGAGGGGATTTCTAAAGGATCTGTAAACTTGTTTAAACTAAACAGATTTAAACTGCCCTGCGATTTTCCCGAACTCACAGATTTGATAAACTTACGAGCCGCTTTTTCGTTTTCTACAATATAGGTATCGATACTTTCAATCACTTTTTTAATAGAAATTGGAAGAATTTCTAATGGGGCATTATCGCCTAAGCCGGTTGGAATTAAGTATAATTTACCAGTCATTCTATGAGGGTTTTAGTAATATATTACCACAAATGTAGCAAACTAATACGCTGAGCAATTTATTAAATTGAATTCAAAAGAAGTATTTAAACGGATAATTTTTTCGTTAAATCTTCAACGTACTTTCTAAATTGTTTATCAGTTGTGGAAAGATTGTTAACTGTTTTGCAAGCATGTAAAACAGTTGCATGATCGCGTTTTCCAATTTGAGAGCCAATACTAGCCAAAGACGCTTTCGTAAATTTTTTCGCAAAAAACATGGCCAATTGTCTTGCTTGAACAATGTGACGTTTACGTGTTTTGGATTGAAGTGTATCCACATCCATTTGAAAATAATCTGAAACGACTTTTTGAATGTAGTCAATAGAGACTTCTCGTTTGGTGTTTTTCACAAATTTCTCAACAATTTCTTTTGCTAACGAAAGTGTGATTTCTTTTTTATTGAATGATGATTGTGCTATTAATGAAATGATAGCGCCTTCTAATTCACGCACATTTGAAGTGATGTGTTTTGCTAAATATTCTATAATTTCTTCTGGCATCTCAACACCATCTCTGTAAAGTTTGTTTTTCACGATAGAGACACGTGTTTCGAAATCAGGATTTTGAAGTTCAGCGGATAATCCCCATTTAAATCGAGACAATAAACGTTGTTCAATGTCTTGCATGTCCACAGGTGCCTTGTCACTCGTCAGAATGACTTGTTTTCCGTTTTGATGTAAATGATTAAAAATATGAAAGAATACATCCTGAGTTCCAGATTTTCCAGAAAGGAATTGTACGTCATCAATGATCAAAACATCGATGATTTGATAAAAGTGAATGAAATCGTTACGATTATTCTTTTTAACAGATTCAATATATTGCTGCGTAAACTTTTCAGCAGAGATATATAAGACTGTTTTTTCAGGGTATTTATCCTTAACGTCAACCCCTATTGCGTGCGCCAAGTGCGTTTTCCCTAAACCTACTCCACCAAAAATGAGAAGTGGGTTGAAAGAGGTGCCTCCGGGCTTATTTGCGACTGCTATACTCGCGTTTCTTGCCAATCTGTTTGAGTCACCTTCCAAAAAGTTTTCAAACGTATATATTGGATTAAGTTGAGATTCAATTTTAACATTTCGAATACCAGGAATTACGAACGGATTTTTTAATTCTGGATTTTTATTTTTTAATGGAATATTTACTTGTTGAGAATACACTGCCGAACGATTTGAACTTGGAATTTTTTCGGTAAATGGTTGTTTGTTACCATACGTATTCTCCATTTTGATGATGTACACCAATTTGGCATTTACTCCGAGCTCTTTAGTGAGCGCTACTTTTAAAATTTTTACGTAATGTTCTTCTAGCCATTCATAAAAAAATTTGCTAGGAACTTGAATACTTAGCGCATGATCGTCAAGTTTTACTGCTGCAATAGGTTCAAACCATGTTTTGTAGGCTTGCGGTTGTATGTTATCTTTTATAAAGTTTAGACAATTTTCCCAGACCGATTGCGCAGTGTTATTCATTTTTCTTAGTTAATTTTAGTTAGTTTAGAAATCAAAAAACACAAATCGTGGGGAAGTTGATTAGCATGGATTGATGTTACAAATATGTGAACAAAATTCCATAAAAAAAAATCAAATTCAATTGAATAATTATTTTTTTTTTTGCATGTTTAATTTATATTTAAAGATACAAATTTTACTAAATGAATACACATCAAACAAAGATTAAAGTGAGGTACGGAGAAACCGATCAAATGGGGGTTGTATACCATGGGAATTATGCTCAGTATCTGGAAATCGGTCGTTTAGAATGGCTAAATACCTTAGGCATTTCTTATAAAGAAATGGAAGCAGACAACGTGATGCTTCCAGTTGTTTCTTTGAGCTTAAAGTACATAAAACCAGCTTCTTACGACGAAATATTAACGATATCTACTTCGCTATTGAAGTTACCAACTGCTTCCATAGAGTTTTCATATGAGATTCATGATTCTAGCGGAGAATTACTGACTACGGCGCACACAAAGTTAGCGTTTGTTAACATTAAGTCTAACTTTCCAATGCGTTGTCCACAGTATATTTTAGACAAACTGCATATTTAATCGTTCAAAATTTCAACTTTTATTTTATGAAATGCCTCAAAAGTAGTTTCGAAGCTTTTTATGTTGCTTTTTTTGACTAAAATCACGACTTCACATTCCATTTCTAAGCGTTGAGATTTTAAAATAAGTTGCTGTTTTTTGATAATTCGCATTACTTTACTTAAATCTTGGTACACAAATGAAAGTTTGAAAGGGATTAAAATATCTAAAGTCCGAATTTCACTTGCCTCTAAACTTAATTTGGCTGCGGTTTTATAAGCGCTTATTAAACCCCCAACGCCTAATTTTGTCCCCCCAAAATAGCGAACGACAATAACCAAAACATTAGTAAGCTCAAAAGCTTGGAGTTGTCCGTAAATTGGTAATCCCGCACTGTTTGATGGTTCCCCGTCGTCTGAAGCTCTGTAATAGGGCGTTTCAATGCCGTGTTGGTAGGCGTAGCAAAAATGCCCAGCATTGGAATGTTTTTGTTTAATAATTTTTATAAACTCTTTAACTTCATTATCTGTTTTTATCGGAAATGCATACCCAAAAAACTTACTTCCTTTGTCTTTATACAAAATTTCATTGGAAGGGCTGGTGATGGTTCTATAGCTTAACACGGCTGGGGTGCGTTTTTGAATAAAGGATTCTCAAAGAGCCTAATTACATCCTCTTTTACAGGGTCATTATTCCAAGTATGGATCCCAAGTTGTGACGCTGCTTCTGTATTCTCTTTCGTGTCATCTACAAAAAAACAAGATTTGGCTTCGAGTTGATTCGCTTCTAGTACATATTCATAGATAGACGCATCGGGCTTTCGCAATTGTAGTTCATGCGACAAATAAAATTGGTCAAAACAATTTTTAAAACTCTCGTATCTATATAAGGACATGTTTTTAATTACTTGTTCGATATGAAGCGCATTCGTATTACTTAATAATATAAGTGTATATTTTTTTGTTGTTGAAAGTTTTTTTATAAATTCTAAACGATGTTCTGGAAAATCTAAAATGATTGAATTCCATGCTTTTTTAAATTGTTGGGCAGTGATAGCGGGGTATTTGGCCGTAAATGCCCTTACAAATTCCTCTGTACTGATCAATCCTTTTTCATACTGCATCGCTGTTTGAAGCATGTCTTCTGTAATTGAGGAGACTCCAAGTTTAAATAAGGAGCGTTCAATGGCTGGTTTGTCTAAGTTGATAAAGACATCTCCAAAATCAAATATAAGAGTGTTAATCATTTATAAGTATTTTTAAGGTGTCTGATTCAATTATTTTTTTAGTGACCAAAGTTCCATTGATTTTTGGTTTCCGAACCCCCTCAATTAAATTCAACTCGCTCGAAAATATACGCGCTTCATCCCATAGGCCAGCATCAATAAATGTTTGGAGTGTTTTTTGTCCCCCTTCAATAATTATGGAAGTGATATGGTGTTCATATAATTTAGTACACAGTTGTTCCGCCAGCGGTTTGTTTGTGTCCACCTCATTGGAAGTGAGTCGAATGGTTTTTGCTTCTGAGTTAAATATATGGGAGGAATCTGGCAGCGAATTATTTAGATCGATAACCACCCGAATAGGGTTTGGACCGGCGACCGCTCTAGTGGTTAATCGGGGATTGTCTTGAATAACGGTATTGGCGCCCACTAAAATGGCCTGTTCTTCTGAACGCCATTGATGCACCAGTTGCCGGGATTGAGGATTACTAATCCAAACGGGTTTAGTTTCAAACTTTGATAGAGGAGCGATGAAGCCATCGTTGCTTTCTGCCCATTTTAGTATAATATAAGGACGCTTTTTAGTGTGATAGGTAAAAAAGCGTTTGTGATGGTCATGGCATTCGGATTCTAAAACCCCTACGATCACTTCACAGCCAGCAGCCTTTAGTTTTGAAATGCCTTTTCCACAAACTTTGTCGTGTTTGTCTAAACAGCCAATCACAATTCTAGGAATTTTATGAGCGATGATCAAATCGCTACAAGGGGGTGTTTTTCCATAATGTGCGCAAGGTTCTAAAGTCACATATAAGGTGGCCTGTTTAAGAAGCTCCAGATTTTTAACAGAATTAATAGCATTAACTTCGGCATGCGCACCACCATAAGGACTTGTATAGCCTTCTGCAATAATTTGATCCTTCACCACAATCACACAGCCCACCATAGGGTTTGGTGCCGTAGAGCCTAAGCCATTTTTGGCGATTTCAATACAACGTGCTATGTAATGTTCGTGGATGATTATAATTTAATTTTAATGGCTTCGGTTTTACTAATCGGATATTTATAGGTAAATCCGAAAGTTTTAAAGTTGATAACGCCTTCGTACTTGACGGTCAAAGATTGATTCATGACACTATTTAGGAGTCCACCTAAAAATCCATTTGGGTTTTTGTCAAAAAGTTTTTTTGGGTCAATATCGATTTGAAGCGGGACTTTAAAATTCTCATTTGCTGGGACTTTAAATTCTTCGGCACTAACAAATCCCATCAAAATATCATTTACATAGACATTGACGCCTTCGGTATTTAAGAGACCTCCAATGTCATTTGGATTGTTAAAAAGTGCATTTGCTGTTAAGGTTAGATTTCTTGAATTAGATTCTACTAGCTTAATATCATCGACTTTAATAAAGATAGGTTTCTCCTTAACAGAGCAGCTAGTCGTTAGCATAATTAGGAGTAGGATTGTGAGTTTTTTTATCATTTTTTTGGGTTTTATATGTATCTTCGAATAACAAAAATAAGATTTATTAATTGGTATCCATTACATGCGTATTAGAGAAATTAAATTTGAGGACAATTTACAAATCGAATCCATCATAAAATCGACATTTATTGAACTTGGACTTCCTTTAACAGGGACAGCTTACGAAGATATAGAAACCACTCGAATGTTTGAATCCTATCAAGAAAAAAACGCGGTTTATTTTGTGATTGAAGAAGGTGGTGTTGTCAAAGGTGGTGGAGGCATTAAAGGCCTAAAAAGTGGATCTCTAGCTATTTGTGAACTTCAAAAAATGTATTTTTCTCATGAAATACGTGGCAAAGGCTATGCTAAACAACTGCTTCAGGTTTGTTTAGGGGCCGCCAAAACGATGGGCTACAAGCAGTGCTATTTAGAAACACTTTCAAAATTAGAGACGGCTCAGAAATTATATAAACAGAACCACTTTAAACCTCTAGAAAGCCCGATGGGAAATACGGGGCACAATTCCTGTGGAATTTGGATGTTAAAAACGTTATAATGCAATTAAAAGCACTTCAGGATTTTTTTCAAAATGGACTTCTAGGGTATTATCCTAAAGAAGAAATAACGTCATTTTTTAACCTCCTATGTGAGGATCGTTTAGGCTTCAAACGAATTGATATCAGTCTAAAGGCAGAGACTCATATTACCCCCGATACATTTGAGTTTTTTGAGGCGGCCATTGGTCGTTTGTTAGTGTATGAACCCATTCAGTATATTTTAGGAAAAACCTCTTTTTATGGGTTAGATTTTAGTGTCAATTCTAAGGTGTTAATTCCACGCCCCGAAACGGAAGAATTGGTGGCTTGGATTTTAAAAGATGCAAATCCAAATCAACCGCTTAAAATTTTAGATATTGGTTCTGGATCTGGCTGTATTGCAATCAGTTTGGCAAAACATTTGCCTCAAGCAGCGGTCTATGCTTTGGATGTGAGCCCAGAAGCCTTATCTGTCGTTCAGCAAAATGCCCACCAAAATAAGGTACAAATTACGGGTATTGAAGCAAATGTTTTGGAGTGGACCAACGCCGATCGGTCCTTTGATGTTATCGTGTCCAATCCGCCGTATGTTCGAGAACTTGAAAAAAAATTCATGGCACCCAATGTGTTAGAACATGAGCCACATTTAGCGTTGTTTGTTGAAAACGATGCTCCACTTTTGTTTTATAAGGCCATTGTTGAACTGAGTAAAATCAGCCTTAAAAAAGACGGCTTACTTTATTTTGAAATTAATGAACATTTGGGAGCGGAGACCAAAGCACTTTTTTCCTCGGAAGCTTTTGAAGATGTTAAATTAAAAACAGATTTTTATACGAAGCCTAGAATGATTCGTGCCAAAAAACGTTGATTTTTTGTTGACTAAATTGCTGATAAAATCTCTCGAATTGGGTTCTGAGTATCGCTCATTTTTATATCTTAGTCGGGCAAAATATTAAGTTAGATTTTTTTTTTTGATGGACGATAAAGAACACATTTTTAAACTACGGGACGAATTAAGTCAGCATAATTATAAGTATTATGTGTTGGATGAACCGTCCATTTCGGATTTTGAATTTGATAGTAAACTCAAGCAGCTTCAGGATTTAGAGACTCAGTATCCCCAGTATTATGATGCCAGTTCGCCAACCCTTAGAGTTGGGGGAGCAGTCACTAAAAATTTTGAAACGATTGTCCACGCACAGCGGATGTATTCGTTAGATAACTCCTATTCTAAAGAAGATTTATTGGAGTGGGAAACTCGTTTACGAAAAATGGTCGATGGTCCAATTCAGTACACTTGTGAGCTCAAATACGATGGTGCTTCGATTAGTTTAACCTATGAAAATGGGGTGCTTGTACAAGCCTTAACGCGTGGCGATGGCACCCAGGGCGATAACGTCACTGCAAACATCAAAACTATTAAATCGGTTCCCTTAAAATTGCAAGGCGACTATCCTCAAAAATTTGAAATTCGAGGCGAAATTGTATTGCCTTTTGAAGGGTTTAAAGCTCTTAATGCCGACCGATTAGCAGCGGGTGAAGAATTGTATAAAAACCCTAGAAATACTGCTTCGGGAAGTCTAAAATTACAAGATAGTGCTGAGGTGGCCAAACGGCCTTTAGAGTGTTTGTTGTACAGTATCGTAGGCGAAAATACCGGCATCCAAACGCAATTTGATAATCTAGAAAAAGCACGGTCATGGGGGTTCAAAGTCCCCACTGTTGCCAAATTGACCGATTCAATTGAAGGCGTTTTAGAATTTATAAATCATTGGGATACGCATCGACATGAATTGCCGTATGAAACCGATGGGGTCGTTGTGAAAGTGAACAGTTTATTTCAACAAGCGGAGTTAGGCTATACCGCCAAAGCACCGCGTTGGGCGATGGCTTATAAATTTAAAGCCGAACAAGTGTCCACACGCCTCGAGCATATTTCTTACCAAGTTGGACGAACAGGTGCTATAACGCCTGTGGCTAATCTTGAACCTGTGGAATTGGCAGGAACCATTGTCAAACGGGCATCGCTCCATAATGCCGATCAAATTGAAAAATTGGACGTTCGTATTGGCGATACCGTTTATGTTGAAAAAGGAGGGGAAATTATCCCCAAAATTATGGGAGTAGATTTTAGCAGTCGCGATTCATATTCAACCAAAACAGTCTACATTTCTGCTTGCCCAGAATGTGACACGCTTCTGGTTCGAAACGAAGGGGAAGCCCAACATTATTGTCCAAATGACATGGGATGTTCACCTCAAATTATTGGACGGATTCAGCATTATATTTCTCGTAAAGCATTGGATATCGAAGGTTTGGGTGGAGAAACGGTAGCCTTATTGGTCAATGCCGGCTTAATTCGCGATTATGCCGATCTGTATGATCTGACTTCAGATCAAATTATTCATTTAGACCGCATGGCCGAAAAAAGTGCCGATAATTTAGTCAACGGAGTCCAAGCCTCTAAAGATGTGCCTTTTGAGCGGGTGTTATTTGGATTGGGGATTCGGTATGTCGGGGAAACGGTGGCTAAAAAATTAGCCAAACATTATAAGTCAATTCAAGCCTTATCGGAAGCCACGACTGAAGATTTAGAATCGGTAGATGAAATTGGAATTCGAATCGCCGAAAGTGTGGTCGCTTTTTTTAAAAATGAGGCCAACATCCGAATGGTGTCTCGCTTGATTTTATACGGACTCCAATTACAACTGTCGGAAGAAGCGCTCTCCAATCAAACCACCCAATTGCAAGGCCTTCGCTTTGTCGTGTCTGGGGTTTTTGAGACCGTTTCTAGAGATGAACTCAAAGCTCTCATTGATTCTAACGGCGGGAAGGTGGTAAGCTCTATTTCAGCCAAAACCTCCTATGTGGTGGCCGGTGCCAATATGGGGCCTAGTAAACGGACCAAAGCAGAGACTCTCAAAGTACCGATTATTTCTGAACAGGAATTTTTAGAGTTGCTCAATGAATAGTTTTTTTGTGATTTTTTTTATGTTTTACTGAGTTTAAATATCAAACTCAAAGTCAGAGACTTTGCACAACAGGGTTACAACGGCTTGTATAAGAATAGTAAGGGATTAAAAACGCACTTACTTTTCGGATTAGTACTTAGCCAAATTTATAATTTTACTTTTAAATTTCAACAAAACGTCAAATTGTAAATTTGGCGAACTTTCTAAATATGCACCAACTTTGGGTTTGGCACTTAACCCTTATTATTTTTATACCGTGTTGTAGGGCGTTTTATTTAATTTTTACAAGACTATAATTATTTTGATTTTTTCCAGCAAAAAGGTAAGCTCCAATAGAAGAATTTAAAGCGAAAATTTCATTTTTTACACAAACACTGTTTGTTGGGTTTAAAGCTATTTCGATATTTTTATCTGTCATTTCACCTGTTATCCAGTCATCTTCAGTCTCTATTAATTTTAATGCTCCTGAAGTCATTTTTTCCTCTTTAATCTCAAAAGCTTGGGTAATTAAAATTTGATTGTTATTTATAATCGTTATTCCATCTGCTCCAATAATATTTTCATCCAATTGTATTTCACTTATTTGTTTTGTTGGTAAATCAATTTTAAATAAGACGCCCTTACTCATTTGAATGGCGATTAAATAACCATTTGGGTGATAGGCAATTCCGTTAAGGTTCCAATCTTCTCCTCCAAATTTTTCGTCTTCTAAAAAAATAGAAGATTCATTTGTTTTTCCGTCAATCTTATAAATGATTGGTCTATGGCTATCTGTTACATATACATTTCCTTTCTCATCAAGTGTTAGTCCATTTGCATAACATTTTACTTCACTACTAAAATTGGTAAAATCAACATATTCCACTCTTTTTTTAGTCATTAAATCATAAATCAAAACGCCTGCTATTTTTCGAGTAGTTGTTTCATCTGATTTTATTGAAACTCCCGCATCTCCATTAGCAATGTATAAATAATTATTTTTCTCATTTATTGCTATGGCTGCAGGGCTTATGAGATTCTCATCTTGAAATAATATAGATAGCTCATTTTTAGTATTTAAACTATAAATAGCTCCTTTTGAATAGGAACTTAAAAGGAAAGAGTTGGATTTTTCATAAAAGGCAATTCCTTCGGGAAATAAATTCTCCGATTCAAAAGTTATTAATGAACTATTATCTAGTGAATTTAAATTAAACTCGTGAATATCTTTACAAGAAAATATAAGTGTTGAAATAATAGATAATATAATTAATTGGTTTTTCATTTTCATTTTTTTGTAATGCTCTACGGTTAGTATAAGAATAGTAGCGGGTTTCAAGGTACAGACCTTTTCAGTTTATTACTGATCCTTGCACAAAGATACTATATTTAAATATATCACTAAAACCGCTATTATTTTTATACATTGTTAGCAACTGGGCTTTATATTTTAATGGAAATTTCACTTCTTCAGTTTCAATTTATCAAATGCTTTCTTAAAGTGAATAATTGCATCATCAATTTCCTGTTTAGTAGTATTTTTTCCTACTGAAAATCTAAATGTTCCATTGGCATAATTATAATCGGATAGTGTCGCTTTTAAAACATTAGATAAGTTTGCGGTTCCCGAATGACAGGCAGAACCTGCAGATAAGGCTACCTTGTTTCGAAGTTCATAAATTACTGCATTTGCATCAATATTTTTAAAACTCATATTTAATGTGTTTGGTAACGATTTTTCTAAATCTCCATTAACAACAGCATCAAAGTTTAAAGTATTGATTTTTTCTAACAAATAATCTCGCATTGCTTTCATATTTGAAGTATTTTCATCAAATTCTTGATGTGCAATTTCGACAGCTTTTCCTAAACCTACAATTTGTACTACGTTTTCGGTTCCAGGGCGTTTGTTTGATTCGTGATTTGCTCCAAAGAGTAGTTTGTTCAACTTTATTCCTTTTTTAATATATAAAGCTCCAATGCCTTTAGGTGCATAAATTTTATGTCCAGCTATGGTTAATAAATCTACGTTTAAATCATTTACATTGGTTTCAATTTTCCCAACAGATTGAGAAGCATCCGTATGAAAAACAATATTATGTTGCTTTGCAATTTCTCCAATTTCTTTTATGGGTTGAATGCTTCCAACTTCATTATTGGCGTGCATAATAGTTATTAAAATGGTTTTTGAGATAATTGCTTTTTTAAGCTCATCTACCTTTAAAATGCCATTTTTATCTACATCAACATAGGAGATATCAAAACCTTGTGTTTCCAAATACTTACAGACTTCTATAACAGCAGGATGCTCAATGGACGAAGTGATAATATGGTTTCCTTTATCTTTATTTGCCATTGCAGTTCCTATAATTGCGTAATTATTAGATTCAGTACCGCCACTTGTAAAAATGATTTCTTCAGTGTTTGCACCTAATAAATCTGCCCCTTGTTTGCGAGCATTTTCAACCGCCTCTTTTGCTTTTATACCTTGAGCGTGAATGCTAGAAGGATTCCCATAATGGTTGGTTAAAAAGGGTAACATTGCATCTACAACTCTTGAATCGTTTGGTGTAGAAGCATTATAATCGAGATATATAAAGGGTGATTTCATAATTACGTCATTCTTATTTTAATTATTATTGATGATAAAATGGTTAATACACCTATAGCAATAATCGTAATATCAACTTCAAAAAATTGTGATATTATTATGGTTAATAGCGCACCAAAAGCGTAGCCTAAATCTCTCCAAAGTCTAAACGCACCTATGCTTTCGGCTCTCTGATTAGGGTTTGTAAAACTTGCAATTGCCGATAAAAAAGTAGGATACACAATAGCAGTTCCTGCTCCTAAAAGTGTTGCTAATATGATAAATTGCAGGCTACTTATTGCCCAAAACATTAATATTAGTGCGACTCCTTGTATTGCCATTCCTAAAAATAGCATCATTTTTTTGTTATAAATGTCTGATAATTTTCCTGTAACTAATTGCCCAATTCCCCAAACCGCAGGGTAAATGGCTACAATAATGGCAATGTCCTTTAACCCAAATCCTTTATTGGATAAGATAATAGGTAAAACGCCCCAAATCATTCCATCGTTTAGGTTGTTTACAAAACCTGCTTGTGAGATGGAACCTAAATTATTATCTCGCCAAGTAGTATCCCAAAAAATATTTTTTAGTGGTTTTACTGTATTGGTTTTGTTTTCAGAAGCAACGTGTTTTGCAGTGTCTTTTATAAAAAAAATACTGATTAACAATCCTAAAACAACAAAAGCGACTCCTTGATAAAAAGGATAAGGTCTTAAACCGTATTCTGAAGCAATCCATCCAGTAGTAAATGCTACCAATGCAATTGAAAAATATCCAAAAGATTCGTTCAATCCCATTGCCAAGCCTCGATGTTTCTCCCCAACCAAATCTATTTTCATCACTACGGTACTAGACCACGTTAGTCCTTGATTGACACCCAGCAAAACATTGGCAAAAATGATCCAATTCCAATGCGCGGCATACATTAATATAAATGGAATTGGAATAGCAATAATCCAACCAATAATCAGCAAGTTTTTACGACCAACTTTATTGGCTAACACTCCTGTAAAATAATTTATAATGGCTTTTACTACGCCAAAAACAATGATAAATGATAAAACTGCAGAAGTTGCAACAATTAAAAATTCTTTTTCTGCTAATTCTGGAAGTATGGTACGTTCTAAACCTACCATTCCACCAACAAAGGCATTCACTATTAATAATAATGTAAACTGTTTCCAATTTTCCTTTAAACCTAATTGTATGTTTTTTTCGTTCATTACGATATTGTTATTTTAAAAAGACAAAACTTTATCACATTCAAATGTCCATTGGGCGAATTCTTTCATATTACTTAATTCTACACCTTTAATAAATTCTATTTGGTCTATACCTCTTGCTTCCGAACAGCCTCCACAACTTTTTATTTTTGCTCCACGTCTAATAACAATTTTCAACATTCTTTCAATGTTATAATAGCCATTTGGTGTTTTTTGATTTGGTAATCCGCAGGTAACTGCATCGGCTAATAAAAATATGTTAATGTTAATTTTCTCTTCATATTCTTTTTGAAGTGTCATAGCAAGCCGTAAAGCGTTATAGGCTTTTTCTGTTCCATAAGGAGCATCGTTAATTATGATTAAAATATTTTGCATATATTTTGTTTTTTAAGAGTTATGATATGGCACAGCGATTTGCACCTGCTTCCAGTTCTATTAAATCGGCTCCTTCTGTAGTTCCTCTTAAATTTAGTTTTACTATTTCTTCATAATTTGGAGGTGTTTCAGGAATTTTTTGCAATAAATTAGCAATAAAATTTTCTTCGTTAAGCTGTAATACTTCCACATTATTTTTAATTTCCTCAAGGTTTCTGCATATCAAATTACCATCAAAGGCAACAGGCTTACTGATATGACCCGGATAAACTGTTAATGTATCTTGTAGTGCTAATAATTTTTGAAGAGATTGATATAATAAACTCGATTTCTGCCTTGCGACTTCTATGGATGCCTTTAAGTCTGGTCTTCCAACGCCTTCTGTAAACAAGGTGTCGCCAGAAAACAAAGATTCATTATTTACTAGATAAGAATAACTTTCAAGGGTATGACCTGGTGTGTGAATTGCTTTTAGTTGTGTGTTTCCAAATTTAAGAATTGTTCCATCTATAATAGGCTTGAATGCATACGCTACGATATTTTGATTAGGTAAATATAAAGTTGCATTTACTTTCTCTGACAACTGTTTTGCTCTCGAAAAATGATCTGCGTGAATATGGGTATCGATAACATATTTTATCGTCCAATTGTTTTTTTTTGCGATGTTACTATACACTTCAGCATCTAACGAGGCATCAATAACTATTGCTTCACCATTATTTTCCAACATATAAGATATGCACCCTTTTCCTGTTCTCCGTATTTGTAGAATGGTAGTATCTTGCTTATCTGTTGTTTGAGCGGTGTTCCATGCAGTTGTCCATTCTCGCATTCCGCCTTCTAATGAATAGGCTTCTATACCATTTTCGCGAAGTTGTTCCATAGCTATCATACTTGTTTTTCCTGCTCCACAAAGTGTTACAACAGGTACATCCTGATGAAATTCTATATCAGAAAATAGATTTTTTTCTCCTGCTTTTAACTTAGAATAGACATCCACAAATTTACTTTCTGGTATATTCCACGCTTCGCGTTCTTCTTTTGGTCTGACATCTAATACTTGAACAGGGCTTTTGTTTTCTAATAAAGTTCTAAGTTCTGCAACTGTAATTGTTTTTTTATTCTTAATTTTCATCATTCTATATTTTAATTAACTGGAAATCCTTTTTGTTTCCATTCTAAGACTTCTTCTTGAAGACGAATAGCATCATAACCTTTTTCTTGAAGGTACTGAACGGCTTCATCTGCAAAAACACATAAAGGGCCTCTACAATAGACTATAATTTGTTTGTTTTCAGGTAATTGCGATAGATTTTCTTTTAAGAATTCAATTGGAATTGAGGTTGCATTTGCAATGGCTTCATTATTGAATTCCTTTTCTGGACGAACATCTAAAAAGTACAAATCGTTTATATTATTGTTTGCCATAATCTCCTCGGCATTTACAGAAGTTACTTTTGTGAAATTTCCTTGCTTAAAGTTTTGTATAGTTGCTTGTATTTCTAAACTGTTTTTTAAACAAAAATTTTGCAATGCACTCCAAAGGGTATACACATTATTATTAGCTAAAGAATAAATAACATAATGCCCATTCTTTGTCGTTTTAAGGAGTTTAACTTTTTTAAGGACTTGCAGATGCTGTGATGCATTAGCAATTGAAACACCAATTTCCTCAGCTATTTGCTCCACAGAGTAGTCATCTTGAGATATTAAATTTAGGATTCTTAATCTATATGGGTTAGATAAAGCTTTTCCTACGTTGGCAATTTCTTGGTAAATAGTATTCTTAAATTTTTGTTTATTCATAATTAATTCAATTATTCAACAAAGTTATTGAATAATTGAATTAAAACAAAATTTTTATTCATTTTTTTAAAAATAGAAGTGTTATTTTAAAAAATAGATTGTCTTTTTTTGCCTTGTTGCTAACGTGTTTGTGTATGAAACGTAGCGTATAAATAAACACTAACTTTTCGGATTAACACAGAGCCGAATTTTTATATTTTGTTTTTATCTTTTCTACTATAAATGCCAAATTTTATATTTAGCGGACTTTGTTAATATTCACAGACCTTTCGGTTTAGCATAAACGCCATATGTTTTTTATACCTTGTTGGCATTAGTTTTTTCTATTCCGTTATATACATTCGGATTATGTTTCTCCATATAAAATTCAGGATTAGGTATTTCCGTAAACCCATACTTTTTATAAAGCCATTCAGCTGTATCAGTTAATAAAATCCAGCGTCTTAATCCTTGAAGATTTGGGTGTTCCATTATTTCCTTTATCAGCCATTTACTCAATCCCTTTCCTCTATATTCCTTTAGAATATAAACATCTCCTAAATATGCAATAGTTGAATAGTCTGAAATTATTCTAGCAAAACCAATTTGCTTGTTTTCGTAATAAAGCCCAAAATTCAAAGAGTTATCAATTGATGTTTTCAAAGTATTGATTGGAATTCCGTTAGCCCAATCAGTTTCGTTTGCAAGGAATTTGTGAATGCTCAAAATATCCAATCTACCTTTGTCAGTTGAAATAGTATATTCATTTTTTTGGGTTTCTATAATTTCCAATTCAGTTTTTTTAATTAATGCCAACGGGTTGGTATATGGAAAGTAGCAGAATAAAATGCGATTACTTTCAATTTAGCAATAAAGATAACAGAAAAGCACAAACTTTGTAGTTTGCACTTAACTGCTATTTTTTATATACCGTGTTACCTGTAGTGCATATTTCATTTATTAACTATTGATATGCTTCAAAACTATAAGCATTCATATGACTTAGTGCAATTACTTTTGCAGGGTTTCCATTTTCTGCTTTAAATACATAGACTGCATTTGTTTTAAAATTATTCGTACTAGATTCACCTAAGTTACTTGCGTTTATCTTCCAAACATGTTTTCCTGTGCTAACATCTATAGCGTGTAATTTTCCTGTTGACCCACCAACAAAATAGACAATACCGTTTAAATAACTTATTCTGCCACTAGTGCCAGAGCTTTCTGTTTTCCAAATAATATTTCCATTTTCAGGATTTAGACAATAGGTAAAAGTGTCTTCGTTATTTGCAATTATTTTATCTTCTTCTATAATAAAACCTGAAAACATAAAGTCTTGTGGGAAATCTCTAACCCAAACTTGATTGCCAGTTGCGATATTATGACAAACTAATTGATGTCCAATATTTGCATAAATTTTACCTTGATAAATTACAGGTGGTGCTAAAACAACACCATTAATATTTGGTTCATTCATCATTTTTTTTTCATAACCCCAGTCATTAGTTTCGTAATTATATAAACCTAAATAAGTTTGCCAATCATTAATAGAGTTTACGTTTTGTGGTTCTTGCCAAGTAATGACTAAATGTTGTACACCATTATAAATATAAGGCTCTATTCTTGTAACATCTCCTATTCTATTACCTGGTGCAATATTATTAATTGTAAAATTAGGAATAATAAACTCATTCAATTCTCCTGTTTCTAAATTGCCTTTGAATCCAACAGATTCGTCATATTGTTGAAGCTGAGTTGTAGATTGCCCAAATGTAAAATAGTTGCCATTTAAACCTGTTATCCTTACATCAAAAGGACTATCACGTCTAAACTTCCATTGTGTTGTGCCATCGTCTAAGTTGATACAATAACTTCGATCTCCTGTTTGATAGGTTAATAAACCATTATTTTGATGAGCATAGTAAATGCCAATTCTTTCAGTTTCTGGTTGGTATCTATCGTCCCAAGACCAAATAAAATCTCCATTATTTGAATTTATTAAAGTCATCAATCGATTATTGCCTCCATTGGTAGTGGGTATGGCAATATTACCGTTGTACTTAATCGGAATATCAAATGTACTATTAGAAACCGCTCCATTCAAATGCAAAGATTTTTTCCATTGATAGGGCAATGATGTAATCACACCATTTTCGTCTGTTCGTGTATCAGTATTTTCCTCTTTATGGCAAGATGCCATAAAGAGGAAAAATACTAATAGTGTTGTTATATATTTCATAAGTTTCAAAACTAATTTGTACTAAACCAATCAGGTCTATTAAAAATTTTTATAAATTCTTCGTAAGTTTCATCAACACCATTCCCATCGGTTGTCATATTTCTAACTTCTAAGTGGTTAGCCCCATTTACTTTATATCTATTCCCAACAGGAATGTCTTGTAATTCTTGCGTGTATTGTGGTAGTAATCCATCACTAGGATAATTTACACTTACATAACGAGTTCGTTGTTTCCAACCTCTATATCCGCAATTAGGTCCTGGATTAGGAACCCAATATGGACAAGGTATAAATTCATATGACCAATAAGTTTGTGGTTCCAGTTTAGTTGTTTTTATTAAAGAACTCCAAATGTTTTCACTATCGTCTATCCAATTTCTTCCTTTTTTCCACTGTGTAGCTCTATACCCATATAAAGCTGTTGCACCCCAAACAAAAGGATTCCAAAAACCAAAAACACCTGTAACTACTGCTAAAGAAGTGTTGTATACATAAAAACCATTATAGACACCTCTTGCTGTGTTTACCGTATTTACAAATTGTGTATCATTCCCATATATACTACTACTAATCATACGCCAATGTACCGGACTATTTTCTTCTGCCCAAATAGAAATTCTAGGTAAGTTAGTATCATAATTATTTATGGCATTTATGGTAGGGCTTCCTACTCGTAAATCATTATTGGTAATGGGAGAACCTTGTAAACCTTGTACTAAATCATTATCAATGAATTTATCGCATAATACATTGGTTGCTAAATTTGAAACAATACCCCAAGGTAAACTAAACAATTGAGCTGCAGGACCATCGACTAGTTTATTACAAGCATTTTCTGCAGCATTTTCTACGCTTCCATCAATTAAAGAGTTAGAAATGGGTGCACCGTAGTTGGGAGATGTAACTGTAATATAGCCTCCAAATTTTTTAGTTCCATTTGCTGTAATTCTATCTGTATCTCTTAACATTAATCCCCCCATACTATGACCAATTCCTAAATTTTGAGGGTTGTTTGCTCCATTAGTATTATTTCCATAACGAGTATTCATAGAATTAATTACTTGGTTTGCAGAATTTGTGATACCATTCTCTGTATTATATGTAGTTCTAAGACTATTTAAGTTTCGTTCATTATCAAAAATTTGATTATAATGTTGCCAAGAACTAGCATTTCCATCTAATCCGTGAACCCACGCTACGTTTCTATCTTGTGCAGTAACATTTAGCATACTAAATGTAAATGTTATTAATAGTGCTATTTTTTGTATTGTCTTTTTCATTGGTTTATAGGTTTAAATTAAATTCCATGTCATCAATCTTAGAGTAACTTATCATATTTATTTCATTACCACTTATAAGTTGTATTTTTTGAATTGTTTTTATAGCATTTAAGGATTGTACTTCTCCTTTATTATACCCAAAAAATGTACTTTGTAAAAGTTGATTATTACCATATATTCTAGTACCTACAATTTTATTTAGTGATTTGTCTATTAATAAAACCGATTCTTGACTCATTGCTTGTTCTATATTGTTTAAAGGCATACGCAAAGTTACATAATTATCTCCTTGCTCAATAATTGTGATAGGGCTTCCAGAAGAAGATTTTCGATGGTAATTTTCCTCATCTAAATCTTTTATAAACTCCTCTAAGTTATCAATTAGATGATGTCCTTGCATTGTCGTAATGACATCATTAATATCTTCAGAAGAAAAATCTTTACCAATATCTTTTATGGTTTTTACCAAATCACTATGGTTTGGGATTGGAATATTTTCGGTACCCAATAATGTGCCATTTTCATCATAAAACGTAATTATGTTTCCACTAATTATGGTTTTTACAATTTTAGGATTGTCATCTGGTAATATTTTGTGTTGAATATTTGTTTGTTTTTTTAAGTTTTTTTCTTCAATGGTAATATCCATTTGCCCATTTTCAAACAACACCATATTTATCTGCTGTTTCTCACTACTAGGATTAAGTGCGGACAAGTCTAATTCAGTAATTGTTGTTGAATTGATATCATAATCTCTTGAAGTTGTCATTGTATATGAAACATTCAATAAAGCAATTGCTGTGTTTTTAGTATCAGGTTCAGAAATATTAATGTATTCTTTATTACAGCTTATTATAAATATAGTTGCGATAGAGAAAATCATAAATTTATGTATTCTTGTTTTTTTCATAATTTCTTAGTTTTTAATAATTTTTTAACTTTGTTTTTTAATTTCAATATGGTTCTTTTCATAGGCAAGGTGTTTTTTTAGAATTTCGGTTTCGCATTACAGGTAACGGGAGACTTCGCAATAAGCCCCATTTCAGTTAAAGATTAATATATTATAACGATTTACAGTACTTCTAAGCCGTTGTTTTCTCTTAAAAAGTACTGTA
>Ga0209197_1000240_pt1 | contig 40518 bp, 33 predicted proteins | sample COGITO_mtgs_1105_4_FD_184802 | JGI IMG/M metagenome (GOLD analysis project Ga0209197, IMG submission 184802) | Pelagic marine microbial communities from North Sea - COGITO_mtgs_110512 (SPAdes) (version 2) | ecosystem: Environmental > Aquatic > Marine > Epipelagic ... | reverse complement strand
CAGCTTGTCTATTAGCGAGCGTTTCCGCACCAGCGAATGAGCTCGATAACTTAGTAAATGCTTCAAGCACTATTGCAGGTAAGCTTGATTTAGGTATTCAGTATGTAGGTGCAGCTACTGTTATGAACGCTACAAACGTTGGTATCGCGCCTCTTGGTATACAGACAGATGCTCATATTTCATCAGCAGAAGCAGAGGCTTACAATAGTGCGCTTCAAGGCATGGCAAGCTTTACAGCTTACACTGCTTCCCAGTTTTTAAACGATCAAGGACAAATAGAGATTGGTCTAATGAACGATGCTATTGATACTTTTGCAGAGATTACAGTAGATCTCGCAACAGTAGTGCAGGTTTCTGACATGGCAGTTGAAGCACAGCAAACACAGGATGTGCAGCAGCAAGAAGATCTTCAGGACTTTGTATCCTCGAATGAGCAAATGCTGACAATCTCAGCAGAAGATATTCAGGTTTATAACGAAAGCCTTGATGATGTGGCAAGCCATGCCGCGAACGCAGCAGCTTATATTGCGGTAGCATCTGACGAAGCAGCATCAGCCTGGCTTCAGGAAGGTGCAGACACTGCAGGCGTACGATTCACTGACGCAGCCGACAACCTTAGTTTCGTACACCAGTCTAGTGCAGTACTTCTAGACTTTACAGCTGAGAACTCAAGTGGTTACGCATTCGCAGTCTTTATGAATGGTACTGACCAGTTTGGAATTGATATTATGGCATCACGTACAGAGGTTTTGTTTAATGGTGCTGACAGTGATTTCTACTTAAACGGTCCTACACAGAACAAGTGTTTCTTCTCAGGAACAGATTGTAATACGGATATTACACGATGAAGGTCGACGGCGTAGGATTCAGCGGAGCACAAATTGCAGTTGTACTTGCGTTCATTTCTACAATCGCAGGTGGAATATGGACAGCTTCCTCTGTATATGCGAGACTTGAAGCGGTAGAGGCTTACGAAATTCCAGACGTTGCACCTCTCCACGAACAGATTACTGTTATTGAGAAAGAACTCGAAGCAAACGACATTTCCCAACTCCAGGGAAAACTAGCTTCATTTGGTACTAACCTCGAAACAATCATGGAACAACAGACAAAACTCCTTGCCATTCAAGAACGTATGGTTGAAGTTGAGAAAGAGATGGAGTCTATGAAAGGCGTAGTACAAAGAGCAGAATTAAAGACTAAAGAGTTAGAAGGTATTGAAGGCGAAGTAAAAGTACTAAAGCGCGAGATACAAGAACTCTGGGACGGTATGGACTATCTGTCCAATCCGTTAGGAAAATAAGATGCGATATAAAACTAAAGCAGCCGCTATGAAAGCAGCGAAGCGGTTAGGTTTAAGAGGTACCCATAGTCACGGTGCCGGAAAGGGGAAGATTTACATGGCAGGTAAAACTCACGCAGCATATGAAAAGGCAATGAAAAAGCCGAAGAAGAAGCCAAGCAAGCCTAAAAGAGGTCAAAGAGCGAGCAAGAATCGCAAACGTAGGGGCTACTAATGGCCGTACGTAAAAGAAAGACTACTAAAAAGAAACCTAACGGCAGATTAAAAAGGGCTGGAGTCAGTGGTTATAACAAACCTAAGCGCACTCCAAAACACCCTAAAAAGTCTCACATTGTAGTAGCCAAAGTAGGCGGCAAGGTGAAGACAATCAGGTTCGGTCAGCAGGGAGCTAAAACGGCAGGGAAGCCGAAGGCCGGCGAATCAGAAGCTACGAAAGCTAAGCGTAGATCGTTTAAAGCACGACACGCTAAGAATATTGCGAAAGGCAAAATGTCAGCAGCATATTGGGCGGATAAAGTAAAATGGTAAACATTAAATATTTAATTGATGTAAACGGTACGTCAGAAAGAAACTACCTACTGCATCCAGTACATAAGTTCGGATTCAACCCAGCCCTGGCCTCGAACGGTTATGAGACTATTTGGAATACCGGAGGCTTATATCCCTGGGCTTCTTGGGCAGGTGCTGCAAAAGCTATCTTCGCAAAGAGCGCAGAAGGCGCCGATACAGGCGAAATAACTGTAGAAGGCTTAGATGGGAACTATAATAAAGTAACTGAAACTAAGACTATGACAGGTGCGACTGCTGTACAACTTTCTAATACTTATAAAAGAATAACAAGAGCCTCTTATACAGGTAGCGCAAATGCAGGAGATATTACTCTTCATATTGGTTCCGGTACAGGCACCGTAGTTGCTAATTTAGAGGCAGGTCTGGGCCAGACTCAGCTTGGCATTTATACTATACCTGCGGGGTTTACTGCGTATCTTTTAAACTATACCGGTTCTGTTGGTAAAAATGACGATGCAACGTTACGTTTGTTTACTGCCGATGGAGGAGTAGAGGTTCAAGACTTTCAGGTTCTTAGTGAGATTAAGCTATTTGAGAGCACCTTCAGACAGGATCTAGCGTTTGGTGCAAAATTACCAGAAAAAACTGATATAGACTTTAGAGCGATCACCGCTTCAGCGGGGTCAGAGCTAATAGTAAGCTTTGAGCTTATGTTAGTAGATGAATCAAGGGAGTATATACCAAATTGAGTACTGAATTTCATCCAGCAGACACAAACGGAGATGGCAAGGTATCTAGCGCAGAAGAGGCTATGTACCTTGAGGCTCGACGAAAAGAATTAGAAGATCAAGACGCTATGCGAGATGCGCAAAGAAACATGGCCTGGTTTGCACTTGGTGGAATGTTACTTTATCCCTTCGCTGTAGTAATTGCGGAACTAGTAGGTTTGGAGAATGCGTCAAAGACTCTGGGAGACATGGCTCCTACCTACTTTGTTTCCGTAGCCGCTATTGTTGCAGCATTCTACGCTAAAGAAGCAGTCGGTAAAAAATAACTCAATAGGAATACAAAATGGCAGTTGAAGTAAGTCGGAGAGATGTAGTTTCTGACGAAATAGTTGAATTACAATCTGAGGCAAGGTTTCTCAAACTCCCCGTAGCTCCTTATTTGGATCTACTAAACATCACACCTCTACCCTCGCAGATAGCAATTATCAATGCGGTGAATAACCCTAAGTATCGTTTTATCTCTGCGGCTATTTCTAGACGTCAAGGTAAGACATACATTGCGAACATTATTGGACAGCTTGTGTCTCTAGTACCAGGCTCTACAATCTTAATCATGTCTCCTAACTACTCCTTGTCTCAGATTTCTTTTGATCTACAAAGGAACTTGATTAAGCACTTTGATCTAGAGGTTACAAAAGATAACGCCAAAGATAAAGTGATCGAAATATCCAACGGCTCTACAGTACGAATGGGTTCTGTAAACCAGGTTGACTCTTGTGTAGGTCGTTCTTATGATCTTATTATCTTTGACGAAGCCGCACTTGCAGATGGCAGAGATGCTTTCAACGTAGCACTCCGACCTACCCTAGATAAACCAAATTCAAAAGCAATTTTTATCTCTACCCCACGGGGCCGCAATAACTGGTTCTCTGAGTTCTTTATGCGAGGCTTTTCAGATGAGTTTCCAGAGTGGTGCAGTGTTCGAGCTACTTATAAAGACAACCCACGGATGTCTGAGAGCGATATTTCAGAAGCACGAAAGTCTATGTCAGAGGCAGAATTCAAGCAGGAGTACGAGGCCGACTTTAATACTTATGAAGGTCAGATCTGGAACTTTAACTTTGAGACTCAAGTACAAGACCTCGCTAATTTTGATACTAGCAGGATGGATGTATTTGCAGGTCTCGATGTTGGTTTTAGAGACCCAACTGCAATGTGTGTAATTGCTTACGATTGGGACACCGAGAAGTTCTATTTACTAGACGAGTATTTTAATAACGAGAGAACCACAGACCAACATGCAGAACAGATCCAAAAACTCATTGATCGTTGGGATATTGATTATATTTATATTGACTCAGCTGCTCAACAAACAAGGTTCGATTTCGCGCAGAACTATGGAATATCAACTATTAACGCGAAGAAATCTATCATCGATGGAATTGGCCATGTTGCAGCCATTATCGACAACGACTCCCTCTTTGTTGATCAAGCTGCGAAGGAATCGCTCTCCTGTGTAGATGCGTATCAATGGGATCCAAATCCGAATCTTATAAAGGAAAAACCGAAACATAACATGGCATCACACATGGCAGACGCACTTCGTTACGCACTGTACTCATTTATTACTTCAAATGTGTCCTTCTAGCGATGACCTACGGAAAAATAGTTATTGACAAGTTACCTTAAACTCGATATAATTCTTCTAATGAAAAATGAAGAACCGGAAAGAAAATGCCTAAACTAAAACGCGACGCAGTAAAGTATGTACGAGACAAGGCAAAGTCCAAGTATGAGAAAGGGACAGAATGTCGTATTTGTGGCGAAACAGAGCAACTTGATTTCCACCATTTTTATAGTTTGACACCACTGCTAAACCAGTGGCTTACAAAGAACAAGCTGAACCCTGACTATATACAAGCACTCAGGGACGACTTCATTGAAGAGCATAGTGCCGAGCTGTATGATCACACAGTAACACTGTGCCATACGCACCACTTAAGCCTTCACAAAATATATGGCAAAGACCCTGCGCTAGGGACTGCAAAGCAAATGCGCTGGGTAGAGATTCAAAGAGAAAAACATGGCTTGGTATAATCCTTTTCAAAATAAAGCGGGAACGGAAGAAGTTGAGAAACTTAATCCGGGTCAGCAATATATGGGCGGCGGAAAAACTGAATCTTCTCGTGAATACACATCCAATTACGAGCATTACTACGAAAGCCTAGAGATTGTAAATAGAGCCGTCAACATTGTCGTAGACGACACAGCGGGTGTTAATACCACCGTCAAGCCTGTGGCTAGACCAGGTATTGTTAAAGGCGTGAAGAGATCTAAAGTTGAGTTATTGCTCACAAAAGAACCAAACCCTTTCCAAGACATCAACACTTTTAGACGTAATCTTATTACTGATTTTATGCTTGATGGCAACATTTTTGTATACTTTGATGGGGCCCACCTCTATCATCTACCTGCTGACAAGGTAACAATACATGGAGACTCTAGGACTTATATTGAGAAGTATATGTATAATGATATTGAGTACAGCCCGGAAGAAATTATCCACATCAAAGACAACTCTTTCTATGATGTTTATCGAGGCGTATCACGCCTGAAGCCTGCGCTCCGCACTATGCAACTTATTAGCCGAATGAGAGACTTCCAAGATAACTTCTTTAAGAACGGAGCTGTTCCAGGTCTAGTACTAAAATCTCCGAATACTTTGTCTGATAAAATTAAAGAACGCATGATGGTCTCTTGGCAGAGTCGTTATAGACCAGATACTGGTGGCAGACGCCCTCTTATTCTTGACGGTGGTATTGAGCTAGACAAGATTTCAAATGTAAGTTTTAAAGATTTAGACTTTCAAACCTCTATTGCTGAGAATGAAAAGATTATTTTAAAAGCAATGGGAGTACCTCCTATTCTTTTAGATTCAGGTAACAACGCAAATATTCGTCCGAATATGAGACTATATTACCTTGAGACCATACTACCTATCGTTGCGAAACTAAACTCAGGGTTCTCCCGTTTCTTTGGTTTTGAGATTGTAGAAGACGTAACAAACGTACCGGCTTTACAGCCAGAGCTACGAGACAGTGCAGCGTACTATACCTCACTAGTAAATGGCGGTATTATTAGCCCGAACGAAGCTCGTGAAGCATTAGGATACGATACTAGAGAAGAAGCAGAAGATATAAGAGTTCCTGCGAATATTGCAGGATCAGCAGCAAACCCAGATGAGGGCGGAAGACCGTCCCAGGAAGAGGAAGATGTATAATAAACAACTGCTAAAGAAGTTAGCAGCATACTTCGCAGAGCACGGCTTACCTAAGTCTTACGCTGCTTTCAAGCGAGACGGCAGAAAGCCTGTAACAGACAAAGTAATGGCACATACCATAGGTGGGTACCCTAAAATGTTAGAACTGTTCAAGAAGCACCACCCAGAATACTGGGAACTAGCTCAACCTATTAAAGATGAGCCAGAGCCCATAAAACAAGACCCTTTAGCAGCACTCAGGGCAAGTACTGTAGAGAAATAATATGAATAAGATTTTTAATCTAACATCTACTTTCAAGGCCGCAGAATCAGACGATGGATCAGTAATGATCCGTGGTATGGCTAGTACAGCAGATTTTGATCGCGCAGGTGATACAATCTCAGCTGAGGCTTGGACTAAAGGTGGATTACAAAACTTTGAGAAAAATCCAATTATTCTGTTTAATCATGACTATGACAGACCGATTGGTCGAGCCACAGGTATGAAAGCAGGACCAAATGGTTTAGAACTCGAATGTAAGATCAGCAAAAATGCCCCTGGCAATGTTGCTGAGCTCGTTAAAGACGGTGTCCTTGGAGCCTTTTCCGTCGGTTTCAAAATCAAGGACGCGGATTACCTAAAGGAAACTGATGGACTAATGATTAAGGACGCTGAGTTGTTTGAGGTATCGGTTGTTTCCGTACCTTGTAACCAGGCAGCTACTTTTTCGCTCGCGAAGTCTTTTGACTCATCTGATGAGTACGAAGAATTCAAAAAAACTTTCACTAATCGTGTAGATCTAGCCGGTCAGTCTCTGGCTAAGGACGAAGATATCTCTTCAAATATAGCTAGTGACCACACACCGAAAAGCGCGGAACTTAATTCCGCAGATCAGGAGATCAAAATGGACAATCAAAACATCGACTTGGAAGCTTTTGCAAAGAAGGTAGCTGAAGACACAGCTGCTAAGATTGCTATGAAGCAAGCCGAGCAAAAAGCAGCTGACGAAGCAGTAGCTAAAGCAGCTCAAGAAGCCGAAGCCGCTAAAGCAGCTGAAGGCGTACAAATTAAATCAAGCATCGAAACCGGTATTCAAACTGGCGTAGAAGCTTTACAAGCTGACCTCGAAAAAGAGTTTGAAGCTAAGAACGCTGACCACGCTGCAATCGTTGAGAAGTATAAGGCAGACCTCGCAGAGAAAGCTGCTGAAATGGAAGCTATGCGTAAGAGCAAGCGTGACTTCTCTGGCCGTGGTGCTTCTGAAGCAACAGGTTCTGAGATCCTAGGCGCCCACATCCTCGGTAAAATTACTGGTAAAGGTATGGACACTGATTATGGTCGTGAGATCATGGAAAAAGCCGGCGCAGCTGTAACTGCTACTGGCAACGTAACTATCTCTCTAGATACTACTGTTGCTACTCAGTTCGAAGAAGAAGTTAAGCTAGAGCAAAAAGTAGCTGGCCTTTTCCGTGAAATCGCTGTAAGTGGTGGTGCTACCGTTCTGCCAATCAATCCAGATGCTGAAGCAGCTAGCTTCGCTACTGCCGCTGCTGCTGGTAACTTGGAAAACAACACTAACGGTACTGCTGCTACTAACTCTGCTTACGCAGTTGGTCAAGTAATCTTGAAGCCTCATCGTCTGATTTCTAGCACTAACCTGCTGAATGACACTGACGAGAAGACTCTTGTGTCTCTGCTTCCTATGCTTCAGTCTGCTATGGCTCGCGCTCATGCACGTGCTAAAGACAAGATGTGTATGTTTGGTGATAATGGCGTATCTATCAGCGGTTTAGTTGGTGTTAATGGCACTGACCAAGGCGTTGGCTTGTCTCAAGACGTTGGTGCTCTTGGTGGTCTTGCTGTAACTGACTTCTCTCACAACAATCCTGCTGAGATTCTGACTTCTTTGGAAGTTGTTAAGGCGCGCTCACAGATGGGTAAGTATGGTATTAACTCTGCTGACCTGGCACTGATTGTTAGCCCACAAGGTTACATGGAACTGATGCAAGACGCAGCTTTTGCTGATATTTCTCAGGTAGGCGAGCTGAACAGCAAGACTTCTGGTACTGTTGGTTCTATCTACGGTATCCAGGTTGTTGTTTCTGATCTGCTTACTCGTGGTGATAACGATACTGTATTCCAGTTGGTTAACACTCGTAACTACGTTATTCCTCGTCTGCGCGGCGTTAGCATTGAGTCTGATTACTCAGTAACTAACCAGCGTACCGATCTTGTTGCTAGCCAGTCAATTGGCTTCGCTGAGCTGGTTGCCGGTTACACTGCAAACTTCCCAGCAGTACACACTATCTACGACGCCGAGTAATAGTAATACTAATAACTTTGGGGTGGTTCGCCACCTCATTGTTTTATTTTACAAAGTAGAAAAACGAAGGAGAGTTCGCTCTCCTAAGTTTTTACTAATGGACTTATAAAGAATGGCAAATTTAATAACCTTAGATGATTATAAAACAGCGAAAAAGATTACCGGCTTCGGTGATGATGTTCGTCTTGAGGAATTAGTCACTTCTGTGAGTCAATTAGTAAAAACTTATTGTAATAGTACTATTATTGATCACTACAATAATAACAACAAAACAGAGACTTTTAATATAGACTACTCTACTTATATGGTTTCTCTTGAAGAGGCCCCTCTTGTAGAGGTTATCTCCTTACAAGAAAGAAAAACCATCACTAGTGCATATACTACTCTCAGTGAAGCAAATGGAGACTATTATGTAGACCTTGAGACAGACACTGTATACCGCAGTGATGGTTCTACAGGCTATAAAGAGTTTCCAAGAGGTCCAGGCTCTGTTAAAGTAATATATAAAGGTGGCTACGCAACCTGCCCCGCAGATCTCAAGTTAGCAGTAATTGATCTAATTTCCTACTATCATAAAGACGAACATAAACAGCGTCAAACTTTGTCAGGCGCAAGCATCCAGAATCAAGGTACGTCTGGGCAGTCTGGTAATGTAGGCTTCCCCGACCATATCAAACGTATACTGGATCTTTATAAGAACTTCTAAGTGAGTAATGCCTCCGTCAAGAAACGGATGTCTGATCAGATACTAAAGGCTGCTTCTAAAAAAGAAGCCGAACTTATGAGAGCTTCTGCTCAAACGAACAGGCCTCAGGTTGTATATTTACAGGATTTAAAATGGTTAGACGACATTATTCTTGAGATGATGGATAGAGGGCATATGCCCAAAAAACGTTTTAAAAGATACAATACGCCAAAAAACTTACAAAAAGCTAGAGCCATTGCACGCACAAAACAAGCTACTTATCTGAAGAATAACAAGTTTAATGTTTCGCAGCCTGCAAGCGTACTAAATACTATTCCTGGTACTAAGCTCGCTGGTGATGCCCCTGAAATTTTTGCACTATTACAAAAGGGAGAGGCATTTCTTGTAGGTTCATTTGCTACTGCAGGTGAGTTAAAGAAAGACATAATCGAAGCCCTTGTTACTCAAAAAGCTCGTAAAGCTTTTAAAGATTCAATCAAAGGCAAAGTAGACAGAGGGCACGGAGCCGGCACAGGTACTCCAATATCTGGTTTAAGTATAAATCAGGCTTCTCAAAGCATACATGATCTTCTTACTCCCGAACAGCAGGTAGAGTTTAATGCTTATGTTCAGAAAGAGGCAAACGGACTTTTAAAATCCGGACAAATTGATAACTTAGCGCACTCTATGATAGTAGGTTGTACAGTAGATTACCAGACAACTATAGATAAGAGAGGGCGCTTGCGCTCAGACTATGTTCCTGTTTTACAATATCAAGATAAGTATGCGAATCGAGCAACAGATGGAGTATATGAGAAACTTGCAAAGCAGGCCGCTATGGATATCTTTAATGGTTTCACAGAAGAAGAGTTCTTAAATTTAGAAGGCTCAGACAGCTTAAAGACTCTAGCGACAAAAGCAATCGTTAATCCTTTAGTAAAAAGTGCAGGAAAGAATAAATCTTTAAAAGTACAGCTAGATAGTAAATCAAAAGGGTCTTACAAGCCGGGTAAAGGCAAGGCTAGATCTACAGGCAAGACCAAAGGCCGCAGTAGCGTTAAACAAAATAAGAAAGGTACTGCACCAAGATTATCAAAAACAAGAGCAAAGAAGAGCTTCACTAGCAACCCTCTGCATATGATTGCTATGTTAAATAAAGATTTACCTGATACAGTAAGAAAGAATATGCAAGCACCTGCGCTTGTAAATCGCACAGGCAGATTTTCAGAAAGTGTCAAAGTGTTAGAAGTTACAGAGACTTCAAAAGGTTTCCCAAGTATTGGATATACCTATGATAACGAGCCTTATGGTGTTTTTGAGATGGGCATTGGAGCGCCTCCCTGGGCTACCCCCGAAAGAGATCCAAGACCTTTAATTGATAGATCTATACGAGAAGTAGCACAACAAATGGCAATAGGAAGGTTCTACACTAGGAGAATGTAATGGCAGCACGAGGTTATACAACAAGACGACTGGGCATTGTGAATGCTATTGTCGAAAAGCTCAAAGATATTAACGGCTCAGGCGGTTATCTTTCTGACTTAAATGAGAATATCTCACCTCGACTCAAGTTCTGGGACGAGGTAGAAGAGTTTCCCGCAGTGCATTTAAATGCAGGAGGAGAAACTAGAGAATACCAGGGCGGCGGTTACAAGGACAGATTTCTGTCTGTAACTTTACGTTGTTATGTACAAGATGAAGACTCTGTAGCTGCTTTAGATGGGCTACTTGAAGACGTAGAGACAGTCCTTGAAGAAAGCTCAAGATTACCGTATACTGATAGGCAAGGCAAAACTCAGTATACTCAACAAATCACCATAGTTAGTATTGATACTGATGAAGGTGTACTCGAACCCCTAGGTGTCGGCGAGATGCTTATAGAGGTAAGATACTAGAAAATACTGGTATAAGTAAATACTTAAAGCCCAGTCTTTTCAGGACAATAAAGGAGAAAAAACATGGCTGATAATCTATTTTTCAGCAGAGATACAAAAGTCTTTATGGGTCTCAGTACCATTAGACAATTGCATATTCAAGTAGCAGGAGCGGGCTATACTTCCGCACCAGCTATCACTATAAGTGGTGGTGGCGCGAGCGTTCAGGCCACAGCTACTTGTACTATTGATAGTGGTGCAGTGGACACAGTAACTGTTACAAGTCCAGGCGTAGGCTATACTTCCACCCCTACTGTTACAGTAGCTGCTGCTCCTGGTGGAGGCACTGATGCTGTTATTCGTGGTGGCGCAGGTATTTGGGAAATTCCAATTATTGATGGCTTTTCTATGAGTCAAGGTACTAATACAACGGAAGTTACCCTTAACGAAATGGCCGATGCTTCTGGTAATAGCCGTAGAGGTCGTCAGTTATTTACAGACTCCTATGCACCTGCCGAGTGGAGTTTTTCAACCTATATGAGACCTCTTATAGCTAGCGGTACTGTAGCTAATGGCGGCATCGACAATATTACAAGACATCACGCAGTAGAAGAGGTTTTATGGGCTCAAATGGTAGGTGACGGCTCTTATATCGCACCTGTGGAAAATACTTATAATACTATCTGGAAAGATGGGCTTTCTAACACCTTAGCCTCTCCATTTGATGACCAGCAAGTAGTTAAGTTTGAGGACTCAAACAAAGTAACCTTAGGCACTTTTGATTTGTATTTTAATCTTGGCGAAACTACCACTGTCGAGAAAACTACAAAACTTATAACCTTCTCGAACGCAACTCAAATTGCAGTTGGTGAAGCATATGCAGCTGCAGAGTATCAGATCCTATACCTTCAGGCAGGCGTAGCTGGCGCAACTCTTAAAAGTAATTGGGAGTCAGTAGGTTGGGCAGCAAATACAGGCGGTACTGGTGCCAATCCAGCAGTCGGCGACATATTTACCGTAGGCAGCTCAGTGGGCACAGACCCAGGGTTCCCCGACAATACAGGTAGTATGGCACCTACTTCAGGTGTTAGCAACCCTCGTATGTTTATCAACGGCGATACCACAGGTGTTCAGCTAGGTGACATAGTAAAATTCTTCCAATCAGATGGCACTACTCCACTATTTAGTGGCGCAACTCAAAGGGTCGTAGGTATTAACGACCTAGGTGGTAGTGTCCTCGTAAAAGAAATTACCTTAGACGTTGGACGTAACGTGCCAATCGGGAGTGTACTAAAGTTTGAAAAGAGAATTAACTATAAAGTAGAAAATTGTGTAGTAAATGAAGCGGCTATTGATTTTGATATAGATGGTATTGCTACTATTAACTGGTCTGGTCTAGGTTCAAAGATTTCAGAGACTGGAAACGTAACTACTACTGTAACAGAGGGAACATCCTCTACAAATAACTTTATCCGAAATCGCCTAACTAGTCTTGCTATTAAAGCCGCGGACGAAACTACTTTCCCAGGACATGATGGGGAAGGTCGATACGCAACTGTACTAACAGGCGGTAATATTACTTTTAGTAATAACATTACATACTTAACCCCCGAAACTGTGGGAATAGTGAACCAGCCTTTAGGTCATGTTACAGGTACTCGCTCAATCGGAGGTAGCTTTACTTGTTACTTAGATAATGATGGTAATGCAACAGCTGGCACCTCTGCGGATTTGTTCGAGGACATCCACGAAGCAAGAACTAAAATTACTAATGTATTCGAACTTACGTTCGGTATTGGAGGTAACGTTAATACTCCTCGCTGTAATGTTGAGCTTCGTCAATGCCACTTAGAACTACCCACACACTCATTGGATGACGTAGTGTCTCTTGAGGTTAACTTTCACGCTTTGCCCACCAGCATCTCTGATGCCGATGAAGCAATTATTGCCTATAAAGGCGCTTAAAAAAAGTTCTTGACATTCTAGGGGTATTCCACTATACTACATATTAGAAAAGTGGAATAACCCTTAGGCTTTTCAGGATACATAGGAGAATTACTATGGCAGATAAATTATTTTTTAGTAGAGACACACAGGTATTTCTTGTGCAAGGCTCTAACACATGGACCCTTCCTGTATTGGACGGTTTTTCATTTTCACAAGGAACAAACACTTCAGAAATTACTCTGAACGAGATGGCAACCTCAGCAGGCGTTAGTCGACGTGGTAGACAGATGTTTACAGATTCGTACGCACCAGCCGAGTGGAGCTTTTCAACTTATATTCGCCCATTTGTATCAGCAGGTTCTGGCACAGGCGCGGCCGATAATGCCGCAAAGACTCACGCAGTAGAGGAAGCACTTTGGTCTAACTTTGTTGGTGCAGGTACTTACAGCTCCTTTACCTTTTCAGATATTACTAATGATAATGAAGCTACCGGTATGGGTATTAGCTTTGCAAACTCAAACAAAGTTACTTTAGGTACTTTTGATTTATTCTTCCTGCTGTCGAAGACATCAGGAGCAGCAACTGATCAGCTATATAAAATCGAAGGCTGTGTAGTAAATGAAGCTTCTATTGATTTTGATATTGATGGTATCGCTACTATCAACTGGTCTGGTATGGGCGGCTTAATCTCAGAAGTAGAGGGCGGGGTTGTACCTAACCTGGCAGGTGTTATTAAAGAAGGTACTGCATCTACCGATACCGCTAACTTCATTCGTAACCGTTTAACTTCTTTGGCTATTACCAATGGCGGCGGAGGCAACTTCCAGTCAAGCTATGATGTTGTACTAACAGGCGGTAATATTACAATGAGTAACAACATGACATTCCTCACCCCTGAAACTTTAGGTGTGGTGAATCAGCCGTTAGGACACGTTACAGGTACTCGTAGTGTTGGCGGTAGCTTTACTGCTTATTTAGGGGCTGGAGACGCTGGAAACAACTCTACCGCAGACCTCTTTGAGGATATTATTGAGTCCACTGATGTTGTGACTAATGACTTCGAGCTTGTATTTAGTATCGGTGGAGCGAGTGCGACACCAGGCGTAGTTGTTACTATGAACTCTTGTCACCTTGAGGTTCCTACTCACTCAATGGATGATGTAATTTCTCTTGAAGTGAACTTCCACGCACTGCCTTCTACAATTGGCGGCACTGACGAAGCAGCGATCACGTACAAAGGTACTACTCTGTAATAGGTACTTAAAAATATTTCTTGACTTTTATGGTCTATTCGACTATACTATGTGTAAGAAAAAAGTAAGGGGCTCTTTTCGAGCCCTTTATGTTATCCGGAGAAAAGATGCCAATTTACAACTTTCTAAAGCAAGCGAGCGTAAAGCTAGTTACTGGTGTCTCTTCCGCGACAGCAGCGGCTTACCCACACTCAGGTTTAGTCAACTACTTTAGACTTAATAATTTAACCACTGGTTTAGTAGATGGCGTAAGCTCTAAGACGGCTGTAAACGGATCCATGGTTGTAGATACAGACACAAACTGTCCCTTTACAAACTCTCTTAAACTAACTGCAGTTGCTCAGGCAGGGCTTGGGCTCTTATCCGCGACAGACGCAAATAGTGTAGAAGCTGACAAGACTTGGTCTTTTTCCTTGTGGTTTAGATCTGATACTACTAGCGGAAGTAATCAGCCTCGTCTTATTACAAGAGACTTTTCTGATGGTTGGGGAGTAAAAGTAAATCAAAGTGTATCAAGCGGCTCCCAGAGCGTAATTTTAACTGGAGAATACGATAATCTTCCAAACGTTGCAGCCCATGGGCCCATCAATGCTAACCTAGGCAGTATTACAACAGGTTCTTGGAACAATGTAGTTATAACAGGCGCTCCGAAAACAGTTACTATTACTCAGGCGGGAGCAGGGTACTCTGTAGGAGATGAAGTGGCTGTAACAGGTTTAACAGCTTATCTCAATGGAGTCAAAAACAGCAACTTCGTAACATATAAGCCCACTGTCCCTTCGGGGTTGATTATCGGCTCTAATGCAAACTCTGGATCAGATATCCCAACAGCTAGTCAAGGATTTATAGGTGCCGTAGCAAATGCACAGGTATGGAACAGAACTTTAACAGATGCAGAAGCTCTAGCCATCTATGATAGTAACAAGGTAGGCAGCGGCGCAATTTATAATCTAGAGGTAGGCCCACAGCTATCTTTTAGCCAGACCTTTACAGAGGATAAACACTCTGTAGATACTATACACGAAAATAAGTTTTTTGACGCAAGTACCATCACAAAAGCAAATGCTGCAAATTTTGAGTTTCAGCTTCCAGTTATTTCGGAATCAGACTTTGATATAGTAAGAACAAAGCTTTTAGATTGTACAACATTTGATTTATATATATCAACACAGCAAGATGTATTTAGACTAGAAAACTCAGTACTTACAAGCGGGACGTTTGAGATCGAGAGATTGAAACCCCTGCGTCTGTCTGTAACTGGTCAAGCATCTAAACTGACTAAAGTAGCGGCCAATAACGCCTTTACAACCCCCGGGGTAATTGTTGCTGATAGTGCAACTCGTACTCACTTGATAAGTGAAGAGCACACCATAACTTTAGGTGGTTCGGATATATCAGACAGTATTTATAGTATAAAAGCAGAACTTCAGAATGATATAGAGTGGACTCCCTATCAGACTGTAAATGCAGGTTTAGCAGCTACTAATGCAGCTACTGCAATGTATCCTAGCTCCTTCACTATAAACAGCAAAACCTTGGCCGGGAGTATCGGTCGTTATTTAGCAGATACTACAGGGTCGGATGCTCAGACTTTCAGTAGGGGAACCTCTCTCAGAATACAAGCAGGTAAGGATTTACATGTATCAAACGCCTATCCAGGTATTGATATAAATATGACTTCTTGCAGCTTCACAAATCGTGCTACCGTATCCGATGTGTTTACACAGAGCTACGACTGGCGCTTTTCCGATAACCCAACAAACTTGTTGGGTGTCATCAAAACTTAATAAACAAAAATAGATATAGGAGTAATGTAGTATGGACCTAAAGAAGTTAATGGTCGACACCAAAGCCGTATGGGTAGATTTCCCAGGCTTGAGCGGATTTTCCGTAGAAGTAGCAAACCTTTCACGAAAAGAATTGAATGGTTTACGTAAGCGTTGTACTGGACAAAAGTTTGACCGTAAAACTCGTGCAGTTGTAGAGAGTCTCGATGAAGAAAAGTTCGTAACAGAGTTCACTAAAGCTGTAGTTAAAGACTGGAAAGGGTTAACTTTAGGACACCTTGAAACACTACTACTAGTAGACTACGGCGATCAAGACTCGGAGCAAGAGCTGCCTTATACATTAGATAATGCAGAGACCTTGGTAAGTTCATCAACTGAATTTGATACCTGGCTTAATGAGGTAGTCTTTGATCTTGATAACTTTCGTGCAGGACCAGCGAGAGGAAGCGATTCAGAGGCTTGATCGCTTCTTTAAACAGAGTGGCTCAAAGATGACAAGAGAGCGTTATCTTGAGATGTGCGATCAGTTAGGAAAGGAGCCAGTTGAGAGTGAGATACCTCCTGACTGGCTAGACTTTCCACCCACAATACAGAACGCACTAAATACATTTAACGCCTTAGGAGATAGATACATACCCGACCTAGGGTTTATGGGTAAGGACTATACAAACCTTCCTTATTACATGGAAATTTACGAAGTAACGGATAACGAGTACTTTCTAGACATATTGTCTTGGTTAGACTCAAGGGCCATTGAAGACTCCCGCAAAGCAATGAAACGGGAGATGGATAAGGCAAAGAGAAAACACTAGTGGCCAATACAGTAACCATGCGGTTCAGAGTCCTTGAAGATGGAAGTCTTCAGCAGATAGCAAATCAAGCAAACCAAGCAGCTGCGGGTATAGATAGAACCTCGGAAGCTAATGCGCGTTTGCATAAAACTACCCGCGGTGCTTCAAATATGCAGGGCAATCAGACACGTGCCTTTGCTGCTACAGCAAGTAGTGCTGGTGGTCTTGTTGCTGCATACGCTACCTTGATGGCACACACATTTGCTCTTACTGCCGCTTTTGGTGCTCTCCAAAGAGCTTCCGCTCTTGACCAACTCGAACAAGGTTTGATCGCCGTAGGTAATGCCGCAGGTCAAAATCTTCCGTTTGTAGCCCAAAATCTTCAAAATATAACTGAGGGCGCTATTACTCTGAAAGAGGCAATGGAAGCAACCGCACTTGCAACAAGTGCGGGATTTAGTACTAGTCAATTAGAAGGTCTAACAAAAGTCGCAAAAGGTGCTTCTCTCGCTCTCGGAAGAGATATGGGAGATGCACTTACTCGTCTTGTAAAAGGTACTGCAAAACTTGAACCTGAAATTCTTGATGAATTGGGTATCATGGTACGTCTTGATGAAGCCTCACAAAAATATGCTGATAGTATTGGTGTTGTGGTAAGTGATTTATCCCGTTTTCAAAAGCAGCAAGCATTTCTAAATGCTACTCTTGAACAAGGTCAGAAAAAATTCTCGATGATTTTTGAGAACGTAGATGCAGAGCCTTTTGCTCAGTTATCCGCTCAATTTAGAGACATGGTAAAAGATATTACTACTTTTATTAACAAAGGTGCTATACCTCTTGTTAATTTTTTATCAAGCTTTCCTACTGCAATGGTCGGAGGGCTTTTGCTCCTTGCAAGCTCTGTTACAAAGAAAATATTACCCGCACTTGGAGATCTCTCTGCAAGTAATAAAGCTATGGCGTCTGTTGCAGCTGCTGAGGCCAGTAGAGCAGGTAGAGCAATATCAACACAGTATGTAAATGCAGTTGCACAAGTAAATACTGCTTTCAAAACAGTACCTGCAAGTCTTCGTGCGGTTGAAGCTGGGTTTCGTTCAGGCTCTCTAAGTCTGGCGGAGTATAGAGCACACCTAGTGACCTTACAAAGATCAGAGACTCAGAGAGCAGCACGACTTAACACAGGAAACGAGGCCACACGGGCACAAAGACAGATAGAGCTTAACCAGATAAGAGAATTGAGAATTGCTACCGAGCAGTTAATTGCTACAGAAGGTCGAAGAGGCCAGATAAGTTCCGCAGGTTCTAGAGCACGATCCACTTCTCACATTGCTCGGAGACAGAGTGTTGCTCAAGATATGATTGGGCAGTCCGGCCCAGCAGAAGGCTTCCGAGTTGCTGCCAGAGCAGCTAGAGGCCACATGGCTACTGTAGGTAGGACTGCAGGCCCTCTTAATGTTTTGCGTGTCGGCTTTCAGGCTGCTGGTGCTAGTGCTGCTCTCTTCGGTTCTGCATTGCTAAACATTGTCCCTATTATTGGACAAGTACTTTTCTTTGGATCGCTTCTTCTTCCTTTGTTTGGAAACATGTTTAAGAAAAGCGGCCTGGCAAAGGCCACGGACGAGGTAGTCGATTCCTTTTCTAGTTTTGCAAGAATCAGCGCACAGCTAGCTGAGCACTTGAGATCTGTAAAGGATGCAGAAGAAGCCTTCGCTTCAACACTAGCTGTTCGTGTAGGTGTTACTCAGCAGATTACCGCAGGCATTGCAAAAATGATAGCGGCCAAAGATGAGGACGACCTCGAGGATGAAGCAGACGCCCTCACTAACTTGGCCGAAAGACAGAACAACGTGGCAAGAAATCGGGCCAAGCTCGCTGCCGCAGATGCCACTAATAAAAAGCTCTCGGCGACTCTAAACGCTAACCTGTCTAGGTCTATCCTGCTCGCGTCAGGTGCCGAAAAAGAGTATAATAGGATAGTAGCGGATAATAATAGTGTAAGTAAAGAAAGCATTAGGATGCTCTTAGCAGAGGCAAAAGCAAAAGCAAAAGCTAGCGGTATGACAGAGGCTCTTGCGATTGAGATAGACAAATATAATACTTTAGTAGAGAGTGGTGTTCTGTCCGGTGACGGCAATATCTCCTCTGCAGCCCTTACAGAAGCTCTCGAAGGCGTAAGTGATCCTCTAGCGGCTCTTAAACAAGAAACAGCTGGAGTAATTGAAATTACGACTAAAATGGCTAATGAAACTACTAAAGCTACTAACGAACAAGCAGGAAAGTATGGAGAACTTTTTGACTCTGTAAAGGGTCTACGAACGGGCCTAGTAAACGTAGCTAAGCAGGCAAAGCTAGTTGGAGAGACAGAAATACGTCCCGTACCACAAGATACTATAGAGCAAATAGGCAGACTACAGAAGGCCCTAAAGCTGGACGGTGATGCTCTTGCAGGAAGTTTTGTCGACCAGTTACAGGTCATTCAAGATAAAATAGCTGCAAATAATGTTCTTATAGCAACTTCTGCGATAGAGAGCAAGAAGTTGAGCGACAGCGCCCAACTTCTTTCTCAATTTTCCTCAGCCAACGCAGAAGCAAAAAAAGAAGAATTGAGCTTCACTAAGCAAGCTCTTATACAGACCCGCAATGGCTTGCAAGCTAAATATGAAAACCTAGCAGCATCAACCAAAGAAGGTGTTATAACCAATGATATGCTCAAGGTTCAGGCAGAAATAGACCGAGTCTCGGGCCGAATTACAGCACATAAAAATGACAGCTTAAAAGTAGCCATAGCAGAGGTTCAGCAAGAAAAAGCAAAATTTAATCTATTGTCTAAGTCGGCCGCTTCCAGCCTCTCTCTTGCAAAATCGAATTTAAAAATAAAGCAGAACGATCTTAAAGTTGCTAATCTGCTTGAGAAAAAAGATGCTAAGGAAAAAAGCCCTGCTGCAGCCGCGAAAAAGCTTTTTGATGAAACAAAGAAAGACAGACTTGCTATTATTGAGAGCGAAAGAAAAGCTAAGCATCAGACGATTAAAATGGAGTATAAGCTTTTAGAAGCACAAACCAAGCTTGCAAGAGCACAGGCCGAAGATGCTGGTCTAGATACTGCAATATACGATCAGCTACTGCAACTGCAAACAAGTGCACGAATGGATGCACAAATGGCCGCTAATAAAACAGCAACCGCTGCGATCTCTGATATAGGGGTAGAAGGGGTCACTACTAATATTGCAAAAGAAGATGAAGACAAAAACATAGCGCTTGACAAAAGAGATAGAGCGCGAGAGGTTCTAGGTAGCGCGGCTTCTACGATGGCAGGCCTAGGTCCAGAAGGAGAAAGCCTTTCTGCAGGTATGGAGATGATCGAAGGATTCTCAGCTTCTTTCGATACTGCACTCTCAACAATGGCGGACTCAAGTGCTACAAATTCTGAAAAGATCAGCGCAGGATTAGGGGTTGCCTCCTCCTTAATCGGTGGAATGATGAAGATGCAGCAAGCTGCTACTGCTGATAAACTGAGAGGAATTGATCAAGAAATCGCAGCAGAAAAAGCTCGTGATGGTCAATCAGCCGCTTCCGCAGGCAAAATAAAGGCTCTGGAAGCCAAGAAAACCGCGGTAGCTCGAAAAGCTTTTGAAGACGAAAAGAAGATGAAGATTGCTCAAACAATCATCTCTACTGCTCAAGGCGCAATTGCTGCGTATACGTCTCTAGCGATGATTCCTATTGTAGGTCCAGCACTTGGTGCGGCCGCGGCAGCTATGGTTGTCGCTATGGGTGCAAAGCAGGTCTCAATGATTCAAGCTACTAGCTTCAGCGGAGGCGGTAGTGTAGGCGGAGGTGTTTCATCAATGTCGGTCGGCTCTAGGTCTAATTCTGTAGATCTTGCCAAAGGCAATAACCAGGCTGGAGAGACTGGATACATGAGAGGGGCTTCTGGTCAGGGAGGAATGCAAAACTTCACTCCTGCATTTACAGGGTATAAGAATAGAGCTTCAGGCGGCAATACAGGATTCATCGTAGGGGAGCAAGGGCCAGAGCTATTTACCCCCGCAGTACCTGGAGATATTACATCGGCAGATGATACCGCAGATATGCAAAATATGGCACCAACTAACGTAAACTTCTCTATACAGGCTATTGATGCCTCCGGAGTGGAAGATATGCTAATAATACAACGAGGAAACATAATCAGAATGATTAGAGAGGCGGCAAACGAACAAGGACAGCTATTTTTAGAAGCTGTAGAGGAAACTAGACTATAATGGCTTTTCAAAATATACTACCAGACCCTAATAATACGATAGGCGACACAGGTAAAGCTACAGTGAATGGAGCAGGTCCCGGCTATAAGTCGGTATCTGTTACCTCTAAACAAGACGTAATGAACGATCGAACTAACTCTGGTCGTGTGATTACTCGTATCGCTTCTGGGCACTCTTGGGAATTAGCAATAACTTATAACCCTTTGACTAGATCAGAGTTTGAGCCTTTGAATAGTTTCTTATTACATAAGAAGGGCAGACTTCTTCCTTTCTTTGTTTCCCTCCCTCAAAACAAAGCACCCCAGTCTGCTACTTTTGCAACAACTGTAAGACCCACGACAGAAGCCGTAGGGGGCGTAGATGGCCTAGGAAAAGAGCCTTTAGCTGCTCACGTGCCTCAGGCAGGCGGCACCTTTATAGTTGGACAGCAGTACAAGATTACTGATGTGACTGGCGGAACTAACTGGAGCAGTGTAGGAGGCTCGACAAGTGCATCGGTGGGTCAGCTGTTTGTAGCGACCGCAGCAGGAACCTCTGCTCTAACCTCTGCCGAACCTACATATACAAAAGCAGGTGCTGATAATATATTGATGTCTTTTACAGGTTATGATGACGGTACTCATGGTGCTCCAAAGCCTGGAGACTTTTTTACTATTGATGATGATTCTGACTCAAACCACACAAAAATGTACCAAGTAGTGAGAGCAGAGACCCGAACAAACTATGAAAACCAGCCTCCGTTGGACGGCTCCAACGAGACTACAAGACTATACACAGTTCCGGCACTTCAAAGAAATCTTTATGATGGCGCAAAACTTGTATTCCACAATCCCTTAATGAGAGTTATTATAAATGATTCAACTCAGAGATACTCTCTCGACAGTAAAAACTTATACCAAATTTCCCTTAAATTGCAGGAGGCACAAAAATAATGTCATATCGCCCTTTAAATAATGAGCTACGCGACTCATTGTACAACAACGAACCCTATATAGTAGCACACCTAATAAAGTTTGAGAAGCCTAGTATATCGACTAACTACAGCGGCATAAGCGCAGAGACCGTGCTAGATTACAGCTATTTGACAGACGCTGCAGTAGATATCTCCTTTGATGATGGAACCTTTAGTCGAAGAGAGCAATATCAACAAGATGCTTACGCTCTTGACTCAAGCCTATCTGCGCCTCTCGCAAACGGAGAGCAAATCTACCATGCCAATAAAGTACTAAAGGTAGGTACTATTAACGAAGGGATCGAGGCAAAAGCCTCCACGCTCTCACTGAACCTAGACGCTACTTCTTTGGGTACTACTATAAGTGCTAGCTGTACTTTTAATGCTGATCAGAATACTATTGTTACAGATATTGATCTGTCAGAGCAAGGGTTTGTGGAAGGAGATAAGCTCCTATTTGGCGGAGGGGGAACTAACACAGGTTTATCTGTTATAGTTAATAGATTTACAAGTGGAGGTACCACACTCAAGGCAACCACCGCAGGAGGTACCTGGAATACTCAAAACACCTCTAGTCTATATACTATCTCACAGATCTCTGAAGAACTTAATACTTTGATTTTAGGTAATGGCAATGTATCTTACACAAATTATATCAATAGAGAAGTCACTATATATCGTGTACATATGGACCCTAATACGAATGCAATTATAGGAGGAAGACCCGGCTTTACAGGTCCAGGATCTACTTATACTTCTGGCGGTGCTATGCTTTTATTTAAAGGCATAATTTCTAATGCTGCCCTGACCGAAGACCCGAAAAAGGGTACTGTAATGACATGGAGCCTTTCCAGCCATTGGGGAGACTTTGTAAGAGTACAAAATAGAATAACCCAAGACGCTGAGCACAGAGCTTTAGACGTTACAGGTCGTCCAGATAAAAATATGCTACTTCGACAAGAGTATGCGGGAGATATGGGTTTCGCACACTCAGAGCTTGCACTTAATCTTATAGCTACTTATAATAAAAAAGAAACTAGAACTCGCCTGAGATATAAAAAGAAGAATCTGGGACTGAGTAAAAAGGCAATACAAGAAGAGTATGAGGTAGATGTACCAACAGATGTGGATCTGAAACTAAATCTTAAGGCCCAGGCTCTTCCTGTGGTTTATGGCGTCCAGAAAATTGATAGTATCCCTTTCTTTTTTGATAACTTAAAGAATAACACCACAAGAGTGTACGCAGGATACGCCTTATGTGAGGGAAGCATCGGAGGCGTGCTGGATATTATTATTGACGACAAGTCGACTATTTGTGTGGACGAAAAGGATTCTGCTGCCCGCTCTTCTCAGTCTGAAGAGGAAAATGTTGAGGTAGTTTGTAAAGGAAGACAAGATGCAGGAAATAGCTTGGTTGGCACACCTGCTTCGCAGGGTGTAGGTATATATACGCACACTACTTTTACTAATAGGCCCTCCCTGTCCGGCAGGCTTAGCAATATGTTTCAAGCTAAGCTAGCCAATGACGGTGCTCAGGACGAGCCCATTTATGGCAGCCATTACTATACACAAGAAACGCGAACTATGGATGCGGGAGGGGTAGGTTTTAAAGGCATACAACACGAAGAGGCTTATAGATTCACAACTCCTATTAACTGTACTTTAGTATTTCATAAAGGTACTTCTAGCCAAAGAGCTAATCATATGCTCGTCGAAAAAGCAGATGGTGGATTATTTAAGATTCAGAATGACTATTTTGAAGGAAACCCTTCGTCTTATTGGACCCCTAACCATAGGGTTCTAGATACTGCATATTGTGTAGGAGAGTATCAAATCGCAGCGGGAGAATTTCAGCTTCCTTCGTTGGACTTCGTCGTAAGGGGCAGGGACGTAGACTGTTATAACTATGATGGTAGTTACTCTCATCGTGCCGCTTTTTCCAACGAGAATCCTAATAACTTTAATGCAGGGGATACCGTCTACCTAACAGGGGAGGGCTTTTCTGAAATAACAACAACAATTATAGATAAGTGGTCTTTCCTTGATGGAGACGGGGAGACCCAACATCGTTTTAGATGGGCTACCTCACCTACGCCTACAGGCTATAAGCTTCGTATGTCTACTCAAAGTGGCGAAGGCGGTACCGAGTGGCATATGCACGTCGGCAGTGCTATAATTAAAACAGGGTCAATTACCTCTAAACTTTCCGCAGATCTTGCAACTACTCAAGCTGCGGGCAAATTCGTGGTTGATAGTAACGTAAGTTCCGCATTCGAACTAGCAGTGAATGCTCCTGATGTTTATGAGCTTAGTCCGGGAGTAAATGACCCTGCGCCTAAAAGAAAGGCTATGTTCGGACTAAGAAAAGGTAATAATCCAAGAGGTATTTTATCTACTTCTTCCTTTGGTTTTGGTGATTACGACAGCTCATCGAACCAACTTTCTGATGTAGTTAACCTACCTTCTGATGTTACACCAGATATATCCGAGATAGACGTAGATGAAATACTTCTACGTAATGCTATACAATTTCCCTCAGGCGGCACACCTAACTTAGCTAGTACTGCTTCGAACTCTCTTGAGTATGTTGGAGCCACTGTAACTCTTTATAGATTTGACTCTACTACAAATGTTCCTTATGTACAAGAAAGAGAGATAATTTCGTGGCTTACATCATCTAATGATGTTGTAGCCTTTGTAGGAGAGGCCTGGGATCCTGGGTATGAGCCTAAAGCATCAGATTTATATAGCATTACAACTAAAAAAGATGCAAGAGTTAGTATCAACCCTGCAATGCAACTGTTAGATTATATGCAAAGTAAAAGATATGGTAAAGGACTAAAAGAGTCGGATATTGATTTGGCTACATTCAAAGCGGCAGCACAGCAATGTGATACTCGCTCTGATGTTATAGTAGTTATATCTGGTGCTATCCCTGGTATAGGGAGTGTATATCAGAGAAGCTTCGGAGGTAGTTTACATTTCCAAGGCACTGTTAAGAGTGTTAGTGCTTCTTTTAATATAGAAGGTAAAACTGCTGATTATAGAGAAGTGACCTTCACAGATGTTATAGGTAAAATTGCACAAAAGTGGGACAGCTATAACTACTATGCGGAGGGGCAGGCGGTATGGAAGATAGACAGCTCCGGAGTAACACGTTTACGTAGAAAAAGTGGCACTGGAGGAACACTACCCGACTTTGTTGGAGGAACCAGCAGTGACATAACAGGCCTACAGCTAAACATAGTCTCAGGGTCTGGAGTGAGTGCACTACTAGTAGATGGAGATCCAGACATAACTGCAGGAGACGGCAACCCTCTTGTAAAAAGCAGAGATGGTGGAGGATCTTTAACGGCCTCCGGGTATACCTTATATGACTCGGACAATGTAAAATATTGGAAATACCTAGGCTGGGATAGCAGGGCTCAAAGAAATGTAACCAGACACCAGTTAAACCAAACTATTCAGACCACGAATACTGTATTTGAAAATATCAACGGTATGTTGAGGCAGTTTAACGGTATCCTTCGATACGCCAACGGCTCTTATCAGTTAAGTGTTAAGAGCAAGTCTCCTTCGCTATCAGCATATGAAAAAGTCAAAGAAGAAGATATTGTAGGCCAGATAAAGCTGACAGATAAGGGCAGCAAGAAGACCTATAACAGCGTTAGTGCAAGTATAGTAGATCCTCAGAACGGGTTCGAAACACGATCCGTAAGCTTTTTTAACTCAACCTACTTGAGAGAAGATAACGGAGTGCCTAAGAAAGGCAGCTTTGCCACTCCTAGCATAAGTAATTACTTTAACGCCAGATTCAATATAAAACAGTTTCTTGATGAGTCTAGAAACGGCCTTGAGATTCAATTCAATACTAGACCTTCAGGGATATTACTGCTAGCAGGTGAGATTATTGCATTAACCTACGAGAGATTTGGATGGGACGATAAGCTGTGGAGAATAACTAACCTTAACTTTTTAGAGAACGGCCAGGTAGCCGTAACAGCAGAGGAACACTCTGATGGTGCTTATATTGTTAATGCAACAAAAGACTCAGATGGAGTAGCCAACAAACAGTCAGGACCAGGCACAGTAGTCCTAGACCAAATGCAGCCGCCTAACAGTCTAACTGCAACAACAGGCTCGCAAGCAGGTATTGGAGGTATTAAACTACTTTGGAGACATGGAGCAGGATACAATCCAGCAACTCATGATGTCCAAGTATTTAGTAGCACAAAAAATAAACGAACAGTTGATGTTGTAGCAAATGGTGCAGGAACAGAGTCTACCTCCCTAACTGTTGATAACGCTTCAGATGTTGCAGTAGGAACCACTCTGGCTAACGGCACTAGTATTAAAACTATAGCTAGTGGAGACTCCTACCCTATTGCGGTATATGAAATCTCGGTTGTAGGAGACACCAACTGGGCCGCCTTGGATGCAGGCTCTGAGACTAACTTTGGTGTAGGGGACTTAGTAGTACCAAGCAGCACCGGAACTTTTTCAGGTACTGGGCAGATGCGAGAAATCAATCAAACTATCGAAGTCACCGCAGTTAATGGTAATGTCATAACTCTTAGTAGCCCCTTTACTTGGACAAACGACCAAACTATTACTTTTAGAGCTACTTTACTAGCAGGCAGACTTGATACTAGTACTTTTACCGACCCTGTAACAGAGGTCTCACAGAGTAATACTACAAGATACTATTGGATACGTTATGCTGTTGATGCGCCTGTACAGAATATCGCAGGTGCTGTATCCAGACGACAGTTTTCTGTGTTCGAACCTGCAACGGTAGCGGGTATAGAAGGCACAAACCTGGCTGCAAACGTATTAAGAGGCGTAGATTTAAGAGTCGAGCCTGGTACTAGTTTCACTTATGAAACAGACGGTACTGGTATAGACTCTAACTACAATGCAACTGCGACTATTACTGCACAAGGCATTAACGGATTAGGCACTGCTGCCTATAAATTCGAACAAGTAACTGGTGTAGGTTCAACGACTTTGTTACAGGATTTCAGTACTGATGCAGACTTGGTGTTTACTCCTCCAAATGCCTTTACCGCGACACCAGGGACAGTTAGAGTAACCTTCAGAGATACGTATCTAGGGTCAGAGTATTTTGCTACGGCCGAGGTTACATTTACAGGTAACAGAATTACAAGTGATGGTAATCAGGGCATACCAGGCAATACATTTACTGTAACTGCTACTAACATGGGGCAGAAACTACGTGCACTTTCTACGGGTGCTGTACCTGCGGCAGAGCAGTTTGCTTCTGTTGTTAAGATAGTAAAGAACGGCAGTAATATGCCATACGATGGAGGTAACTCTCCTGCTAGTGGTACTTGGCACTGGGGAACCGTTACCGAAATAACCGGCGGCTCTAGATTTGCGGTACAACTGGGGTCTGCCTCTTTGACGCTAACTGGCACTTTCTATAATGCTAATACTGACCAAAATATTATAGAGTTTGATGTAGCTATTGAAGACGATCAAAATGTTACAATTGGTGCGGTACGTTATTCAATTGAAAAAATCCCCGGGCTTCGCGATATTGGTAATCTTACGCTTTCTATTACAGGAACTCCTACTGAGACTACTTCAGGGGGCGATACATTTACTGAGTACCAACACTCTACGATAACCACCCCAGGGACTGTCCCGGCTGCACTTACATTCGGACGTACACGAGATTGGTGTGGCGGAGGGGTAAACGTACATATTGGGCATACAGAAATGGCAAACAGCACCTCGACTTCCGCCATAAAAATAGCCTCCACTCTCGTTACTCCTGACGCTGATGGAGTAAAAAGGCTTCGTAACGGAGACCGTTTCAGAATTGAAGTGGTAGAGGATGCCACCGGCGATCCCTATATGGGTGATACGTATATAGCAGGTGAGCGCATATATATTGGACCTCACATAACTGAGGCAGAAGCAGCTGCACTAGGTGCTACCGCAAGAGACCATAATTTTTGGAGTACTCTAGTAGCGGAGAAAGTCTACGGAAGTATGATCGTTGACGGAACACTTTCTGCCAATGCAGTTAATGCGAATGATGTGAGAACGAAGACATTGTTGGTAGAGAGTAGTATGGTGTTAGGTACTTCTGGTACTACCCAGAGTAGTTCCAACAAAGGTAAAATATACTCCGCAGGAAAGAGTACTTTCAGCAGCGGTACTAATGGATTCTTTTTAGGCTGGGAGGGCAATGGCGAGGTTGTCGATCACAAAGCTAAGTTTGCTCTTGGAGATAATAATGATTTTATTAAGTTTGACGGTACGAACCTCTCTATAAAAAATCATGGAGACTTCACATTAAAGAGTACATCTTCTACAAACACTTCTCGACTTGAGATAGTGAATGATGTTATCGAAATCTATAGCGGTACGGAAAGCACACCGCGAGTAAAAATAGGGAACCTCTCATAGAGGGGTTCTCAAAAATAAACCTTGACATAGAATGTCAACTTAGTTATAATTCTGTAATGGAGGAAATCATATGAGCGCAGCACGCTATAACCTAATCATCGACCAAGGGACCGACTTTGCCCTGGAATTTATCGTAAAGGAGTCAGGAACAGCTAAGAGTCTTTCCGGTGATACTGCGCGAGCGCAACTTAGACCAACCAAAGACTCTTCCACACTTACGGAAACTTTCACTTGCCTCGTAGAAGACGGCAGTGTCACAGGAAAAATCACAGCTAAGTTATCAAACAGCGAAACCTCTGCAATTGCAGCAGGACGCTATTACTATGACTTGGAGCTTGTAGATTCAGGTATCGTAACTCGCCTTCTCGAAGGCACTGTTACTGTTACGCAGGAGGTCACTCGTTAATGTCAAAGATTACTTTAGAAATTACAGAAGTTGTTAATGGGGTAAGTATTACAGAAACTCCTATCACCCTCGTAGGTGATACCCTTTCTGCTGCTGCCTCTACCACTGCGACAGGTGTAACTTTTACTCCTACTGGAGGCATTGCCGCTACAAATGTACAGGCTGCTCTTGCAGAAGTGGACTCTGAGAAGATGAACGCTAGCAATGGTGTTGCTACGGACTTCTTTACTATGCAAGGTACTAATGGCGGAAATATTCGCTGGCAGGGCAATGCAAACACTCTAAAAGTGCACGATGGTAGTATACTTGGTTTTGGAGCATCAACAAGCTTGCAGGATACAGATATGGAAATCTTCCATGTATCTAATGAGAGCTATATTCGAGACACAGGCGCAGGCACTTTATTTATTCAGACGGACGGCCCAAGTATTACGCTTGGAAGTACCTCGAATAATCTCGCACTCTCTGCCACGTTTGTACCAGGTGGTGCGATTAACCTATACCACAACTACGGTAAAAAGTTCGAGACTACCTCTAACGGTATCGACGTAACTGGACTAGTTGAGTTTGACTCCTTGTCCGGTACTGGTGCTGTAGCAATTACAGATATTCTTGATGCCGACGATATGTCTGGTGCAAGTGCTACTACTCTTTCTACTTCTGAGTCGATTAAAGCATATGTAGATTCACAAGTTGCAGGCAAAGATAACACAGACGAAATTACCGAAGGTAGTACTAATCTGTACTTTACAAATGCTCGTGCAGACGCTCGTATACAGGCCGCAGACACTGGAGACCTTTCAGAAGGTTCAAATCTTTACTTTACAAATGCTCGTGCAGATGCTCGTATACAGGCCGCAGACACTGGAGACCTTTCAGAAGGTTCAAATCTTTACTTTACAAATGCTCGTGCAGATGCTCGTATAGCAGCAGCCACTACAACAGACCTTTCAGAAGGTTCAAATCTGTACTTCACAAATACTCGTGCAGATGCTCGAATCGCAAATAATATTATAGACGAAGATGGGTTTAGTACTAATAGTGCCACTCGTGCACCTTCTCAACAATCTGTAAAAGCGTACGTAGCTGATCAAACCGCTAACATCCAAGGTGACATTACTAATGTTATTACTGGTAATGGATTGATTGGTGGTGGTACTAGTGGTGCGGTAACCGTAGCCGTTGATACAGCAGTCGTGGCTACAGCAAGCAATACACTATCACTAAATAATAAAACACTAAATACTCCTGCTATCAATTCGCCAGATATTAACGGTGGTACGGTTGATGGTGCAACTATCGGAGCTGCTACTCCTAGTACGGGTAAGTTTACCAGTCTTACTGTACTCGACGACAACCCTATACTTCTTATGAACGATAGTGATGGCAATGAGCAGTTTAAGATCAGTCACCAAGGCGGTAATAGCTATATAAGCTCCTTCGGAAGCGGTTCCGATTTTGGAGCAATGACTTTCTACAGGAATAAGACTCCTGCGGATGCTAAAGCCACATTTAAGTTTAGCACAAACGGAGACTTTATAGTTTTTCAAGATGATGGCAGCACTAATCTTCTAAAAACAGATGCTGACCAGAATCGTGTTGGTATTAACACTTCAAGTCCGCAAGAAGCTCTTGATGTTGTAGGCACAGCAAAAGCTACTCAATTTAAGACTGGCTCTAGTATTATTAGAGAAGACACGAATAAAACAGCTGTAAACTGGGAGTACACAGGTAAAGAGTTTAGTACAGCGGGGCAGGAGACTAATCCTGGCGGTGCTATCTTTGGAGACAGTGGCACAAAGTTGTATGTTATAGGTACACAAAGCGACAGGGTTCAGCAATATAGTGTATCTTCTGCCTACGATCTTTCCAGCACAGTTGCTCATGTAGGGCAGGCCAATGTCGCCCATGGTGGCAACCCTCAAGATCTCGTATTTAGCGCAGACGGCAGCAAACTCTGGACTCTTGACGGAGGCTCTGATCAGCTAAGATATTATACAGTTGGTACAAATTGGGACATAACAACTCTCTCGAGTTCCGCTGTAGTTACTCGTGATTTCTCTGACAACGTAGACACTAATCCTACAGGGTTTAGATTCAATGCAGACGGGACAAAAATTATACTTGTAGGCTCTAGTAAGGCGGGTGCCAATGGCAAGGATATTATTTATTCCTATGATCTCAGCAGTGCATATGATATTGCAGGCATCGGAGTATCTAGTGGTACTATTGCTGTCGCGCCAGATGCTGAGGTTCAATTCGATACCTTTAAAGATAGCCTAGAGATGATGGATGAGATTACTCTAGTACAGGCTATTGAGTTCTCTGTAGACGGTAAAACAGCACACATTGCCTGTAGAGATAGAGGAAATATTATTAGTTTCGCTCTTGCTACAGCTTTCGATATTACAACTATGTCGTTTGCAGGTTTCGCTAATACAGCAAATGAAGAGCTAAGCCCTACAGGTATCTACCTTAATCAGGCTGCGAACGTCGCAATTATTGTGGGCCTAACAGACGATAATGTTGTTCAGTATACTGTAAATAACCCAGGTACTGTTATAGAATCCTCAGGATCTACTCAAGTTACAGGAAACTTAGGCGTATATAAAAACGCAACGTTTGAAAAAGACGTATATATTTCCGGCAGACTCAGAACTGCAAGTTCTATTGTCTCTCAATCAGGGCTGACCGCCAGCGGTAATGTTGCTTTCAGTACTGTTGGAGGTACGGTTAAGGTAGGCGGGACTTCTAGTACGGGAGTGTTTGAATTTGGTCGAAGTACTGATACTCAAACTATAAAAATTAGTGCGGGTGCTACTGCGAGCGGTAAAACTAATACTGTTAATATTGGTAATGCGGGCGCTTCTGGCTCTACTACTAATATCAATATTGGTGGCGGGGTTGGTACTTGTACTACAACTATTGATGGGGATCTTGTTATTCCTAATGAGACACCTGCGTCAGCTACTGCTGCAGGAACAGCAGGACAAATTGTATGGGATACTAACTATATTTACATATGTACTGCAACTAATACATGGAAGAGAGTCGCAATCGGGACTTGGTAAGACATAAAAAGGGGGCTGCAATAGCCCCCTTTCTTTTACCCTTCTACTTCTTGAATCTCTGCTTCGGCAGGTTGATCTTCTACTTCTGCTTGCAACAACTCAACAAAACCCTTTCTAGCGATCTCTAGTCTATCGAGCTTGAACTTCATTTCCTGGCTCTCTTGCTGAATCTCGCCTAACTGAGCTACAATATACTGCCCTCTCTCACTCATATCATCTACGTTATATTGTGTATCATTAAGTGTTACTGTCTTTACTTCTTCTGTCATGTCTATTTCCTATTTAAATATATCTTGCCAATTTCCAGTTGTACTCGCTTTGGAATACTCGGTGGCTCTGTTTTCAAAAAAGTTAGCGTGTTCAACGCCGTTTAGCATATAGTCTAGCCAATCTAAAGGATTCTTATCACTTCCAAAAATCTTCTTCAAACCTAGTCCTAACAGTCTACGATCTGCAATATAGCGAATATATAACTTAACATCTTCTGGCGTGAGGTCTGGGACATCTGCACCTTCGAAACATAAGTCAATAAACGCATCTTCTAGCTCTACTGATCGCTCTGCGGCACAATAGATCTCATACTTCAGATCATCGTTCCACAATTCTGGGTTCTCTTGAATGAATGTACGGAATAACTGTGACATTCCTTCAACGTGGAGACTTTCGTCTCGAACAGACCAAGTAACAATCTGTCCCATACCCTTCATCAAGTTGTGGCGAGGGAAGTTCAACAGAATAGCAAAACTACTAAACAACTGCACCCCTTCGGTAAAACCTGAGTAGATAGCCATTGTTTTCGCAATATCCATCTTAGAGTCCATACCGAAGTTGCTAAGATGCTCATGCTTGTCCATCATCGCCTTATGCTTCATGAACTCTTTGTACTCATCATCTCCATACCCAAGTGTCTCTAGTAACAACGAGTATGCTTCCTGGTGTACTGCTTCCATAGCTGCAAAAGCTGATAGCATCATTCGTACTTCTGGCTGCTTAAAGGTTGGCAGGTAATGTGTAGCATAGCCACAACATACATCTACATCAGCCTGTGTAAAGAAACGAAAGATGTTTGCTAAGAGTGACTTGTTCCCTGGACTAAGGTTCTCACGAAAATCTTTCAAGTCATCAGCAAGATTTACTTCGTCAGGCAACCAGTGCATGTGCTGCTGTGACTTATAATGTTCAAATGCCCACGGGTAATTGAACGGCTTATAGTATTCTCTTTCTTCTAGTAAATTACTCACTTATAAACTCCTCTATCTGGGCTTTAGTCTTAACTCCGACTAAGCGGCCTACTTCTTTATCATTATCATCTACAAGTATCATTGTAGGTACTCCGCGAACTTTGTAGTCCGCTGCTAAGTTTGGGCTATCATCAATATCAATACTTGAGATAGTATAGGGGAGATTAACCCCCTCCAACGTTTTTGCCAACATCTTACAAGGTTGACACCATTCTGCACTAAATTTAAGTAATCTCATCTTAACCCTCACACGCTAAACAATCATTTTCATCAATAGTATCGAAGATATACTTTCGTAGTGCTTCATCTGATACTGTCTCGGCTCTCTTTATCGCTTCACTTCGTAGATAATATAGAGTTTTTACTTTCTGCTTCCATGCTGCCATGTGTATCGCGTGCAGTTCCTGCTTTGAAACATTAGCAGGGAAGAATACGTTTAGTGACTGACTTTGGCAAATGTGCTTCTGTCGATCCCCTGCAAACTCAATAACCCACTTCTGGTCAATCTCTACTGCTGTCTTAAATACATCCTTAGTATAATCATCTAAGAACTCTAGTTGTTGAACCGATCCACCGTTTGTAATGATACTCTTCCAAACTTCGTCCGTGTCCATATCTATTTCTTGAAGTGCGTGCTGTAAGTATTCGTTTTTAAGAAGGCTACTACCGCTTTTAGTTTTCTGCGTAAAAGCATTAGCCCGGTAAGGCTCAATGCTAGGACTTGTATTACCACATATAATACTACTACTAGCATTAGGAGCAACGGCAAGCAAGTGAGCATTACGTACGCCGTAGCCTTTACCATCAGGGCACTCCCCTCTTTCTGTTGCAAGTTGTCTTGTTGCACGTACTGCCTCCGATTTAATTCTTGTAAACATTCTGTTGTTTGCACCTTTTGCAAGCACGCTCTCAAACGGAATGTTGTGTCTCTGAAGATAAGCGTGGAAACCCATAGCACCCAGGCCAATACTTCTTTCTTTTTCTGCACTTAACTTCGCTCTGTATAGCTCGTTAGGGGCATTGGCGATAAAGTGATCAAGTACATTGTCTAACATTCGTACTAGATCAGGAATGAACTGCTCATTCTGGCTCCACTCGTCATACTCTTCCAGATTTACACTTGACAAACAACATACTGCTGTGCGCTGATCATCTGTAGCCAGTGTAATTTCAGAACAAAGATTTGAGTGATGTACCTGCAACCCTGCATCTTTCTGAAATTGTGGTAAAGCGGCCTGAACTGTATCTTTAAACATAATGTATGGTTCGCCAGTCTCTACACGATTTTGGATCAACTTTACCCAAAGTGTCTTAGCTGATACAGTCTTCGTAACTTCACCACTGTGTGGATCTACTAAATCCCATGAATCATCGAAACCTTCTTCTCTTGTAGCTCCTTCGATCAGCTCCATAAACTCGTCAGAAACAGTGACAGCATGATGCAAGTTAGTAGACTTGCGATTAACGTCTCCGCCTGTAGGCTTACGAATGTCCAGAAACTCTTCAATCTCTGGGTGAGACATTTCCAAATATGCTGCATAACTACCTCGTCTTGTTACACCTTGTGAGAAAGCGAGCATTTCTGCATCAACCACTTTCAAGAAAGGAATTACTCCAGTTGACTCTGACCCCGCAGAGGTTTTACTTCCTACTGATCGTACATCGTTCCAACAACCCCCAATACCACCGCCTACACTAGACAAGAACGCATTCTCAGTATAGTGACCAGTGATACCTTCTCGGCTATCTTCAACATAGTTTAGAAAGCAACTGATAGGCATGCCACGGCTAGTGCCGCCATTGCTCAAAACAGGCGTACTAAACATGAACCACAGCTTACTAGCGTAGTCATACAATCTCTGTGCGTGTGCTTCATCGTCAGCGAAGGTTCTTGCTGCTCGTGCAAACGCATCCTGGGGAGACTTTTCCCCTTCTACTAAATAACGATCTTCTAAAGTTTTAATACTAAACTCTGATAGATAGTTGTCTCTCTTATAATCAATCTGCATTTGTCATTCTCCGCTGTATATCAGACACATTGTCTGCACCAATTGCGTCATCGCAATATGTTACTAAATCCATCAACTCATAGTTTGTCAAGAGCAGTTCTGCATTTGCATTTAGCTCTTGAATATACTTATACTTACCGTCTAAAGGTATGTTGTCATAGATGGTCATTGCATCGCCATAATCTTTGATTAGTGACTCTGCGCGTTTTGGGCCTATACCGTTAATGCCTGGTACGTTGTCGCCCTTATCTCCAGTCAAACATTTAAAGGAGATGTACTCTTCAGGAGTTACATTGTAATGCTCACTCCAATTATTGATTGTGACTTCTTTACGGGTTACATAAGAAAATCTACTTACGCCATCCTGAATTAACAAGTCCCAATCTCGGTCACTCGATACTAGCCAAATCTCTTCTAAACCGTACTCTTTCTTACGCTTTACCAGGTGGGCAGCAAGATCATCTGCCTCTACACCTTGATAACGAAGAACAGGAAACGACTCTGCCAATAGTTCTAGTGTGCCTTCATATTCATCAAAGAAGTCTATAAATGCCTGCTTCTCTGCATCTGTTTGTGTTTCGTACTTATCTTTTCGATTCTGCTTGTACTCTGGTAAGATACCCTTCCTATAGCTGGAAGAGCCCCAGTCTGCGGTAATAATAATATTACCACATTTGTATGACTGGGCTAAGGATTTTACAGTTTGTACATAGTCATCTCGAAAGTCTGTTCTACCTTGATGCTTCCAACGGAAGGCCAAGTTCAAGGCATCAATTACTATAGTCTTACTTTCTTTACCTGATGTTGCTTCATTAAAACTAAAAGCCACCTATCCACTCCACTTTTTCTGCTGCTAACCAATCCTCTGCAAGTAATACATAACAATCCAGAAAGGCTATATACAAATACTGTTGTGTATTCTCAGGCTTCTGTTCTGTGCATACAAATACTTTAGAACGGTCATATTTAAAAAATAGCATTGGCTTTTGATCGCCACCTGCCGCTTGTATTACTACTTTCTTCCACCAGCGAATCAAATTGTTTGTCTTAGGTTGTGTGAATACTTTGTCTGTCAATGCAGAGTCTTTATAATTCTTTACTTCAATACAAAAATGATTGCGCTGATTAGGGACATATAAGTCCCCTTTCAAATACTCTAATGCTCCAGAGGCGGGCACTCTTTCAAACTTGAGACCCGTCGAGTCCCTCAACATATCCCTCACTAGGTACTCGCCTCTCGCTCCCTTCGCTCTCGAATCTACCATCTTCTTCCTCTTTTATCTTGGACTCTTTGAGTTCCAGTTCTTCTTGTGCTTTAAGGTGTCTCCACCATAGTCTTCTTCTACCTGCCGACATCTCTACTCCAGTACGCTGACGTTTCCGTCCTTGACGACTTCAATCTTTTCGAGGAGGGGGTGAGTCCAACCATGCGATACGATATAAGTATTTAAATCTTCTCGAAGCAATACTTCTACCATACGCTCTCTTCCTGTCTCATCGAGTACATTGATAACCTCGTCTAAAAATAAAACATTGATTCTTGACTTTGAAATACTACTCATTAGCTGACGGATAGCTAGTAGAGTAGCGGTGTTAACTCGGGCAAGTTCTCCAGAAGAGAGAGCAAGAATATCAATAATGCTTCCTGCATCTGTAATCTGTACATTAAGTTTGTCGTTCGATACCACAAACTCTAGGGTAAACCTACCATCAGATAGTTCGGCTAGATAAGTATTTGTCAACTCTTCTAGCTCTTTTACTAAATTTTCAATCTTGTATGCAAGCAAGCCATTTGTACTAAATGCCTTCTTCAAGATGTCCAGAGTCGTTTCTTTACTTTGTAATTCAACGAGGTCTGCTTTATGTTTTTCTTTCTGCGCTTTAAAGTCGTCAGTCTGTTCTTGGATTACTTGGAGTCTTGTGTTGAGTTTGTTTCTACGCTCGTTCTCGGCCCTAAGTTTTGACTCCTGCGCTTTTGCTTCTTGTACTCCTCTACGGCTGTCACCAACGCTGGCTTCAAGCTCCGCACTATCCACATGATCCGCAGAGATAGAGCTGTCATAAGCCTGATAAAGCATTTCCCAATCTCGGATAGCTTTTGTGTTACTTTCAAATCTTCCATTATTTGCTTTAACTTGTTTAAGCTGTTCTGTAAGTTCATCTAATTTCTCCTTTGCTTCTGCAAATTTCTTCTGCTCTACTTCGACCATAGCTTTCTCTACCGAATTGTCGATAGGTTGCTTACAGGTAGGGCATTCATCGTGTACTTTTCCTAGTTTATTTAGGGTTGTCTTCGCACCCGCAGCGACTGCTCTAATTGATCCAATCTCCGACATAAGATCTTCGGACTCTATAAACTCTACTTGGTCTGCATTTAGAGTGTCAATATCTATAGCATCGAGCTGCTTTTTATATCCGTTATTCTTAGAAATTTTATCAGAATTTTCAGTCCACTTATCAAGTTCATTCGTCCAATGACGGAGATCTTTCTCGTGTTCTTCCAACGAACTTTCTACTTTTAGCAGGGGTAGTACATCGGTACTCTCAAGTTTGTTATTTTCCAACCATTTTTCTACGGTCGCTAACTGACCTGAAACGTTTGTACTCTTTGAAGTTGCTTCTTTCGAAGCGGCTTTAAATACTTCGAACAACTCTACATAATGCTCTAACTGAAGAAGGTCGATTAAGAACTTCTTACGGTTAGCGTCTGTTGCTGTAAGAAACTGCAGGCTTGCATTAGTATTTTGATATACCAACTGCGAGAATGTTTTGAAATCTATTCCAATAATACCTTGAATAGTCTTGTATGTGTTAGTAGCCGTATGACTACTAATGTCTTCACCATCTTTCTCTAGTTTTACTTTGATACTAGACTTACGTTTGATGGTGATCTCATATGTCGAACCGTCTTTAGTGAAAGTAAGAGATATGTTGTATCCTTCATTGATATGTCTGTTTGGAATATCAACTTTTTTAATTCCTTTAGAATTCTTGTTGTACAGAGCTTCTTCGATGATTAACGGAATAGACGACTTGCCCATTCCGTTAGTACCAATAATTTGTGTTACTGTGTTATCATCCAAGTCTAACTCGTTACCAGAACCGTAACTAAAGCAATTATCCCATTTCAACTTTTGAAGCGTAATCATTGTATGTTCCTATTATCTCTGGTATTGAGGTTTCTGGTAATTCTAAAATATATGCCAAATACTCTGCTAGTTCTTCTTGTATCGACATATCTTTATCTATAATCAGGCTTGCCTCTGATTTTCGTTTAACTACTTTCTTATCGAGGAGGTCTGAGTTCTTAACACCTGCAAGTTCTTGAATATCGCCTTCTACTTCATAGATTGTATGGTGGTAGTCGGTTGGTACCATATCAGATTGATTTGATACTGTCTTTCTCAATAACTGCGGTAGTCTAAACTCTTCCCACATCCAGCTCCAGTCCTGTTCATTGATAAGCAAGTAGCCTGTTTTAACTATGCTTCTATGAAAAGAAGTAGTCATAGGACTACCAGGGTATACAATGTTACGTTGACTGTTGCTATGGGAGTGTAGATCTCCGGAAAATACTACAGGAAAGTCTTCAAACCTGTCTAAATCTACTTCTGGTTTAACATGAGGAGGTATCTCTCCACGAACATGAGTAAATAGAGGTTGACTTGTGTTAAACTGCTCAATGCTACCCTTACGGTGAAGATCAGTATAAGGCAATATGCCGTAACCTAGGTCTTCATCAACGTAAGAAATATCCACAATGTGTATCAGAGGGTTGATATCCCGTGATACTTGCTTTAACTGTGTAAAGAAGGTCTTGTACTTCTTAGTAGCTTCATGGTTTCCATCATAGATAACAGTTGGAATCTTTACTCCACGAATAAACTTGAAGTAAAGTTCCAACTCTTCCATGTTTGGCAGTCTATCAAACAGATCACCACCTATAATGTGCATACTGCACTCTTTCTCAAGCTCGTACACTTGCTCAAAGAATAGATTATAGCGGTTTAAAGCCCACGATACTGGGACGTTCTTCTGTCCCAGCTTTATGTGCCAATCTGCTGTATATAAGATCATCCGATATTGAACTCAGCTTCCAGTGCTTCGTCATCGGTTTCTGCGCCTGCATTGCGTAGGCGGTCTAACAGTTCTTTCTGTGCGTCTGCTGTTGGGCGAGGCATAACATCGTCCATAGACTTGAGATCAGCAATAGATGCCAGCTCGTCTTCAGTCAGAGCACGTGGCTTGCACTTCAATGCTTGGAGTTGGTACTCAACATTGTAAGGCAGTGGGCCAGTCTTTACTCGCTTGAAACATACATCCCAGCCAGTAGCGTGATCAGTAGGGTCGCCCAGATCTTCTGCAGCAGTAATTACTTGCTCCCACAGCTTCTTCTTAAGGTTTGCTACTTTAACCTTACCATCGGTAGGGTCGATTACTTGTACAGCGTAGCTCCAGCCACACTTGAGGTCTGGGAAGTATTCACGAACCCAATCCTGTTCTTTGTTATTGAATCGCTCGGCATTGCGATCGAATGAGAGACACTCCAAAGGAATGTTCTTGCCGTTCTCGCCTTCAATCCAGTAGACGTAGCGAGCTAAGATGTCACCAACGATACGCATTTTATTGTCGCCATCTTTGTACTGAAAAGTAGAGATGGATGATTTTTGTGCGCCGCCAGTTTGCTTGTTAAATGATAATGCCATTAGTGTAAATTCTCCGTTGTGACTTCCTCATATAGAAAATGGACTACGCCATCACCTATACGAAGTAGGCTGTTTTCTTCGATTAGTTCTAGATCAACCGGTACATGGTATAGATCTAGTGTGGTTTGTTGTGTTGCTATGTAATCCGCCATACTTCTAATTGAAGCTAGGGCGTAATATATTGCCACGTCCCGGTGGCTGTACTTATAAGCGTTGAGCGCCATGACATCTGCATGAAGTAAGAAACTCGTGCCATTAAAGGACTTGGTCGCGTACTTGTATATTGGATCGTATTTATTTTTTGGTATTTGCTTTTCTATAAGCATTTCCATGATACGGCAACATTCAAGCGGGCTACCCTCTGCCTCGTCAAAAACCTTCTCCCAGCTAAATAAGAACACGTATTATACTCCTTTTTAAGTATGTTGTCAAGAACTATTTTTTTAAAGGTACTTCATCGACCAATCCTGTTTCATGTAAAATCCTACCCTATTCGAGGCTTGTCTCTGTGCAGTCTTGCCTCGAAGGTGGATGTCTACAACAACTGGACTAATCTTACCTTCTTTCTTTCGTATTACCCGACCTACTAACTGTGTAAGGAGGGGCTCGTTGTTTACTGGGGTTGCCAGTATTAAGCAGCTCAGAGTATCAACAGATATACCCTCTGAGAAAATTGCTTGCGTTCCGTAGAGAACATTAGCGTCCCCGTAGAGAATTTCGTCTACGAGTGTCTCTCTGTCCTCGTGCGCTACCTCACCTGTAACACAAACGGCTTTCTCACCAGTCAGCTCGGCGCAAGCTTTGAGGAAACTGACTCGATCGCTGACCACCAGGACTTTATGTCCTCTGGCGGCATATCCAGCTGCAAGCATTGCTATAGTATGCCTATATTCCTCATTATTTGATAGCGCAGAGACTCTGTTTGCCCAAGGTATCTTAGCTCCATCCATAAAGCGTATCTCAGAATGTACT
>Ga0209197_1000236_pt1 | contig 40895 bp, 44 predicted proteins | sample COGITO_mtgs_1105_4_FD_184802 | JGI IMG/M metagenome (GOLD analysis project Ga0209197, IMG submission 184802) | Pelagic marine microbial communities from North Sea - COGITO_mtgs_110512 (SPAdes) (version 2) | ecosystem: Environmental > Aquatic > Marine > Epipelagic ... | reverse complement strand
AGAATCAGAGGAAGAATCAGAGGAAGAATCAGAGGAAGAATCAGAGGAAGAATCAGAGGAAGAATCAGAGGAAGAATCAGAGGAAGAATCAGAGGAAGAATCAGAGGAAGAATCAGAGGAAGAATCAGAGGAAGAATCAGAGGAAGAATCAGAGGAAGAATCAGAGGAAGAATCAGAGGAAGAATCACAAAAATTCGAATCGTTCTACGACGTAACTAATTTATTTTTAGGCGATGTCTCTAAATCAACATTCAAAAGACTTTGTACAAAGTTCAAACTTAAACGACGTCGTTACGGTACGGATAGATACATATATCAATATCACCATAATAGTGACATTAAAACAATACAAGGGGGTTTGAAAACCGTATTGAAAAGATTGATTCTCTGTGAGAATGAGGATAAGAGCAGAAAAGATAGCATTATATTGGGAAAAAGAAAAAATATCGAACAAAACGTTAAAGAACCCTCGTCAAAAAAAAGAAAGTCACTTGAGAAAACGAACGTTGAAGAAGATTTTTGGTGCTATTGTTTTTAAATTTATCCGTGGACTTCAAGAATGGCATCGAGTTTCTGCCAATGTCAGGCGCTCTGCGACGCCACATGGGGAAGCTGTAAAAGAGTAACTTAACTTGATACAGTTAACACTTTGAGAGTGGAAAAAGTCATTCTACACATATGATATTTAATAACTAGCGTTAGTTATTATTTCATTCTAATGGGAGATACTGTTATTGTCTATATTGCTGGTAAAGAAATAGGAAGAGGATACACTACAATACATGGATATGTGATACACAACCAACAAACATATCTATCAGTCATTGATTTTTACACTGATATGATACAAAATAAGTTAATGATGGTGTTTGAACACTGTCAAATGGATAAAATACAATATAATTATTGTTACAGAATGATTGTAGAGCGTTTTCATTCAAATTAAAATGTGGGCGCTCTGTGACTTCCAATAAAATATCAATTAAATTTATCTTCTACATTTAAATTAAAATCATTTCTTAGAAATTCAGGGAACTTTTTTTTCTCAACATGCCATACCTTCAACACCTTCAGCAGTCGCGATGGGTGCAGACCTGGTCGGACAAATACGGTGCACACTACAGCATTCGACTTGGAAACTCTGGGAGAAACGGATGCAGCGTAATGGAAGTCTCTAAACAGGAGGAAATTAACATTACCAAGTGGTTCGGCCAGCACGATATTCAGCGAGACGCCACCGATACCAATATGTGGTGGTTCATGGAGCGGTTTAGCTCCAACAATCTTCTTGACACTGGGACTGACACAATGTATAGCGGTGGGTACGAGTTTAGAATGGGCAAAGATGCGTACAACGCGTTGTTTAAACGTGTTATATCAAATTAAAATATACTTTTCTTTGTAGTTCAAGTAGGACTTTTTACGCTTGTTTGGCTTTTCTTTCTGTACCGGTGGCCTATTATAGTCATTACCGTATCTTTCTGTGCGGTCAGAGTCTGACTGGGATTCGATGAAGTCGTGCGGAAGCTGCATGTAGTCTAAAAGAGTGTTCTAGCCCTCATATTCTTAGGTACAAGAGGTGTCACGGATGATTGGCGCTCACATCGCGTAAATACAGCGGACCCTCCGGACACTGACCGCAACGCAGATTGATTCATGCACTCGAAGGCAGAGTTCGAAGCTTCTGATGTAAAAGTTAATGACGTCTCTCCTCGAAAGCCCATTGTTTGACCAACAGCTTGGGCATCTCCTACATTTGCCGCCATAAAAATACACTCTATATTATTTGGTAATGATTCGAGAGTTTTTTTGACGGTTCCGCTGTCACATTCGCTCGTATTATCAACACCATCAGTCATCACAATGAATACTCCGGATTCATTGTCACCAACTTGCTTTTTCAGATTGTTGGCTGCCGTCACAATGGTATCGTAGAGACGCGTCGTTCCGCGCGGTTCTATCCACTCGTTCTCTACAGTCACCGTCGCAATGTCTTGGTTGTCCACAGGTACTTCCATCTGATTGTCAAATGTGTAGAGGGACATTCTGGTGGGGTTTCCGGAAGATGCGGCGATGGCTTTCTGGTCTTGTAATAATTTTTGGAGTCCTTCCAGCGGTGTGGTCCCCATCGAACGCATAGAACCTGACCTGTCCCACACTGCACAAATATATTTGTTGGACACTGTTCTTACCTTTTTGACGGGTTCCTTGGTCGTGTCAACCGCCTTTCGCTTCGTAGGTAGAGATGGTTGTTTGTTCATTGGAACGGTGACCGCATGGATGCGAATGTCTGCTTCGTTGACGACTTGACGATTGAATGGCGCCGTATTATGTTCCGCCACCCACTTTTGAATATTTGCCTCCTCGTAGAAGCGGTGTTCGTCCGCAGTATCTTCGCATTCTAAAAAGGCAACTTTACCTGTGATAGGTACCATACCAATACTGCATACATAAGTAGCAGCAGTTGAGACCGAAATTTTGCGAATAATTTCGGTGACCACAGCGCTTGTTTGCAAAGTGACACCGTCAAAGTGTGTGGAAATGTCAACCTTATGTCCATGGAAGACGATAAAACTATTCGTCGGGGAACACTCAAAATCGGTGACACCCTTCAAAAGAAGCGGATTGTTCATAATCAACTGTGCGAGCGCTGTGGATGCCTGCAACGAAGGTTCACCGGTTTTGGCAGGTTGTTCCCGAATTTTGTAGCGGAATATTTTTCCTTGTGGTTTCTTGAGCAAAACATGTATATGAGGGGTCTCGCCGTGGGTCTCGACGTTAGACATAGCACCAATGACTTCTATATCCTCTGTGACCTCGATTGTGTCACATATATGTTTGCAGAGTGGTCCAGAGTCACCGTCGATGAACACTTGCCAGGGGTCTGTAAGGGACATCATTAGCGAAGCGGCCTTTAAATTAAATCAAATATTTAAATATTTAATTCATTGACATTGACAAAAACAATCCGACCAGAAATCAATATTAAAACGGTTATCTACAAGAATTTTAATTGGAAGCAAATCTACAAGAATTTTAATTGGAATCAAATTTAATTCAAATCTCAGAACATTTTAATTGGAATCAAATCTTAGAAAATCTAGAACATTTTAATTGGAATCAAATCTCAGAACATCTTAGAAAATCTAGAATTTTAATTGGAATTTAATTGGAATCAAATCTTAGAAAATCTCAGAAAATCTACAAACTTTTTAATTGGAATCAAATTTACAAGAATCAAATCTTAGAATTTTAATTGGAATTTAATTGGAATCAAATTTACAAGAATTTTAATTGGAATCAAATTGGCGCTGCGCGACATCAAATCTCAGAACATTTTAATTGGAATCTACAAGAATTTTAATTGGAATCAAATCTTAGAAAATCTAGAACATTTTAATTGGAATCAAATCTTAGAAAATCTCGGAACATTTTAATTGGAATCAAATCTACAAGAATTTTAATTTAAATCAAATCTATAAGAATTTTAATTTAAATTAAATTGACCGCTTCGCTAATTGAAGATGGACGTCGTCACCGCCGCCGCTATTTTAATAACATTAATGGATGTTTCACGTCGCGCTCCTACCCAAAAAGAACTCGCGTCAGGTGTACCTATTGATTTCACGGTCGAAGAGCGTCCACGCAAAAGTAACCCTCGTAACATAGACAAATATTATTATTCGCCTTCTGGAAAAAAATATCGGTCTATTCTCGAAATAAAAAGAAATTAGTTTAATTTTCTTTTGACTCTTTCTATTGCTTCCGTCACATTTGTGACTTTGAGATTAAGGAATTCGTGCATAAGCCGCATCGGTTCTTGTGCCCACCGATAGGTGAGTGTGGGCGCGGCCTCGTAGAGTATTTCGTACGTGAGCATTGTGTACACACGCATGAGTAATCGAGGCGGTTGTTCAATAATGAAATCCCATAGTTCCAAAATATCGTCAAAAGCAACTGTTTGTGCAAACCATATCATAAACCATTTCACCGTAACAAGCGATGAAAACGCATCCGCTTGGTCTGTCAATATCGCCGCCAGACGAGGTCTATGTTTTTTTAATTGCGAATAAAAATCGGCGAGCCAATGTCTTCGCAACCAGTGAAACCATGCAACATTAAAATCTGGCATAAGCGGACGAATAAGTCCGACAATTCTGGCAAAACACCACCACGCATCTGCCTCGTCATGTTTTGACTTATGGAAAACAAAGAGAACATTCGCCATTATATAATTAAATCCTTGCAAATATGAATCACCTCTGTGTATGGCGGCATAAGACACAAGTAATTTTTCAATGGTGCCGATGTGTTGTTGAACCCAAACCACGTCGTGATGTGTCCTTGGCATGTCAGCGCGAATAGTGAGTCCAACGCTGTGTGGAATATCGTCGCGGCCTTGTATATATGTATAGTAAATATCTCTTTTGACGTGAATATCGTGGCCTATCAATGAAGTGCGCCATCTGGATTTTCTATCCATATTGGTTGTATATGCGAAACTATATACTTGAACTTTTTCGAATCCATTTTTATTCCGAATCCATTTTTGTTGTTGTTATGACGACTATTTCAGTGACCTTTTCGTCCATTAAATATGCTTCGTATCGCTACAATTCTTAGTGTTGTTACAGTTGCTATGGGAATCGAATTGACTCCAGAGACTTGGGATGCTGAAACCGCTGGTAAAACGGTGTTCCTTAAATTTTTCGCGCCATGGTGCGGTCATTGCAAGGCTATGAAGCCTGCTTGGGACACACTCATGACTGAGTACCAGGATTCTTCGACGGTACTTGTCGCTGATGTTGATTGCATTGGTTCCGGTAAAGATTTGTGCAGTAAGTTTGGCGTTCAGGGCTTTCCGTCGGTCAAGTTTGGCGACCCGGCCAATTTAGAAGATTACAAGGGTGGTCGCGACCTTGTAACACTCCAACAATTTACTTCTGAACTTAAGCCTTCGTGCGACGTCGGGACACTTGAGAATTGTTCGGAAGAGGAAAAATCAACGATTGCAACGCTTCAGAGTCAGTCTGTCGAAGATTTGAAGGCGACCATCGAAGAAGAGACCGACGAGAGCAAGGCCGTCGAGACACTATTTGAAACGTCCGTGAAAAAGCTCCAGGCAGAATATCAGGGTCTTGTATCCCAGAAAGAGACGTCTTTGCAGGAAATTGCTACAAAGTACAACATCGGTCTCGTTAAGTCCGTTCTCAACGCTAAAAGCAATAAAAAAGAACTTAAAAAAGACGAGCTTTAGTATATATATATTAAAAATAGTAATTAATGTGGTTTATTCTTTTACCAATTATCTGTCTTATTTTCCTTGGTCGCTTTTTTGAGGAATGTCGCGAACGTAATCGCAGAGTACAGCTCATCGAACTGATAAATTTGCACAAAATAAACCATCTTGAATGGCATCATCGTGGCAAAGTGGTTCAAATAATGTTGACCCTAAAATCGATAGCAAAACCTTCCAGGAATAGGTCTGATGGACACAACATCGGCCTCAACGATGGTCTTATTATCAAATATTTTTGGATGGACGGCAAACTCTGTAATACGGATTCATTTGCGATGAAAAATGTGCGTTTTAAAAATTGAGCTTTTTAATTTTGCTCACAAGTTGGTTAACCGTTTCGTTTGATTCTGGTATTTCTAGGTTTCGATATCCTAGCACATCTTCTGGTCCCATACCAATTGTATTTTCTTGTTGATACCAATTCGTGTATTTTTAGATTTTTTAATACGTTTTACACGGTCGTAAACGACGTCAAATGTTTCCAATGTAATCATCATTATCATTAAAATTGCGACGGCCAGAGAGCGGCTTCTTCCCGCTGTGCAATATACAACGACTGACTTATTAATCAACATTTGGTGCAAACCGTACAATGCCGCGTTTACTAGCTCAGTACTATCCAATTGTACATGGTCGTCAAGGGGTATATATTTATCTAGTTCTGGTATTTTAACGAGATAACTGAAATCTTGAAATCCTTTTTTCGGTTTTGCTCCTGGTTTTGGAGTGCCTCAGACGCACAAACCATTCGTATGTGGGTGTGCAAGACGTTGGTTACAACTACCTTGTAATATATACCATCCGTTCGGCTGAAAAATAACTTCAGCGGGTTTTTGTGTTAACAATTTGCTCATACTTATTAGGTAATCATGTTCTTTAATACAGACTTTTACTTATTCTCATTTGCACAGTTGGTTATAGGCGTTTTAAAAATTGGTCACATAATTTTGGGTGCCACGTACAGCGACAAGACGGACGTTTCGTCCAAATTGACTTGAATACGTGATGGTTGTTGGTTCGAAAATCCTACAAAACACGTGTCGCCACATCCAGCAAAGACTGCCAATGAACGAGCGGAATTAAACGAAAGGGTAATATTTACGTCGTTTCGAAATGCCGATAATTGTATCCGTTCACCACCAATAGGCTCAGTATGTTTTATTTCGCCAACTTCTATTGAATCTGAACTACACATAAACTGTTCGCGCGTAATATCAAACGCAACGTCGCCTTTAGTCATTTGTACTTTGTCAAACCAATCGCGCAACACAGTTGTTGGTACAATAAGGGCTATATCGTCTTCGAGTTCTGGAATATTGAGTTGGTCGTCTTCGATATCAATGGAACGTAGTCTGATTTCTGTGACGGCCGCGTCACTGGACATAACAATGGTCATGGCATTCGTATCAGAGGCTCTCCACGTGACCACAGCACCCTTCGCTTTTTGTAACACATTTGTCAGTACTTCAGTATAAATACCAAAGACCATCGGACAAGTGCATTGATATTTGTCGAAATATCCAGTGGTTAAAACCAACTTAACGAGGGACGTCTTTGAAGCGTCCATCGACATAATGGACAATCCGTCGGCACTAAATGCCACATTAATCATGGTATTCGTATGTTGTATGGATTTGAATAATTTCAAACATTCCGAGGTAGATTTCCATGAACAATTCATTAAATGCTGGAAAAAAATTGAAAGACATAAAAGTCTTTCCCAATGATGTACATATGTTGAAAAATAGCCCTTGGTGACTATAAATTAGGTGTGCTTTACGAAATACAATGGGCTCCAAAATAAGTCGGTGTTTTGGATTACAATCTTATGTACGGCGTACGTCGTACACCGTACAAGTACAAGAAAAGCATGGAACACATCCCGGTCAAAACCGCACAGACGGCGTCCTAACAGCTGTTGCACTCACATTGGACGAAGATTCCGATGAGAATCCAGAATCATTTTTTTATCAAGGAACTGAAGTATAAATAACCTAATAGACAGAGAACTTCCATGACTACACATATTCAACAATTCGTTCAAAAGCGCAATGGTTCCAAGCAGAAGTATTCTACGACAAAAATAGAACGTTTTTTAGCCGACTTGGTCAAAATACGACCGTCGTTGACCGAAATAAATGTGTCAGATATATGTTCGAGAGTGGCCACAAGTATTTCTTCCAACTTGTCGACTGCCAAGTTGGCCACATATGTCTCTGAAGTGTGTGCCGCCATGACTGTCGTTCATTGGCAGTACGGCGTTCTCGGTGGGCGCATTTTAGTCTCCATGCTGCATCGTTCGACAACGAAAAACTTTGTGGAATGCATGCGTATGTTGGAGAATATTATGGAACCATCCTTTGTTGCGTGCGTGGTCGCACACGCCGACGAACTAAATAACATGATACAGCACGAACGCGACTACCAATATGATATGATGGGGTTTAAGACATTGGAACGTTCTTATCTATTAAAGAAAGAAGGTATCATTGTCGAGAGGCCCCAGTACTTATTGATGCGCGTTGCGGTCGCTTTACATGGACATGACATGGAAGCCGTCAGAGAGACGTACGAGGCGATGTCTCGTAAATTATATACACATGCGACACCAACGTTGTTTCACGCGGGCATGCGTAAACAACAATTGGCGTCCTGCTTTTTAATGACCATGGTCGACGATTCAATTGAGGGAATTTTTGAAACTTTAAAACGCTGTGCTCTCATTTCCAAAAGTGCGGGTGGTATTGGTCTATCCGTCGGTAATGTCCGCGGCGGTGGTTCGGCTATTCGTGGTACCAATGGTGTTTCAAATGGCCTCGCCCCGATGCTCAGAGTGTTCAACGACACCGCCAGATATGTTGATCAGGGAGGCGGGAAACGTAAGGGCTCGTTTGCCATGTTTCTGGAACCACATCATCCCGATATTCTCGAGTTTTTAGAACTGAAAAAGAACCACGGTGTCGATGCTGAAAAAGCCCGCGACCTGTTTTACGGACTCTGGATATCCGACTTGTTCATGCAGCGCGTCAAAGACAACCAACCGTGGTCGGTCATTTGTCCAACACAATGTCCAGGTCTGCAAGACGCTGTTGGTGATAACTACACACAATTGTACGAACAATGCGAAGCCAACGGAAACGTTGTCAAAACATTTGATACGGCACGCGAAGTGTGGTTTGCCATCATCGATTCGCAAATTGAAACGGGCACTCCCTACATGATGTACAAAGACCATGCCAATCGCAAGTCCAACCAACAAAATTTGGGCACAATTCGCGGAAGTAATTTGTGCTGTGAAATTATCGAATACACGTCTCCTGACGAAACTGCGGTCTGTACACTGGCGTCCATTGCGCTGCCAGAATTCTGCTCTCCATCCGGCTTCAATTTTACAGAATTAGAGCGTGTGACGCGTCTAGTAACGCGAAATCTCAACCGAACCATCGACGTGAATTGGTATCCCATTGAACAAGCGAGAACGTCGAACATGAAACACAGACCCATCGGTATTGGCGTGCAGGGGTTGGCCGACTGCTTTCAGATTTTACATCAACCGTACGATTCGCCGGCAGCTAGACAACTCAACAAAAACATCTTTGAGACGATTTATTACTCGGCGCTCAGCGAATCGATTGCTCTCGCTAAAAAAAACGGTGTGTATTCGACGTATCAAGGGTCGCCCTTTTCACAAGGACGAACGCAAATTGAATTGTGGGGACAGACGACAACCGATGAACGACACCCATGGTCGACTCTAAAGCAACAATTGTCACAATACGGCACACGCAATTCTCTATTGACAGCGCCCATGCCAACGGCCTCCACAGCGTCTATTTTAGGCAATACCGAGTCTTTTGAACCCAGGACATCCAACTTGTACACGAGACGCGTCTTGTCGGGTGAATACATTGTCATCAACCGCTATTTGCAACAAACACTGGCGGCACGAGGTCTCTGGTCGGAAGACATGGGGCGCAAATTAATTGCTCACCGGGGGTCGGTGGCCAACATTGCAGAAATACCCGTCGATATCAAGCAAGTGTATCGTACAGTATGGGAAATATCTCAACGGTCAATTATTGACATGGCCGCCGACAGAGGCGTATACATCGACCAGTCTCAGTCTTTGAACATACACGTTGAAGAACCGAATCGCGCCGTGATGACGTCGATTCACTTTCACTCGTGGTCAAAAGGACTCAAGACGGGTCAATATTATTTGCGTTCACAACCTAAAGCAAAGGCATTACAATTTACAGTACAAGTAGAGAAAGAAGACGAGTGCATAATGTGCTCTGCTTAATAATGGCCGCTTCGCTAATACATTACCCGTAGTAGTTATATTTTCGTAAGTATTTATAAAAAGCGTAATGCTTCCATTGTTGTTACAGGTAGACCTGTGTTGTCTTTTTGTTCGTGTTTATCTTTGCTCTTTGCATGTGGCAAAATGACAGATAAAATAAGCAATACGATGGAAACATAATGCAAAAACACATAACTGTCTACATCACAACTATCCGACTCAGATATTAATTCCACTTGTCCAAGAGCTGCACCCGCTGAAACTGTACCTATCATAACGCTCCCCGACCACAATAGCAAAGCCATACGTCTCACTCTATCTAAATTGTCACGCTTGGACCACGTCCAAATACCGTTAAAAAGAAACGAGATAATCAAACTCAGTCCCGCAAGATTGGGAGCCATGGTGATATCTGTCGTGTAATTAGTACAATCCTCTAATTGAGAACCATAATATAGTTGAAGTCCTGCTGCTGCTCCCATCATAATTCCAATAACGGTAAAGAATAGCGAAGGCATTTTACTCGTAGACATTTTATTTAAAGATGGTCGTTTAAATACCTCAAAATTTTGTTGTTGTATTCCTAAAAATTGTTAACAACTCTCTAATGTCTTTTTTTATTGCATCGTTCTTTGGACTTTTCATCGCTCGCAACAAACTATGTACGGGGTGTTTGTAATCAGGTCGCTGGTGCCTGTACACTAAATATACACCCAGCATATGCCCTACCACAGCCACGAAGAGCACGCCTAAATTATTACTGGCAATAAAAATGACATTAATGATATACACGACTGTCCGCATGACATTAAACAATAATATTTTACACATGAAGCGGTCTTGTGGCAATTGTGTAAGTGATTCTCGGTGCAACTGATGAGTATTTGTGTCCAAATAATGTTGGAAAATGATAATTAACATGTATACAACAAGCATCACGATATACAACTGAACGTTGTCCGATTTAAAATCGAGTATGTTGATTTCCGTCGACAAAAATTTAGACATTCTTGTTCTGTATCAATGACTAAATATGGAATATTTGTTTTGGCCGCTTCCCTGACTCTATATTTTCACATTTGTTATCCATAATCTAATAACACAATAAAGGAGATATAATTTTAAAAAAAATGCAATCGCAATCCTTCTGGCATGCCGTTGGAGCGGCCGCCGATATGTTCGAGGCCGAGCCCGTCGAAGGGTCGTTTGACAAATGGATGTCTCGTCAATGGCCTGATTTCGAAGATATGTGCCTGCAAATGGCTAAACATCACTATATAATCCAGACGGCGCACCGACAATGGCGCCAGGAGAAACGGACGGAATTTATTGATTCCATTGAACGCGTTCGATTACAAAATTTGTGCACACAAACAGGTCTTGAACCCAACGAGTTTATCGAACATGCTTTTCTTAGACATAAAAATAAATGTTTAAATCAATAAATGTAGCGCATATTTGTAGTTTTATGGCCTGCCGCCGGCGTACGCACGACTGACCGCTTCGCTACAAGCAGTGTCCGCATCATCGCGAACTTAAAAGAAGGGCTAACAAAAGGCGCAGAAATATGACCAAACACGTTCCAGAAGGCCACCGCAAGTGCGCGAGCTGCACGCACGTCCAACTGGAAGACCAGTTTCAATCCATGCACGTCCGTCAGACCAAGTTGACGGCTTGCTGCCTCGCGTGCCGGAATTCCAAGCATCGGTCTGAAATAAATCCCAACACCTCAAGAGGTCAATGCCGGCAAGTCTGGTTCCAATGGAAGAAGGGTAAAGTCTGCGCTCACTGCGGTTCGGGCAGACACATTCAAGCTGACCACTGTAAAGGTGGCAAGAAAGTTCATAGTTGTGGCGACTACGCGTGGTGGGCGTCAAACGGTGGCCCGGAAGCGCAGCAGCGGGAACTCGACGACAAATGCCAACCATTATGTATGTTCTGCCACCGGATGAAGACCAAAAAGGAGCGTGGAACCTGTAAGAAACCGTGCGTCCTGCGCCGGCAGAAAATCATCAACGACGAGAAGCTTCACGTGGGCGCGTGTGAGACGTGCAACCGCACAGTGACTCCGGAGAACGTGCAGTGGTTCGACTGGGCCCACAGAGACCGGGCCACAAAGACCATTCACATCTCAAAACTGGTCTACAAATCCGAAGAATACTTTCAAACGCAGTGGCGAGCTTCGCGCCACGGGCCAAGTGCAAGCTCTCGTGCTGCATATGCCACAAGGACGAAACCGACGAGGAGAACAAAAGAGCTAACTTAATCGCGGCGAGTAACGCAAAATACAACCAAGGAGAAACGAAAGAGATTTAGCGTGCGCAAGTAACATTAAAATGAAACTGTGTATTTTATTTTCTCGGTATTCCAAAAATCTATTTTTCTGTCTTTCAATCTCAAATTCACAAACCCTGGCGACGCGTCAAAATATTTCAGGCCTTCTTGTGGATATTCCTTATAATACGTCGAAGCGCCTCCGCCCGAAATAATTTGACGTATTCCCCGCCACTCGAGGTACTGCATGTTGTGGTCGTGTCCCGAGATAATGCCCGTCACGTTGTGCTTGTAATACAAGTGCGCCATCTCGGACTGGTAATCAAAATCGACGTCGTGATGCCATCCCGCCGTGACAATCGGGTGATGCGCCACAATCCATTTGCAACCGGTTTTTTCCGACAACAAACGGTCAAGATGCTTAAATTGTTCCCCATCTATTTTTTCACTATCGGCGACGACAAAAGAGTGTTCACCAAGGTCGAACGAGTACACGGCTGCCGGCATGTGCCAATGTGGGTGGTCGATATGCATTTGCGCGGTTATATTGCCGTAGTGGTCGTGGTTACCGAGCGCCACGAACCAGGGCTTGTTGGGCTCGTACACGTCCAGCCACGATTCTCGCCAAGCCGAGTCGTCCGCATTCGTCAAGCCATCTGGATAAAAATTATCACCCACCGATATAACGGCATCTGCGGGTGTCGCGTGCATCTTCCGTGCAACATCGCGTTGAGAAAATTGACCTCTACGTCCCCAATCGCCAATAACATGAATCGACGCCACCGCCATTAGTTTCAGCATTTGTTTGTTCGGGGGTTATATTTATACACATTTTAATCGAACCTTGTGGAAAAAAAGAGCAGTTCCATTTTATATTCACTCGAACTTATTATATACTAACATTCTAATTTAAATATGTATATAAAGAAATATTATAAGAATTATAATGTTTCATTCATTTGTAAATAGTGAAACTAAGTTTTCATTTCCAGACGGTTTAAAAAACAAAAACTGGTATCCTCGCGGTACATCAGAAGCCATGAAGCGCATTAAATACAAGTTTTGCGCCCTCGTAGTTCCCAACACGAACAGCTATACAGAGAGGGTGGACACTCGACCCATCGTGTACGTAATATGACGATGGTTTCTGTGAATATTGATATTGGTAATGATATGTAACTTCCACTACAAAGGGAGGATTACCATTAGTGTCTATATTGTACTTGGCGGGTGTTAATTCGGCACCCTTTTTCAACAGCAAAGCAGCAACTTTGTTACGACCGTCTGCCAACGCCTTGTACAGTGCGGTTTCTTTACCCTTTGGGTAACGTTCTTCCCCTTTTGAAAATTTTTTGTGTGACCATGGTTGTGAAACATACAACTTATTGATGTTCAGCAGGTTTATTCGCACTGACAATAGTTCCTCCACTCTATCGACATCTCCTTCCATTGCCGCATTATATAAATTTTTCTTTTTTGGCCGCTTCGCTAGTTTTTTTTTTGTACTCATTCGATGTGACCACATGTCTATATATAGTTCCGATAGACGCCTGTCGGCGGCACATATATTGGTCATATATGATTATTTAAACTATCGTCAAATTATAAACAAAAAATGTCGGAGAAGAAAAAAAAAAGGAATAAGGAGCGACGCTGTGTCAAAAAAGAACGAGACCGTCTCCGTCGTCTAAGTAGAAAAAAAAAATATTCATTTGTCGTAGATTTTCAACAACAAGAAGACGTAGAAGACGTAGAAGACGTAGAAGAAGACGTAGAAGAAGACGTAGAAGAAGACGTAGAAGTTCCACCGACGACAACAATTAAAATATAATTATATCTTTATAATTATTTGACCCGATAGACCTCTTTGTTTCGTTTGAATTATTTGACCCGATAGACCTCTTTGTTTCGACCATTAATTCCAAGTCATCTCGTGCATCAACGTCGGTAATTTGAAGCAATCGTAGTTCTTTCAGTTTACCCGACTGGGTTAGAAGTTGTGTTTTAAACGAGCGATAGACAAACTTTTCATATTCCAAATCATTATAAACCCATATATCGTCACAATCTTCATCAATTAAACACTTTTCATATCTTTGTATAAACCTATCACGAGAACGATTCCAGATGTCGAATTCATTATGTAATTTATGTTGCAGTCTTTCAAAATCACGTGCTGTCCTCCGCATCGGTTGCTTTAACGATTCGCGCGGTAACTGAAAACAATGACGACAAGTGTTTGGCCACATTATATATTTACTGTAAGTGGTCACAAACAACCATAAAATGGTCATATACGTCAACACAATGAATATTGTCATTGTAAACGCGACGGCTTCATACCCATGCTCTAATTCCGTCAATTTTATACTCGCGTTGTTGGACAACTGTTGGTATTTGACCAGTCTGTCGTCTGTACCAAGAATATATTGGGATAATCCCAATCCGATGTAAATCATGGACAGGATTGTAAATGAAAAGGACAAAAACGACAAGAAAAAAACAACGATAACTCCCGAATACGACGACGACAACCCCCTGAGAGTATCTAAGTTAAATGAACGTGCACCTGTTTCGCGATGTGGATATAACCCAGCGATGAATTTAGACTCCTCAGCGTAGATATGAATGGACAGAAAGAACGAACCAATGACGGAATATACGGACATACATATGGTAATTACGCACGATATAACGTACATATTCACCTTCCACTGTGGTTGGTCATCCGTGTTACCCAATAACGCTCCAAAAGTGGCCGTTGCGACACCTAACATAAGCGTAGATACAACGGACACTTGATTGAGTAGCGCCGTATAATCTGACAAAATAGTGCTAATGCGTTGTTCTAATTTTGTCAGATATGTGTCGTACTCGACAATGGTGTTGGTATGTAAAGATATTTTTTGAAATTCACCTGTGATTTCTCTAATGAATTCTTCCCGTCCCATCGTTATTACAGTGGCTTTGGCGTCGACGTCGCTTTTTTTATTGGCGGTGGTAGCAAGCGCATTAGCCTTTTTGTTTTGTGCGCTGGCCTTTTCATTTTGTAAAAGAGATGCCAGTGTTAATACAGCACCAATGACAGATATGGGGTCTACCATTTCTCAGCACACAAGTCAAATATATAGGGTGTACCGGTAGCAGGCCTACTATTTAATTTAAATGTTGTATATAGCCATAGTTCCGGGATACAAAATGGACAACTTTGCTGGTGATATGTCAGACGAAAATGTTCATACGGTGTCGTGTCGTTTTGTGGAAGGTGAAACCGTGGAATTTGATTCTGATCAAGGATGGATCCCCGTTACGGTAATATCGATTAATAACTTTATTTTTAACGTACGAGTAGAAAAGTATCCCACCGAATCATTGCAGGGGTTCGCTGTTTATATAAAAATCAAATATACTCACAAACACATCGAGAAACAAGTGAACGTACTACAGACGAGCGAACGTCTACAGCGTACAAATACTAATATTCAAAAAGACCGACCCTATTATAAAAGAATGATTAAGATGATGAAGGAAGAAACACCAAACATCCAAAAAATGAGACTCGCTCGTGAAACACATTGTTTGGCGGCAATTAATGCCATTGACACATCAATACATCGTATCCGTTGTAACGAAGATACTTTGAGCGTCCGTTCACATTTTGCCACATTTGTAAAGCCGAAAACAAAATTAAATGACAAAACAATCAAATCAAGTGGTCCAAAAATCAACTAAAATGTGTGTGGTCGTGTTTCTAACTATAAATAGCCGTCAAGTCTACGCACTAATGTCAGACTTACAACTGGCACAGATAACAACAGTATCACAACTTGCACAATTCACCACACAGTTGCATGGTGAATATCAACACACAAAAACATCGGACACATTGTCTACAGCTGAAAAATATAAACATTACAGCCAAATATATGACAAATGTTGGAAACTAACACTTAAATGGGGAACCAGTGTCACAGACAAGCCTCCAACACGAGTTAACAACCAAGAACAGGTATTACGACGTCTGACTCTTCAAAGATTGGGAGAATTGACCAATAAATGCTTGAAACATAAGTTACAATAACAGGACAATATCAAAGTATATTTTGAATTAAAATATGATTAATAGCTATGTCGTGGCCGCTTTCTTCACAACATCAATATTTTTTTTACAATAGAACGATTGTTGATATTTTTTTATATTTAATAGTACATTGACCACAGTAGATTGAAAGAATGTGTGTCGTCAATGGATCCAACTCTATACAAGACAGTCGTTGATTGCAGCAGTCCTTTTGAGCACACCATCCTTGTCTCATACCGTACAATTTTGTACGTTGTGTGCTCCATCTGAAGCGTTTCCGACGGGCAATTTTTGGACTATAAAAGTCCTTGTGTGCTGTACGAGCACTGTAGTAATCCATTAATGTTAGAAAAGTACCAATACGACGCATGACGTCAACGTTTAACATATACTATTTTAGAGTCCCTTTAAATACGGCGTACGTCGTACACCGTACCAATAAATTTTCGGACTTTAAATCAACGTAAATTAAAGCTTAGACGATTCTTGTTAGGCGCTCTGCGACTTCCATTTCAAGGCGCTCTGCGACTTCCATTTCAATTTGAGTGGGAATTTAATTGGAAAATCAAATTATGTTCAGACCGTCAACCATCGCATCAAAATAATATCGTCGCGCACAATCCACAACATCAGTCCAATATATACGAAATGATACAATTCGAGAGGGGTTTTCCATGCCCACCACAACTGCCAAGACCAGGATAATACACACGACAGAGCGTAAATAGTACCTGCTAAATAACGAAGCCATCTCATCGAGTCACGAGGGAAAAACCATCGGACAGCCAACTGAAAATTGACAATGTACGAGGATGCTGCGAAAAAGGTGTACACCAACATCGACTGTGCCACTGGTGACGTCTGGAAATTCATCGACAAACTCACCAGTACCAAAAATGTTGAAATCATGTGGTGAATGCGCGTCGTTTTAGGTAACTTGTCTACACAAAGAAGACCGACAAAATCATTCGAACCATAGACCACTGCAAACAACTGTATAATAGTTGTGTGCCATATATTGGAACGCCATATCGGATACGCGACCAAAACCACGGCTGGTGGCAATACAATGGCCAGTACCAACGACTTAATAAGATTCTTTTGGATATATGATTTACGATGAGATTCGAGACTCGAGTATTTTGGTACCAAAATCGACAAAAATATATCCATCACATAATACAAACTTCTAATTAAAAAACAACAAACAATAAATACAATAAGTGCGGAGTGGTTGTACATTTCGTGAATATGTGTTTCTTTTAATAGCCTATTTTGGTGCGACGAAATACCGAAACTGACGTACAAATTTAAATTAAATCTAAGAACAATACAAGCTTTAACGTCTAATTTAAATTAAATCGGCCGACAATGCAAGCTTTGACGTCTACACTCGGTCTTAAAAAGTGTCTAAACAAACACGGATACGCTATTATACACGACGTGCTTACGAAGAAGCAATGTGAGCGGTTGAAACAGGGTCTTTGGGAACATACCCAACTTATTTCGCGTAATAAAATCAAACAAAATGATCCCACTACATGGAAAAATATTTTTAACTATTATCCGATGCACGGTATGATTCAAAAACACTTTGGATACAGCCACATTCAAAGCGTATGGGATGTACGCCAAAGCAGCAACGTCATCAAGCCATTTTCAAACATATGGGGTACAAAAGAACTCTGTTGTTCATTTGATGGTGTCGCTCTCAGTCTAGCCCCCGAAGTGACGGGACGAGGATGGCATCGCAAAGGTTGGCTTCACTGTGACCAAAATCCACACAATTCGAAACGCGAATGTTACCAGTCATGGGTCACCGCAGAAGACATTGGTGAGGGCGACGCCACGCTTACAGTCCTTGAGGGGTCACATCTGCTGCATCGTCAATTCAACAATACGTATGAATTGCCACAAACGGATTTTTTACAACTCGAACCAGAACATATCGAATGGTATCTTTCACACGGATGTAAAGAAAGACACATCACCTGCCCAGCCGGTTCCATGGTGTTGTGGGATTCTAGAACAATCCACGCGGGTCGTGGACCGGTTAAAGGTCGTGCTAATCCCAAAAACCGGTACGTTGTTTACGTATGCATGACTCCATCCTCAAAATTGACGGAAAGCAGCCTCATCAAGAAGCGCAACGCTCTTAGGAAACGACGTACATCAAACCATTGTCCACATAAACCAAAGTTGGTTTCCAAAGTACCCAGAACGTGGGGTGGCGTTGTGCCGCACATTCCTCGTATTCCAAAACCCGTACTAACACTAAGAGGAGCAAAATTGGCAGGTTGGATTCGATATCCTAAAAAATGCCCATTTGTTCAAACAAAGAGACAGCAAAAGAGACGACAAAAGAGACAAAAAAAGATACATTTGTTATTGTAATAATTACCGTCGAAACATGATGAGTGTGCTAGAAAATAACACTTCTCGACACCCACACTTCTAGAAATAATCCTAAAGCTACGCAAAAAAATTGTAGAAACCTGACACGTGCATCGGTGCGTGGAAGCGGCTAAATTTGATGTAATACTTGTTGGATTGTTGCACTGATAGTATCCAATTTTTGACGGACAGTATCCAATTCTTGTCGCAGTTGTGCGGCCACTTTGTCGACAATTTGTTTGGGTTTATCGTTCAAGAGATCGAAATTTTCATCATGGAACATTTTATCATCGAAAGTAAAGTCCTTCGATATATCCGATATGGAATCGGGAGAGGCATCATCTAGTGGTGCCAGAGAATGTTCTCTACTCGCCAGAGAAGGCACGGGCACCGTAGAGAAGATATTGTTTATGTTGTCTAATGTTTCTACCTCGGCTTGCAGTTCCTCATTTCGCTTCTGCAGTTCGTCATTTCGCTTCTGTAGTTCCTCATTTCGCTTATCTTTTTTTGCGACCGGCTTCTCGAAAACATGTTCACAATTGGGATTCCGTCCTGGATGTTCTTTGTTTGCTTTTTGTTGGCCGCGCGTGGCTCTTTTTTGTAAATCACCACATTTGCCAGAAGTTCGAGGACCACTTATTTCAGAGTTACATTGCGGACACGTACGCATTCCACTGGGTTCCGTTGGAAAAAAATGGTGTTCTGTCGGCAAAATAGAATGAAACATCGTTACAATAGTCTTTATCTTTATCTTTATATAGTGTTGTTTTACAGTCCCTATATGTGCCGGCGGCTTACCACCAATCTAGAATAGCCTGTCCGTTCTCTGTACGAGCACATTGTTCCATGCCTGCTGGTCTTGGAACAATGGACGTCGGTAGTGGTTGGATGCGCGTCGGCGTGTATACTTGTCCGTTTGTAAAACGTATATCACCACCGACTTCTTCATAATAATCGACGGTATATTGTTGTTCGTCTCCATCGTTGTCCAAATACGTGACCGTTGCCCCCAACACAGGCGGTACGTGTATAGGTCGTCGCGCACAACGCCTTAACACTCCTTGGTCAAACCCCTCGCGCAGTTGAAAGGGAAATTCTTTGTTCATGAATGGCAATAAGGCCGACAAATTGGCAATTTCATAGGCGTCTTTGTGATTCCAGGGTGTGTCGGATGTATTATGGTCAGCCTTTTGACAGCCGCGCACCTTTGGAACTATCGGTGGACAACCGTTACCGATAAACATGCGCTGAATATCTGCATTTTCGGCCCAACGCATGGGATACAACCGCTGTCCACAACAGGACCATTTACCATCTTCCTGGACATACCCAGGATGTTGTTCACAGGATAATGAGCCCATTGATTCTAATAGAGAAAATGATTCACGACAATGAATGCAAATCCATGGTTTTGTGGCCTTTTTAAAGGCGTTTTCAACTTGTTCTTTGTCCGCATACAAAGTGACAGGAGGTATGGAGGAACCTGGTCTTGCCATTTTACACTACAAATATACATACCTATATACTATTAAATGGAATATTTTGTCCGTCGTGCTGGTCGAACAATCTGCTCCAATGTCAAATACGACGAAGAGGAGTTTATTCCTACGATAACGTTAAAAGATTGTCAACAAACCCAATATTCAATGGACATGACTGAAGTGTTTGTTGAGCCTGGTATTATTATTTCACAGTGTGGGACGACTGTCATCGGCAAAAGACCCAATTGCCGCACGGCTAACGAAGTGGGGTCAGCTAAAGTCTTTTCATTTGACACGGAAACAACACTGCAACATTTTATCATCGACAACAGACGCCTTTTTGCACTTGATTTAGTCGGAAAAGCACATATATATCACTTTAATGGTACTACGCCTGAAATTCACTCCGTGTCCAGTGGCCCTCAACCTATTGGGTGGTGCGTTGTCCCTAAGACAAGAATGATGGTAACGTGGGATATGGTAACGTTGCGCGTTTATGACCCTGACCGTGGAACGAATGACGTTCTGCCTGGTCACCAATCCCGAGTAACGACTGCAGCGGTGGGTGAAGCGATTATAGCCACTGGTGACAGTCACGGGGTTGTTTGTATCTGGTATGTCTCTTCATGGACATGTTTTCACAAACTCAAGACAGGCGATGAAAACATTTTGCAAATCGTCGTTGCGGAGACCACACTCGCTGTTCGTACTCGAAATAATATCTATCAATATGACATTACAACTGGCAAAAAAATATTCGACGTCCAAATATCCGCCCGTTCAATGGTCTACAACCAATATGGTCTCATTGTGGCTCACGACAATGTCGTCGAATTCTTTGGGTCGGCGGCAGGCCCAGCGACAGGCCCAGAGTCGAAAATAACTTTCGAAGCAACCGTAACAAGCTTTGTCTCTTCCGTTCATACGCGGTGTTGGTGTATGTTCACACGCGGTATCCGAGATAGACATTTAATTGAGATAGATTTGTCAACCAACATTGAAAAGTGGCCCACCGAATGTCTAAAATGGGTCCGACATCCACAATTTCCCTTTGAACATACATGGCCATCCACAAGATATATGGATGTCCTTGCTCTGAGTGTCGAAGAATGGCTCCCCAAAGTAATACACTGGTTGCCGCCACGGCAATGGTTTCGACACGAATCGTTGAAAAATGCCATCTGGCAGTGGACGGCCACACACAATATATCGTTAGCGTCGCGTTGGTTGTTCTTACCACCACATAAGCTGCGGCCATGGTTTGATTTATGCGGTCAAGAGGCGGAGAACAGAACAAAGTCATTCGAATATTCGGAACACGTCATGAACATACTTGAACATACTTACAGACGTGTCGAAACTTTCGCCCCGTCTGTCCTTAAATGGTGTTGGTTTCACCAAGGTAAATTACGGATGCGACCGATTCTGATGAGATTGGTTGAAAGTAATAGTGAATTGTTAGATATCATTTCTACAGAGCCAGCCTCCCCCACAGCGCTGTTGTGCTTTCACCCAACAACTCTCAAATTGTTACTAAGAAACAACACAGTGGCAACTTTTCTGCGGATATTCGACGCTTACCATACGCGTTTTTTGCCGACAGGTGACACAAGAAAAATATTTCAATCTATCACCAACTACGTGTTTGTCAATATGGAACTCGATAATTGTGACGTACCATTGTCCAACACAGGCACATGGATACCAAAGACAAGATTTATGCCAACGGACGTGGGAAAATACATTCGAACGGAAACAGAGACAGGATTTATAACATCCGTTATTCACAGAGAAGACGGACAGACTGTCTTGTGGAAATCACACGGGACAGTAACAGAACTGGAAGAAGAAGCCAAAATATGGTCTTTATATTTCGAAGAGGCTCCAAACACATTCATCGAATGTGCCCTTACCTTACTAAACGTCGAAAAATGGTCACGCAAAGAATCTATAGAACCATTTAACTGGTTTCAATCAGAATTGGGCGCTTTTGTTTCGTTGGACAAACTCATTTGTATTTTTGACAAGAGTATGCGCATTCAAACGGCCACATGGAATGATACAGGGGCTTCCATCGAAACATCGCTGGGGATGACCCTGATTGAATCAGAAGGCATCCCCGTTGAGGTCGAAACACCGAAATGGTCCTATATTAAAGATGCCACCTATGATTTAACACCATTGAAAATAAAAATATGCAACATCATCTGTAAAAAACAGATACAGTTGGACGTCGACTATTCACAGGAACTTATTAGCGTTTGTCAGTACGCTACCATTGTTGAAGAACACAACTGGAAAATGAACGTACCAGTTACAACAGTCGCCACAGACACAACAACGTTTGCAATCGGTCTGAAAAACGGTTCCATTTATGAATTCGAACACCTGTCCAATTTTAACTTTCCGACGCGTTCATTTATGCTTCATGAGACTCAAATATTGTCACTGTGTATTTATGAGGAGAGGCTATTGTCGTTGTCTGACGAAGCAATGTGCATCTGGTGCCTCAAAACAGGCATACTGCTATTTACAACAACTACAGAACAACGGTTTGTCGCTGTTGTACCGTCACAAAAGTGCATGCAATTTTGGGTCATTGAACACGGAGACTTCTGTTCAGCGACGATATGGGACTTGGAAGATGAAATACCCATCAAAAAGCTCGTGCTTTCAGAGTCAGAGGAAAATCATTTTATATCCGCTTATCATATACAAAGCATGTCTGTCCTTATTAGTACAACACAAGCTATTCTATGGTCGGAAGAACAAGTGGAGCACGTCTACGACTTAAATATCACAGGTGTCATTACCTGTGTTTCACCAACAGAAGACGGCATCGCGGGAGGTACATCGACTGGCAATATCTTCATGCTCAACTTTGAGACAAAACGAATTCACGAGTGGTCTTCTCTAAACTCTACAGTTGTTACCGCCATGGCACCATTACCTCATGGAAACAGTATTATCACCGGTGACACGAAAGGAAATTTGTCCATCTGGAACACAACAGACTCGGAATTTGAATTATCAATGCCTATTTCGACCTCTACAATTGAACAAATTTACGTCGAAACTATTTTTGCTTTCATAGTCCATTATACACATGTTAAGCTTGTCTCCATCATACAAGGTCGCGCTGGTATCGTTTGCCAATGTTTGTACAATGTCATGACGTGGTCATACCCCTGGAAAAATAAAATTATACTCAAAACAGAGTCAATATTGAAGCCCATAGTACAAGAATGTCTCAAACAAAGGCTTTCTGTCGCTATCGACATTATAGAAGAATGCACAGAAGAGTACGCCAATAGAGGCGACTGGTGCGACGGTGTGTTCGTCGAACTTCTATTGGACATACCCGTCCACCAAACAACCAACATTTTGAAACGTCTTGTTGAATTTAAAGGTCCAAAAATTGATTGTCCAATCTGTGGAGACTGCGACACCAAAGATACCGTCTCCTTTCTAACCGTTTGTCATCACAGATTTCACACAGGATGCATCAATGAACATATACGAAAAACACCAGAATATAACCAAGAAATGCAATACGAATACGCACTTACCGTGGAACTCAAATGTCCGACGTGCAGAGCGCCATTTGTTGATGAAAATGTAAAACTAGATAATATATTAAACTGTACATAATTGTTGACGCGAAGCGCTAAGTCTCGCCAATCTTTTCAAGTCTCGCCAAATGGACGTACTCGGGTCTAGGCCACGTTTCCGACGAAGAGGTCGAATAGTACTGGCCGTTCTTACACACCTGTTCCCATGTGTAGTCCTCTTCATTGTCTCGCCAGTGCGTTGGAATATCACCCACGTTCTTATCAACCCCGTCTAAATGAAACGCGCATTGGCGCAGCTCCACATACCGAGATGTCTGCCGTTGGTCTGACACATGAATGACACAATTGTACTGGGCGCCAGCCTCCAGAGCCAACATTCGTAATTGCTCAAATTTGACCGACAGAAAGGCTGACATATTTCGCGAACAATCCTTCCAGTTAGCAGGCACGATGACCGTAGACTCACCACGACGCGTTGCCATACGCAACGCGCGTTCAAAAATACGCTGGAATGCTCCGTTAATGGCGTCGGCGACTGACACAGCGCCAAACCAATGTTGGACGTAGATTGGATTTATTGGTGTATCAACCGACTCTATCTGCTTGGCGCGCATTTTTAGAAAATAAAACAAATTAAATATGTTCAATCGCTTATTCCATAAACAAGTGATGTTTTGCATTTTGTCACTATATATTGATACATTTTATTCTATATATGGATTTAACTAACGTTCAGGTTCAGTTGCTTCGGGACCTGATTCAAAAGACAGTTGAAACACGTGTACTGCACAACATCAATAATTTCAACATTCAGGTAGCGACGAAAGCAGAATACTACCGTCAATTAAATGTAACTCAATTGCGAATTTCGGAATTACAATGGTTTCGCCAATCTTTTCGGACGAACATTTACAATATTGTACTACCTAATGGTACTCCAGAGAAGTTTCAACCTGGTGTAAAAATTAGAGATGCTATTTTTTTCAATGGTCTACAATATTCTAGTCGGGGAATTTTTATCTCAGAACTTCTATCTAGTTTACACAAAACTATGCATGCAACATGGGAAAAACAACAAACTGCCACAACTCAACCACAGTTAAAGTTTTAACACCATTTAGGAACATATATGGGATTGACAGGCGTATCTACAGACTCTATCTGTTTGGCACGCATGTTGTTCTAAATAAATAAACATAAATATGGATAATCACTTATTCCACAACTAATTGAAAAAAAAATACTATAAAAGCGCACACGGATATGTATTTGGAGAAATTATTTAATAATAACTTAAATTAAAGAAATTATTTAATAATAACTTAAATTAAAAAAATTCGACCAAACAATATGAACTCAAACAGTTACATGCAAAACGATCAGTTATCCATGCCAAACGACACAGAACATACGTGTGAATCAAATGGTAAAAAGCGCAAAGCTTCTACAGAAGTAATGGTACGTCCGCGGTCAAAAATAAAAAACAGTCAACAAAACGACGCCGAACTTAGAAGAACTACTTTGGAAGAATTCGTCTCTGAAGTCGCCGCGGTACTTTATGAGACCGGAAAGCCGTCCAAAAGTACAGTCGAGCTGACCGCTATCTATCACAAGTACGACCATGCTCCGTGGGCACCAGCGCGTGAATGGTCATCCACTGATAATCGTCTTCTGGCCTCCATGTTAACGGAGTTGGGGTTTGAGGGTATCGAGGTCGTAGAGCTCAATCAAATGCTTCCAGAGGGCGCTACGATGCGTAATGGGTCTGACGTAGAGGAGGCAAACGTGCTTGTGACCCGGGCATTTGGCCAACAGCTCGGCATTGATATGGACTTGCTCTACGAACAGTTGGAAGCGAAACCAATGGACAAGCTCAAGTGGTCTCGTCGTGCCAATAAATTTGACAAGGACGGCAACGAAACCAACGGCAAACAGAACAAGTTGGCCAGACACAACTGCTGCATTACAGACGCGAAAGAGGAGGGCGTCGCGATTGAAAATGGTGTTGTTGCGCCGCACCCGAAGAATCCGGACATTGGCTTCACCTTTTATTCGTACGAAGCTTTTCTTGAATTGAAAAAGTTTCGTTGGCGTTGTGCCGCCGTCTTTGGGCCATTTGGATACAAGATTTATGACCAATATCATGAGCTCAACAAGTACTACGACAAGTTGAGAGGCATTGGACGCCACGGGGACATCGAAAGAGGTCCAGAAAACAGTTGTTCACGCGGGATGGTCAACTGTCTCAAGGTCGGCTTTCATATCCCGATGCTCTTTTCGTGGTACAAAGACGCCAAGCCCGCGGGTCGTTCAGAAGATTTGAGCGTTGTGGACGTCTCTAAAGCTTCTTTTGTGGTCGTACCGATGCAAAAGAAGACGAAGGGTGTTGTGAAGTGGTCTACATCGACTGTTGCAGCAACATTTACCCTTGGACACGGTGATTACTATCAGATGTCGGCCAAGTCCATTGGAAAAGATTGGAACAAGCGCGATTGGGCACTTCGTCATTGTGCTGGTCATAAGAAGTATACAGGTCTTCCCAAGTCCTATTATGTTGCTGTAGAGGCTCGTTACGGAACTGTGAAGCCAGTGGCGTACTCATTGACTGGTTCTGACCGTGTTGAGAACGATTCCGAAACACCTGAATTACAATCTGCCACTCGTTTTGATGGCATGTAGATGAACAAATAACTAGTATATTAATGATGTTTATTCTTTTAACGTGAAATGGATAAACCTATCTTTAAAACATTTGCTGTAACAGAGGGACCTAAAGAGTGGGCCATGTGGGCTTGTAGGTTCGTACGAACCCTAGTATGCTTGTGAGTACGAGACATCAATTTCTTTCGGGACTTCTTTCAGGACTTCTTTCAGGACTTCTTCACAACACAGTCCACCCTGCTCGTTGACAACTCTGAGCATGTGCAATCCTGTGCAATTCCGGTCTGCAATTCTGGTCTGCAATAAATCAATGTGAAATCTTTTGAAGTGTATCAAATTAAATTTCTATCTTATATCAAATTAAATTTCTATCTGGACCAACTTGAATATCAAATTTCAGAAAATCTTAGAAAATCGTCGCGGAGCACCATTTTAATTGGAATCAAATTTTAATTGGAATCAAATCTTAGAACATCTCGGAACATTTTAATTGGAATCAAATTTAATTGGAATCAAATTTAATTGGAATCAAATCTTAGAATTTTAATTGGAATCAAATCTTAGAATTTTAATTGGAATCAAATCTTAATTGGAATCAAATCTCAGAACATTTTAATTGGAATCAAATCTTAGAATTTTAATTGGAATCAAATTTTAATTGGAATCAAATCTTAGAATTTTAATTGGAATCAAATCTTAATTGGAAGTCGCAGAGCGCCTTATAAAATCGTCGCGGAGCGCCATGATTAGATAGTGTGGACAAAGTCCACAAGTCGGCGTGGGTGAATCTACTTTATCATTGTCCATCAAACAACAAGTCCACAGCTGTGTCGTGGTGTAACTGAAGGTAGTGATTAGATAGTATAAGAGTCATGGTAATTTAAAAAATGCCTTTTTATAAAGATAAAATTGGCGCTACACCGTATTATGTACATGCCTACGAAACTCGCTATTTCCAACCGGAAACTTGTGAACGCGTCCAACAATCTCTCCGAAGCATTGGAATCGATGCGCATAAGGCGTCGGGTACATATGCTTGCGTCTTAACCTATTTGGACATTTATTCTACTAGTGTTCAAGATATTTCTGCTTCATCTTTTTTCAAATCTTTAGTGCGGTAGATGCTTTAGAATATCTGTGGGGAACGGAATATATACATCATATTCTAAAATGCTATTGTCAACAATAAATTAACAAAAAATGTCTTCGTCAACGATGAAGACAATAAACTGCACATTGACACCTGTCGACGTAACGCATGCGATGAATGTACCGACATTTTACCAACAAACGTTATCCTTTTGGAACATGTGTAGTTTTTTGTTTGAACAGTCCAATGGTCAGTACGTTTGGCAACAATTGTCTTCAGATACATTTTTCAAATTGGGTGAGCAATTGCACAAGGCCGTGGAAGCCTTCGAAACACCACAAGAACAAGAACAAAAAGCGCAGATATTTTATCAAACATATTTCGTAATACTTTCAAAAACACGTCAGCAACAAACACAAACCGAGTGGTTGGCACATTCCCCGCCCGATTTTTTACAATGTATGCATAAAATGTACAGGTTGCTGTTTACAATGAAGGTACCAAAAATGCCTAATTTTGGCAATCATCATCCGAACTTATAACAATAGTAGACTATATATTAATCAAAAATGTCTTATAAATATGTGGCAACCCGGTCCTTCTGTACAACTTCAAAAAAATCCTATTTATTCCTATACGCATCGTGACAATGGTCTTAAAGTACTCTTGTGTCCTGTTGCGGGTTCGCGTGTTTGTGCTTACATGCGAGCTGTGTCCGCCGGTTCCAAAGACGAGAACGGTAAAACTGGCTCTGCTCATTTCATCGAACACATGTCTTTTCGTATTCAAAACGGCAAGATATGGTCCCTTGCATCCAAAGGAGATGTCATTAATGCTGAAACAAATATGGATTCCACGCGTTTTTACGTGGTGCATTTGCCTCACCAGACGCCTGACACGATTCGCATTGATTCAGAACGTTACAAACAAGCAGCTGTTCCTGCCGATAAAGTCCCTGTTGAATTGCGCGCTGTCATTAATGAGTTGGAACGCGGTGAGCGTGCAGGCAGCAAAATGTTTCGCACGACGTCCGCCCTCGCTATTCTTGAACATCCGTATCATCACAGTACCATCGGTACCCGATTTGATGTTTCGAGCACAACTGCGGCGGACATGGAGCATTTCCGCCAACAGTTTTACGTCCCGAACAACACGACCCTTATATTTAGCGGTAATTTTGACCACGAACAAATATTGTCCGACGTTCACACTCACTTTGGTTCGATTCCAGCCTCTGAAACATTGGAGACGGAGCACACTCCCGAGCCGCCGCAATATGGTCGTCGTTTTGCAGAGCTCAATATTGAAGCACAATGTCCTATGATTTGCATGGCGTTTCGGTGTCCCGCTGGTTCTACGAAGGAATCTGTGGTGCTGCAGTGCATTTCGCGTTTAACGTGGCATAATAACCAAGGTAGAGCCAGAGATTTGATTGCAAAAAATGTCTTGCACGACGTTTCTACGTATGCTCCAAGACAATTAAATCCTTATCTGTGGTTTATGCACGGTACGCTCGAAACGTCTGGCAATTTGCAAGACGCAGAGACAAAAATGCACCACGTTCTCGAAACTTTTATGACACACCCAGTCACTGAAGAACAGTTGCACGATTGCAAGACATCTCTTCAAGACGATTGGAACCGTTCCCTCGAATCAGTGACCGATATTATGAACGAACTTGGTCGAGGCGTTTCAATGGGAAATTGGAAAGATTGTGTGGATAGAACAGTGGCTCTGGAAGCTGTATCAGTGGCAGACATTACCGCTGTGGCGAAACTTGTGTTCCGCAGACAACACATGACAGTAACACACGTTATTCCGACTAGTAAAAAAGCTTCTTCATGCACATCATCACTGATCAATTCTGCTCCGACCACACAAACCCCTGTGTTACCATTGACAGTCAGTCAAACCAGTTCCGATTGGTCTGTCAACGTAGTGACACCAGGAACAACTATTTTACACGTACCACGCGCAAGTTACGTTCGTGTAACACTGTCGGCGCGCTTTTCGCCGGCCCAGCAAGACATGGCTTCCCTCTTCGTTTCTCATATGGAAAACTCTCCTCAGATGACGTCGGCTCTGCATACGGAACGGAATTTTTCACACGACCACGAATTTGTCCATATGACTATGGAAATGCCCACGAATGTGAATGTCTTGCAACAGGCATCCAAAATAATGTTTCGACAAGAATGGAAAAAATCACCCATAGGTAATATTGATGTCCAGAAACGTCATATGATAGCGGAGATGAATGCAATGAACAAAGACCAAGCCTACGTGACAAAAAGTCACTTCATTCAATCTCTTTTTGAAAGAACAATGTATCACACACCATTAAATGTGAGAACACAACGCATTGCCAATTTATCAAAGCGAGATATGCAGAATTTTCACTCCACGTGGATTGAACGCGCACCGACTATGGTTACGATTGTGTCACCAAGTGTAGAAGCGGCGACCACGTTGGGAAAAATATTGCATACCAACGCCAAAGTACCCGAAACAACTCTTGAGTGGCAACCAAAGCAACGTTCTGCACAAACGAATCATATTAAATTGTCTGGCTACGGTTCTTTCCAAATTATGATGGGTCAGACAGTCCCTGTAAAACAACATAGTCGCACTGCCATTGCTCTCGAATGTGCCGCCGAAATATTGGGCGGTGGCATGACGGGGCGCTTGATGCACACGGTCCGCGAACAAAAAGGACTGGGCACTTATGGAATTTACGCTGTAATGCAATACGTTAGCCCTAAGACAGACGGTATTTTCTGCATACAAGGAACATTCAGTCCTAGCTCAATTGAAGAAGGACTAGCCTGTACCAAAGAATTGCTGCACGATTGGCAACAAAAGGGCGTCACCGCCGCAGAATTAGAAAATGTCAAAGAAAGAATGTTAGGGTCACGCATTATTGCCAACGACTCAGTTGATAAACTCCATGGTATGGTTTTGCAATATTTACTCCAACAACAATCGCCAAAACAAGAAATTGAAAAATACGAAACAATGTTGAAAGAAATCACGCTCGAAGAAGTGAATAAAACACTCACACAACTCATAGATATCTCAAAAATGGCAGAGGTCGTCGTTGGCCCTACCCATATAAAATAAAGGTCATCGACACTTTAAAATAACACGAACAAACTATAAAAGAGATTTATCTTAAAAAGCTTAAAAATGGAAGAACTCATCGTTTCTTTACACAATATGGATATTCAGAATCCTCAGAAAGTTGTATGCTGTACGTCGTACAACGTACAGGAAAAACCTACTAAAGAAGTGTTGGGTCAAGCTGTTCAGTATCTATTCAATGAAAATGTGAAATTAAAAGAAGAAATTGAACGCTTACGTCAGTGTTTAACCGCGACACCAACAATACCCTTATGGATTTATTAAATCGTCGCGGAGCGCACGTAAGCGAAAATGAATAGGACGTGGCGGTGCAGTGAACCACCCATATTGATGCGCCAATTTTTGTTCAGCGACACCGAAACGACTCAACGACAAATCAAAAATATCGTCACATCGACAGTGGAAGAGTAAATATTTACACTTTGGAACGTACACCATCTTATTTCCATGCAGCGAAGCGGCCAACATATCTCTAACTTTACTGGCGCAATCTTTGTCGTCTTTGCAAAATAAACTGTTATTCGTTTCTTCACATACTTCGCGTACAACTGTATCAATAATATTGTTATCGACTGCATCCGTTTTTCCACCCATATCTGACCATTTTCCTTTGTATTTTCGGAATAATGTCCATTTTTTACCCTTGGATTCCGTCCAGACAAGTAGACCTGCTGCTTTCACAGGTTTGTTTTCATATTCAAATGTCGGTCGTACCATATCACCTATATAAGTTGCCTTAAATACCACATATCATGGCTGAAGATTTAGCAATTGACGTGGGCATTCCTGCAAAAACTGACGAATTTCATACTTTTGTATCGTGTGTGAATAATATTTTAAACCATGGATGTGGCTATGGCTCTGACGTGACAGAGCAAATCTGCGACCGGTGTGAAACGTCACAACTCCCCATTGCAAAAGAAGTTTTGCGAGAATGTCGCCGTCAAAACACATCCAACATTCGACCTTCGTCGCAGAAGTGGTGGCAAACATGGCGAAGTAAGCGCAAATCCACTGACGTACCACGTTGGCCTTCCCACAAGTTTACAGGTAAACAGAAACGTCCAATGTCACCCAAGTTTACAGGTAAACAGAAACGTCCAATGTCACCCATGTTTAAAGGTAAGCGGAAACGTCCAATGTCACCCATGTTTAACCGCAACAGAGACCACCGTGACAGAGAACGAGACGAACGCGGCCACCACGACAGAGACCACCGTACAGGAGGATTTAAACGCTATCGTGAAACTCGGGAACCAGAATACGGACGCTATCGTGAAACTCGGGAACCCGAATACGGACGCTATCGTGAAACTCGGGAACCCGAATACGAACGCAAATCTAATAAAAGACGTCGATATCGTTCAAACAATGATTGATAATTAAATTAACATAGGAGTCAGCATTTTCCATATGTTGGTCATCGGTTAAATGGGCAAACTCTGCCTGCCAACGATAAGCGTGGTCTTTTGTAGAAAGTGTTAAATGTGAACATTCGTGTATTAAAATAAGTGCTTGGTTAATCTCTTTCTCTGTCGAATAGTATTCGTCAACAATAAACACTGTTTTATCAAATAAAGGTGTAACAAAGGCAATGGGAATTGCGTGCACGTAAGGGACACGACTCTTTGATATATTGTACACTGTAGACTCGAACACACATTTTTGGAGACCAGCGACATCAATCAAAGGATAAAAGTCTCCCAAACACTCCAACATACCGCTAGTTGAATTGGCCACACCGGTAGAAAGTTGGACTTGTGCCGACATGACAAGTTGGCCGTAGGACACAGTCTTATATATGGAAGGCAATAATATTAAAAACGCAAAAGACTCCACAATGCCCAATGTATTCACTTTAATAGAGTACATAGTTGACATTAAAAGTATACATTGGGATAAAATAATTAAGGATAGCATTAACGACACCACGTGTATTTAAGTAAGATTGTATGGGACGCTTCGGGATTCAATATCCTACGACGCATTCATCTAGAACGACGCTTCATTCTCCATCGTATCTTCACCGCATAAGCCAGTGGGTGTCAAGTGCTAGTTGAACTTTTGATTGTGGGTGTTCGATGGACTTTGTTGGCAGCACGACAGAGCGGACATGTGTCGTATCCAAACTTAATCATTTGTTTGCTGTTGATGACAGTCAAAGGTGTGCTACGTGTGCTGTCCATAACCAAAAATAGATCAAGAAATAAAAAAAAATTAGCGAAGCGTCCAATTTTTATTATATCATTTACTCCCATTCATGGTATCTATAATCATCTCCGTTTGTTTATTTCACATGTATAAAAGGTACATTGTGTACACACAGCCGAAAAAACCCACGCGCCAGATAATAGACTCCATGGTTCAAAAATAGTTATCAAGCAGAGACCTAAAATGGTCGACCAAATTATGAAAAGTGAGACACATGACAAAGCGTCTCTCGAACAACATTGATACAATAAAATGCAATAACAAAAGACTGAACACATCAACAATGGCCCACCTTGAGACGGCTCTAATTCATCAAAATGATACGACAGAATAACAGTGTTTATCATAAACAACAACAGAGACAACCACATCCACCTATTTACAGAGTCCTAAATAGGATAAAATATCATGCAAGCAGGACTTATTTTTTTAGCAGGTACAACCGGACAAGTCCTGGTTCATTCTACAATTACACCTATAGTTAAATCTACACTTTCACTCCTGACATCACTGAGGACAGTTGACGGAACACCAACATTGCAGGACGTCATTGTAACCCTTGATATACCAGCCACGCTGCAAACAATAGAATCCACCTGTATGGCACTTAAATGTGATGAAGAACCACTCAAAACTGCCGCTGGGCACGTCGTCAACGCAGTCCAACATATTCACCAGTTATTGACAAGAATTGCTGATATTACTGCGTCACATAGAGCAGGGTACGTTTCTAGATGGAGAACACTCGTCATAGACGATGAGATTAGTCAACTCAGGAGTTTAATGAACATATTAAGTCAACGCTTTAAACTGATGTGCGATATTCATTCTGTCACTTCCTAAGACCTCGGCGATGTTGACGCATTAACTTTGCAAACGGACCCTTTTTGGACCTCTTTTTGGGAACAGGACGGTCGACCAGCGTTGTCCACGTGTTGTCAGCGTTCCTTTTCATATCTAAGCAAAGTGTTTTACCCCAATACACAGTTAGACGATTTAGTTCAGATGACATTATTAATTTAATTGGCGCGACAATTAAATTAATTGATTATATCAGAAATATACAACTATAAATAGAATTATTTATCTGTCAATGTGGGCACGAAGCCTTTCTTATTTTATGATGGCGATAATTTTCTATTTCTGCCTTTCCTATTTTGGCATGAAAAGGGTGTTAGAAATTGAATGCCAACAAGATTTTTACAAATTTGAAAAACAAGAATGGGCTGTAAATGTTGCCAATGCCATACCATTTATAACCATAATAGTAAGAATAATAAGATGTGAAATGACTCCAATATATATAGAAAGAGTGAGCCTGATGTATTTACTCAAAGGAATTATACAATTTGTAACGATTGTACCCACGCCTAGTGGTTCAACACAATGTGTAGACAGAGATTTCATTGGAATTATATTAAACATGGACAATTGCGCAGACATGATGTTTTCTGGCCACACAGCGATGACATACATTATGGCACCGCACCATATTAAATGGTTGTTTGTTTTGCCCGTAGCCATAACACTCGTACTTGGTGAAATACATTACGTGTCAGACGTTATTGTTGCAACGATTGTAGCTTCGTGGATATCATTTGTAATACCGGCGCCACAAGAACCAGAACCAAAAACAGTTGAAGGACAGACGGCGTTAAAGTTTGACCTTTCTGTGTAATGTATTACTTGATGAGAACCGCCCGGAGTCGAACCGGAGTTAAATGCCACCAGGCACGATTCTAAAAAAAAATAGGCGCTTTTGGTCAAAGCCATTTCGTTAAAAATGGTTAGGAAAATGGGATTTGACCAAAGGCACCTGCGAGAATCGGGGTTCGAACCCGAAATTTCAATGGTGTAAGCATTGTGTGGTAGCCAATTCCACCATACTCGCAAAAAAGAATGCCCGAAGGCGCCACAGAGAGGAAAAACTGCTCCTTGAGGGGGTTGAACCCTCGACCTTGGGCTCATAAGACCCACGCTCTACCAACTGTGGATAAAGAAGGGTGAGTCAATGTATAGTGCAAATTGACAAGTACAAAAGAAACAACTTACCTGAGCTAAAGGAGCGCCCCCCATTCCTCCACGTCGGAACCAATAGAAAGATTAGTTTTAACTCGTTTCGGAGAAAAACGCTCGAGCGCGGGATTGAACCGCGGACCTTCCGATTAACAGTCGGACGCTCTAACCAGCTGAGCTACTCAAGCATTGGAACAAGTACAAACTGGAAGATGGTTACCAGTTTGCTTGCGTTCCGTAGCTGTTGAAAGATTCGAACTTTCTCCTTCGGATAATACCGATGTGCGACCATACACAAACAGCGAAAAAAAAAAGACGTCGTCACCTGTAGCGGGAAAATGTCAATAAAAAAACGGAAGAAAGAAGAGCGGCCAAAAAAAAAGCTAGTCAAGCAGGAGACAGTTTTGTGTGATGTCCAGCACAAAGAGTTAGTTGTATATTAAAAAAACAAACAAATACCTTTTGATTACTAACGTTATACGCGGGTGGTCGGAACGCGTGGTGGTCGGAAACTGGCGACTGTCCTTGCTACTACCCTGACTATTACCATTGGTCATGCACGTGTGTTTTTTAACGCAACCATGTGAGGGAGTCGAACCATCTGAAAAATTAAGTTAACAACCAAAGAAATAACTATGCAAACCATGTAAAGAAACAACTATGCAAACCTGTAAAGAAATAACTATGTAACCCGTAAAGAAAATAACTATGCAAACCCGTAAAGAAACAACTATGCAAACCATGTAAAGAAACAACTATGCAAACCTGTAAAGAAACAACTATGCAAACCTGTAAAGAAACAACTATGCAAACCTGTAAAGAAATAACTATGCAACCCTGTAAAGAAACAACTATGCAAACCATGTAAAGAAATAACTATGCAACCCAGTAAAGAAACAACTATGTAACCATGTAAAGCAAACCCTCATACACCTAAACATTAACCAACTGTAAATAGGCCGCCGGCACAATAATGGAGGGAAAGTATTCTTTTCCCTCCATTATTATTTGTTGCTTATACAAATGTTTATCCACATATTCATTACATTTTTACATTACATCTTATCCAGACTACAGACTTATATAGGTGAAAGTAAGTAACGTGTTCGGATTTCCTGTATTTAACATTTATTCTGTGTGTTAAATGGAAGACCCCGAAATAAAGCAGCTTCAACTACACATTTCTACAGTAACGACTTTAGTAGAATTACAAGTCTACGTAAAGTTGTTGCAGCGAAGGATTGAATTTCTTCGTAGAGCGCCCGAGGTTAATTTCAGCAGACCCACTTCTATTGTGACAATTAAATTAAACAATATAAACGTATTTAAAAACCATTTCTGTTAAGAATGACAAAGCGCCCTCGAGACCAAGAAGAAATACAGTTTCTCTCAAAGCGTTTCCACAGCGCAATAGTGGTTGAAAAGACCCCGAAAAAACGCCCACTGGTGTTGTTGCCATTTACACCAGATAAGCGCCGCAAAATACACGAATATTGGCACTCAAAACCACATACGCGCGAAGAGAGAGCCGCCTATATGGCGACAATTTATGAACATTTACTTTGTCACTAGACATATTTAAATACGGCGCTTCACGTCAAATAATGTTGATTATAAACGCCGATGATTTGGGGTATAGTCACCATCGAGACGCAGGCATTTTTGCCGCCTATGAAAATGGCTACATCAGCTCCGCCTCTCTCTTGGTGAATGGTACCACGTCCAAAGAGGCTGCAAAACAGGCCCGGGAACTTGGAATGTCAGTGGGTCTGCATTTAAATTTGTCAGAAGGTTATCCACTAGCGGATGTACCCTCAATACAAGACTCTGACGGTAACATGCACTACAAAATGAAATTCTGGAACCTCGAAAAGACACCCGACGTACTCGAGGACATTGTCACCGAAACAAAAGCACAACTAGAACAATACAAGGAATGGATGGGAACATATCCAACACGGATTGATGGCCACCAACATGTACATATTGCCCGATACGTACCAGAAGTGTTGGCGCCCCTCTTTCAACAAATAGGCGTCCGTCACATTCGAATACCCGACCAAGACCCCGACGAACTCACGTGGTTGGACAACACCACTCTCCAACGTTACAATGCGCGTTATGTGCCTGCTGTGACTGCAAGACTTGTCTATTATCACCATGGTATGAAATCACCCTTACATTTTATCGGTTTGGGACTTGCAGGTTCAAATATGACCATCAATCGTATTCAGTGTCTACTTGAGAAATGTACAAGTACAACGGAGTTTATGGTACATCCAGGGTTTTGCCCATCGACAGAGACCGAAGGGCAAACCCCGTTTGACACCGACCCTGGTCGTTTTCGAGAATACCACGTTCTGAAAGCATTAAAAGATATATACAAATTGGCAGATTGGTCGTAAAAGAATGTTCCATACAATTTAAATTAAACATGCCTGGAATACAATTTAAATTAAATTTATAATGTTGTTACTCAACGTTGGGCGCTTCGCGACAATTTATGAACATGATATTGTGTCTGAACCATTAAACAAATGGGTTGATTCATTGGCAGACGAAGCAGTAAATGGTTCTGATGCTATTTATGGAATCGGAACGTCGTCCATGGATGTCGATCGAGATGTCGATCGACATCTCGATCCAAATCTCGATCCAAATCTCGATCCAAATCTCGATCCAAATCTCGATCGACATCTCGTTCCAAATGTCCGTTCGGTGGTGGGTTTCAACTCTTCGTCTGTCCCTGGTGGGTTATTATGTTCTTCAACCTCCTCTGCATCGAAGGTGGAGGCAAAGCGAAAGAAAGAAACGAAAAATAAAGCGAAAAAAGTATCGCCAACAAAAAAACATTTTACAAATCCGATCGAAAAAATCCAAGCGATTACCCATCATAAAACGTTTCAGCAGTGGTTGAATGAAAGTAAACCTGGTCCAGAATCGAAATTAGTCAAAAATAAGAAACGAAAAAAATCGGCGATAACGTACGGTAGTGCAAATGGACCGCCATACGAAAATAAAGGAGATAAAGCTGAAGTTCAAATCAAGAAAATTTTAAAATCCGAAACCAAAAAAGAAAATAGTCTATTGCTCGGGACTTTGTTCAATTTAAGACTGACGGACACTGTTAATTTCCCTACACAGTCTATGGAAAAAGCTTCCAATAAAGAAAAGGCAGACTGTTTTATGGAGGTTGAACGAGACCAAAGCAAAACAAGATACAATATGTCCATTAAATTCGTTGGTTCGGGAGATTGTTCCATTGTAAATCAGGACCACAGGGCAAAATCAGTATATTCGCCAAACTGGCGAAATTGTGAGGAAGGTGTATTATTCCATTGTCTTGGAGGTATTGACTCTCTTATTTCAAGATTGAATTACGAGCGGGCAATTGGTGACCGTTCACAAGATATACCATTCATAAATATTGATTTTACTGAAGTCGAGCGCAAGGCAATGGAGGCCCTTCTTGTACATCATACATTTATTGGTGCTGGTACGGGAGCTTTCCAACATCATGTACAATCCAATTGTGTCTTAATAGTGGGCAATGTCCAGGACACAAACACGTGGGTTCTTACCCATTGTCCAACATTGGAAGACAAAAAAAAGTATGTTCAAAGCAAATGGGACAAATATATATTGGCGATTCGAGGTAAGGGTATGCAAGTCGAACAATCATATCGGAAATCTGAGCATCAGTTGGCGAGGTGGGTGAGTGTGTGGGCACTGCCACGCTTTATTAATCGTGTGGAACAAAAGGGGTATTCATATCCGATTGATGGCTGTGAATATGTAGGCAATTGGTGGGAGAAACCAAAGTGTACATTAAATATACGAATGAAAAAATAATTATATTTTTCTTTTTTTACAAACATGTTCTTCCTCTGTGTTACATTCCTTTTCTATTGGACTCGCTGTCGCTATTATCTGACTCGCTATTGCCTTAATGACTGGGACGGAGACTGAATTCCCTGTTTGACGATACATCTGTGTTCTGGAGACTGGCATTTTGAACTCTTTGGGAAAGCCCATCATCTGTTTGCACTCGTTGCGCGAAAACAAGCGCAACCCCGTCTTTCCGTCTTTGACAAATGTCCCGGTCAGCCGTTGTATTTTGTGGTAGGTACTGACCAAGGTGTTCACAGGAGTAGTGGTGGTAGTGTCAACCACCCGTGGACGTCCGTCTGTTCGAACTGTGCCATCTTTACGCTTGAACAGGTATGAATTTTGTAAATGTTTGGTGATACAATAGCCATCATCGTGTTGTTCAATAATGGAACCAATACCAACATGGTTATCGGCATGCGTGGGTTCGGGCCAGGCAAAATCTTGCCACCGTCTTTCGTCCAGAAACCCAACAATAAAGATGCGTTTTCGGTGGGAGGCGGTGCCAAAATCGGCCCCGTCAAAAACTTTGTAATGGACGTGGTATCCGAGTTCCTTCAATGTTCGACAAATGGTAGCAAAAGTTTCACCTTTGTTGTGAGTGAGAAGACCGGCAACATTTTCGAGAAAACAGACTGGAGTTTGGTGGTGTTTCAATAGGCGACACACTTCGAAGAAAAGAGTCCCCTTGGTTGCATGTTCAAATCCCTCGCGTTTACCAATGCTTGAAAACGATTGGCATGGAAAACCACCGCATAAGATATCGTGCGGCGGTACATCTTCGGCTTTGATTTTAGTAATATCCCCCTGTGGTTGAATGTCAAAATTTGCGTGGTATGTCTGACATGCAAATTTGTCAATATCACTCGCAAAGACACATGTAGATGTTTTCTGATGTTCGTGACACGCTTGTGAGATGCCCAGATGAAACCCACCCATTCCACAAAATAAATCGACTATTTGAACATGGTCGTCCATAAATTTTTGTTCTTTGTATCAGAATATATATATACATTTTAAAATAAGTTATACATATGTGTTTTCTATAATTCATATGTGGATATGGGGCAAAAGAAACCAAGATGACATCCTACGAAGCGCTTTGTGAGAATTTTGATAAAGCTGAAAAAAAACCAGACAACAAGTCCCATATTTCTTGTGCGAGAACACAGCCCGGGAGAGAACGAATGCAAACAAGCTATAGTCGTGAAGACGTTCTTGCTGAAATTGGTGACGATGACCTTGAAGCGGCACGAGGTGCTGGAATATTTGCAGCTATGGACTGGAAAATGTTAGGCGCAAATGTCTTGTTCACCTGGGGTCCTGGTCCAGGTCATGGATTGGAAAATGCACGACGTTTTGCCGCAGAAGGGGATTGTGACTTGAAACTTGCAGAACAACCTGGTAACAAGATGTACGGTGTTGGTCACCAACATGCACAAGAAGCTGCTTCGCCCAACGCACTTAACATCTCCATCAGCCAGAAGCGCGACGATGATGGTAACTTTGTCCATGGTTACATTGTCCATGTTCATTTTTTTAGAAAGTGGAATTGGCACCGAACTGTCACCATCAAATATGATTTGAGCCGATTACACAGTGGTGAATGGCAACTTGTTAGCTGCGACTCTGTGGATGAAAGATTATTACTACAATTTAGTGCAGCCGCCGGGTTTGTGCACAATAGTAAGGAACTCAAAGAATTGATACATTGGGTTAGCAACGACCAAGGTACGTTGCGTGGCAACAGAGATAAACGTACCACTGGTGTGGCCAGATTTATGTTAAATTTGCGATCCAAGTACAGAGAAACATTCACGGACGAAACAAAACTGGATGAATTTATTAAAAAAATCGAAAAGTCGTATCTACGGAGAGATGATTACAGTTTGGAAATCATGGGACGTTTGATTACGCCGCTTTATGACATTGATGCAATGGTGGAAGTGCTCCACACGATCCAACTAAACAATTGTGTGGTGCAAATAGGTCGGAGAAAAAACCCCACAGAAATCAGCACCCAAGGATATTATATTGAAAATGATCGTTTTTTTCGACCAGTGATTATCGCAGACCATCGCATTTTACAAGATCACGAAGGTGTGTGCGAGGAGTATTTTAACAAAACAAAACGGACCCGTGCGAACTACAATCAAAAAATGTGTCAATCTCTCAGCTGTATTTACCATAAATCCTACATGCAACCAATCACTAACGCTAACACAATACCTACCACAAACCGTCGAGTCGGTGTTGATTTCATCGTTATTTTGAGGGCGAAACCACAAATGTGTGGTGTGAACACCCACAAGTGTCTGAAAGGCGACTTGATGAATGTCCTGGAAGAAGTGGACAAGAACCATTCGGATAAATTAATCTCAGAATCTAAAAATATGCAGAAATTGAAACAGTGGATCGATACAAAAAAAAAAGAAAAAAAAGACAAAAAAAAAAAAAAAAAAAAAAAAAAAAAAAAAAAAAAAA
>Ga0209197_1000229_pt1 | contig 41550 bp, 39 predicted proteins | sample COGITO_mtgs_1105_4_FD_184802 | JGI IMG/M metagenome (GOLD analysis project Ga0209197, IMG submission 184802) | Pelagic marine microbial communities from North Sea - COGITO_mtgs_110512 (SPAdes) (version 2) | ecosystem: Environmental > Aquatic > Marine > Epipelagic ... | reverse complement strand
AGCGAATAAAACCACATTTAATATGTAACATCTGTTGATCAATTGTATACGTTGTATTAAAAAACATATGTAAAATTAATCCATACACAACAATTAGCCCTGCAGTAGTCATGAATAGGGTATTACTAAAACCATCTTGGATATAATTAGGAATTAATGACCCAAAAAAAACCACAAAAACAACAATCAATAAGGTATAAGAAACTTTTGAATAATATATCATTACACGTAAAATTAAGTCAAATATAAAAAATTGAGTATAGCTTTTTAAATAACACACAAATCATGTAAAAATAACATTAGTATTAGCATAAGCCTCAAAAATAATATCTTGAAGGCTTAGCTATGGTGAAATAATTAGTTCTGTTTTGCAATTATTGTTAATATTCATTAAATTTGATTTAATTAAATATCTAAACAATTTACAAAATGAAAAAAATTCTAATTATTTTACTATTTGTAGGAATACATTCAACAGTTTTTTCTCAAGATTCAAAACTCACAAGTGATGAGAAGAAAGAAATTTTAGCTGAAAGCCCTTTTAACAATGTTTACCCTTCCTCAATCCTTAAAAGCTCTGCCAATTATTTTAAAGCTCAAATGGGTTTGTATAAAGAAGGGGCCATAGGTGAAAAAGAAGCTCATCTAGTGGCTTTAGGAACTTCAGCAGCCATTAAATGTCAATACTGTATTCCTTACCATATTGCAGAACTAAAAAGGTTAGAAGCATCTGAGGATGAAATAAAAACAGCCGTTCTTATCGCTGCAGATATTATGAAAATGAGTACTTTATTTTACGGAAATGAATTTGATTTAGAAGCATTTAAAAAAATGTTAAGAGGAGAATAAAACAAAACTGTATACCCTTATTTTTTTAAAAATAAAGCACTAAAATTCAATATATTTTAGTGCTTTTTCAATTGTCATTTACTCAATAGTTTAAAAAAATGCTATTCAAATAAATTATTTATAATCCTTAAAATAATAGATGTTTTTTTTCTTTACTTCTCCAACCAGCTTGGTTTGCGTAATCAACAAAAAATATTTTTAGATCACTTTGATTTGGATAGTCAACAAAATAAATCTTTTTGTCTGCTTGATTAGCATAGTTTACAAAATACCATAATCCTTTATTTTCATTTGCCTGGTTTGCATAGTTAACTTTATATACATTCAAATCTGCCTGATTTGCATATTTTACAACAAAAACTTTCACATCTGCTTGATTAGAATACTTAACAGAATATATTTTCTGAGGAATAACATAAAAATGAACTCATAAAGAGAACTAATAAAATAATTGATTTCATAAGCTAAAGTTAATGATTTCTAGGTTGATTGGTAACAGCAAACTTTATTAATTTAGTTTGAAGCCCAAAAAGTCTTTCAAAAAATAAATCTCAAGGGTATATAAAAAAACCCTCCAAATGGAGGGTAAATAAACTTTATACTAAAGGTTAATTACTTTAAAGGAGAGACTTCAAATTTCATTGTTTGCGCAACAAAATCTACAATTCCACTCACTATCATAATATTACCATCAGTTACATTATCATAGGAATACATTTTAAAAACTTTACCTTCCTTTTTATAAACACCTTGTAAGGTAGCTTTCACAATTTCTTCTCCCATCTGTGTCCATGCAAAACCAGTAAATTCTCCACTAGTAGTGCTATTATTGTGATTTGTAAATACATATGACAAATATGCTTTTCCATAAGGCCCTGCATCACCTGAGGCAGAAAGTTCGTAATTAACACCATCTCTTGTATGAACTGCATCTATGTCAAAGACAGCGTCAAATGTTGTAGCTGGATCCCATTTAATGTCTTGTGAAAAAGCTAAAGAGGTAACAAGAAATAATAAATAAACTAATTTTTTCATATTGTAAGATTTTAATTAATAAAAACAAATATAAATTTTTTACTATAGATTGCAAAAAACAACTAATTTTTATTTATTAATAAAATATAGTAACTTAGAGAACTATTATAAATTTTTATAAAACATAAATCATGAAAAAAATAATTTTGATATCATTTACTATCTTAGTATGTGTAAGTTGTAACCAAACACCTAATGAAAATTGTGACACTGCACTAAAAGCTAATGAAAAAATTGCAAAAAATATCAAAACCTACAAAACAGCTTGGGATATTTTTTTTGAAACCAGAGACAGCAATGCCATAAATACTGATAGTTTTGATGAGCAAGTAACAGTAGTTACTGCTACGGGTAACATTACAGGTATAGACGGTTTTAGAGAGTATTATAACAACTACTTAACTGGTTTTTCTGATGCAGAATTTAATTTTATAGATATTATTGCGCAAGGAGATAAATTAGTTAAACATTGGAATTTTAAAGGAACTCATGACGGCACCATGTTTGGAATTCCTGCCACTAACAAAAAAATAGATATTAGTGGAACTACACTTGTTTTAATGAAAGACGGAAAGGTTTTACAAGAACAAGATTATTTTGATAATCATTCGTTTTTAATGCAACTAGGGCTGTTGAAATAAACTTTAATAAGATAATTGAAAGAAAAAAGAAAAAGGAATAATATACATATTATTCCTTTTTTTGATATTGTATCTGTAATTAGTTGTGATCTAACTAATAAGAATGATAGCTTGAATTAGGTTGTATAACTTTAAGCCCCTTTTCACCACCTTTCATTAAAGGAACCATCTTTGAAATTAAATCGTCTTCCGTTTGTCTCCAATTAAGATAAACTGCATACTTTTCGTAACTCTCCCAGTTTCCAACTAAATAAAATGTGTTAGTTTCATCATTAAAAGCCATTTCATAACCATAACATCCGTCATATGCTGCAGTAGTTGGAAGGCCTTGTTCACTATTCAATAAATCTAGCATCTCTTGTTTTTTTCCGTTTTTAACTTCAACCTCAATGTATACTAAATTTTTAGAGTATACAGCATCCATCATTCCTCCAAAATCAAAGAAATCTCCCTGGGCTATAATCTTTCCTTCGTCATCAAAATTCATATACCAGTATCCTTTAAGATTTAGTTCTTTTCCGGTAGATACATTAGTTCCTGTCCAAGTCCCATAAGTTCTAACACTTCCATCTAAGGAACCATCTTCCCCAGTTCCAGGAAGCCAATTTTCTGCAGTATATTTAATATTATCAAACGCAGCGTGATACCCCTTTAGCATTCCAACATATTGATCATAACCAACAGGTTCAGAACCATACATAGATGTATTAGACTCAATGTCTTTGCTTACTAAAGCTAGTTGTCCTTCAAGGTCTTCTAGTCCGTGTAACTCAAAAAGCTTTTGAGCCGTTGCTAAATTTTTAGAATAATCAGGGTTTGTATTACAATTACTAAAAAGTATAGCAATTGAAAATAATGTTATTAGTTTTTTCATTTTATAAATTGTTTAGGTTGTTATTTATTCAAATTTAATGATTTTTTTTAATACTTGCAAAATACAACCAATTAAAGCTCCGGCTCTAATTAAAACATAAAAAACACATCCTTAAACCCTTCTAGTTTCGATTTAATGCAAAAAAAAGTAACCATTTCTGATTACTCTGTAGTAGCGGGAGTTGGATTCATTCCTCCACGTTGTTGCGGAATGGGCCAATGAGTAGAACAGCCCAAAGAAACTCCGATTGCTTTGCCATCTGATTTTTTCTTTTGTTCTCAAGACGATGCAAGCATCACTTGACCCCAAAATAAAAACTCCTTGATTTCTCAAGGAGTTTCTTTGTAGCGGGAGTTGGACTCGAACCAACGACCTTCGGGTTATGAGCCCGACGAGCTGCCTACTGCTCTATCCCGCGATTTAGACCCCAAAGATACTGCAAAAAAAGACCAACCACCAAAAAAACCTCATTATTTTATTAGATTATTGGTAGTTTACTGGCTTACAAGTTTATAGGAATAATAAACAAATCCGTAAAAAACAATATATCTTTGCCTCATGACACACAAAGCAGGTTTTGTAAATATTATTGGAAATCCAAACGTTGGAAAATCAACTTTAATGAATGCTTTGGTAGGAGAAAAACTATCAATCATTACATCAAAAGCACAAACTACTAGACATCGAATTCTAGGTATTGTTAATGGTGAAAATCATCAAATCGTTTTTTCAGATACTCCAGGTATTCTAAAACCTGCCTATCAGCTTCAGGAGTCTATGATGGATTTTGTGAAATCTGCTTTTGATGATGCAGATATATTAATCTACATGGTAGAAATTGGAGAAAAAGAATTAAAAAATGAGGCCTTTTTCAAACGAATCATCAACACAAAAATTCCTGTTATTTTATTAATTAATAAAATCGATACCTCTAACCAAGAAGAGGTAGAATTAAAAATAGCGTATTGGAAAAATAAGGTTCCAAATTCTTTTCCTTATGTAATTTCTGCACTAGAAAAATTTAATATAGACACTGTTTTAAACAAAATAATTGAATTGCTCCCCGAAGGACCAGCATTTTACCCCAAAGATCAGTTAACAGACAAACCTGAACGATTTTTTGTAAATGAAAAAATTAGAGAAAAAATTCTAACACACTACAAAAAAGAAATTCCATATGCTGTAGAGGTTGAAACTGAAAGTTTTATTGAAGAAGAAAAGATCATTCGTATTAGATCTTTGATTATGGTAGAAAGAGACACCCAAAAAGGAATACTTATTGGCCATAAAGGTACTGCTATTAAACGAGTGGGTGCTGAAGCAAGAAAAGATTTACAGCTTTTCTTTGGTAAAAAAATATTTTTAGAATTGTATGTAAAAGTAAATAAGAATTGGCGCTCAAACGATAAAGAATTGAAGCGTTTTGGCTACAACCAAAAATGATTGCAAACAAACTCATATCTCTTAGCTAGTCTACTGTAAAATAGTATCTTTGCACAAAATTTTACTTTCATGAGTAGTATTGTTGCCATAGTAGGAAGACCTAATGTTGGAAAATCAACACTTTTTAATCGTTTAGTACAACGTAGAGAAGCTATTGTTGATTCTGTTAGTGGAGTTACTCGTGATAGACATTACGGAAAGTCTGACTGGAACGGAAAAGAATTTTCTGTTATAGATACTGGTGGTTACATTGTTGGTTCAGATGATATTTTTGAAGGAGAAATTAGAAAACAAGTTCAACTCGCTATTGAAGAATCAGATATCATTGTTTTTGTGGTTGATGTAGAGGATGGTATTACTCCTATGGATGCTGAAGTAGCTAAAATTTTAAGGAAAGTAAAAAAGCCTATTTTCATTGCTGTGAATAAAGTAGATAATGCTATGAGAGTTGCAGATGCTGTAGAATTCTATAATTTAGGCCTAGGTGACTACCATACCATATCTTCAATAAATGGAAGTGGAACTGGTGATATTTTAGATGCTATTGTAGCTAAAATGCCAGAACCTGAGGCAGTAGATTTAGAAAAAGAAGAACTTCCTCGTTTTGCAGTTGTTGGAAGACCCAACGCTGGAAAATCATCCTTTATTAATGCTCTCATTGGAGAAGATAGAAATATTGTGACCAATATTGCTGGAACCACAAGAGATTCTATCGATACAAAATACAATCGTTTTGGTTATGATTTTAATTTAGTAGACACTGCAGGTATTAGAAAAAAGTCTAAAGTAAAGGAAGACTTAGAGTTTTATTCTGTGATGCGTGCTGTTAGAACTATAGAGTATTCAGACGTAGTTATTTTAATGGTAGATGCTACTCGCGGTTTTGAAAGCCAAGATCAAAATATTTTTTGGTTGGCAGATAAAAATAGAAAGGGAGTTATCATTTTAATAAACAAATGGGATTTGGTTGAAAAAGAAACAAATACCATGCGTGATTTTGAAGCTCAAGTTCGCAGACAAATTGCTCCTTTCACAGATGTGCCAATTATTTTCACATCCGTACTCACAAAACAACGTCTATTGAAGGCAATTGAAACAGCAGTTGAAGTTTTTGAAAACAGAAAAAGAAGAATCCCTACAAGTAAATTAAACGAAACGATGTTAGAGATTGTTCAGCAAAACTCTCCTCCTGCCACAAAAGGTAAGTATGTAAAAATTAAATACTGCATGCAATTACCAACACCAACTCCACAGTTTGCATTTTTCTCAAACCTTCCTCAATACGTTAAAGATCCTTACAAACGATATGTTGAAAATCAATTAAGAGAACATTATAATTTTTCTGGTGTACCCATCACTATTTATTTTAGACAAAAATAGTTGTTAAACTTAACGTTAAAAGTGACTAAAGACCCTCTATTATTTGCTACTATTTCAGTAATTTTATATAAAATTTAGAGCAATGATTACATGGAAAGATGTTATTCACTTTTCAGTGAATGGAAACCCAATACCCTATAAACGAGTTGAAAAAACTGAAGATGAATGGCGCGCTTTGTTAACACCCGAGCAATTTCAAATCTGTAGATTACACGGAACTGAAAGACCTCATACAGGATCCTTATGCACTATTTTTGAAGGCGGGGTGTATCAATGTGTTTGTTGTAGCACAAACTTATTTGACTCTACCATTAAGTTTAATTCAAGTTCTGGATGGCCCAGCTTTACCCAACCTATAGAAGAAAATGCTATACAATATATAAAAGATACATCTTATGGAATGGTTAGAGTTGAAGTGCTTTGCAATACCTGCGATAGCCATCTAGGACATGTTTTTCCTGATGGCCCAGAGCCAAGCGGATTGCGATACTGTGTAAATTCTGCCTCAATAAAATTAATGAAAACAGATGACTAACTTACAACTAGCAACTTTTGGAGGGGGATGTTTTTGGTGTACAGAAGCCGTTTTTTTAGAAGTAAAAGGGATTAAAAAAGTTGTTTCTGGCTATAGTGGAGGGAATGCTCCTGGAAAACCAACGTACAGAGAAATATGCTCTGGCTTAACTGGGCATGCAGAAGTAATTCAAGTTACCTATGATGAAAACATCATTTCTTATGAGTCTGTTTTAATCATTTTCATGACTACACATGATCCCACACAACTCAACCGGCAAGGAGCAGATGTAGGGACTCAATATCGATCTGTTATTTATTATCACAATGAATATCAAGAAAAAATAGCACATACTGTTATCAAAACATTAACTCCTGTTTATCAAGTAAAAATAGTGACTGAAATTAGTCCTTTGTCAATCTTCTATGAGGCAGAAGAAGAGCATCAAGCCTATTACAAAAACAATCCTAATGCTGGTTATTGCTCTTATGTGATTCATCCAAAATTGCAAAAACTAAGAACATTACATTCAGATAAATTAAAATAAACTGAAACTAAAAATCACAAATCAATTTACAGACCAATTGCCTGGTGACCCGAATTTAGATAATTCTAGACGGCAGGTAACAGCTGCTGCTTTTTCATTTGTGAACCCAATCAAAACATCAAATCCTTTATTACTTCATGTATCTAAAGAAATGTCTGAAGAATTGGGCTTTTCTGAACAAGACATTCAATCCAAAGAATTTCTAGAGGTAATGACTGGGAATAGCATACCAGAAAATTCAAAACCCTTTGCGATGTGTTATGCAGGACATCAATTTGGAAATTGGGCGGGTCAATTAGGGGATGGAAGAGCCATAAATTTAGGAGAAATTAAAAATTGGGCATTACAACTCAAAGGAGCTGGTCCAACACCCTATTCTAGAACAGCAGACGGATTGGCAGTGCTGCGATCTTCGATTAGAGAATATTTATGTAGTGAAGCCATGCATCATCTTGGAGTTCCTACTACCAGAGCGCTTTCTCTCAGTTTAACAGGAGACCAAGTATTGAGAGATGTATTGTATGATGGTAATCCTGCTTATGAAAAAGGAGCTATAGTTTCTAGAGTTGCCCAGTCTTTTTTACGCTTTGGTAATTTTGAACTATTTGCAGCTAGAAATGATCTCAAAAATTTAAAAATCCTAACAGATTATACCATCCTTCGTCATTTTTCTCATTTAGGAAAGCCTTGCAAAGAAGTGTACCTAAAATTCTTTCAAGAAGTAAGTAATAAGACCCTAGAAATGATTATTCATTGGCAACGAGTAGGTTTTGTTCATGGGGTTATGAATACAGACAATATGTCTATTCTTGGTCTTACTATTGATTATGGACCCTACGGATGGCTTGAAGGTTTTGATTTTGGTTGGACACCAAACACCACAGACAAACAACACAAAAGGTATCGATACGGAAACCAGCCTAACATTGGATTGTGGAATCTATATCAGTTAGCTAATGCACTGTACCCATTAATAGATGAAACTGCTCCTTTAGAGGAAATCTTAGAAGAGTATAAAAATACGTTTGCAAAAAAGTCTCTAAACATGATGCGTGCTAAATTAGGCTTAGTTTTAGCTGAGGAAACAGACATTAACTTAATTCAATCTTTAGAGGATAATCTTCAAGCCATTGAAACAGACATGACGATATTCTTCAGATTGTTAAGTTCTTTTAATCCTAAACAAGCAGAAAAAGGAATTGAATTAATTCAAGATGCTTTTTATTCTCCAGAACAATTAGTTGGAAAAGTTTTGACTGATTGGAAACATTGGTTTGTTAGCTATGCAAAACGCTTGGAAAGGGAAACCACACCCAATGAGGAACGTGAACAGCTCATGAAAACAAAAAACCCTAAGTATGTTCTTCGAAATTATATGGCCCAATTAGCTATAGACAAGGCAAATAAGGGAGATATCTCGTTAGTTGAAGAATTGTATCAAGTCCTTAAAAAACCGTACGAAGAACAACCTGAATTTGAGCATTGGTTTACAAAAAGACCGGAATGGGCAAGACATAAAGTAGGTTGCTCGATGCTATCATGTAGCTCTTAAGCTCGCTAAATATAATTACTTTTATTAGGTAATAGTATAAACCCTACAGAGATGTTCCTCCGTCTAATGTAATGGTTTGACCCGTCATAAATTTTGTTTGATCAGAAGCTAGCCATACTATTGCATCTGCTATTTCACTAGCTTTTCCATAACGTTTCATGGGTATAACGCTCTTTAAAATGGCATCCATTTCTGGTTTTGCATTAATTAACTGATCTAATAAGGCAGACTCTGTATATCCTGGACAAACCGCATTAATTCTAATATTTTTTGTTGCATACTCCATAGCCGCAGATTTTGTCATTCCTACCACTGCAAATTTACTAGCGCTATAACTGATATTATTTGGAGAAGCTTTCAAACCCGCCAACGAAGCAATATTTACAATATTACCATATCCTTGTTTTAAAAATTGTTGCAAGGCTACTTTCATGCAATAAAAAACTCCGGTTTGGTTTACAGCAATTACCCTATCCCAATCTTCTAATCTAGCTTTATGTGTTGGCAGTAAATTAGGTCCAATTCCTGCATTGTTTACAATTACATCTAATTTTTCATAATTACTTATGGTTTGATTTACTAAATCTTCAACCTCTTGAAATTTAGTGACATCTGTTTTAACAGCTAACGATACTCCCCCATGGGTTACAATTTCATTTGATACCTTTTTTGCACTGTCAAAATTAAGATCAGAAACCACAACTGTTGCACCATGAGTAGCAAAATGAATTGCTGCTGCTTTTCCGATTCCTGAACCTGCTCCTGTTACAATTACTACTTTATTTTTCACTTCCATATTACTTGATTTGTTTGTTTAGATAATTATTAATTTAACACTCTAAAAGGATTTCTATTTTATTTAAAAACTATTTGCAAAAAATTAATCGAGAATCAGTTAATGCTAAAGCTCTCAGATCTCTGGGATAATCTTTCATTTCCATTAATTTAAAAAACTCATTTTTACTAGCATATCGTACAATAAGTACCTCATCCCAAAGAGGTTCGTCTAAAGGTCCTATAATAGTAGCTAGCGGTGATCCTTTAAAAATAATCTGTGCATCTAAAGTATTAAAAAAAGGAACAGCTGCTTTTAAATAATCTGCATAGGTTTCCTTGCCAGTTTTTCCTGTTTCTGAAACTATTTTTTTATAATTCAAATAATTAAGCATAAAAACAGGTCGTCCTTCGGGAAATTCTTGTAATTGCTTTATACCACTTTGTAAATCTATTTGACCACTCATTGCTAATCTATGGAATTCGTTTTTATAGATTTTAAGGCTAAATTACAGCATAATTCTGCGGCTTTATCAAGATGAGCAAAACGAGGATCTGAGGTTAACCCCTTACTATATCTGTAATATATTTGCTGAGCTATCACCGCTATTTTAAACAAACCAAAGGCATAATAAAATACGATATTATGAATATCTCTTCCAGATTTATTTGAATAAGAAGCTACGATTTCACTTCTAATTGGGTTGCCTTCAAAAATTGTTGGAGAAGGAATTCCTTGCTTCACAAAATCATGATCTGAAGCCAAGGTCCAATACCCAAGTGATGTTCCTAAATCCATTAATGGATCACCAAGTGTAGCCATTTCCCAATCTAAAACAGCAGTAATATCTTTCCAAGAAGTATCTTTAAAGACTACATTATCATATTTATAATCATTATGTATCAGACAATGTTGATAGGTTTTTGGTTGATGTTCTTGCATCCATTGCATAACTTCAAGAGCAGCAGGAACATCTTGTGTTGCTGCTTTTAGGTATTGTTTTCCCCAATTGGTTACTTGTCTATTTACATAACCTTTTGGCTTTCCTAAATCAGACAACCCAACCGAATTATAATCTAGTGTATGTAATTCTGTGAAGGTATCTAACCACGTATTGGCAATGGTTTTATAATCATGAGCTGGGATGGCTCTATGTTTTGCTTCTTTGAAGTTTAGAATAATTCCATCTACTTTTTCCATAATGTAGAATTCACTTCCAAGGATAGCCTCATCATTTGAATACGCAAACATTTTTGGAACTTTAGAAAACTCTTTTTTTACTGCAGTTTGAACTTTAAACTCCCTACTCATATCATGACCACGTTTAATAGCGCCTAATGGTGGCTTGCGAAGCACATACTCCTTATCCTCAAGAGATATTAAATAGGTTAAATTGGAATACCCATGCGTAAACTGCTTGACAAATAATTCACTATGAAGCGAATTAATCAAATGACGTTGGTGTAAAAATTCTTTGAGATTTTTTTCTGGTAATTCCTCCCCTTTTCGAACTTCTTGATTAGACATAGTTATAATTTTCCGTAAGATCGAATGACACTTTTCCCTAACTGATACATATGAACTTCATCTGGGCCATCTGCCAAACGTAACATCCTCGCAATGGCAAAATAATGCGCCAAATGTGTGTCTGGTCCAACACCTTTTCCTCCGAGAATTTGAATGGCTCTATCGATTACTTTTAAAGCCATATCTGGAGCAACAATTTTTATCATTGCGATGATGTCTTTTGCTTCTTTATTGCCTAATTTATCCATTTTATCAGCGGCTGAAAGGGTAAGTAAGCGGGCCTGTTCAATTTCACATTTTGAAATGGCAATTTCTTGACGAATACTACTAAAATCAGAAAACTTCTTTCCAAAAGCTTCTCGCTCTAGGGTTCTTTTAGACATCAGTTCTAGTGCATACTGAGCCATACCTACAAGTCTCATACAATGGTGAATTCTTCCAGGCCCAAGACGTCCTTGAGCAATTTCAAATCCTCTCCCTTCACCTAAAATTAAATTTTCTTTAGGAACACGAACATTGTTTAATTCAATTTCTGCATGACCCTCTGGTGAATCATAAAATCCCAAAACAGATAACGGTCTAATAATTTTTAGACCAGGAGTATCTAAAGGAACCAATACCATACTCTGTTGTTGATGGCGATGTGCAGTTGGATCTGTTTTTCCCATCACTATGGCTACTTTACAATGGGGGTCCATACCACCACTAGACCACCACTTCCTTCCATTAATCACATAATGATCTCCATCTAAAACGATAGAAGTTTCAATATTTGTAGCATCTGAAGAAGCCACTTCTGGCTCAGTCATTAAAAATGCCGAACGAATTTCACCATTCATTAAAGGGGTTAGCCATTCTTTCTTTTGAGAATCACTTCCGTATTTGGCTAATACTTCCATGTTTCCAGTATCAGGCGCAGAACAATTAAAAATTTCTGAAATCCAAATACGTTTTCCCATAATTCCTGCTAAAGGAGCATATTCCAAGTTTGTTAGACCCGGGCTTAAATTTCCATAATCTTTAGGTAAAAAAAGATTCCATAACCCTACAGCCTTAGCTTTTTGTTTTAATTCTTCTATTTTAGGCCAACGTGTCCAGATATTTTCTGGATCTTTTTGGAAAGCGTAAAATTCATCCTCTACAGGTACAATGTGTTTATTAATGAAATCAGTAAGTTTTTTTTGTAGATCTACTGATTTTTGAGAATATTCGAAGTTCATAAGTTTATTTAATTTTAACCAGCGATCATATATCCACCATCTGCGGTGTATACGCCTCCTGTCATATATGCACCTGCATTTGAGGCCAATAAAGCAGCAATACCAACCATTTCCTCTGGCTGCCCCATACGACCGCTTGGAATTGTTTTTTGTACTTTATGCAACAGCTTTTCATTAGTCCATAAAGCAGCACTAAATTTTGTTTGAATTAATCCTGGACAAATGGCATTAGCCCTTATCCCGTATTGCCCCCATTCTTTCGCTTGATTTTTTGTTAGCATTAATATAGCAGCTTTACTTGTACTGTACAATCCTAATCCCAACCCAGGGGTTAAAGCCTCTACAGAGGCTATATTTATAATACTCCCGTTTTTGTGTTCTTGCATGAAGGGTAAGACTAAATTTGACAATGCCCATGGAGCTTTTACATTTACATCCATAATCTTATCAAAAATTGCAGAGTCTACATCTTCTATAGGTCCAAAAACAGGATTAATAGCAGCATTGTTTACTAAAATATCTATGCGACCTAGATCATTAATTGTTTGATCTACCAAAGCCTTCCTTTGAGCTGCTTTACCAATATGGCAAGCAATTCCAGTGGCCTTTAATCCTAGTTCAGTAAATTCTTTCACCACCTCATCACAAGCGTCTTGGCTTCTACTGCTAATCACTACTTGTGCCCCTTTTTCAGCCAATCCTTTTGCTATAGCTTTCCCTATTCCTTTACTAGAGCCTGTTATGATGGCTACCTTTCCTTCTAAATTAAATTGTTGATGTGTATTCATTACATTACAGGTTCTGTTTCTTTCTTAATGGTAATGGATTCAGAATTCAATAAAATTTCAGATAATCCTGTAGTTTTTGGCAACTCATACGTGAAGAAGTATTTCATGGTATGAATTTTACTTTCATAGAAGTCTTTTGAATAGGTTCCATTAGATTTAGCAGCTTTTGTTGCATGTACTCCTAGATCTAACCATGTCCAACTCATTATTATAAGACTAAAAAATTCCATAAAAATGGAAGCATCAGCAAGATATCGTTCGTAATCACCTTTCATTGCATGAGGCATCAAATGACCCAATACTTTTTCTGTAAGTTTTAATTTTGCTCCTAGCGTATTGGCATAAGATTGTAATTCATCTATTGCTGAGGCTGCTTTAATTGTTGTCATAATTTCAGCAGAAAGTAATTGCAATGCTTTACCGTTACTCATGGTTACCTTTCTACCCAATAAGTCTTGAGATTGAATTCCTGTTGTTCCTTCATACAAGGCAGATATTCTAATATCTCTGTAATATTGTTGTAAAATAAAATCTGCACAGAAACCATAACCTCCTAGTACCTGTAATCCATTATTTACAGAAGCAGATCCAGCTTCTGAAGGATATGTTTTTACAATTGGGATAATCATTTCCAATAGAAGATTGTATTTCTCTTTTTCTTCTGGCGAAGTAGCAGTTTCTATGATATCGTAATATTTAGCAGCTAAAAAAACCAAACTCATAGACCCTTCTACAACAGATTTTTGCATCAATAGCATTCTTCTAACGTCTGGGTGTTCTATGATCAAGGCCTGTTTCTCCGCTGGGTTTTTCTTACCGTCACTTGATAACTTTCTACCTTGAGGACGTTCATTTGCGTATTGTAAAGAAGCATGATAAGCCGCACAAGCAATAGCAGAAGCTCCTCTTCCTACTGCAATTCTTGCAGAATTCATCATTAAAAACATGTACTTTAAACCTTCATTGGGTTCACCTACAATCCATCCTTTACAGTCGTCTGCATCTCCAAAACCTAAATGAGTAGTGCAGTAGCCTCGTTGTCCCATCTTCTGAAAGTCTGCGACAGTAGTCACATCGTTAAATTCTAATGCTCCATCACTTGAAGGACGATTCTTAGGGACAACAAATAAAGAAATCCCTTTTGTTCCTTTTGGTGCTCCTTCAATTCTAGCGAGTACTAAATGAACCACATTTTCAGTGAAATTGTTATCTCCTCCTGAAATAAAAATTTTCTGCCCAGAAATTTTATAATATCCGTCTTGGGTAGGTGTTGCCTTTGTAACAATATCTGACAAAGAACTTCCAGCTTGTGGTTCTGTTAAACACATTGTACCGCCCCATTGTCCAGAAAGCATGTTTGGCACATAGGTTTGGTTTAGTTCCTTATTTGCAAAATGAATAATAAGCTCTGCAGCTCCTTGAGTTAACCCTGCATAACCAGGTAAATGATTATTTGCAGCATCTAAGATGTAAGTAGCAGCAGTATGTGAAAGGAAAGGAATTTGCATTCCTCCATCTTCATAATTAAATGGCGCTGAAATTAAGCCCATTTCTCCTCCCTTATACATCATTGTTTTTACTTGATCATGAACAAATACTTTACCGTCTTTATGGTAAGCTGGATTTTCATCCATTTCTTTTACATACGGGAATAATTCTCTATCTGCAAACTCTTTGACTGAATCTATAAACATGTCTAGTGATTCTTTATCATGATCTTGAAAACGATCTCTAACTAAAAGGTCTTCTAAATTGTGAATATCATAAAGAAGATATTTTAATGTATCTATGTCAACATACTTTTCAGCCATATTATCTTACGTTTTTTAAAAATTGATGTTTTTTTACTTAATGCTACGAAGATAGGACAAATAATTATAAAATACTATGCATGCATAGTATTTTATAGGTGGTTTTTTATCTTAATTAGTTCTGCTTTTACAGATTCTAATCTACTTACGATTTCATGATTGTTTATCGTACCAAGCGGATTTTTCTTTAATTTTTGTTTAGCTCCTTCTAAAGTAAAACCCCTTTCTTTGACAAGATTATAGATAAGTTTAAAGTTGGAGACATCGTTGGAAGTAAATAAACGATTTCCTTTTGCATTTTTTTTGGGCTTAATAATTTCAAATTCTTTTTCCCAAAAACGTATTAAAGAAGTATTTACATTAAATGCTTTGGCCACCTCACCTATTTTATAATATCTTTTTTCGGGCAGATCTATATGCATTAGTCTAATGATTGATTTTCTTGTGAAGCCAATTCTAACATTCTATCATATTCTTCTGCAGTTAAATCACTAAAATAAAAATAGACAGGATTTAATTTTTTATTTCCTTTTATCACTTCATAGTGAAGATGCGGAGCTGTTGAAATCCCTGAGGTTCCTACATAACCAATTAAATCTCCACGTTTTACTTTTTGATTTTTACGAACAGTATATTTTTCTAGATGTGCATAAAATGTTTTATACCCAAATCCATGATTTATTTTAACTTGGTTTCCATAACCTCTTCTAGACCTTTTAACTTTTTCTACTTTCCCATTTCCTGTAGCATATACCGGTGTGCCTCTTGGAGCAGAAAAGTCCATTCCCCAATGAAACTTTCTAGTTTTGTAAATGGGGTGTATTCTGTACCCATAACCAGAAGCCATTCGTTTCAAGTTTTTATTTGCGACTGGCTGAATTGCTGGTATTGAAGCTAGCATTTCTTTTTTATTTTTTGCCAACACAACAATTTCATCCAATGACTTCGATTGAACAACCATTTGTTTCGATAAAATATCTATTTTTTTTGTGGCTTCTTTTATGAGTTTAGAATTGTCATAACCATTTAAATAACTATATCTATTTACACCACCAAAGCCAGCTTTTCGTTGTTCTTCTGGAATAGGATTAGCCTCAAAGTAAGCTCTGTAAATATTGTTATCTCTTTGTTGTAATTGAGATAAAATAGAAGAGCTTTCGTCTAATCGTTTATTTAACAGTTCGTAGTTAAATTTAAGATTTTCTAACTCTCTCTCTTGTGCTAATTGATTTGGAGTTTTTAAAAACTGACTTAATACAACAAAACCTGAGAGCATTATTAGAACAAGCCCAAAGAAACTTAGAATAATTATCTTAGAAATATTTCCTTTTGATTTTTCTATTCTACGATAGCTTAGGGTATCAGAGTCGTAATAATATTTTACTTTTGCCATAAATCTAAATATGCTACTTTTGTTACTATAAACTACAATAAGAGAAAGTAATTTATAAATTAACAAAAGCAAATTTACAAAATGTTTCACTAACAATAACTTTGACTCATTTCTAGTATAAATTTTAACATTAACGGTAATAGAAAATCAACTTTTGATTTATGAAATCTAAAGAAATTCGTTCTCATTTTTTAAATTTTTTTAAAGAAAAATCTCATCAAATTGTTCCTTCATCTCCTATGGTTTTGAAAGATGATCCTACCTTGATGTTTACTAATTCAGGAATGGCTCCATTCAAAGAATATTTTTTAGGAAATAAAAAACCAAAGAATACTAGAATATCTGACACGCAAAAATGTCTTAGAGTTTCTGGAAAACACAATGATTTAGAGGAGGTTGGATACGACACCTATCACCATACCATGTTTGAAATGTTAGGCAATTGGAGCTTTGGAGATTATTTCAAAAAAGAGGCTATAACATGGGCTTGGGAATTATTAACTGAGGTATATGGAATCTCTGAAAATATGCTTTACGTTACAATTTTTGAGGGTAGCACTGATAGAGATAATTTGCCAATTGATCAAGAAGCATTGGATTTTTGGAAGGAAATTGTTCCTGAAGATCGTATCTTAATGGGTGACAAAAAAGATAATTTCTGGGAAATGGGTGAACAAGGTCCTTGTGGACCGTGTTCAGAAATTCATGTAGATATTAGAACTGATGAAGAAAAGGCAGCTGTAGATGGAAAAAGTTTAGTAAACATGGATCATCCACAAGTCGTTGAGATCTGGAACTTGGTTTTTATGCAATACAATAGAAAAGCAAATGGAACCCTAGAGGACTTACCAGCAAAACATATCGATACAGGAATGGGGTTTGAGCGTCTATGTATGGTTTTACAAAATGTAAAATCTAATTATGATACAGATATTTTTACTCCATTAATTAGAGAAATCGAAGCAATTTCTTCTGTAATTTATGGTGAAAATGAAAAAGAAGATATTGCTATAAGAGTAATTGTGGATCATGTAAGAGCTGTTGCTTTTTCAATTGCAGATGGACAATTACCTAGTAATACAGGTGCAGGCTATGTGATCCGAAGAATTTTGAGAAGAGCTGTTCGTTACGGATTTACATTCCTACATAAAAAGGAACCTTTTATGTATAGATTGATAAACATTCTTTCTGAAAAAATGGGAACTGCATTTCCAGAATTAAAAGCACAGAAACAATTGATTGAAAATGTAATAAAAGAAGAAGAAACTTCTTTTTTAAGAACATTAGATCAAGGACTTATATTATTAGATACAATTATTGAAACTTCAGATTCTAAACAAATTTCAGGTAAAAAAGCTTTTGAATTGTATGATACATTTGGATTTCCAATAGATTTGACTTCGCTAATTTTAAGAGAAAAAGGGTTCGTTTTAAACGAAGACGATTTTCATATTGAAATGAAAAAACAAAAAGAACGTTCACGTTCTGCAAGTGAATCCTCTACTGAGGATTGGACCCAAATTAGTAATATTACTGAAGTAGGTTTTGACGGTTATGACGCAACGGAGTCTGAAGTAAAAATTACTCGCTTTAGAAAAGTTACATCAAAAAAAGAAGGGGATCAATATCAATTAGTTTTTAACCAAACCCCTTTCTATCCAGAGGGTGGAGGACAAGTTGGCGACAAAGGGTATTTGGAAGATATTCATGGAGATGTGCTTTATATACTGAATACTAAAAAAGAGAATAATGTTATTATTCATTTTACAAATAACTTACCAAAAAATCTAGAAGAACCCTTTAATGCTGTTGTAGATCAAAAACAACGTCATAGAACCTCAGCAAACCACAGTGCAACTCATCTTCTTCACCAAGCCCTTCGTGAAGTATTAGGAACACATGTTGAACAAAAAGGGAGTGCTGTAAATTCTAAACATTTACGGTTTGATTTTTCTCATTTTTCAAAATTAACTTCAGAGGAGTTACATGATGTGGAATATTTTGTGAATGCGAGAATTGAAGGAAAACTTCCTTTGGAAGAAAAACGTAGTATCCCAAAAGAAGAAGCAATTGCTGAAGGTGCAATAAGTTTATTTGGTGAAAAATATGGAGATCAAGTCAGATCTATTCGTTTTGGACAATCTATTGAATTATGTGGAGGAACTCACGTCACAAATACCTCAGAAATTTGGCATTTCAAAATTAAATCTGAGGGAGCTGTAGCTGCTGGTATAAGAAGAATTGAAGCAATTACTATGGATGCTACTAAAGCATATTATTTAGAAAATAACAGTAGCTTCCAGGAGATTAAGGACGTACTTAATAATCCAAAAGAGCCTATTAAAGCAATTCTTGCCCTACAGCAAGAAAATAGTGCATTAAAGAAACAACTAGATCAGTTGATAAAAGCAAAAGCTAAGCATCTTAAAAATGATTTGAAAAATGAACTCAAAGAAATCAATGAAGTTCAATTTTTAGCAAAAAAAATTGATTTAGATGCAAATAGTATCAAAACGCTGGCATTCGAATTAGGGAGTGAGTTTAAAAATTTATTCTTATTGTTTGGAGCTGAAATAAATGGAAAAGCGATCTTAACCTGTTATGTATCAAAAGAAATTGTGGAGAGTAAAAATCTAAATGCAGGAACCATTGTTAGAGAATTAGGAAAGTATATTCAAGGCGGCGGCGGCGGTCAAGCATTTTTTGCAACAGCAGGTGGAAAAAACCCTTTAGGAATTCAGGAGGCTTTAGAAAAAGCTATAACATATTTGGATTAACATTTTATCGGTCGGTTGTTATAAATTAAAAATAATCAATAAAAAAGGGAACTCAAGTTAAAACCAGTTTTTGAATCTTCAAACTCACATACCATTTTCTAAAAATTCCAGCAATCCTATAGATTACAACTCAAAGATAATTTTACTAGGTTCTTGTTTTTCGGATAATATTGGGCAAAAATTAAGGTATCATAAATTTCAGTCGATACTTAATCCTTTTGGTATTTTATTTCATCCAAAAGCAATTGAATCAGTTATTAAAAATGCCATTACTAAAAAAGAATATACTGAAAAGGACCTCTTTTTTTTAAATGAACGTTGGCAATCTTTTGAAGCACATTCAAAACTGAGTTCCTCATCAAAAGAGGAAGCTTTGGATCAACTTAATAAGGCATCTGTATCAATAAACACAGCTTTACAAAGTAGTAGTCATATCATAATTACCCTAGGAACATCTTGGGTGTACCGTTTGTTGGAAACTGATGAAATTGTTGCTAATTGCCATAAAGTCTCCCAACATAAATTTAAAAAGGAACTTGTTTCAATAGTTGAAATTAATAAAAGTCTTTCGTCAATAATTTCTTTGGTTAGAAAAGTTAATGCAAATATAAATTTCATTTTTACGGTATCCCCCATTCGTCATTTAAAAGATGGATTTATTGAAAATCAACAGAGTAAATCTCATTTGATTTCAGCTCTTCATCAAATCATACCAAAACATAAAAACAGTTTCTATTTCCCAAGTTATGAGATTATGATGGATGAATTGAGGGATTATCGATTTTACAAAGAAGACATGATTCACCCAAATGATATTGCGATAAATTATATTTGGAAAAAGTTTTATGAAAATTGGTTATCCGATGAAGCACTTGAATTAAAAAAGGAAGTGATTAAAATTCAGAGAGGTCTTGAACACAAACCTTTCAACCCAAATTCTAAAAAACATCAGCAATTTTTATCTTCTCTTCAAGAAAAAATCGAAACCCTTAAAAAAAAATATTCTCACATTTCTTTTTAAAAAAAATAAACTTCAGGTTAGTCTATAAATTTTGAAACGTTACCCCAAGGACCTCCGTTAATGATGTCTAATCCATGTTGTAGCAAAAAATCTGTAGCACTCTGACTTCTACCTCCACTTTTACAAACTGCTATTATAGGTTTTTGAAACCCTTTGATATGATCTATATGATCAGGAATAGAATTTAAAACAATATGCTCTGAACCATTAATATGCCCCTCATTCCATTCTTGAAGCGTTCTAACATCTAAAATAATAGCTCCTTTTTTTAAATATTCCTCAATTTTATTTGTAGCATTTTTATTGCTAAACATTCCAAATAAACTCATAATAGTTTTGTTGTTAAATTTATTTCGTAAAATTAAACATTTTATACAGATAAATAGAGGAATTAACATGGTTTTGGTACGCTAAATTAATTATTGAATTAATCAAATGTGATCAATTGCCAATAGAAGTTAAAATAAAAAAAGTCGCAATCAATAGATCAAGTATTATCTTTATAATGAATTACTGAATCGGTTTCGCAGAATTTTAATAAACACCTTAAAATCTTTCTTACTTTTACAATTCAAAACATACCATGAACAAGAAAGTAATCTTACTAATTTTAGACGGCTGGGGAATTACCCAAGACCCAAAAGTTTCTGCAATTTTTAATGCAAAAACACCCTACATTAATTCACTTTATGATAGCTACCCATCCTCGGAATTGAGAACCGACGGTGAACATGTAGGTTTACCTGAAGGTCAAATGGGAAATTCTGAAGTAGGTCACATGAATTTAGGTGCTGGTAGAATTGTTTATCAAAATCTTGCAAAAATTAATATTGCCGTTAGAGAAGGTAAATTATCTAAAGAGAAAGAAGTATTAAAAGCTTTTAAATATGCAAAGGATCATCAAAAAAATGTGCATTTATTAGGGTTGGTGTCTAATGGAGGTATTCATTCTCATATCAATCACGTAAAGGGTTTACTTAGTGCTGCTAATGAACATGGAGTAAAAAATGTTTTTCTTCATGCGTTTACTGATGGAAGAGATTGTGATCCAAAATCAGGTGCTTATTTTATTGATGATATTCAAAAGCATATGAAAAGTACTACTGGAGAATTAGCCTCTGTTACAGGTAGATATTATGCAATGGATAGAGATAATAGATGGGAAAGAGTAAAATTGGCCTATGATGCATTGGTTAATGGAATTGGAGAACACTCAACTAACGCAACAGCTAATATTCAAAAAAGTTATGACAATAAAATAACTGATGAGTTCATTAAACCTATAATTATGGTTGATGAAAACAATAAGCCTAAAGCCTCTATTAAAAAAGATGATGTTGTCATTTTCTTCAATTTTAGAACAGACAGAGGAAGACAATTAACAGAAGTGTTGAGCCAAAATAATAATGAGGAATATAACATGCACAAAATTCCATTATACTTTGTTACGTTAACTAATTATGACAAAACTTTCAAAGACATTAAAGTTGTGTACAACAGTGAAAATATTGAAAACACATTGGGCGAAGTTTTAGAAACAGCAGAAAGAAAGCAGATTAGAATTGCTGAAACTGAAAAATACCCACATGTTACTTTTTTCTTTTCAGGTGGAAGAGAAAAAGAATTTATAGGAGAAAAAAGACTTCTTTGTCCGTCACCAAAAGTTGCAACCTACGATTTAAAACCAGAAATGAGTGCCTACGAAATAAGGGATGCTATTGTGCCTGAGTTAGAAAAAGGAGAAGTAGATTTTGTATGCTTGAATTTTGCTAATGGAGATATGGTTGGACATACAGGTGTGTTTGAAGCAGCAATAAAAGCTTGTGAAACAGTTGACAAATGCACAAAAGATGTAATTTCTACCGGCTTACAAAATGGGTACTCAACCCTTTTAATTGCAGATCACGGAAATTGTGAAACAATGATGAACCCAGACGGAAGCCCACATACTGCTCACACAACAAACCCTGTTCCAATGATTCTTATTGATAAAGAAATTCAATCAATAAATAATGGTGTACTTGGAGATATTGCTCCTACAATCTTAGAATTAATGGGTGTTGAACAACCAAAAGAAATGACAAGAAAATCACTACTTTAAGATGAAGAAGCTTTTATTTGTAATTTTCTTGTGTTCGTTTTTATTGGGCAATGCGCAAGAAAAGAGAATTATCAATGGTAATTTAGTTGGATATCTTAAAAAGTCTGATTTCTTAAATGGAAAACACAAAGATTGGTTCTCAAAAAATTATGATGCATATACTCCAGATCCAAAAATAGTTCAGAAAATCAAAAAAAAACTCAACAATATTTCAATTAAATCTTTTATTGGAAGTTGGTGTCATGATAGTAAAAGAGAACTCCCAAAGTTTTATAAAATCATGGAGTTAGCTGGATTTGATCTTGAAAATAATTTTAAAATGATTGGAATTACTATTGGAAAGAAAACTCCAAATAATCTTCAAAAAGGGTTTGCGATAAGACATACCCCCACATTTATTTATTTTAGGGATGGCAAAGAGATTGGTCGCTTTGTAGAACATTCCAAAAAAACAATAGAAAAGGATATATTGAAAATCTTGCGAGGAGGGAATTACAAACACCCATACCAAAAATAAAACTATTAATTTATCTTTACACTTTAAATTTTACTATGATTAAAATAAAAAATAGTGAAGAGATAGAAATCATGCGTGAAAGCGCACTTGTGGTTTCTAGAACCCTAGGAATACTTGCCAAAGAAGTAAAACCTGGAGTCACTACCTTATTTTTAGATAAAATAGCTGAAGAATATATTCGTTCGCAAGATGCTATTCCAGGTTTTTTAGGGTTGTATGATTTTCCAAATACACTATGCATGAGCCCAAATGCACAAGTTGTTCATGGAATTCCTAATGATAAACCTTTGCAAGAGGGCGATATCATTTCAATAGATTGTGGTGCTTTAAAAAATGGCTTTTATGGAGATCATGCCTACACCTTTGCTGTTGGAGAAATTGAAGAAGAAACAAGAAAATTACTCGAAGTCACCAAACAAAGTTTATATGAGGGAATTCGTCAATTAAAAGTTGGGAATAGAGTCGGTGATGTTGGATATGCGATACAAAAATATTGTGAAGACAGAGGTTATGGTGTGGTAAGAGAACTTGTTGGTCACGGACTTGGCAGAAAAATGCACGAAGATCCTGAAATGCCAAATTATGGAAAGCGAGGCAGAGGTAAAAAACTAATGAACGGAATGGTAGTAGCTATTGAACCTATGATTAATTTGGGTACTCACAGAATTAATCACCTTAGTGACGGATGGACTATACTTACAAAAGATGGTAAACCCAGTGCTCATTTTGAACACGATATTGCAATTGTAAATGGTAAACCAGAACTCCTGTCTACGTTTAAGTACATTTATGATGCTCTGGGGATTGTTAGTGATGAAGAGCTTGAGTTCAATAGTACAACGTTGTAAACCTGTTTATTGAAAATATTCAAAATCATATTAAATAGAGTTCCACGCCCATTACTTATCAAATTAAGTTATGTAGTAAGGCCTTTTATTGCCTTTTATTTAAAAGGAAATAAATATACAGACCCCATAGACAATAAAAGTTTTCGTAAGTTTTTACCTTATGGCTACCAAGTTCAAAGACAAAATGTACTATCACCAAGCACCTTATCTCTAGAGCGTCACAGATTACTGTGGTTGTATTTAACAAATGAAACCGACTTCTTTACATCAAAGAAAAAGGTTTTACACATGGCTCCTGAACAATGTTTCCTTGCCCGTTTCAGAAAATTAAATCATGACTATAAAACTGCAGATTTAGATTCGCCAATTGCAGATGTAAAAGCAGACATTATTAATTTACCATTCAATGATAATTCTTTTGATGTTATTTTTTGCAATCATGTATTAGAACATGTTCAGGATGATACTAAAGCTATGAAAGAATTATTTAGAGTTATGAAAAAAGGAGGAATGGGAATTTTTCAAGTTCCTCAAGACTTAAATCGCGATGTAACTTTTGAGGATAATTCAATTACAGACCCTAAAGAAAGAGCTAAAATATTTGGGCAATATGATCATGTAAGAGTTTATGGAAGAGATTATTTTGATAAACTTCGATCGATAGGTTTTAACGTTGAAGAAGTTAATTATTCTCAAAAAATTTCTTCAGAACTTTTAAGTAGATATCGATTAATGGAAGGTGAACTATTACCAGTAGTTTTTAAAAATTAGTTCTCAAACTCCAATAACTTACCATTTTCATCTACATAAATTAACACTACTTTTAAATTCGGTTTAGCTTGTAAAAACTTTTTGGTTTTTTCAAATCCCATAGCCATAAAAGCTGTTGCATAGGCATCAACATCAGCACAATCTAATTCTGCAATTACAGTTGCAGCCAATAAATTACTTTCAGTTGCATAACCTGTTTTGGGGTTGATTGTATGAACATATTTTTCTCCATTTGTGGCAATTCTGAATTTCCTATAATTTCCAGAACTTGCCATAGAAATGTTGGTCAAGTTTAATTTTTTGTAAGCAGAGCGTGATCCATCTGTATTTGGATCGTCTAATTGAATGGTCCATAACTTTCCAGTTGGTTTGGTTCCTTTCAATCTTAGTTCACCACCAATTTCAACTAAATAATTTTTAACCCCTTTAGATTCTAAAAATCTAGCGATAACATCTAAACCATATCCTTTTCCAATAGAATTAAAATCAAAATAGGTTTCAGAATACTCTTTAATAATTTCATTATCAACTAATTTCACTTTTTCAAAACCAACAAATCTCATTAATTCTTTTACTTTGCTACTATCTAAATCATTTAAAGGTTTTTCTGGCCCAAATCCCCATGCATTAACCAAATTTCCAACAGTAGGGTCAAAATAACCATTAGTTTCATTAAAGATTTGAGTTGTTTTAGTAAATATCTCTTGGAAGTATTTATCAACTTTTACGCCTTTTTCACCCCTGTTAATTCTTGATATATCTGATGAATATATATATGTTGAAGTAGATTGATTTACCTCATTAAATAATTGAGTAATGTCTTTTTTGAAATTAATAGCAACATCATAATAAATTATAGTGTAGGTCGTTCCAAAAACATACCCTTGAAGTTTTATCGGTGTATTAGGCTCTTTTTTACATGAGGTAAACGTAAAAAGTGAAGAGAATAAAAAAATAAAAATAGCCTTTTTCATCAATTAAGTTTTTAGCCCACAAAGATACAATTTAATGTTTTTTAAAATCGTTCATAAATATTTGTTAATCACTATGGTTTTACTCTCAATATTTTTAACTTTGTTAGTAATAATCTTCAATAACTAAAAAATGAAAAAAATAATTGTATTACTAGTTTCTGTAGTTTTCATTAGCTCTTGTATTTCTAAGAAAGAACATGCAGCACTTCAATCTAAACACAATAAAACCAAAGATGAACTTCTAGCGGTGAAAAATAGTTTAACAAAATGTGTTATTGATAATGAAAAATGTGATGCAGATGTAGCAAACTTAAATAATATCATTGCTGATTTAAAAAATGATAAGAAAAAGACCTTAGAATATGTTGATAACTTGACCGTATTAACTCAAGGAGCTACAGATAATATTAAAGAAACACTTGCTCAATTAAGTAAAAAAGACAAGTATATTAATAGAATTAGAGCTGCTGCTACAAAAAAAGATTCTTTAAATTTAGTTGTAGCTTTCAACTTGAAAAAGGAATTGCAAGAGGGTATTGATGATGAGGATATTGAAATTAATGTTGAAAAAACTGTTGTTTTTATCTCTATATCTGATAAACTATTATTTAAAAGTGGAAGTTATACGATCACAGAAAAAGCATTTCCTGTTCTAGAAAAAGTTGCTACTGTTATTAACAGCCAGCCAGATATGGATGTGATGATTGAAGGTCATACAGATGCAACACCTATTAGCAATGAAATTATTACAGACAATTGGGATTTATCTACCAAGAGAGCTACCTCAATCACTAGAATATTACAAACCGAATTCGCAGTAGAACCGAGTAGATTAATTGCTGCTGGTAGAAGTAGTTATGTTCCGTTAGCTCCAAATGATACTCCTGCTAACAAATCAAAAAATAGAAGAACTAAGATTATTATTTTACCTAAAATTGGTCAATTCTTTGAAATGTTAGAGACCAAAGCTGAGTAATTAACTCATCAATAAATAAAAAAAGCATCACTAAAGTGATGCTTTTTTTAGTCTAAAATTTTAATAAAATCCTCGAAAGCAACATAGTAAGGTTGGTCTTTAAAAACCGGATTCTCTACACTTTCTGCGTTAGCAATCCCAACCCCTGCAAACCATACTTTAGCATTTTGCTTTTTTGCATGCTGTTTAAAAGTCTCCATCCATAAGACATCATATTCTTCAGGGTTCTGAATGTTATTAGAGGCTTTTACCAAAACAAAAATAGGAGCCTCTCCTTTTTTAAATAACACAAATTGTGGATGTCTTTTTAATTGACTATTAATGGCTTGAAACTCATACCCCATCTTTTCTAGCTTCTTACCTACAATGTTCATGGCTAGATTATGTAATTCTTGTTTTGTTAAAACGTGCATAATTGTTCTGTATCCTTATTTTTAAACATGAGCTATTTCCTCTTTTTTCTTAAGTTATAATTCTTATCACCTCGAGTTTTGGGTTTTTTATACTTTTTAGCAATTTCTCTTCTGTAAGAACCTCCTTGATTTGTTTTTTTGTTTTTTTCACTCTTCTCATGAAAAGCAGGTCCAGGTATATATTCTTCAGAAACTCTATTTTTTGAAATTTCTTGATCTTCTCTAGGACGCTCCTCTTCTGTTAATTGTTTTGATATTTCTACTTCATTAGGAAAATCAAGAACTGGAATTTCATAGTTCATTAATGTTTCAATTCTTTCTTTTGATTCTTGCTCTTTCTCTGTTGAAAATAAAATGGTTCTTCCTTCTCGCTCCGCACGACCAGTTCTACCAATTCTATGCATATAATTTTCTGGAAAATAAGGAGTATCAAAATTAATAACATGTGAAATTTCATCTAAATCTAATCCACGAGCCATGACATCTGTAGCTACTAAAATACGGTTGATACCTTCATCAAACTGGCGAATAGAACGAATTCTATAATTTTGAGTTTTATTGGAGTGTATGATACAACTCTCTGATCCAAAGAACTCTTCTACAACATTAAATAAGAGATCTGCTCTTCGTTTATTCGAAACAAAAACTAGAACTTTAGTAAAGGTATCTCTATCGGATAATAAGTGATTCAATAGATTTGCCTTTGTATAGAAATTAGCAACTAAATACGAGGTTTGTTTAATATTATCTAAAGGTGTACCACTTAAAGCTACAGAAATCTTCTTAGGCGATTTAAAAAAATCTTTTATTAATTCATCTACATCATTGGTCATGGTAGCAGAAAACATAATATTTTGTCTTGATTTTGGTAGTAAATCAAAAATATTAAGCAACTGAAAACGGAATCCTAAATCTAGCATTATATCTACTTCGTCAATCACTAGTTTTTGAATCGATTTCAATTTCAACACATTACTCAATGCTAAATCGTATAATCTTCCTGGGGTAGCCACAATAATATCTACACCTTGAGCTACTGCTTGTTTTTGAGTGTTAATATTTGTTCCTCCATAAACTCCTAAAACTCGAATATTAATGTATATTGCTAGTTTTTCAATTTCATCTACTACTTGGAGTACTAATTCACGCGTTGGAACTACAACTAAAACTCTAGGCGTTGCTTGCTTTGAGAATTTTAAATCTCTCAAGATTGGTAACGTATAAGCAAATGTTTTTCCTGTTCCAGTTTGTGCGATTCCAACAATGTCTTTCCCAGATCGAACTACAGAGTAAGCAGCTTCTTGAATAGGGGTTGGCTGTGTAAAACCCAACTCTTCTATACTGTTATAAAGTTGATTAGATAAGTCTAAGTCTTTAAAAGTAGTCATGTTTGAAAAATTTCAACAAAGGTAACTTGTTTATTTGTGCTACTCTAAAATTGAACTCATTTTTGAGGGTTAAGAACATAAACTCATCCTAAAATATTAAAAAGAGCGTTACAAAATAGTACCTATAGTTTAAGATAATCAAAATCTTTTGTACATTAGAGGGTAAACAAACAGATATTGGTATGAAGACTCCAAAAAGATTAGAAGAGGCTATCATAAAATTATACAAAGCCTTTCATAACCATACACTTGATCCAGAAGATTGCGCTGCTTGTGCTGTAGGAAATATTCTAGACAATCATGATAGTTGGAAACATCTATCCAATGAGCACGGTTCTTTACAATTGAATTATATTGGAACAGTTCATCAAAAATTAGGAAGAACATTTAATGGATATAGTCCTCAGGAATTATTAAAAGTTGAAAAGGTTTTTCTGGAAGCCTGTGGTTTTAAGACACCGCTTTGCCATTACAATCAAAAACCACAAAACCCAAGACATAAAGAAACCTTATTCAATGGATTATCAGCTGTAATTTCTTATTTATGTAAATTAGATAATATTCCCAATGTAATGAATTACTCTAAATTATTTGAATATGAAAATAATGAACCGTTACATAAATTAGAAACTATTTTAATATAAAAAAAACCAGCAGATTTTGCTGGTTTTTTTATAGGATTGGAAATGAGTTAAAATTAACCTCCAAAGTCATCAAATCTGATATTTTCATCAGGAATACCAAAGTCTTCTCCCATTTTTTGTACCGCTTTATTCATTAATGGTGGTCCACAAAAATACAATTCAATGTCTTCTGGCGAATCATGATGATTTAAATAGTTATCGATAACACAATTATGAATGAATCCGGTAAAACCGTCACCATCACCATCAATTCCTTCTTTAACTTTCCAGTTGTCTTCTTCCATTGGTTCAGATAAAGCCATGTAGAATTTAAAGTTCGGGAAATCTCTTTCTAGAGACTTAAAATGGTCTATGTAAAATAACTCTCTTTTTGATCTACCTCCATACCAATACGTAACTTTACGTCCTGTTTTTAGAGTTTTAAAGAGGTGATATAAATGAGAACGCATCGGAGCCATTCCTGCACCTCCACCAACATATAACATTTCTGAATCAGATTCATTGATGAAAAATTCACCATAAGGTCCAGAAATGACTACTTTATCTCCTGGTTTTTGAGCGAAGATGTATGATGAAGCCACACCTGGATTTACATCCATCCAACCATTCTTTGAACGATCCCATGGTGGAGTTGCTATACGGACATTTAACATAATCTCTCTTCCTTCTGCAGGATAAGAAGCCATTGAATAAGCACGCTCTACGGTTTCATTATTTTTCATGACTAAAGGCCATAAACCAAACTTATCCCATTCTGCTTGGAATTTATCAGGAGTTTCGTGTTCTTCTGGATGTGCTGTGATATCAATATCGGAAAACTTAACCTCACAGTTAGGAATTTCAATTTGAATATAACCTCCTGCTTTATATCCCATATCTTTTGGAATTTCAACAACAAACTCTTTAATAAAAGAGGCTACATTGTAGTTACGAACTACAGTTGCATCCCATTTCTTAATTCCAAATATTTCTTCCGGAATTGAAATATCCATATCTTGTTTCACCTTAACTTGACAAGCTAAACGAATTCCATGTTTTAGTTCTTTTCTAGAAAAATGGGGTGTTTCTGTTGGTAAAGCTTCTCCACCTCCAGAATTTACGTGACACTCACATTGAACACAAGATCCTCCACCACCACATGCTGAAGGTAAAAATATTTTTTCGCTTCCTAAAGTTGTTAATAATGTACTACCTGAAGCAACTTCAATTTTTTTCTCTCCATTAATGGTTATAGTAACTGGACCCGATGGAGATAATTTTTGTTTTACAAACAATAATAATGCTACCAACAACAGTGTAATCAATAAAAAAGCTGCTACGGTTGCTAAAATAGTTCCTGTGGTGCTTGCTGCTAATGAAATCATACTAATTTTGTGTTTCTTTAATGTTAACTGCTACTTCTTCATGCTCACTTTTTTTAGCAGTATCAATCGTTATTACTTTAGATTCTTTTTCTAAATTATTAGATAAAGTAGCTTCAGTATTTTTTTCTTTTGTTTCTTCATCACCTCCGGTTAACATCCCCCCAAAACTCATAAATCCAATAGCCATAAGACCGGTTATAATAAATGTAATCCCCAAACCTCTTAGCGCTGGTGGAACACTAGAATAGCGAATCTTTTCTCGGATAGCTGCAATAGCCAAAATCGCTAAAAACCATCCAATACCAGATCCAACACCATAAGTTAAGGCCAAACCTAAACTTGGAATCTCTCGAGATTGCATAAACAACGACCCCCCTAAAATGGCACAATTCACCGCAATTAAGGGTAAGAAAATTCCTAGAGAATTGTATAATGAAGGTGAAAACTTCTCAACAATAATTTCAACCAATTGAACCATTGTTGCTATCGTTGCTATAAACATGATAAATGATAAAAAGCTCAAGTCATAATCTGCATATTCTGGACCTAACCAAACTAAAGCACCTTCTTGTAATAAATATTGATCTAACAACCAGTTTAATGGAACGGTAACTGCCAATACAAAGATGACAGCAGCTCCTAAACCAACAGCTGTGGTTACTTTTTTTGAGACAGCAAGGTAAGAGCACATCCCTAAAAATGTTGCAAAGACCATGTTGTCTATAAATATCGATTTGAAAAATAATTCTAAATGTTCCATGATATTTTAATTTTCTTCAATTAATGCTTGGTTTCTACTTCGTTGTACCCAAATAATTAAACCAACTACAATTAAGGCCATTGGAGACAATAACATGAATCCATTATTTTCATATCCAAAAGCGTACAAACCTGTTTTTTCAATTGGATCTCCTAAAACTTGGATTCCTAATAAAGTTCCAGAACCTAATAACTCTCTAAAAAATCCTACTATAATTAGAATAACTGCGTACCCTAAAGAGTTTCCAACGCCATCCAAAAAAGATTTCCAAGGCCCATTTCCTAAAGCAAAGGCTTCAAATCGTCCCATGATAATACAGTTAGTAATGATTAAGCCTACAAATACTGAGAGTGTTTTACTGAGTTCATAAGCAAAAGCTTTTAAAACTAAATCCACAATAATTACAAGTGTTGCTACAACTATTAATTGAACAATAATTCTAATTTTTGAAGGAATGATATTTCGCATTAATGAAATCACTACATTTCCTAGACCTAAAACAAATAATACAGAAACAGACATTACAATTGAAGCTTTCAATTCAGCTGTAATAGCTAATGCAGAACAAATTCCTAGTACTTGGATTGTAATAGGGTTATTATCTGTTAGTGGGTCTGTAATTAATTTTGCGTCTTTCTTTGATAAAAGTCCCATAAAATTATTGTTTTAATGTTTTGAAATAATCAACGTATAATTTCAAATCAGATTTAATCATCGCTGAAACTCCGTCGCCGGTTATAGTTGCTCCTGCTATGGCATCAACTTCATAATCTGTTTTCTCATCGTTCTTAGGATCATTATTTCCCTTAGCTACTCGAATTCCTTTAAAATTCCCTGAAGCATCTAATAAATGTTCTCCTTTAAAATCATCCATAAAAAAACGGTATTTTATGTTGGCACCTAAACCTGGTGTTTCTCCTTTATGATCAAAATACGCTCCTTGAACAATCATATTTTCGTCCATAGCAACATATCCCCAAATAGCATCCCAGAGCCCTTTACCTCTTATTGGAGCTATATAGAACGTTTTACCATCTTTCTCCCCAACAAATAGAGGGAGTTTTCTAGTGCCTCCGTTTTTTGCTTTTGATTTTTCTTTTTTTACATCTATCATGTAGGCTTTATCATCTTCTGAAAAATTATCGCCTTCAATAACTAGCTGCTTTTTTATATATTTTTGAAATTCTTGTTCTGCAACTGATGTGGAAACGAAAATAGCGCTTGACTCATCGTTTTCGTTAACACCCATAGCGTACAGAATGTTTTGTTGCTTTTCTATTCGTTTATTCTCACTAATATTAGGTTTTAAAGACGATGCTAAAAAAGCTAATAAAGAACCAACAACCAATACCATTCCTATGGCAAAAATCATTGTATATGAATTACTATCTGTTTTTTTAGACATAACTATGCAGTTTTAGCTTTTAAACGTTTTAATCTTTTCTTTACATTCCCTTGGACAACGTAATGGTCTATTGTTGGTGCAAATACATTCATTAGAAGAATAGCTAAGAATACACCTTCTGGATATGCTGGATTGAATACACGTATCATAATGGAGATAAATCCAATTAAGAAACCGTAGATCCATTTTCCTTTATTTGTTTGCGAACCTGTTACAGGGTCAGTAGCCATAAAAACAGCTCCAAAGGCTAAGCCTCCAATCATTAGGTGTTGCCACCAATTGGTATTCATTAAACCATAAAATTTACTGGAATCAGTAATAATATCTAATGCAACTATTTGATTAAAAATAATTCCCATTACAGCAGCTCCAATAAAAGTAGATAGAATAATTCTCCAACTACCAATCTTAGTAAAAATCAAAAAAGCAGCACCTAATAAAATTAAAAAAGTAGACGTTTCTCCAACTGAACCCGGAATAAAACCAAAGAATATATCCCAGTTAGAATATACTATTTCTTGATTTTGTGCATAACTTCCTAAGATTGTTTCTCCAGAAATTGCATCGGCTGTTCCTACTCTATTCACTGCATCATATACCCATACTTTGTCTCCACTCATCCAAGTTGGATACGCAAAGAATAAAAATGCTCTAATGGTTAATGCAGGGTTTAAAATATTCATTCCTGTTCCTCCAAAGACTTCTTTTCCAATAACAACTCCAAAAACTACAGCTACTGAAAGCATCCATAATGGAGTGTCTATGGGTACTATTAATGGCACTAACATTCCTGTTACTAAATATCCTTCTTCTACTTCATGTCCTTTAATTACAGCAAAAATAAATTCCACTAACAATCCTACTCCATAGGATACAACAACTAATGGAAGTACTTTAATAATTCCAATCCAAAAATTATCCCAGGTAATAAAACTACCTAGAACAGAAAATTCTGTAGTTATTCCTTTAGCGGCATCAATTGCTGCGTAATGTTGGTAGCCTGCATTGAACATACCAAACAACAAACATGGTATTAAAGCCATGATTACAATATTCATGGTACGCTTTAAATCATCTGCTGCTTTTATGTGAGTTCCATTATGAGTTACCTCATTTGGTAAGTATAAAAAAGTATGGATTGCGTTGAACGCAGGAGCCATCTTTGTTCCTTTATACTTCTCTTTTAAATTATGTAAATTACTTTTTAAGCTCATTTGATATTAATTTTTTAGCCTAATTCTTCTTTCATTAAATCTAATCCTTCTCTAACAATCTTCTGATGGGGTTGTTTCGATACACAGATAAACTCTGTAAGTGCAAAATCTTCAGGAGCAACTTCGTAACCTCCTAAATTTTCCATCTCATCTAAATCTTGATACATACACGCTTTTAAAAATTGTAAAGGAAATATATCTAGAGGAAATACATTCTCATAAGATCCAGTAACAACAAATGCTCTATGCTCTCCATTTGTATTGGTATTTAAATCATATTTTTTCTTTGGAGTTAACCAAGAAAAAGTTAATGCTCTAGATGGAGAAATCTTATTAAAAACAGGCTTATTCCATCCAAAAAATTCATAATCATCTCCTTCTGGTATTGCCGTAATTTGGTTGTCATAGTAGCCTAAGAAATCATCTTCGGAAACTTGTGTTCCAGATAAAACATTCCCACTAATAATTCTTGTATTGTCAATATTTATGTTCTTAGCTACAACATCCGAAATAGAGGCACCAGCAATAACTGACAGGTAAGAGGGGTTCTCAAATTGAGAACCTGTTAGCGCTAAAGTTCTTGTGATATTAAATTTTCCTGTTAACAATAATTCTCCAATAACCAAAAGATCATGTGGATTAATTACCCAAACTACTTCTCCCTTGTTTAAGGGATCTATTTGTGAAATTTGAGTACTTACGTTTCCTACGGGATGTGGACCAGAAACACTGTGTAATTCAATATTTTTTAATCCAGAGAAAGGTGAATTTGAATCTTTACCAACTGAAACATGAACGCTACCAGTTGTTAATTTTGAAATCGCTGTCAAGGCAGCCTGTAATTCTTCTTCTTTCCCAGCTAAAGTATAATCATAATTAGCTGCTAGTGGTGAACTAGCATATGCTGAAATAAAAATTGCTTTTGGACTTTGGCTTGGATTTGCAATAATATCAAATGGACGCTGCTTGACAAATGGCCAACAACCAGAACTTAATAAGTGATTTTTGACTTCTTCAGCAGACATTTTATCCGCATCTTGTTTGCCAAAATCTTTGAATGATTGTTTTCCATCAGCAGCAATCTTAATGCTGATAATTTTACGTTTTGCTCCACGAATTATCTCTATTACTTTTCCACTAACTGGACTAGGGAATAAAATACGGTCATCACTTTTTGAATAAAAAATTGATTCTCCTGCTTTTACTTCAGCGCCTTCTTTTGCAATAAGTTTTGGAATGATTCCGTGAAAGTCTTGAGGTTTTAGGGCAAACATGCCTTTGACAGGCAATTTGTTTGAAGTGAGTGTTGCCTCACCAACAAGTTTAATGTCTAAACCTTTTTTAATACGAATGTCTTTTGACATGTTACTTTCGAAATTTAGTTATCTAAAAAAATCATGCAAATTTAAAGATTTTGCTTAGGATGTTGGAACAAAAAGAGCTTTAAATTAGTGATTTAAACTTATTTATAATTATTCTAAATAGATCAATTATTGATCTTGTTTTATATTCATTAAATTTGTAATAAATACGCCCAATAATTATTAAAATAAATGATACGATTTTTATGAAAAATACACTTATTACATTTTTTTTCTTACTAATCATAAATCAACTTAATGCACAAGAAACAGCACCACCCAATATTAAATCTATTCAATTTCAATCCCTAAATAAAACCACTTTCAATCATATTATCCCATTAGGAAATACGATAGAATTGAACTTTGATGATTTAGATGGAGATCAAAAAGAATATTATTACAAAATACAGTTAATGACTCACGATTGGAGAGAAAGCAACTTAATATCAAACCAATACATAAATGGATTTCAATCAAATGTAATTTTTGATGTAGAAAATTCATTTAACACATTTCAAAACTACACGCATTATACTGTACAATTTCCTAATCAAAACACAAAAATTACAAAAAGCGGAAATTATCTTCTTTCTATTTTAGATGATGTTGGAGATGTGGTTTTTACAAGACGCTTTACTTTATATGAAAATATTGCAATTGTTGGTGTATCAGCTAGTAGAAGCAGAAACACAAAAAATATGGATAAAGAACAAACTGTTCAATTTTTGGTAAATCATTCTCGTCTTCAAATTAATAATCCTAGCCAAGAAATTCATGTAGCTATTTTACAAAATGAAAATTGGAAAACAGCCATCACTAAAATTCAACCTCAATTTTACAAACCAAATCAACTTGTTTACAATTACATTAAAAAAACTAATTTTTGGGGAGGAAATGAGTACTTGTTTTTTGACAATAAAAACATTAGAAATGCTAGTGTAAGTATTGCCAGATCCGAACGTAAAGAAATAGTTCACAACTATTTATACCCTTACATTAACAGAGGATTAAAATCATACAGCTATAATCCAGATATTAATGGCCAGTTTGTAATCCGAAATATTGAAGCAACAAATCCAAAGACAGAGGCAGATTACGCAATGATGTATTTCTCTTTAAAAACTGGAAAAGAGATTGAAAATAAAGAAGTTTATGTATACGGTGCATTCAATAATTTTAATCTTACTGAGGAAAATAAAATGAATTTTGACCCTTTGACTAACCAATACAACGTCAACTTTTTATTAAAACAGGGGTTTTATAATTACACATTTGTTACAAAATCCGCTGAAAATTTGATTTCAGAATCTGAAATTAGAGGTAACTTTTCACAAACTGAAAATATGTATACTGTCATTGTTTACCACAAGGCTTTCGGTTCGTTGTTTGACAGAGTTATTGGAGTTGGATCTATTCAATACACCGGAGAACGCTAATTCTTAAAAATCAAAAACATTTCAACTATTTGAAAGAAAGTAAACCCTAAAAAATCTAGTGTGATAATTTCACATCCATTGGTTGTATTTATTTGAAAATTTATAGTTGAAATGAAGAAGTATTCATAGTGCTATCATCACTTTATAACACATGATTTTCTAAAAAGAAATAAGTAACTTTTCACATACTTGTATTGAGTTATACAAAAGATTATTGTAAAAATTATCCGTCTCAAAACTAACAAATAAATTGTAACTTCGCGACATAAAAATTAGACGATTACAACTTAAAAACATAGAAAATGGGAAAAGGTTTTTTTCACGTACCAACCGCTATTAACGAAACCGTAAAATCATACGCTCCGGGCTCTCCTGAAAGAGAAGCTATTGCAAAACAATATGCTGAATATTTTAAAGGAACTGTAGATGTACCAATGTATATTGGAAAAGAAGAAATTAGAACCGGTAATACAAGAAATATGACACCTCCTCATGACCACCATCATGTTGTTGGTCAATATCATCTGGGGGAGCAGTCACATGTGGAAAGTGCAATAAAGGCTGCTTTAGAAGCAAGAAAAAATTGGTCTCAAATGCCCTGGGAACAAAGAGCTGCCATATTCTTAAAAGCTGCTGAATTAGTAGCCGGCCCCTATAGAGCAAAAATTAATGCCGCAACAATGATTGCACAATCAAAAACTGTGCACCAGGCCGAAATAGATGCAGCTTGTGAATACATAGATTTTCTACGTTTCAATGTAGAGTTTATGTCTCAAATATATGATGAACAACCAGACTCTTCTGAAGGGGTTTGGAATAGAGTGGAATATCGCCCTTTGGAGGGTTTTGTTTATGCTATAACTCCATTTAACTTTACTGCCATCGCAGGAAACTTACCGGCAAGTGCTGCCTTGATGGGGAATACGGTAGTATGGAAACCTTCAGATCATCAAATATTTTCAGCGAAAGTATTAATGGACATTTTTAAAGAAGCTGGAGTTCCAGATGGTGTTATTAATATGGTTTATGGAGATCCAGTTATGATCACTGATACTATTTTAAAAAATCCAGATTTTGCTGGTATTCATTTTACAGGATCTACTCATGTATTTAAAGATATATGGAAAAAGATTGGAGAAAATATTCATGTTTACAAAACATATCCTAAAATTGTTGGAGAAACAGGAGGAAAAGATTTTATTATTGCCCATCCTTCAGCGAATCCAAAACAAGTAGCTACTGGAATATCTCGTGGGGCTTTTGAATTTCAAGGACAAAAATGCTCCGCGGCCTCAAGAATTTATTTACCATCATCATTGGCAAATGAAATTATTGACCATGTAAAAAAGGATGTAGCTTCGTTCAAAATGGGGTCTCCTGAAGATATGGGCAATTTTATCACGGCAGTAATTCACGAGGGATCTTTTAACAAATTGGCTTCCTACATAGATGCTGCTAAAACAGATCCTAATGTTCAAATTATAGCTGGAGGAAACTATGATAAGTCTAAAGGTTACTTTATAGAACCCACAGTAATAGTAACTAAAGACCCTAACTACACGACCATGTGTACAGAATTATTTGGACCCGTTGTTACCATTTATGTATATGAAGATACAGACTGGGAAGAAACGCTAAGTTTAGTAGACGCTACTTCAGAGTATGCGCTAACAGGAGCTGTTTTTTCAACTGACAGATATGCCATAACAGTTGCAACCCGTATGTTAGAAAATTGTGCTGGTAATTTTTACATCAATGACAAGCCCTCTGGTGCAGTGGTTGGTCAACAACCGTTTGGTGGTGCTAGAGCTTCAGGAACAAATGACAAAGCTGGTTCTGCTCAGAATTTATTGCGTTGGGTTTCACCAAGGCTAATCAAAGAAACATTTTCAGCACCAACAGATTACAGATATCCGTTTCTTTCTTAGCTGAAAAATTAAAAATTTATTACTAGAAATCAGACTTTTAAAGGTCTGATTTCTTGTTTTATAAAGAATTCACAACCCATAATATTTACAATAATCATTCCCTCCAATTATTTAAAATAAGACACCTTACTATTCATAAATTTTAACTAATATTTATGAAAAATACTTAAAGTTTAATTATACATTCATTTCGCTTTACAAGTAGGTATTTATGACTTGTATTAAAACATATTTTACTTGATGAAAAATATTTTTATTCCTATTTTTTTTGTGTGTTTTTGTGTTTTTTCACAAACCTCAAACAAGTCTGTACTTGCAAAATACACCGACGATGAAATTAAAATTGATGGTGTTTTAGATGAAACTTCATGGGAAACAGTAGCACCAGCTACTAATTTTTATCAGTATTTCCCAACAGACACAGCACAGGCTAAAAGACAGGTTGAAATTAAGTTTATGTTTAGCGACAGAAATTTATATGTTGGAATAAAAGTATATGCCAAAGGAAAAGATTATATCATTCCTTCCTTACGTAGAGATTTTAGAGGTGGCGCTAATGACAGTGTAACGCTCCTCTTCGATACTTTTAATGACGGAACCAATGCGTTTGTCTTTGGCTCAAACCCATACGGGGTTCGAAGAGAGATATTACTCTCCGGAGGTGGGAATGAAAGACAAGGTTTTAATAGTGCTTGGGATACCAAGTGGGTAGGAGAATCTGTAATTCATGATAATCATTATATCTTAGAATGGAAAATTCCTCTGTCTGCTTTTAAATATAAAGAAGGAGAAACGAAATGGCGATTTAATAGCTATCACTTTGACACACAGGACAATGAAAGAAATACTTGGATAAATATCCCTCAAAATCAAAATATTTACAACCTAGCTTTTATGGGTGACCTTATTTTTGACCGACCTTTAGGTAAGTCTAAGTCTCCTGTTTCTATCATTCCTTTTGTGAATACAATTACTTCAAAAGATTTTGAGAATAACGAAAATACCAGTAGTTTTAAAATTGGAGGCGATGCGAAGTTAACGATTGCTAATAGCATGAATTTAGATCTTACATTAAACCCAGATTTCTCGCAAGTAGAAGTAGATCAGCAGGTAACAAATTTAACACGATTTGAAGTTGGATTACCAGAGAGAAGACAGTTTTTTATTGAAAATAGTGATTTGTTTGGCAGCTTTGGAGATGGTAGAGATTCAAATCCTTTTTTTTCTAGACGAATTGGGATCGCAAGAAACATCGATGGCGAAAGTATCGAAAATAGAATTATTGCAGGTGTAAGATTAAGTGGAAAAGTGAATAATAATTTACGCCTTGGTATTTTAAGCATGCAAACCGATGAAGATATTGCCAATGAAATTCCTACAGTAAATAATTCAGTGATTTCTCTTCAACATAAAGTATTTAGTAGGTCTAATATTAGTGTACTTTTCATCAACAAGCAAGCAACCAAAGACTACGATTTTGTTAACGAAGAAGATACCTACAATAGGGTTTTAGGCATAGATTATAGCCTGGCCTCTAAAGACAATACTTGGAGTGGTAAATATTTCTTTCATAAATCATTTTCTCCAGGAATAAGCTCTAATGATTTTTCAGCTGGTTTTAGAACCCAATTTAACAATAGATTTTTAAATGTTCGACTTAGTGGAGTTTTTATAGCTGATGATTTTAGATCAGATCTAGGCTTTATTAGAAGAACTGATATTCTCAAAATAAATCCACAAATTGAATTAAAATTTTGGCCTAAGAATGGAAGAATTCAACGTCATTCTTTTTCAGTTATGCCCATTTCTATTTGGCGTCCAGAATTAGACTATGAAAATTCTGATTATACAATTATTAGCACTTGGGAAGCAAATTTTCAAAACAGTTCTCAACTCCGTCTAGAAATGTTCAATAGGTACGTAAAATTATATAACGAATTTGATCCTACAAGAACAGACAACGCAGTTCCTTTACCTGCAGATCAAAATTATTATTACACAAGTTTTGAAGTAAGTTTTAGATCTGACCAACGTAAAAAAGTATTTTATAGAATTAACCCCTCAATAGGTCAATTTTATAATGGGAATAAGTATTCTTTAGAAACTTCTCTTTCATTGAGATTACAACCTTATTTTTCTGGATCTATTCAAATGAATTATGATAAGATAGACCTACCAGGTCCTTACCCAGACGCCTCTATTTGGTTGATTGGGCCAAAATTTGACATCACTTTTACCAAAAACATGTTTTGGTCTACCTTTTTTCAATACAGTACACAAAGAGAAAACCTAAGTATTAATACACGATTTCAATGGAGAGTTGCCCCGTTATCTGATTTATTCCTTGTATACAATGACAATTACGCAACAACTGTCTTTAGCCCCAGATTTAGATCCTTAAATTTAAAATTTACCTACTGGCTAAATATTTAGTCAAAAATTATATAAATAATTAATTTAAACAGATTAAAATGCTAAACAAATTACTTACAAAAATCTTCATAGTTTTTTTCCTTTTGGGAATTACATCAACCGTTGATGCACAGACTGGAAGAATAAAAAAACGAAAGAAGAAGAAAACTACCGAAATTCAAAAACCAAAACCGAAACCAAAACCAAAAAAAGGTGCTATTCTTCCCTATGGAAAAGTGGTAACCAAAGAAATGAAAACTGATGAAGGCTTATTTAAGGTTCATTCTGCTGATGATACATATCTTTTTGAAGTTCCAGACACCCTATTTAACAGAGAAATGTTGATGGTTACTAGAATTGCTAAAACTGCCAATGGAATAGGTTTTGGAGGAGGAAAAACAAACACACAGGTATTACGTTGGCAAAGAAAAGGGAAAAAGATTCTCCTTAGGGTTGTGTCTCACAATGTTGTTGCAGATACTATTCTACCAGTTCATGAAGCTGTCGTAAACTCTAACTTTGAGCCTGTTCTATTTTCATTTCCGATAAAGGCTTTTAATAAAGACACTACTGCGGTTGTTATTGATGCTACTTCTTTATTTTCTACCGATGTAAAACCTCTTGGATTTCCACAGTTTTATCGTTCAAGATATAAAATATCAAGAATGGATAAAACACGTTCTTACATAGATAGGGTAAGTAGTTATCCTGAAAATATAGAAGTTAGGCATGTGAAAACTTATTTTGCAGGTAAACCTCCATCCAATGGAAGTGTTGGTTCTATTTCTGTTGAGATGAGTAACTCTATGATTTTACTTCCAAAAGTACCTATGAAGCGCCGTTATTTTGACGAAAGAGTTGGATGGTTTGCTCGAGGACAAGTTGATT